>Ga0193752_1000798_pt1 | contig 28478 bp, 23 predicted proteins | sample H1c1metaG_FD_144924 | JGI IMG/M metagenome (GOLD analysis project Ga0193752, IMG submission 144924) | Soil microbial communities from a riparian zone of the East river system, Colorado, United States - H1c1 | ecosystem: Environmental > Terrestrial > Soil > Riparian zone | place: USA: East River...
TTGTGAGGTCTGGCGGATGAACTTGGCGTTGGTGCGCAGCTCGTCGATCGTGCGGCAGCCGGTGTAGCCCATGCCTGCGCGCAGACCACCGACGAGCTGATAGATGACCGAAGACGCTGCACCGCGATGCGGCACGCGACCTTCGATGCCTTCCGGCACCAGCTTCTCGAGGTCCTCGATGTCGGCTTGGCCGTAGCGGTCCTTGGAGCCGCGGCGCATCGCGCCGAGCGAGCCCATGCCGCGGTAGCTCTTGTACGTGCGGCCTTGGTAGAGAACGGTCTCGCCCGGCGCTTCGTCCGTGCCGGCGAGCAGCGAGCCGATCATCACGCAGTGCGCGCCCGCGGCGATCGCTTTGACCAGATCGCCCGAGTACTTGATGCCGCCGTCGGCGATGATCGGGATGTCGTAAGGCTTCGCTGCCTCAGCGCATTGAGCGATCGCGGTGACCTGCGGCACGCCCACGCCGGCGACGACGCGCGTGGTGCAAATCGAGCCCGGGCCGATGCCGACCTTGACGCCGTCGACGCCAGCCTCGATCAACATCTTCGTGGCGTCGGCGCTGGCGACGTTGCCGGCGACCAGCTGCACGTCCGGGTTCTTCTTCTTGATCGCGCGCACCACGTCGCAAACGTTCTTGCTGTGGCCATGCGCGGTGTCGACCACGAGCAGGTCGACGCCGGCTTCGATCAGCAACGACGTGCGCTGCTGCCAGTCGGCGCCCACGCCGATCGCGGCGCCGACGCGCAGGCGGCTGCGGCTGTCCTTGACGGCGCCCGGGTGGCGCTCCGCCTGGGTGAGGTCCTTGAAGGTGATGAGGCCGATCAGCGAGCCGTCGTCCTCGACCACGAGCAGCTTCTCGATCCGGCGCTCGTGCAGGCGCGCGCGGGCCTCGGCTTGCGTCACGTTGGCGCGGACCGTGACCAGCTCCTTGGTCATCAGCCGCTCGACCGGCAGCAACAGATTGCTCTCGAAGCGCACGTCGCGGCTGGTCAGGATGCCGACCGGCTTATTGCCCTTTACGACCACCGGCAGGCCCGAGATGTCGTGCCGGCGCATCACCTCGATGGCCGTCTCGAGGGTGTCGTTCGGGCCGATCGTGACCGGGTCCGAGACCATGCCCGACTCGGCGCGCTTGACCTTCTGAACCTCGCGGGCCTGTTCCTCGGGGGCCATGTTTTTGTGAAGGATTCCGAGGCCACCGAGCCGCGCCAGCGTCACCGCCATGCGCCACTCCGTGACGGTATCCATCGCGCTCGAGACGATCGGAACAGCGACTTTGAGCTCGCGCGTTAGGCGCGTGCTCGTGTCGGCCTGCCCCGGTACGAAGTCCGAGTATGCGGGCACGAGCAAGACGTCATCGAACGTCAGTGCCTCCGGTAGGCGATCGAGCTGCACGGCTAGCCTCCTGGGCTGGGAAGCCGCGCAGTATAGCGCCGAACCCCAGAACTCAAAGGGCGAGAATTCGGGCGTTTCTAGGGTTCGATGATCTGGTGGATGACGACCGGATCGCCATTCGGGGCCGCCACGACGACCGTCCCGGGGGTCATAACGTCGGAGAACGAGACGGTATTGCGGGTCGCGTTGTAGGTCCGGCCCGCGCCTTCCGCGATCGAGTCGTTTCGGCTCACGACCCTCAGCAGCCCGCTGCTTACCGTTCGGCGACCTCCGGCAACGAACAGACCGCTGGGCTCCAAGATCTGATGCGTGCCGGCGTTCCGCGTCGAAGGCGTGTCGAAGAGCGCGATCACTCCGCCGCGGGCCACGAACTGCGTCAACGCGAAGCCCCATTCGACGCCGAGCTGGTGGAGCTCCTCGTCGGTCGCATTGTCTTGTGCGGGGATGAGCAAGACGCCCGCGCCGAAGAGCTGGCGGGTGAGCTCTTCGGGTACGACTTTGATTTCCTGCCACGACCGACCTTGGGTGGCGACGCCGGCATCGATCGCGTTGCGAAGCCCGGCGATCAACGTGCGAGAGGCGCTGCCTTCATACATGAGCGTCCGGATGGTCGCGCCCGGTGCACGGTCCATCGCGTTGTACGCGAGGCGCTGCGTCGCGACGAAGCCAGGATCGCGATAGTCGTGGCCGATCACGACGACGTGGCCGATAACTGCGTCGGCGCACAGCCCCGCGACACAAATGCCGCTCTCGCAGACGTGGCCACACACGCCGCAATGGAACGCATGGGTCTGGATGTCGACGCAACCGCCGCCGCACAGCTCGAGCGGCGCCTCACAAACGTCGACGCACATCGCCATTGAGCAAAATTGATCAGGCGGACACCGGCGGCCGCAGGCGCCGCAGTGCTCAGCATCGCTGTCGAAGTCGACGCAGCGGCCAGCGCAGGCCACGGTGCCGATCTGGCAGCTGCCCCCGACTTCCGGATCGGGGAACATGATGCCGCTGTCGGGCAAGAACGGATTGCCCGTCCCGATCGGCGTTATGCCGCCATCGCGGCCGCTCGTGCCGCCGTCACCGTCGCCATCTCCATCACCATCACCATCGCCATCACCGTCGCCGCCCGCATCCCGGCGCGGCTCCTCGGTGCATTCGCTGTCCTCGCAGGAGAAAGCTCCACAGCTGTCGTCGCAGCTGCCGCAGTGATCGGGATCGCTGCTCAGCTCGACGCACTCACCGTCGCAGTTGGTGAAGCCGTCGCGGCATTCCGCGCCGACGATCGGGCTCCCGCAGGCCGCGAGAAAGAGCGCGGCAAGAGCGCATGGCAGCGCGAGCAGCCTCATGGCTTGGCCTCCTCAGCGGCGGGCGTAGGTTTGGGCGGAGCAGGCGCCGACGGTGCAGCAGGCGCAGCGGTTCCCGTAGCAGGCGCGGGTCCCGTAGCAGGCGCAGGTGCCGTAGCAGGCGCCGCCACCGGGACCACACGCGTGCCGCGGGCCGCCACCACGAACTCGACGCGGCGATTGCGATGGAAGCCGTCTTCGTCCTCGCGGAGGTCGCGCGGCTTCTCGGAGCCGAAGCCGACCGCGTCGATGATGCCCTCGGGAACACCGAGCGAGACCATCTCTTTACGCACGTTCTCCGCGCGTCGCTGGCTGAGCTCGAGATTGTACTGAGCGTCGCCACGCGAGTCGGCGTGCCCCTCGATCCGGATCTGCTCCCACTCCGGATGTTGACCGAACAGCTTCACGATCGCGTCGAGTATCGGTTTGGCCGCCGTCTTCACACGCGCGCGCTCGAAGTCGAACAGCACGCGCTCTTCAAGCACGATGCGATCGTTGATCATCTCGATCAGGCCCTCGTCCGGGCAGCCGTCGTAGTCGAGATTGCCGTTGATCACCTCGGCGTCCGTCGGGCACTGATCGTCGCGATCGAGGAACGTGTCGTGGTCATTGTCCGGGTCGGGGCAACCGTCTTCGTCCTCGAAGCCATCGGTGTCCTCGGGCTCGTTCGGGCAACCGTCGCCCGTATCGAGAAGGCCGTCCGCGTCGTTGTCCGGATCCGGGCAGCCGTCATCGTCTTTGAAACCGTCGCGGTCCTCGGGTGTGTCGCTGCACGCGTCGTCTTCGTCGGGAACGCCGTCCTCGTCGAGATCCTTGATCTCGACCGGCGGAGCCACGGCATCGGCCGTGCGCGCCGCAGGCGCAGCGTCGACGACGGCCAGCTCGATACCGAACATCAAGACGCGCGCGTCTTCGCTCGACAGGTCATCGGTCGGCTGCACGACCTGCACGTAACGCAGCGTGGGCGCGAGCGTGAGCGACGAGACCGGCACGCCGTAGCCGATCGCAAGCTCGAACGCCGGGCGGACGAGGTCGCCGGTGAGCGCGCCGGACGGGCCGCCCTCGACGAACAAGCCGTGAGCGCGGTTGGCCTCGCCGTTACCGAACGGGCGCAAGCGAAGCAGCGCGGTCGCGGTCTCGAGCGTGCCGACGCCGGGATCTTCGAGCGCCGCGTTCGTCGGCGCCGCGCCATCGCTCAAGAAGCCCGCGCGCAGCTTGACGCCGATCAGTGCAGACGGAGCGAGCGCGTAGTAGCCGGACACCGCGACCGCGGCGCCGAGGCCGAAGCGGTCGGACTGCGGCGCGGTGAGCGCCGCGGCGCCCGAGGCCTCGACGGTTACGAGGGGCGCGTCGGCGCGAGCGACATGCCCAGAAAATGCTGCGAGCAGACACGTAGCGAGCGCGATCTTGCGGGACACGAAAGCCATCCGAAGCGTGCGAATGGCTTCATTGTTTCACTCGCCAACGCCGCGCAGCAAGTCAACCGTGCGAATCGCCGCGAATGGAGGAGGCACGTGTAGGACGCGGGCGCACGACCTACATCAGCCTTACACGTCCAGGTCGTCTGCTTCGGCTTGGGCGGCCGACCTCATGATGAACTCGTAGCGGGCCTGCGGATCCTTGCCCATTAGGTCGTTCATGATGCCATCCGCCTCGATCTCGTTCTCGATGAACACCCGCATCGCGCGGCGGCGGCGGGGATCGAGCGTGGTCATCTTCAGCTCCTCGGCCGACATCTCGCCCAGACCTTTGAAGCGGCTGATGTCGGGCTTCACGTTCTTGGGCAGCGCCGCGAGCATGCGCTCCTTCTCGGCGTCGTCGAGCGCCCAGAACGTCTGCTTGCCGGCGTCGATGCGATAGAGCGGCGGCATGCACACGAACACGTGACCGGTCTTAATCAGCTGCGGCATGTGCCGGTAGAAGAACGTGAGCAGCAGCGTCGTGATGTGGTGGCCGTCGGTATCGGCGTCCATCAGCAAGAAGATCTTGTCGTAGCGCAGCTTGCTGACGTCGATGTCTTGGCCGACGCCGCAGCCTAGGCACGACACGATGCTCTGCAGCTCTTTGTTCTGCAGCACCGCAGTCGTCGTGGCGCGCTCGGCGTTCAGCACCTTGCCGCGCAGCGGCAGGATGGCTTGCGTCCGGCGATCGCGGCCTTGCTTGGCGTTGCCGCCGGCGCTGTCGCCCTCGACCAGGAACAGCTCGCACTCATCCGGCTCGGTGCTCGCACAATCGGAGAGCTTGCCTGGCAGGTTGAGGCGATGGCTGATCGGCGTCTTGCGCGCGACTTGGCCGGCAGCACGGCTCGCAGCGCGCACCCGCGCCGAGGTGATGATGCGCGCGATGATCGCGTCAGCCGTGCTCGCGTTGTTGAGCAGCCACTGCTCGAGCTCGACGCGCACGATGCCCTCGACCACCGCCGCGACCTCGGGATTATTGAGGCGGTCCTTGGTCTGGCCTTGGAACTGCGGCTCGCGCACGTACACGCTGCACAACGCGACCAAGCCCTCGCGGATGTCCTCGGCCGTGAGCTGCACGCCCTTCGGGTTGATCTGCTTCGCGGTCATGTAGCCGCGGATGGCTTTACCGAGCGCGTTCTTGAGGCCGTTCTCGTGCGTGCCGCCCGAGCCCGTCGGGATGCCGTTGGCGTAGCTCTTCACGAGCTCGTCGGTGGCCTCGGTCCACTGCAGCGAGACCTCGACGCGACCGTCGTCGCTGTCGCGCTCGACGTTGAACGGCTGCGGATGCGTGGCGCGCTTGCCGCGGCCATCGACCACCTTGACGATGTACTCGGCGATACCGCCTGGGTGATGAAACTCGACGCGCTCGGCGCCACCTTCGACCGCGAAGGTGAGCTTGAGGCCCTTGTGCAGATAGCTCTTCGCCTCGAGCCGTTCGCGCACGGTTTCGACGTCGAACTTTTGCTTGTCGCCGAAGATCTGCGCGTCCGGGCGAAAATGTATGATCGTGCCGTGAGCGCGCGTTGCCGCACCCTTCTTGAGCTTGCTCGTCGGGACGCCGCGCGCATACGACTGCTCGTGCTCGAAGCCGTCGCGCTTGACGGTGATATTGAGCTCGCTCGACAGCGCGTTGACGACCGACGAGCCCACGCCGTGCAAGCCGCCCGACACCTTGTAGCTGTCACCGTCGAACTTACCGCCGGCGTGTAGCGTGCACAGGATCAGCTCGAGCGCCGAGCGCTTGAACTTGGGATGGATGTCGACCGGGATGCCGCGGCCGTCGTCGACGATCGTGGCGCCTTGCAAGTCTTTGTCGAGCGTGACGTCGATGCGCTTGGCGTGACCGTTGATCGCTTCGTCGACCGAGTTGTCGACGATCTCCCACAGCAAGTGGTGATAGCCGGAGCGGTCGACACCGCCGATGTACATCGCCGGACGTTTACGGACCGGCTCGAGGCCTTCTAGGACCTCGATGCTTTTAGCAGTGTAAGCGCTCACGACTCACCCTCCTCGAGCGAAGGCACTGTTGGCACTTCCGGTACGACCTTCGCTACCGAGCCGCGCTGGAACATGACGTGGCCCTTCCCTCCGCGAGACACCGGCTGGTACTTGCGCGTGCTGATCGACAGCTCGGTGCCCGATTCCTTCTCGACCACCAGCGAGTCGCTCGGCGCACGCAGCAGGCGCGCGGCGACCAGCTCGTCTTTGTCGTCGAGCTTGATGAGCATCACGCCCTTGCCGGGCCCGGCGAGCAGCGCGACCTCGCCCACGGCGCAGATCAATGCGCGGCCGTCCTTGCTCGCGCACGCCAGGTTCGCCTTCGGCGTGGCGACGCCGACGTAGATGACCTCGTCGTCTTGATCGACGCGCATGAACTTGCGACCCGAGCGCGTGCTGGGCTCGCGGTGCGCGCGCAGCGAGCCGCGCATGCACATGCCGGAGCGCGTGACCGCGACGTAGTACGGCGCCTCCGGCTCCTCGGCGCCCTCGGTCGGCACGGGCACATCCAGCACGCGCGGATCGAAGCCGGCCATGCACACGATGCGCTCGCCGTCGTCGAGGTTGAACAGCTTTTGCACCGGCGAGCCATGGCCCGTGCTCTGCGGGATGTCGACCAGACGGCAGGTGTAACAAGCGCCGCGGCTCGAGAAGAACGCGACCACCGACTTGGTGGAACCGGCGGCCACGCTGAGCGCGAAGTCACCCTCGCGCAGGCGCGTCGCGCTCGCGTCCTTCAGCTCGCGCTGGCGCTTGACCCAACCCTGCGCGCTGAGCAGCACGACGCCGTCCTCCTCGAGGATGAACGCCTCTTCGCTGTACTCGGGCTCTTCGACGGATGCGACGATCTGCGTGCGCCGGATATCGCGGTACGTGTCCTTGAGCTCCGAGAGCTCGGCGCGGATCAGCTTCCAGCGACCGGCATCGCTCTTCAGCAAGCCTTCGAGGCGGCTGGCCTCTTTGCGCTTCTGATCGAGCTCTTGCTGGATCACCAGGATCTCGAGCTTGGCCAGCTTGTACAGGCGCAGCTCGAGGATCGCGTCGACTTGCAGCTCGTCGAGCTTGAAGCGCGCCATGATCTTCTCGGCCGCGTCTTGCTTGCCCTCCGAGCGCCGGATGATCCGGATCGTCTCGTCGAGCGCGTCGAACACGATCGCGAAGCCTTCCAGCACGTGGATGCGCCGCTTCAGCTCGGCGAGGTCGTGCTCGAGCCGCTTCTTCACGACCTCCATGCGGAAGGTCAGGAAGTGCTTGAGGATCGCCTTGAGATCCAAGCGCGCCGGGCCCGGGACCTCGGGGTTGTCGGTCGGCACGAGGCAGGTGAGGTCCACGCCGATGTTGGTCGAGAGCGGCGTGTGCTTGAACAGGTACGCCATGATCAGCTGCGGATCGGCTTCCTTCTTGATCTCCATCACGACGCGCGTCTCGTGCGTGCTCTCGTCGCGCACGTCGAGCAGCACCGGCAGCTTCTTCGAGATAATCACTTCGGCGATCTTCTCGACGAGCTTCGCGCGCTCCACCGCGAACGGCACCGAAGTGACCACGATCTGCGTGTTGCCCTTCTTGGGCTCTTCGACGTTCCACTCGCCGCGCAGCTTGAGCGAGCCCTTGCCGAGCTCGTAGACCTCGTTCAGCTCGGCCTTCGTGCACAAGAGTTGGCCACCGGTCGGGAAGTCCGGGCCTTTGATGTACCTGAGCAGCTGCTTCACGCTCAGGCTGTCGTCGTCGATCAGCGCGACGCACGCGTCGACCACCTCGCCCAAGTTGTGAGGCGGGATCGAGGTCGCCATGCCCACGGCGATGCCCTGCACTCCGTTGACGAGCAGGTTCGGAAAGCGCGCGGGCAAGACCAGCGGCTCGAAGCGCGTACCGTCGTAGTTCGGGCGGAAGCCGACGGTCTTCTGGCCGAGCTCCTCGATCAGCTCGCCGGCCAGCTTGGTCAGCTTGGCTTCGGTGTAACGCATCGCCGCCGGCGCATCGCCGTCGGCCGAGCCGAAGTTGCCGCGGCCGTCGACGAGCGTCGCGCGCAGCGTGAAGTCCTGCGCCATACGCGCGAGCGCGTCGTAGATCGAGCCGTCGCCGTGCGGGTGGTACTTGCCCATCACGTCGCCGACGATCGCCGCGCACTTGCGGTACTTGGCATCCGCGCGCAGGTGCAGGTCGTTGTGCATCGTGTACAGGATGCGGCGCTGTACCGGCTTCAAGCCGTCGCGCACGTCGGGCAGCGCGCGCGCGGTGATGACGCTCAGCGCGTAGTGCAGATAGCGGCGCTGCGCTTCCGACGACAACGACGCATCGATGATCGGAGGCGGCGGCTCACCCGGATCGAACAGATCGGTCTGACTCTTACGCTTCGCCATTTCGCTGCCTCAGCAATACTGCCCGCCCGTACAGAGGGCGGGGTTTGCCGTTGTGCCTAACAAGAGCGGTGGAGACCAGCAAAAATCCCGCGAGCCGCAGGAAATTCACGGGCTATCGCGCGTGATCCTTTTCCGAGGAATCAGTGGAAATGGCCGCAAAATGATCGACTGGTCGGCGGCCGTGGCCGATTGCCGGGGAGGAGTCGAGCGCAGCCTTCAGCCATCGCTTGGCCGCGCGGCAGGCGTCGAGGACCGCCTCGCCGCGGGCGAGCCGCGCCGTAATCGCGGCGGAAAGCGTGCAGCCGAGGCCGTGGGCCGAGACATCTGCGACGCGCGGCCCGCGCAGCTCTTGCAGGCCATCGCGATCCACGAAGACGTCGATGGCGTCGCTTTCCTCGAGATGCCCGCCTTTGATCAGCACGGCGCCGGCGCCCGCTTCGAGCAACGCGCGCGCCGCGCGTTGGGCGTCGTGCAGCGAGCGCACGCGTTGGCCGGTCAGCCATTCGGCCTCATGAGCGTTGGGCGTGATCAGCGCGGCGTGCGGGATCAACTGGCGCAGCAGCGTTTCGCGCGCGCGATCCTCGAGCAAAGGAGCGCCATGCGAAGCGATGCGCACCGGGTCGATCACGAGCGGAAATGACCGACGGGAGAGGCGCTGCGCGACCGCCTCCGCGATGTCGGCCGAGCCGAGCGCCCCGGTCTTGGCCGCCGCGACCTCCATGTCCGCGAGCAAAGCGTCGAGCTGAGCGCCGACCAGCGATGCGCTGACGTTTTCCACCCGCTCGACCCGCTCGGTGTTTTGCACCGTGAGCAGGCTGATCACCGCGCAGCCGTACACCCCGTGCTGGTGAAAGGTCTTCAGATCGGCCTGAATCCCCGCCCCACCCGACGGGTCGGAGCCCGCAATGCTGAGCGCAATCGGGCGTTTTGAGGCCATGGGCGGGACTCGACCATGCACCGCCCCCGTCGGCAAGGACACCGGCAAGGACGCTTTGAGCCCTGGCCGGCGACTGCTAGATACGGCGCCGATGTCGGGTCTGGCCAGTCGTCTGTTCGCGCTCGTGCTCGTATGCGTCGCTGGCGTGGCCAGCGCTCAGACCGCTCCGGCCCCGGTCGCCCCGGCGCCAGCGCCGACAACAGACGGCGCCACACACTACCTGGAAGAAGGCGAGACCCTGTCGATGCTGGCGCGCGTTTACGGCGTGCCGCTCAACCTCTTGATGGAGCGAAACGGCATCGCGACCGACGAGCAGCTCGCCAACCTGCAGATCGGCGCAGCGATCTTCATGCCTGGAGTGAAGCCCAGCCAGATCACACACAAGAAGCCGGCCGCGCGCAAAGGCGTAACCCACCAGCTCGCGCCCGGCGAGACGCTCTCCGAGCTCGCCAAGATGTACGGCGTCAGCGTGCGCGAGATCATGACGGCGAATCACCTGAGCGAAGACGACGCGAGCAAGCTGCGCGACGGCAAGCGCCTGTTCATCCCCGGCGTCGAAAAGGGCAAGCAAGGCCAGATCGAGCGCAAGCCCACGCGGATCGAACGGCAAGCGCTCGCCAAAGCCAAGCGGCTCGGCCTCGGCACGGTCGCGGCCGCGGGCCGACTACTCCACGGCTACGTCGAAGAGCGCTGGTCGACCGCCGCGCAGGAAGCAGGACGCTTCGGCGGGACGCTCAAATGGCCGGTGAACAAGGGCTGGTTCACGCGCGGCTACGGCTCGGGCGCAGGCGGCTACCACAAAGCGATGGACATCATGAGCCCGCTCGGGACCAACGTACGCGCAGCCGCCAGCGGCGTCGTTGGCTACTCGGGCGATGGCGTTAAGGGCTTCGGCAACATGGTGATGATCGTGCACGCCGGCGGCTGGGTCACGCTGTACGCACACAACTCGATCAACTTCGCGAAGGCCGGCCAGCTCGTGAAGAAGAACGACGTGATCGCCGAGGTCGGCAGCACCGGCCGCAGCATGGGCCCGCACGTGCACTTCGAGCTCATCCACGAGAATCAGAATTGCGATCCCGCGCCACTCTTTCGGCCCGGCGTAAAGCGACGCAACGGCAGCCTCGCGCGCATCAAGTACGCGTCGTGGCCGCGACCGGGCCAGCGCCCCGAAGAAGTGCACTGCGCCAAGCGGATGAGGCACCCGCTCGGCCACTCGGTCATGAACGAAAACCCAGAAGTTGAGGCCACGCCGGTGCCGGAGGATCCGAACGCGCCCGATCCGACCCAGCAAGCGCCGAGCGAAGAACCCGGCAACTAGGCGGCCGCCGAGGTGGTGATTCCGCTGCGCTCGAGCAGCGGCTTGAGGTCCGGCTCGCGGCCCATGAAGTCGACGAACAGCTCCATCGGGTCGCGACTGTCGCCGCGCGCCAGCACTTTGTGCCGGAAGTCCGAGCCGACCGACGGCGAGAACAAGCCGTCGCCGCGGAATTTGCTGAACGCGTCTGCGTCGAGCACCTCGGCCCATTTGTACGAGTAGTAGCCGCCCGCGTAGCCGACCGGATGAGCGAACAAGTGGCCGAAGCTCGTGATCATCGCGTACTCAGCCGGCAACGGCGCGGGCGAGAACCGCTCCATCACCCTGCGGCAAAACGCGAGCACGTCCTCTTGGCTCGGGTCGAAGTCCATGTGCAGCAACAGGTCGACCAAGCCGAAGCCGAGCTGACGCATCATGCCGCTCGCGCCGCGGAACGTCCGGGCCGCGCGCATCCGCGAAAAGAGCACCTCTGGAATGACCTCCCCGGTCTCGTGGTGCCGCGCGAACATATCGAGCGAGGCGCGCTCCCAGCAGAAATTCTCCATGATCTGCGACGGCAGCTCGACGAAGTCCCACGCCACGCTCGTACCGGACAGGCTGCGCACCTCGACCCGCGACAGCAGGTGATGCAAGAGATGCCCGAACTCGTGAAAGATGGTCTCGACCTCGCGGTGGCTCAGCAATGACGGCACACCATTGAGCGAAGGCGTCACGTTCGCGCAGATCAAGCCGACATGCGGCGTGAAGCCCTGCCCGGTCAGCTCGCCGGTCACGAACGCGTTCATCCAAGCGCCGCCGCGCTTCTGCTCGCGCGGGAACAGGTCGGCGTAAAACACGCCGAGTGTCGAGCCATCGTGGTCGCTGACGCGGTAGCCGCGGACGCTCTCGTGCCAGACCGGCATATCGTCGGCGCGCTCGACACGGATGCCGTACAGGCGCTGCACGAGATCGAACATCCCGCTCAGCACGTTCTCGAGCGGGAAGTACGCGCGCAGCATCTCCTCGTCGAGCTCGTAGCGGCGCGTGCGCAGCTTCTCGGCATAGTAGCTCACGTCCCAAGGCGAAATCGTCGCGTTCGGGTCGCCGTCCACCTCGCGCCGGAACGCGGTCAGCTCGGCCTTTTCACGCTCGAACGCTGCGCGCGAGCGCCCGTCGAGGTCCTCCAAGAACTGGCGCGCTCTCTGACCACTTTTGGCCATACGGTCGCTGACCACGAGATCCACGAAGTCGCGGAACCCGAGCAACTGCGCCTTCTGGCGGCGCAGCTCGAGGATGCGCGCGACCAGGCCGCGGTTATCGTGCACGCCGCTCGTGCCGCGCGTGTTGTGGCCCCGGTACAGCTGCTCGCGCAGGCTGCCGTCATCCGCATACGTCAGCACCGGCAACAGACTCGGCTCCTGAAGCGTCAGCCGATAGCCGCTCTGCCCCTTGCGCTCGGCGCTGTCGCGCGCGCCCAGTCGTGCCCGCTCCGGAACGCCGGCGAGCCGCTTGTCGTCGGGCAACACCACCTCGAATGCATTGGTCGAGTCGAGCACGTTCTGACCGAACTTCGTCGTTAGCTCGGAGAGCTCGACGTTGATCGCCTGCAGCTTCTGCTTACCGCCCGCGTCGAGCTGCGCGCCCTCGCGCTCGAACGACTCGAGCGTCTTCTTGAGGAAGCGCGCTTGGGTCGGCGCGAGATTGCGGGCCTCGTCCGTTTGCCCGAAAGCTTGGAGCCGCTTCCAAAGCCCTTCCGAAAGCGAGATCGACGAGAAGAACGCGCTCACCGCCGGCTGCACCTCGTTGTACGCATCGCGCAGGTCGGTCGTCGTGGCGACGCTCTCGAGGTGGCCGATCACGTTCATCGCGCGGCCGAGCGGCTCGGTCAGCTCCTCGAGCGCGCGCAACACGTTCTCGTACGTGCACGGCGACTGGTCGGCCTCCATGCGCGCGAGCTCGCTCTGCGCGGCCTCCAAGAGCTCGTGCACCGCTGGACGAACGTGCTCGGCCTGCATACGGTCGAACGCTATAGGATGTTCGATCCGAAGAAAGGGATTGGCGCTGGATTCACGCATCGTTTGCGACTATAGCAGCGCCCCACTGCCCTGGCATGCGGCATGACCCGGTCGCATACTCGCGCCAGCTGCAGCTGAAAGCCTGCAATCTGGCAAAGCGCGAGCGCAGCCGACGGAGCCAACACGCGTGTCGAGCGTCTTCGGGACATTGTTTCGCATTTCAACGTTCGGCGAGTCGCACGGCGGTGGTGTCGGCGTCGTAGTTGACGGTTGCCCTCCTCGGCTCGAGGTATCCGAAGCCGAGATCCAGCGCGACCTGGACCGCCGCCGGCCCGGCCAGAGCAAGCTCACCACACCGCGCAACGAGGCGGACAAGGTCGAGATCCTGTCTGGCATGTTCGACGGCAAGACGACCGGCACGCCGATCGCCATGCTGGTTCGAAACCAGGACGCGCGCTCGTCGTCGTACGAGGACTTCAAAGACATCTACCGCCCGTCGCACGCCGACTTCACGTACGACGCGAAGTACGGCATTCGTAACTGGCAGGGCGGCGGCCGAGCCAGCGCACGCGAGACGATCGGTCGCGTTGCAGCGGCGGCGATCGCGCGCAAGCTGCTCGCGCAGCTCGCCGGCATCGAAGTGCTGGCGTGGGTGCAAAGCGTCCAAGATGTCGAAGCCGAGATCGACGTAACGAGCGTGACTCTCGCGGACGTGGAACAGAACCCGGTGCGCTGCCCCGACCACGCCAAAGCGGCGTTGATGGCGGAGCGGATCGATGCCGCGCGCCGCAACCAAGATTCTCTGGGCGGCGTCGTGCAGTGCGTCGCGCGCAACGTACCGGCCGGCCTAGGCGAGCCGGTGTTCGATCGTCTGGAAGCCGACCTCGCGAAGGCGATGCTGTCGCTGCCGGCGAGCAAAGGCTTCGAGATCGGCTCCGGCTTCGCGGGCACCCGCATGTCCGGCGGCGTGCAGGGCGGCATCAGCAACGGCGAGCCGATCGTCTTTCGCGTCGCGTTCAAGCCGACGGCGACGATCTCGCAGCCTCAGCGCACCGTGAACAGCAAGAACGAGGCGGTGACCCTCGAAGCGCAAGGCCGTCACGATCCGTGCGTGCTACCGCGCGCGGTACCGATGGTCGAAGCGATGGCGCTGCTCACCCTCGTCGATCACGTGCTGCGCCAGCGCGCCCAAGACGTGCTCCCGCGCTGATTACGCAGCTTCGAACAGCTGGCAGGAGACGCCGAGGAAGATCGCGCGCAGCGCGTCCTCTTCATCGAGGCCTGCCTGGCGCGCGCAACGCGCGAACAGCGCGCCGACGGTCTGCTCGCCGTTCACTTGCTCGATGACCCAGCGCCACGAGTCGGGCAGCTGATACGCGTCCAGCGTCTTGCGCAGGAACGGATCGGGACGAAGCACGCGCTCCCAAAGCGGAGCGAGCGCCGCTTCGAGCTCACTCGGATGCAGCTCGAGCGTCGCGTCGCGCAGCAGCACGTTCGCGTCCTGCTCGATCGGATATGTCTCCTCGCGGCTCTCGGCGCCGCGTACGAACGCCCACTGCCCGCTGCGCCAGCGGAACGCCTCGAGATAACGGCTGCGCACCTGCGCCGTGACCGCGCGATACAGCTGCACCGGCCGCAGCACGCCGAGGTTCACGAGCGCATCGCCGAGCCGGCCGCCATGCTGCGGCATCATCGCCAGGCCCATGTCGACTTCCATCGACAAGCAGTGCCCGTAGTCGAGCAAGTACTGCCCGAGCATCTCCTTGCGAACCGTCGACGCGACGAAGTCGGGACGGCCATCGACGAAGTACACCTTCTTGCGCTTGACGCCGTCGCCGAGGAACAGCATGCCGCTCTCGCGCCGCGCGTGCAGCCCGTGGATCACGGGCAGAAGACCTGCACCCGAGAGCTGGCCGCGCGCGCGCGCACCGGTCAGCTCTTCTGCGGACCATTGCAACGCGGGCGTCGCGAAGATGCGCGACAGCTCGGCGAGCTGCGACGCGGGTTGTGCCGAGTCGTTGCCGCGCTGCACCGGGGTCTGGGCATCGATGTCCCCGGTCGCGGCGAGCCGCACGAGCTCCGGCAGCGGAACGGGACCGATCTTGCGACCTGCGGCGTGCGCGACGTAGCTCACCCGCGATACGGCATCGAAGCTCGCGCCTCCCTGAGCGCTCGAGAACGCTTCCGGCGGCAGCAGCTCAGTCGGCTTGGCGCCCGCCTCGAGGCCGGCGCGATCATCCTGCGGCGTGAGATCGAAGCGCTGAAGCAGCAATGCGATGCGATCCGGTCCGCTGGCGGCGAGGCCACGGCGGGCCAGCAGCGATTCGAGCGTGTCGGCGAGCGAACGCGCATCGGGCCGCGACATCGGGTCGGGCGCGAGCGCGTCGAGCAACACGCCGCGGACGTCCGTCGGAATGTGCCGCGTGCACTGCAGCAAGGCGTTGATGTCTGCGTCGCGAATCCGCAGCAACACGTCGAGGTCCGAGCCGCGCGAGAACAGCGTCTCGCCCATCAGCAGCTCGGCGAGCACGGTCGCGAGCGTGAACACGTCGCTGCGATCGGTCAGCACGTCGCCGTGAACCTGCTCGGGCGACATGTACCCGATCTTGCCGCGCAGACTCTGCGAATCGGTGTGCCGCTCTTGGTGCTCGGTGCAAGCGATACCAAAGTCAGCCAGCTTCAAGTGGCCGTCTTTACTGATGAGCAAGTTACCCGGGCTGACGTCGCGATGGACGACGCGCATCAGCTCGCCGTCCGGAGCGCGATGGGCGTGCGCATGGGCAAGCGCGCGCGCGGCTTGCACGCCGATATGCAACGCGACGTCGAGCGGCACGGTCTGGCGCTCCGCAGCGATCGCTCGCAGTAAGCGGCTGACGCTCGTGCCCTCGACGAGCTCCATCGCGATATATAGCTCGCCGTCCTCTTCGCCGAAGTCGAAGACGTGAACGATGTTCGGATGGTCGAGCTGGCCGGCGAGCGAAGCCTCGTTGACGAACATCCTCACGTACGTCGGATCCGAAGCGACGTGCGGCAGGATGCGTTTGAGCGCGACGCGTTTACGAAAGCCGTGCGGTCCGGTGCGCTCGGCTTCGAAGACCTCGGCCATGCCGCCGACGCCGAGTCGCCGCACGAGGTCGTAGCCGCCGAGGCGGCGCGGGCGGCGAGAAGGTCGATCGTTGTGACTGCTTTGGTGCATCGACTGCGAGTGGGTGCGGCGTGTCGACCCGCGGCGTGGGTCGATCCTGCGAAGAACAACGGCCGCGCGGCGCGGTCGTGCGAACACTTTGGTCTCCGGCGCGGGATTACCTCAAGGTGCGCTGTCGGCTCGCGCCGCCGTCGCGCGGCGTCCCGCGCGATCTGTAATCGGTTCGCTCACAATGGAATATTATCGTCACAGAGAATGAGCTGCGGTTTTTCACGAGCCAGTGCTCGCAAAAGACCCCGTACTTTGTGTACGGTCGTTGCTCACCTTCGAGTTATCTGCGACCTAATGCTCGGGTGTGTGGGTTGGTTGGGTGCGACGGAGCAGCAAGCAAATGGGATTACGCGAGAAACTTATCGGTGCAGCGCTCGCGCTCGTAAGCAGCGCTTCCTTCGCAGCGTGCGGACCTGAAGACGCGATGTGCGATCGCGTCGAGGGCACGTACCAGCCGGTCTACGAGATGCGTACGGGCAATTGCGGCCCCGTCGCGCCGACCGCTCTGCCCCTCGATGGCGGTGAAAGCGGGTTCAAGACGAACACCATCATGGAGTTCGGGCGCGACATCATCACGACCGTCACCCACAAGGGCTGCACGATCCGCGTGAAGCAAGAGATCATGGCGAAGAGCGGCATGCTCGAGTCGGCCATGAACGGCGGCGACATCGCCGTTCACAGCTCGAAGCAGCTTTCTGGGCAAGTCAGTTACACGCGATACACGCCGACGATGCCGCAGCAGATCGCCTGCGAGGGCGTGTACGAAGCCACGTTTACGCGTCCCGACAGCGTAGTCGCGCCGACGAACTAGCTCGCCAGTTGGCTCGCCGAGGCGACGCTTTATCGTGGGCCGTTGCTGGGCCACGATGCGCGTCGCTATGCAGCCGCCCAAGCTTCCACTCGCGCATCTGCCAACGCCGCTCTTCCGCAGCGACTCGCTCGACGCGCTCGTCGGCACGCGCGTGTGGGTGAAGCGCGACGACATGACCGGCGGCGCGGAAGCAGGGAACAAGATTCGCAAGCTCGAGTACCTGCTCGCGGCAGCGCTCGAGCAAGGCGCCGACACCGTCATCACCTGCGGCGGCTTTCAGTCCAATCACGCGCGTGCGACCGCGCTCTTGGCCCGCCGCCTCGGACTACGGCCGGTCCTCCTCTTGCGGACACTCGCCTCGCCGCCACCGCCCGCGAGCACCGGCAACGCGCTGATCGACGTGCTCGCCGGCGCAGAGCTGCGAGCGATCAGCCCCGAGCAATATCGAAGGCGCGACGCGCTCATGGCGGAAGTGGCGCGCGAGCTCGCGGCGCAGGGCGCGCGGCCGTACGTAATCCCGGAAGGGGGCTCGAGCGGGCTTGGGTCGCTCGGCTACGTCGACGCGATGCGCGAGCTCAGCGAGCAGCTGGCGCGCGGCGAGCAAGACGCCCCGAAGCAGGTCGACGCCGTGGTGCATGCCTGCGGCTCCGGGGGGACCGCAGCCGGCGTCGCGCTCGGCGCAGCGCGGTACGGCGTCGCGCCGTCGGTGCTCGCGATGGCCGTCTGCGATGACGTCCGCTACTTCGAAGGCGTGACGACGCGGCTGATCGCGGAGGCCCGTGCGTTGGTGCCAGACCTGCCGGATGCGCCCGCTTTGCGAATCATCGACGCCTACAAAGGGCCGTCCTATGGCGTGGCTACGCCCGAGCAGCTCCGCTTCATTGGTGACGTGGCGCGCGCGAGCGGGCTCGTGCTCGACCCGGTGTACACGGGCAAAGCGTTGTTCGGCTTGTCTCAGCTTCCGGATAAGCCAAAGACAGCGGTCTTCGTTCATACGGGCGGGCTGCCCGGGCTGTTCGCTCAAGGCGACGCGTTGCTCGCGGCGCAACCGAACGCGGCCGTGTCGGATAGATGGTGACAGCGCCGCCGACAACACGCTCCGACACATAGAGCGATACAAAAACACTTCGGCGTGGCGTCCTTGTGGCGTCCTTGCGTTGCTAGCAATGAACGCGATCCCTTAGGCTGGCCGGAACGATGGGCCTTGGCCGCTATGCAGTAGTTCGGCGAGCGACCGATTGGCTCGAGGTCACCCTCGAGGGCGATCTCGATGCACAGACAACTCTATCGTGCGAGCGGGAGGTCCGGACCCAGATCACGCTGGCGCCCAGCACCCTGCGCGCGCTGGTCAGCCTGTCCGGCGTGACGGGGTATCAGCTCGAAGCGCGTGAGCAGCTCGTGTCGCTGCAGCGCTGCATCGGCGCCAAGGCCAGCCAGACCGCGTACATCGCGGAGTCTGCGCCGGGCCGCGCGCTCGCGCTGTGGGTGATTCACACGGCCCAGGGCCAGGTCGTGCGCTCGTTCAGCCGGGCGATGGAAGCTTCGGATTGGCTGGGTGTCTCGGACCCGACCCAGAGCGGCGTGCGCGAGGTCCGCAGGACGCGCCCGATCAATCTCCGCAGCAAGCGCAAGAGCGCGAACGGCTGATCAGACCGCGCCGCCCTCGGCGTGGAGGTCGGCGAGATGGGCGACGTCGTTCAGCGCATGCACGCGATACGGCGCGACGCGCTCGATCAGCGTGAGCGATGCGTTGGCGAAGTGGTCGGGCATGACCAGCCCTTCCGCGAGCACGGTGTGGCCGCGCAAGAGCGACGCCACGAACAAGCCGTGGCTCACCACCACCAAGTTGCCGCGCACGGCCTCGAGCTTCTGCACGACCATCTGAAACGCGAGCACGGCCCGCGCATCGACGTCCGCGCCGCTCTCGCCATTGGGCGGCGTGTACTCCGGCCAGAATGCGTCCGGGCTCAGCTCGGTGTACGGCTTGCCGCGTAGGTCGCCGAAGTTGCGCTCCTGTAACAGCGGCGACAGCTCGAGCGAAACGCCTGCGGCGCGAGCGATGATCTCGCCGGTCATGCGCGCGCGCTCGAGGTCGCTCGCCAGCACGTGCGTCGCGCCGAGGCTCGCGATCCGGCGAGCGATGCATTCCGCCTGCGCAAGCCCGCGCGTGCTCAGCGGCGTGTCCGGAGGCTGCACCACGCGCGCCGCGTTGAACGGTGTCTCGCCATGTCGAACCAGCAAGATCATGATTCGCCGCGCTGCATACCAGGCTTTGCGCTTCTCGTCTCGCCGCGTGCAGCGGACGGTGCTATCCATGCCGCGCCATGCTTGCCATTCTCGATTACGGCGGCGGCAACCTGCGAAGCGTCAAGCGCGCGTGCGATGCGGTCGGCGTCGACGCGTTGTTCACGCAGGATCCCGCCAAGGTGAAATCCGCAACCCGCGTCATCTTCCCGGGCGTCGGCCACGCGAAGACGTGCATGGAGACGCTGCAGCGTTCCGGCTTGCACGACGCGCTGCTCGAGGCGCACGGACGTGGCGTGCCGATCCTCGGTATCTGCGTCGGCGCACAGCTCGTGCTCGACGGCTCCGAGGAAGGACCGACGCATGGTCTGTCGCTCGTGCCGGGCATGACCAAGCGCTTCGATCTCAAGGATCGCTCGCTCAAGGTGCCGCACATCGGCTGGAACGAGGTCGCCGTCACGCGGCCGCACCCGCTGCTCGCCGGCCTATCGGCAGGCGACGCGATGTACTTCGTGCATTCGTACTACTTCGCACCGAGCAACCCCGAGCACGTGCTGGCGCAGACCGACTACGGCGGATCGTTTTGCTGCGCGCTCGGTCGCGGCAACCTGTTCGCGACGCAGTTCCATCCAGAGAAAAGCGGCCGGCTCGGGCTGGACTTACTAGCGCGGTTCGCGCGCTGGGACGGCAATCCGTCATGCTGAGCAAACGCGTCATCGCCTGCCTCGACGTGCGCGACGGCAAGCTCGCCAAGAGCGTGAAGTTCGTCGACACCAAAGACATCGGCGACCCGATCAGCAAAGCGCGCGAGTACTACGAAGATGGGCTCGACGAGCTGGTGTTCTACGACATCACGGCGTCGAGTGAGCGCCGCTCGATCATGCTCGACGTGGTCGAGCGCGTCGCCGAGCAGGTGTTCATCCCGTTCTCGGTTGGCGGGGGCGTGCGCTCGGTCGACGACGCGACGAGCTTGCGGCTCGCCGGCGCGGAGAAGATCAACGTGAACACCGCGGCGGTCAGCGACCCCGAGCTGATCACGCGGATCTCGAATGCGATCGGCGCGCAGAGCACGATCTTGTCGATGGACGTGCTCGCGGTTGGGCAGACCGACGCCATCCCGAGCGGCTACGAGATCGTCACCCACGGCGGGCGGACGCACACCGGCGTCGATGCGCTGGCGTGGGCCAAGCGCGGCGAAGCACTCGGCGCCGGCGAGCTGGTCGTGAACTCGATCGACGCCGACGGCACGCGTGAAGGTTACGAGCTCAAGCTGACCAAGCTGATCGCGACCAACGTGTCGATCCCGGTGATCGCTTCGGGCGGCGCCGGCAAGCCCGAGCATCTGTACGAGGTTCTAACCGAAGGCTGCGCGGACGCCGCGCTGGTCGCTTCGATGGTGCACTACGGCACGTACAAAGTTAGCGAGCTCAAGCGCTATCTGAGCGAGCGCGGCCTGCACATCCGCACGCGCTGGTAACGCTACCCGAGCAGCCAGAGCGCGAGCATGAACGCCGCGACGATGAAGCCGGCCGCGACCAGCGAGCGCCACGGCATGCCGTGATCGACCGCGGGCGGCGCGACCGATGCCGGCGACGCCGGCCGGCGAACGCGGCGAGTCACTTCCTCGACGTTGCGCATCGAGTCGCTACCGTCCGCGTTGGACGGCGGCGCAGTCAGCGCGGCGATCGCCGGCAGCGCGTGCTCCTGGCCGGCCGCGCTCGAGCTGCGGCCTGGCCGGTCCGAGATGCGGGCTCCGGGCAGCGCGCGCGGCGTGTCGCAGCGGGCTCGGACGTCGGCGACGTAGGTGCCGCCTTGCTTGAGCTCCTTGCGCTTGCGGGGGCGCTCAGCCGGCGTGGACCGTCCCGGCCTTCCCTTGTCGACCTCGCGCGCAGCCGGCGCGGGCTCCGCGCCTGCAAGGGGCGTCGCGGCGCTCTTCGGCCGACTATGAACGCCGGAGACGTCGACGGTGCCCGTCTGCTCGCTCGGCGGATGCGACGACGAGTGGACGACGAAGCGGCCTTCGGGCGATCGCTCGAGTGGCAGGCGCACCGGCTCCGCGCCGTCGCCGGCTGGCCGCTCTGCGTCGTCCCCATTTCGACCCGAGCTCTCCATCGAAGTATCTACCCCTAGAGCCTAGGGTGGGGACATTCCATACTTCAGCGCGTTCCGCAATGCTCGCTGCGGCCGTTCCGCCGTCACTTGTGTCGGAGCCTGTCCCGAGCCGTTTCAGCGGCGACTCTTGACGTCACCGCCCGGAGCCACCACAACACGCAGCCAAATGGCTCGCATGGTCCAGTGTGTGAAGCTCGGCAAAGAAGCCGAAGGGCTCGAAAAACCGCCGATTCGCGGCCCGCTCGGGCAGCGCGTCTTCGAGCAGGTCTCGAAGGAGGCGTGGCAGCTATGGGTCGCCCACTCGACCATGGTCGTGAACGAGTACCGGCTCGAGCTGGGCACTCCGGAAGCGACCAAGGTGTGGCTCGGCGAGTTGGAGAAGTTCTTCTTCGGCGAAGGCTCGAAGGCGCCAGAAGGCTACGTGCCGCCGGCGGCCGAAGCGCCTGAGACCAAGCCCGAAAGCTGAATCCTGCTCACTGCAGCGGGCCGGGCCGCAGCGCTTCGTACGAAGCCGCGCGCGCGGCTGGCGCCTGACCGAGGCCACCGCACGCGAAATCGACGCGCGCGCGCAAGCGCTTGAGGCGCTGGACGGCCAGCGTGCGCAACCGCTCGAGCTGCATCGCGTGACCAGGCGCAACGCCGTGCAGACGCAGGATACGCTGGGCATGCACGGGCCCGCACAGCTCGCTGACCGCATCATCGAGCAGCGCACAAACGGTGTCCCAGTGCAGCATCTCGCCGGCGTCCTCGAGCCGTGGTGCCCGGAGGTCCTCGGGCAGCTCCAGGCGGGCGAGCGAGTCAGTCGCGGTCAACGCGCGAAGCACACCGCGGTGCATCCCTGCCAGGTCGCGGCCATCAGGCATCCGCCAAGCACGAAGCTCATCGAGCGGTTTGGCGATCAACCGAGGCGAGAGGTGAGGTGCGCGATGGGCCACGGCTCATACCTACACAAGGACACATGTCGGAGCAAGCGGGTCCGCGCGTGTCTTTGGCCAAGTCTCAAAAAAGGCAAATTTTCGACCGTCGGACGAGCCGGCCTTCGCCCTAACCGCCTAGCAGGCGTCGGGTCTGGGCGCGCTCCCGCTCGCGGTCGGCGATCGCCTCGAGGGGGGTCCAGCGCTGATCGTTCTCGAGGCGGTAGCTGCCCACGAACGCGTGCGGTGCCGCGCCGCGCCAATCGTCGGGCGAGAGCAACGACCAGTAGTGGCTGCCGTCGCCGCGCACGTAGAGGTGGCAGATCTGACCGGGCCGGCGTTTGAACCGGCACTCGGCCCGATGCAGTGCCGCATCCCGACGCGCGCGCTCGAGGACCTCCGCGGCTTGCTCCTGCAGCCTGCGGATCTGCTGCGCGATCGCGTCGAGCTCGGCGCCCGCCACGGCGGTGATCAGCGTATCCGCCTCTTGGATCTGCTCGGCAACGCGCACGAGGTCGTGCGGCGGCGCGAGCCTGCTCATCGGATACGGCGCCGTGCGCTGCGGGCCTTCGTAACCTCCGCCTTTGCCGTTTGAATCGTCGTTCACGACCGCTGCCGATTGGAAATGCGCGTGCGCTGCGATGAGCGACCGACTATGTGCGTGATCCGTTAGGCTGTCGACCCCATGAAGCGCCGCGCCCAACTGCACGAAGACCTGCTTGGCTACGCTCCGGCGGACGTCGTGGAAGCCGGACATTTCGCGCGCATGCGCGCGTTGATCGAGGACTACGATGATCCGTTCATCGGCACCCGCTATGCGCCGGGGCACTTCACCGCGAGCGCGTTCGTGCTCGCGCCGGATCGCACCGAGCTGCTGCTGATCCATCACGCCAAGCTCGGCCTTTGGCTGCAACCGGGCGGGCACATCGAGCCGAGTGACGCGACGGTGCTCGACGCCGCGCGGCGCGAGGTGCTCGAAGAGGTCGGCATCGCGCAGCTCGACCTCGATCACGACGGGCTGTTCGACGTGGATGTGCATGCCATACCGTCGCGCAAGGAAGCGCTGGCGCACGAACACTTCGACGTGCGCTTTCTGTTTCGGGCGCGCGATCGTTCGTTCGCGGCGAGCGACGAGGTGCGCGGCGCGAAGTGGACGGCGCTGGCCGATATCGAGGGCTCGGGCACCGACGACTCCGTGCTGCGCGCAGTCCGCAAGCTGCGGCAACGGAGCGCGTAACGTGGGCTTCTACGACGTTCACGCGCACCTCACCCATCCGCGCTTCGAAGGCGAGCAAGCCGGCGTGCTCGAGCGCGCGCGCCAGGCCGGGATCACGACGATCATCAGCAACGGTCTCAATCCGGCGGACAATGAAGCGGTGCTCGCCCTGGCGGCGAACGAGCCGCTGGTGAAGGCCGCGATCGGGCTCTATCCGGTCGACGCGGTGTTGCTCGAGATGCGCGCCGCCGGCGTCGACTATCCGCGCGAAGGTCCTGAGCAAGATGGCGACACCGCGGTGCAATACGTGCGCGACAACGCGCACCGGGCATTCGCGATCGGCGAGATCGGCCTCGATGGTTATTGGGTGCCTGAGCCGTTTTGGGCGCGCCAAGAGCAGCTGTTCTGTCAGCTCGTCGAGATCGCGATCGCGGCCGACAAGCCGATCATCATTCACACCCGCAAGCGCGAGCAGCGCGCGTTCGACTTGCTCGTCGAGCTCGGCGCCAAGCGCGTCGACTGGCATTGCTTCGGCGGGCGCGTGAAGCTCGCGCGGCGGATCGCCGAGCATGGCCACTACCTTTCGATCCCCGCGAACGCGCGCCGCTCGGAGAGCTTCACGCGCATGCTCGAGACGCTGCCCCGCGAGCGCGTGCTGCTCGAGACCGATTGCCCGTACCTCGGCGAAGAGCCTGGCGCACGCAACGAGCCCGCGGCGGTCGCACGCACGGCGGCCTACGCAGCCGAGGTCTGGAGCGTGTCGAGCGATGCTGCGGCCGGGCAGCTGGCGACCAACTTCGAGAAACTGTTCGGCGCACCGCCGTGACTGCGCACGCGGCGACCTAGTAGGGGCAGGCCTTCCGGGGCGTCACGGGGCCGCGCTTTCTCGTCTTTCCCTCGTTCGGCTGGACGCGTCGTGCGCCAGCCCTGCGCCAAAGCGCGCCATGTGTGAGCGATGCTTCGCTGTGCACGTTTTTCGGCGCGAAAAGTCCATCGAAGGGACTTGCGATAGCTACACTCCCCGCGGGTTACTGGATGCGCGGGCGTCGGGGATAACGCGCGGGCGGCTCTGCACGGGGCTGCGAAGTGACTGGGTCAGAGGAGCGAAGCAATGCACGTTCGGCGATGGTTCTTAGTCATGCTTTTGGCGGCCGCAGCGGCCACGACGATAACCGCATGTAGCAACGACGACGGTGGCGAGGATCCGATCGCCGGCATCGGCGGCTCCGGCGGCTCGAGCGGCGGCGGTGCCGGTGGCACGTCGGGCTCGGGTGGCGCGAGCGGCGGTGGCGCCGGTGGCGTCGGCGGCGCCGGTTCCGGTGGCGTCGGCGGCAATGGCGGCGGTGGCAATGGTGGCACCGGCGGTGTCATGTGCGGCAGCGAGACCTGCGCGACGGGCGAGATGTGCGTGTCCGGCGAGTGCCGCAGGCCGTGCAGCGCGACCAGCGCGTGCTCGAGCGGCGAATGCTGCGGCGGCTTCTGCGCCGATACCGACACCGATCGCGCGCACTGCGGCGAGTGCATGAACGCGTGCGAATCGAGCGAGATGTGCGAAGACGGCGAATGCTCCGCGGCTCAGTGCTCGCCGGAAGGCGGCGATGATGACGGCGGCGCGGACGTCGGCGACAACGGTTGCCCCGACAACGAAGAGTGCGTCGCAGAGAGCGCCGGCAACGTCTGCCAGTGCGGCGATGGCCCCGGTTGCTCGGCGGACGAGCACTGCGGCACCTCCGGCATGTGCCTGTGCGGCGACAACCCGGGCTGCGGCACCAGCGAGACGTGCTGCGGCGAGGAGTGCCTCAACACCGCAACCGACGAGCTCAACTGCGGCGCATGCGGCAACGAATGCGGCGACGAGTCGAGCTGCGTGACGGGCGAGTGCACCTGCGCGACGACGACCGAAACCTCGTGCCCGGATGGCTGCTTCAATACCGCCACTGACGAGGAGAACTGCGGCGAGTGCGGCAATGAGTGCGCCGATGGCGCGACGTGCACGAGCGGCGAGTGCCGCTGCCCGACCGGCCAAATCGCTTGCGGCGGCGAGTGCGTCTCGGAGACCACCAACACCAACTGCGGCGAGTGCGGCAACGTCTGCGATGTTGGCGCGAACCAGACCTGCCAGCTGCGCGGCGGCGATCGCGATTGCTTCTGCTTCAACTCGTCGCTCACGTACTGCTCGGCCGAAGAGGTCTGCGCGGATCTCGACAACGACGAGCAGAACTGCGGCGAGTGCGGCAACGAGTGCGACGGCCCGGCGAACGTCTGCCGCAATGGTCACTGCGAGTGCCCGACCGCGGGCCAGACGCCGTGCGGCAACGAGTGCGTGAACCTGACCAACGATCCGGACCACTGCGGCGAGTGCAACCTCGACTGTGGCGGCACCGGCGCGACCGGCACCTGCGCGATGGGCAAGTGCACGTGCACGACGGCGTCGCAGGTCTACTGCGACGAGAACTCGATCGGCCAGCAAGGCGACGACGGCAACTACCAGTGCATCAACGCCAACACGGTGTGGAGCTGCGGCGCATGCGAGCGGCGCTGCGAGGGCGACTCGGAGTGCGTCAACAACCAGTGCACGTGCGAAGCGAACGAGACGTACTGCGCAGCCGACGGCTGCGTCAGCACCGCCTCCCTGCAGACCGATGAGGACAACTGTGGCGGCTGCGGCAACGTGTGCCCGTCCGGCTCGACTTGCACCAGCGGTGATTGCAACTGCCCCGGTGCCTCCACGATCGAAGCGTGTCTCGTCGACGACGAGCTGACATGCGTGAACACCGATACCGACGCCGACAACTGCGGCGAATGCGGCAACGACTGCGCGGCCGGCAGCGAATGCTGCGAGGGTGACTGTCGTACCGACGATGATCCGGCGTTCGACGAGGATCGCGACAACTGCGGCGGTTGCGGCGTGCAGTGCCCCGACACCGGCTGCGGGTTCCTCGATTTCTTCGAGTGCGCTTGCAACAACGGCGCGTGCGAGACGTGATCCGCTGAGCGGGCGCTGCTCTTTAGCGCCTACTTTGCAACGCGAACGATCGATGAGCGCGGCCTTCGGCGATAGCCGGAGCGCCGCGCTTCTCTTTAGCTTTTCTTGCCGATCTCGATGCCGAAGATCTTGCTGTTGGCCGTGTCGGTCGCAGCGGTCTTGTTGCGCAGCTGGAGCAGCCGCACGTGACGCTCGGCGTCCTTGTTGGTCTTGTCGAACTCCATCGCCTTGCGGAAAAACTTCTCGGCGTTGTCGTCCTTCTTGTCCGCCAACATGATGTGACCCATCGCGTAGTAGGCGAAGGCCTTGTGCAGGTCGTCGTTTAGCTTCTCGCGCACGAGGGCCTTGAACGCGGTCAGGTCAGCCTCTTGGATCGCGCTAGCGCGGAACGCCGCCCACAGTCGATACATCTTGTAGACGTCGTTGCTGGGCTCGGCCTCGCACGCGCGCGCGAGCAGCTCCTGTGCGCGACCGAACTGCTGATCGCGCAGCGCGTCTTGGGCGCTGCGCATCAGCTCAGCCGGATTGACGGCCTGCGGCTTCTTCTCGCCGCCCGCGTTGGCCTGCGAGACCGCTGCGCGCCGGCGACGAATCAGCTCGCGCACCGCGTGCTGATCGGCGGCGGACGCGCCCGGCGCCGCGGCAGCGGCAGCCGCGACGCCTGCTGCGGGCGCGGCCGCAGGCCTCGCCGGCGATCCGGTCGGAGGCTCCGACTCCGGCACCAGTTGCTGGGTGTGCGCGCGTCGCTCTTCGAGCTCCTTGCCGAGCCTCTTGAGCGCCGCACCCAAGCGCCGCGGACGCGCGCCTTCAGTCCGCCGCTCCGGCGGCGGGGCCGCCGGAGGCGTCGGCGCGACGGGTTGCTGGGCACGACTCGTGGACCGTGTAGCGCTGGGTATCGCGACTCGCGGTTGAGGCCCGGAGGGACGACGCGGCTGGGACGCGGACGGAGGACGCTGGGGCGCGGACGGAGGACGCGGCGGCACGCTCTGCTGGGGCGGCGCGTTGAACGCGTAGTCGCCCTCGGTCGCGACCGGCGGCGCGACGCGCGTTGGGGTCACCGGGCGCGGGCGCACGATCGGCCCCAAACGCTCCTCGGGCAGCGCTTCGGTTGTGACGTAGCGCCCGATCCCCGACGGGTTGCGCGTACGATGCTGCGACGGCATCTCGATCGGCGCTGAAAAGGGCCGGCCCGCGTATTCCGCGTGCTCGGCGAGCACGAGCATCGCCACGAGCTGATGCGCCTCGAGCGAGTCGGCCGCGAGGCGTTCGACGGCGGAGCGCACGCTCGACGGCGGCTCGAGCGCGCCGAGCAGCTCGCGTTCTGCGTCGTCGAGACCGAGATCGTCGGCGATCTCGGCGCGGGCGCGCAGGAGCCGCACGTACAGCTCGCGATGCTCACCGAGCAGCGCCTGCACCCGCTCTTCGTCGAAGAACGTACGCACCGCCATGTAAAGCAGCGATCCGATCGACTGCGGATACTCAGGGCACGTGACCCCTTCGGGATCGTCGTCGATCTCGATCCGCGCGCTGTCCCAAGCCAGCGCTTGAATCATCTGTCCGCGGACACGGCGTTGCAGCTCGGCGTCGACCTGCGCTTGACTGAGCACCCCAAGCTCGACGGCCTTAACGGCGAACGCGAGGTCTTCACTCCCGGTTAAATCAGAGAGCGTGTGCTCCATGATCATGGCGTACTGCGAGGGCGTGATGACCTCTTGCGCGAGCATCGCGTCGCCGAGCGGATCGCCTCCGCCGAGGTCTTCGATGAACACGGGCACGCCATCGCGCAACGTAACGACCGCGCCGCCCTCCTCGCGCTCGACGTAGACCACGCCGGTCATGCGAGCTCGGCTCAAACGGCAGAGCACTGTCGCGAAGCGCCCTGAGCTGGCGAGCGCTGTGAGCTCGTCGGTGATCACCGGTTTTACAGCCATAACAGAATAGTGCCAGCTCCGTAAATGGTGGGGGCTGGTGCGTCGAGCTGTCAACCAAACGTAGCAAGTCCCGTTCGGTAGTTAACCTGACAGTGTTGCGCGCCGCGATGACAACAAACGCACGTCGCTCACGAACCCCCATCGCGTTCGCGGTGGTCGCGGCGCTGGCGTTGCTTGTTTCGATCCAGCCAGCCATTCGCTACGTGCGAAGCGCCGGGCTTTTGCTCGCGGTCGTCGGCGCTGAAGACCCCACCCGCATAACCACC
>Ga0193752_1000799_pt1 | contig 28477 bp, 23 predicted proteins | sample H1c1metaG_FD_144924 | JGI IMG/M metagenome (GOLD analysis project Ga0193752, IMG submission 144924) | Soil microbial communities from a riparian zone of the East river system, Colorado, United States - H1c1 | ecosystem: Environmental > Terrestrial > Soil > Riparian zone | place: USA: East River...
GACCGCCTCGGGCTGCTGGAGCGCCCCGGCAAGCAGGGGCTGGGCACCGCCTACCTCGCAGGCTTCCGCCTCGCCCTCGCCGCCGGCTACGGCTACATCTGCGAGATGGACGCCGACTTCTCGCACAGCCCCGACGACCTCCCCCGCCTCGTGGACGCCTGCCGCCCCGACGGCGGCGGGGCCGACCTCGCCATCGGGAGCCGCTACGTCGGCGGCGTGCGCGTGATGAACTGGCCGCTCTCGCGGCTCATGCTCTCCTACGGCGCCGGCGTCTACACCCGCGTCATCACACGGCTCCCGGTGCAGGACGTGACGGCCGGGTTCAAGTGCTTCCGCCGCCGCGTGCTGGAGGCGATCCCGCTCGACCGCGTGCGCTCGAACGGCTACTCGTTCCAGATCGAGATGACCTACCGCGCGTGGCGGCGCGGCTTCCGCATCGCCGAGGTGCCCATCGTGTTCACCGAGCGCACCGAGGGCCAGAGCAAGATGAGCAAGGCCATCATGCGCGAGGCCGCCCGCAAGGTGTGGGAGCTACGGCTCCGCGCGGCGATGGGACGGTTATAGCGCCTGCGGCGCTGACCGCAGACGGCCGACCGCAGACCGCAGCACAAGGCAATAGACCATCGCTAAAGGCAATCCCGCTAACTGACCACTCACTACCAAACCAAGAAAATGGCTGAAGGAACGGCGATCTCCATGAACGAGGGCGGCCTCAACGTGCCGGACGACCCGATCATCCCCTTCATCGAGGGCGACGGGACCGGGCCCGACATCTGGGCCGCCTCCGTGCGCGTGCTCGACGCCGCCGTCGAGAAGGCCTACGGCGGGAAGCGCCGGATCGTCTGGCGCGAGGTGCTCGCCGGGGAGAAGGCGTTCGAGCGGACGGGCTCCTGGCTCCCCGACGAGACGCTCGACGTGATCCGCGAGCACCTCGTCGCCATCAAGGGGCCGCTCACGACGCCCGTCGGCGGCGGCATCCGCAGCCTCAACGTCGCGCTCCGCCAGCAGCTCGACCTCTACGCCTGCGTCCGCCCCGTGCGCTACTTCGACGGCGTCCCCTCGCCCGTCAAGGAGCCCGAGAAGGTGAACATGACCATCTTCCGCGAGAACACGGAGGACATCTACGCCGGGATCGAGTTTCAGGAGGGCACCGACGACGCCGAGCGCTTCAAGGCGCTCCTTGCCGAGAACTTCCCGGACCGCTTCAAGAAGGTCCGCTTCCCCGACACCTCCGGCTTCGGCATCAAGCCGGTGTCGAAGGAGGGCACCGAGCGGCTCGTCCGCGCGGCGATGGACTTCGCGATCGCGTCCGGCAGCGACAGCCTCACGCTCGTCCACAAGGGGAACATCATGAAGTTCACCGAGGGCGCCTTCCGCGACTGGGGCTACGCGCTCGCGAAGGAGGCCTACGGCGGCGAGGACCTCGACGGCGGGCCCTGGCAGACGGTCACGAAGGACGGCCACACGGTCACGATCAAGGACGTGATCGCCGACGCCTTCCTCCAGCAGATCCTCACCCGCCCGGCCGAGTACAGCGTGATCGCCACGCTGAACCTCAACGGCGACTACGTCTCGGACGCGCTGGCCGCGCAGGTCGGCGGCATCGGCATCGCGCCGGGCGCCAACATCAACTACAGCACCGGCCACGCCATCTTCGAGGCCACGCACGGCACGGCGCCGAAGTACGCGGGGCAGGACAAGGTGAACCCCTCGTCGGTGATCCTCTCGGGCGAGATGATGTTCCGCCACATGGGTTGGAACGAGGCCGCCGATCTCTTGATTTCGTCGATGGAGGCGACGATCACGCAGAAGCGCGTCACCTACGACTTCCACCGCCTCATGGAGGGCGCCACGCTCCTCAAGACGAGCGAGTTCGGCGACGCCCTCATCGAGAACATGGGGTGATCTGGTCTGGTCCCCGGCCGTGAGGGCCCGGACGGCGAACCGTCCGGGCCCTCTATCTTTTTGCACCCCTCCCCCTCCCTGCCATCTCCCTGCCATGCCCGACACGACCGCTGTAGCAGAACTCTGGGCCCGTCTGGAGGCGTGGCTCACCGCCCACGCCCCGGCGCTCATCGAAGTGCTCGGGGAGGGGGCGACGGACGAAGTGATCGCCGCCACGGAGGCCGCCGTCGGCGTCACGTTCCCCGACGACGTGCGGGCCTCCTACCGCCTCCACGACGGTCAGCGGGGCGATTTCCCCTTGCTGGTCCCCGGCCCGATCGAGTTCCTCTCGCTGGAGCGCATCCAGGGCGAGTGGACGGTCTGGAAGCAACTCCTCGGCGACGGCACCTTCGCGGGCACCGAGAGCGCCCCCGTCGGCCCCATCCGCTCGGACTGGTGGAACCCCGCCTGGGTCCCCTTCACCTACGACGGCTCCGGCAACCACCTCTGCCTCGACCTCGCCCCCGCCGAGGGCGGCCACGTCGGGCAGGTCATCTCCTTCTGGCACGACGAGGCCACCCGCGAGGTGGAGGCCCCGAGCTTCACCGCGTGGCTGGCCGACCTCGTGGACGGGTGCGAGACGGGCCGCTACGTTTACGCAGAGGGCGACGGCCTCATGGAAGCCTGAGAGGCAAGAGGCAGTCGAGAGCAGGCATATCCCCTCTCCATTGTCATCCTGAGCGGAGCCGGAGGCGGAGTCGAAGGATCTCAGGATGGTGCGACGTGCAAGTCTGAGATCCTTCGACTGCGGCCCTGCGGGCCTCCGCTCAGGATGACAATGGGGGGAGGCTGGCGCTTTCCGGAGCAGGTTCTAAACCGCGCGACGCGGATCGCACGCGGGTTCAGGGGTACGCGGGGTTGCCCCCAATCGGCAAGCCCCCTACACTTGGGCTCCCCCTCTGCCGCGAGCCTCATGTTGCGCCTCCCGCTCTCCCTCGCCGCGCTCGTCCTCATCGCCTCGGGATGCAGCGAGGAGCCGCCCACGCCCGCGACCGAGCAGCCCTTCGCCTCCATCTGCAACGAGGCGAATGAGGGGCAGCGGGTGGCAGTGCGCGGCTGGCTGCGCCTGCCGGACGAGAACTCGGGCGACTACAGCATCGTCCTCCGGCTCTACCAGGCGCCGGACTTCAGCGGCCAGCCCATCGGCGTCACCATGCGGTTCGGCGAGGAGCCGCACCACCTCGACATGGTCCCGATGAGCTACAGCGACGCCGACCTCCGCGTCCACCTCGCCGATGGGAGCGTCGTCGGCACGGGCACGCCCGTCCGCATCTCGGGGCGGATGTACGAGCCCGTCGTCCCGCAGGACTTCGCCTGCGCGCTCGAAATCCCCTACGCCGAGGCGGCAGGCTGACGTGCTGGAACTCCGCCCCATCACGCCCGACGACCTGGGGGCCGTGCTGGCCCTGTTCGCCCAGCCGGACATGGACGACGGCCCCATTTTTTCTACAGGGGAGGCTCTCGCCTTACTCGAAGAAATCAGAACAACGCCGCACCATCGGGTCTACGTGGCCGTCGAGGACGGCGCCGTGGTGGGCACGTATGCCCTCCTCCTCATCCAGCATCTTTCTCATCAAGGGGGACGCTCCGCCCTCGTCGAGGACGTGGTCGTCCGCACGGATCGGCAGGGGCACGGCGTCGGGCGGGCGATGATGGATCACGCCGTCGCGCTCGCCCGCGAGGCCGGGTGCTACAAGCTGGCGCTCAGCAGCAACCTCCGGCGCACGGCGGCGCACGCCTTCTACGAACGGCTCGGGCTCGAAAAGCACGGGTACAGCTTCCGGTTGGCACCGCCCGCGTAGGTTGCCTTCCCTTTCTTTCTCTTCGGAGGCCCCGTAATGCAGAACGGCGAGTGCCCCCGGTGCCACACCCGCACCGTCTACCGCTCCATCGCCACCAACACGCAAGGTGGCCTCACGACCGGGGACGGGTCCCCCCTCATCCGCATCTACAAGGAGAACCGCTGGGTGCCGGACATCGACCTGCTGACGCTGACCGTCTACCTCTGCCGCTCCTGCGGCTACGTGGAGACGTACGTCAGTGACCTGGGGCGGCTGGAGAAGCTGGACGACTGCACGAACTGGAGCCCCGTCTAATTAGGGTCTTCGGACTTCGATCTTCGGACTTTGGAAATGCAAGGCGCGCCCCTACCGTGCAGAGCGCAGCGCGCATTCCCAAAGATCAAAGTCCGAAGACCAAAGGCCCACGCCTCGCCCGCAGGCGACCCGACCCTCCCTACGCCTCCGTCCCGTCCCCCGCCCAGTCCCACCCGGCGAGGCGTTCGAGGTGCTCGTAGGCGGTGAGGTCGTAGTGGATGGGCGTAATGGACACAAACCCCTCGCTCATGGCGTGGAGGTCGGTGTCCAGCCCCTCGTCGAGGTTGACGAACCGGCCGCCCAGCCAGTAGTAGGGCCGCTTCATGGGGTCGAAGCGCTCCTCGAACTCCTCCTCCCAGCGCGCCCGCGCCTGCCGCGTCAGCTCGACGCCCTTGAGGGCGTCGGCCTCCACGTCGGGCACGTTCACGTTCAGGAGCACCCCCGGCGGCAGCCCCCCGGCCAGCACGCGCGCCGCGATCCGCCGCGCCCACCGCTGCGCGCCGCGCATGTCGCCGCCGAGGCCCCACGCCTCGTGCGAGACGGCCACGGCGTCGATGCCGAGGATCGTCGCCTCAGTCGCAGCACTCACCGTGCCCGAGTAAATCACATTCACGGCCGTGTTGGGGCCGTGGTTGATGCCCGAGACGACGAGGTCGGGGCGCCGCGGCAGGAGCCGCTGGCAGCCCAGCTTCACGCAGTCGGCAGGGGTGCCGCCCACGGCCCGCGCCCACACCGGCCCCGAGGGGATCTGGAAGGGCCAGGGTTCGGCCCGCATCGGATCGCGCACGGTGATGGCGTGGCCGACCGCGCTCTGCTCGCGCATGGGGGCCACGACGGCCAGCGTGCCCAGCCCGTCCAGCGCCTCGGCCAGCGCCCGGATGCCCGGGGCGTCGATGCCGTCGTCGTTGGAGAGCAGGATGAGCGGCCGGTCCTCGGGCGCGTCGATCGGGGCGGACTGAAGCATGGCGGGGGCGTGGGGGAGCCCCCTTGATACGCCCCCGCTGCCCGCCCGCGCTCAGTAGCTCTCCGAAGCGTTCGGGAAGTCGCCCGACCGCACGTCCTCCACGTAGCGCTGCACGGCGTCCGTGACGGCGTCGGCCAGTTCGGCGTAGCGCCGCACGAAGCGGGGGTGGAACTCTTTGGTGAGCCCCAGCAGGTCGTGCGTGACGAGGACCTGCCCGCTGCACCCGCCCCCGGCGCCGATCCCGATGGTGGGGATCTCGATGCTGTTCGTGGCCTCGGCCGCCAGTGCCGCCGGGATCTTCTCCAGCACCACGGCGAAGCACCCCGCCCTTTCCAGCAGTTCGATGTCCGAGCGGAGGTCCTCGGCCTCCTGCTCCTCGCGGGCGCGCACCTTGTAGGTCCCGAACTTGTAGATGCTCTGCGGGGTGAGGCCGAGGTGCCCCATCACGGGGATGCCCGCGGCGATGATGCGGCGTACGGTGTCCACCACGGCGCGGCCCCCCTCCAGCTTCACGGCGTGGGCGCCCGTCTCCTTCATCACGCGGATGGCGGACTCCAGCGCCCGCTTCTGGTTGCCCTGGTACGACCCGAACGGGAGGTCCACCACGACGAGCGCCCTGCTCACGCCGCGGACGACGCACTGGGCGTGGTAGATCATGTGGTCGAGCGTGATGGGCAGCGTCGTCTCGTGCCCCGCCATCACGTTCGACGCCGAGTCCCCCACGAGCAGCACGTCCACGCCGCCCGCGTCGAGGATGCGCGCCGACGTGTAGTCGTACGCGGTGAGCATCGCGATGGGCACGCCCGCCGCGCGCATCTCCTGGAGCGTCTGGGTCGTCACCCGCTTCGCGGCGGCGACGTCGGCGACGACGGGGACGGTCTCGGTGCTCATCGGGGAGGGGACGCGGGAGAGGTGGCGAAGCTTACTCCTGGGACTTGGGTCTTGGGGCTTCGGACTTTGGATATGCGAAGGCAGAGCTTCGATCTTGGATCTTTGGGCTTTGGGAATACAGACCCCGGCCTTCAAGGAAGGGCACGCCCTGCATATCCAAAGATCCAAGATCAAAGACCCAAGACCCCCAAAGAAAAGGGGCGGCGGCCGATATCGGCCGCCGCCCCTTTTCTTTGGGATCGAACGCTCAGTTGCCGCTGCCGCTGGCACCGGCCGGCATCGGGGCCGAGGCGGGGGTGTCCATCGTGATCCCGAGGCGCTCCATGACGGGCTCCGTCAGGTTCACAGCGGAGTCCCCGGCAAACAAAAGAACCGGGGCGTTGTTGGCGCGGGCGGCGAAGACCATCGTGAGCCCCATCTCGCCGGACTCCGTGTCGATGGCCTCCTGGAGCCGCTCCAGCACGGGCTGGAGGAGTTCCGCCTCGCGGCGGCTCAGCTCCTGCAGGCCGGCGTTCTGGTGCTGCTCGTAGGCCTGCTGCATCCGCATGATCTCCTGCTCGCGCGTCTGGCGCGTGGCCGGGCTCACGACGGAGCTGTTGCCGAGGGCGCGGTACGCATCCACGCTCGTGCGGATGGAGTCCTCCTGCACCTGGAGTTCGGCCGCGATCTCCTGCTGCCGCGTCTGGAGCTGCTGCTGGGCCGCCGCGTACTCCGGCATGCGGACGATGATCACGTCGGGGTCGAGGTAGCCGAGGAGGGTAGCCTGGGCGCCGGCGACGGCCGGGGCGAAGGCGGCCCCGGCGAAGGCGAGGGCGGCGAGGGCGGTACGGATGCGCATGGGGAGTACGGAGAGGGTCGGTTGGGTTCGGTGGGTCCGGGGCCGGCTAGTCGTCGCCGCCGGTCGGAGTCGGGGTCGGAGGCGGCGGCGTTGCAGCGCCGCCCGTCGGGGTGCCGGTCGGGGCGCCGGTCGGAGCGCCGGTCGGGGCCATCCCGCCCGTGCCCGCCCGCGTCGGGTCGACGCCCAGCTCTTCGAGCACGCGGTCGGTGAGGTTGTCGGCCGGGCGGGCGTAGAGGAAGACCACGTCGCCGCCGCGGTCGAACACGAAGCCGTAGTCCAGCTCCTCGGCGACGGTCTCGACGGCCTCCAGCACGCGCTGCTGCACGGGCCGCATGCGCGTCTGCTCCTCGCGGAACAGCTCGCCGTCGGGCCCGAACTTGCGGCGGCGGTACTGGTCCATCTCGGAGCGCCGCGCGGCGATCTCGGCCTGCCGGCTCGTCCGCTCCTCGGCGGTGTAAAGCAGTTCGCGGGCGCTGTAGTCCCGCTCCATCTGCTCGATCTCGCGCGCCATCAGCGTGAGCTCGTTCTGCCACGTCGCCGCCATCCGGTCCACCTCCTGGCGGACGGAGAGGTACTCGGGCAGCGCCTGCAACACCGTCTGCGAGTCGATGTAGCCGAGCTTCTGCTGCGCCTGCACCGCGGGGGCCACGGCGAGGAGCGCGAGGGCGAAGAGGACGATGCTGCGCATAAGGCTGGAGGGTGAAGGCTAAAGGGTAAAGATCGGAAGGGTAGGCACCGAGCAAAGCGCTAGCAAGACTCCAAATTTTACCCTTTAGCCTTTATCCTTTACCCTTCGGCTCACTGGCCGCCGAGGGAGAACTGGAAGCGCCACTTCGGAAGCCCGTCGTCGGAGTTGTTCGGGAACGGCGTGTAGGGGTCGATCTGGTAGCCGTAGTTGAGGTCGACGAGCCCGAGGATGGGGAGGAACACCCGGAGCCCGACGCCGGCCGAGCGGTAGAGCCGCCCCGGGTCGAAGTCGCGGAGCCCGTCGTACGTGTTGCCCGCCTCGGCGAAGAGGTAGGGCGCGAGCGACAACTGCGGCGTCTGGAGTGCGACGAGCGCAAGCTCAGACGAGTACTTCGTCAGGATCCGCCCGCCGGCCGCCGCCCCGTTCAGGCGCGGGCCCACCACCTCGACGGGGTAGCCGCGGAGGAACACGAGGTCCTTGCCGAAGCCGCGGAAGCTCCCCTGCACGTCGAGCGGGCTGCCGCCGAGGAGGTAGCGCTGGAACTGCACCGGGTCGCCGTTGAGCGAGCCGATGAAGCCCGTCTGCGCCCGGAAGCTGATCGACGCCCGGCTCGTCAGCGGGGCGTACCACGCCGACGTGAAGTCCCACTTGTGGTACTGGATGAACCCGGGGATCGGGGGCGCGATCGTCAGGCTCAGGTTCAGGCTCGACCCCGCCGTCGGGAAGAGCGGGTTGTTGAGCGAGTTCCGCGTGAGGCTCTGGGCGATCGTCAGCTCGCGGCTCTGCCCGATGGGGAGCCCGTAGCTCGACGCCGTCGAGACGCCGCTGACGTTGTAGATGCGGAGCCCGAGGTCGGTGCCCGTCTGGAAGAAGTCGTCGGGCCAGCGGAGCTGCTGCCGGTAGAAGATGCGCGCCGAGGCCGAGCCGAGGCCGTTCCCGGAGGTCACGGTGTCGCCGTCGACGATCGTCTGGGAGTCGGAGAGCCGGTAGCTGCTGTAGGCGAGCGAGAACCCGACGGGCGTCTGGCGCCCGCGGAACCACGGCTCGGTGAACGAGACCTGGTAGGTCTGGCGGCGCGTGCCGTAGGTCGTCACCTGGAGCGAGAGTTTCTGCCCGTCGCCCATCGGCAGCGGGCGCCACGCGCTCCCGTTGAAGAGGTTCTGGATCGAGAAGTTGTTGAACGTCACCCCCGCCTGCAGGATGAGCCCGCCCGAGCCGGCCCACCCGCCGGAGAGTTCGAGCTGGTCCGAGCTGGCCTCCGTGAGGTTGTAGGTGAGATCGACGGAGCGGTCCTCGTCGTTCACGTCCATCGCCGGCCCCGCCGCGAGGGAGTTCTGGTCGAAGTACGTGAGCTGGACGAGTTCGCGCACGCTCCGCTCGACGGCCTGCCGGCTGTAGGGCTGGCCGGGCACCGTGCGCAGTTCCCGCCGGATCACGTGGTCCTTCGTGCGGGTGTTGCCACGGATGGCGATGTCGCCGAACTCGTAGACCTCCCCCTCCTCCACCTCGAACGTGAGGTCGAGGGAGTCGCCGGGCACCGGGGTCGCCGCCTCGACGATGTTGAACCGGAGGTGGCCGCGGTCCGTGTAGAGGCTCGCGATGTCGGAGTGCTCGGCGTTGTAGTAGAGGTTCCGCTCGATGAGGCGGCGGCTGAAGGGGTCGCCCGGCTGCACGCCCAGCGCCTGCCGCAGCTCGGCGTCGGAGAAGAGGGTGTTCCCCTCGAAGTCCACGTTGCGCACGGTGTAGCGCGGGCCCTCCTCCACCGTCACTTCCACCACCACGCCCGGGCGGCCGTCGCGGATCGTGGGGTCGACGTAGAACGTGTCGGTGACGACGCGCGCGCCGTAGTAGCCGCGGTCCTGGTAGAACTGCTCCAGGGCCTGCAGGTCCTCGTCGAACTTGGCGCGCTGGAACGTCTCGCGATCCCAGAACCGCCACCACCGCGCCTCGGGGGTGTTCTTGAGGCGGCGGCGGAGCGTGCGCTCGCTGAAGGCCCGGTTGCCGTGGAAGCGGACGTCGACGACCTCCAGACGGCGACCCCGGTTGACGGCGTAGGTGAGGCCTAGCCGCCCGTCGCTCTCGTTGGCCGTCTGTACGTCGACGGCGGCGGAGAGGTAGCCCTCGCCGTGGTAGTAGTCGAGGATCGCCAGTCGCCCCCGCTCGATGTCGGACGGCCGCACGGGCCGGCCGCGGAGCAGCCCCACGCGCTCGGCGAGCACGTCGCGCACGCTGCGGTTCACGGTGCGCACGCGGTTGCGGGTCGAGTCGTCAGAGACGGTGAGCGTGCGGCCCGTCGGCGCCGGCATGTCGTCGCCGGGCTCGCCGGTGACGCGCTCGGCCACGGTGCCCGTCACGCCGACGAACTCCAGCGTCCCCAGCCGCGGCACCTCGGCGACACGGATCTGGAGGAACACCCCCGTCCCGGCCATGCGCTCGGCGACGATGCGAACGTCGGAGAACAGGCCGAGCCCGTAGATGCGCCGCGTGGCTTCGCTGAAGAGGGGGTCCTCGGGGAGCCCGACGCGGAGGCCGGCGTGGAGCCCGCTCGTCTGCGTGATGAGGGCCTGGAGCGCGGTGTCCTCGGTCCCCGCGACGCCAACGGCGAGCACCTCGTAGGGGCGGGGGACGGCCGCCGTCTCGGCCGGCTGGGCGCGGAGGGCAGGCGCAGCCACACCCGCGAGCACGCCCAGCAGGAGCGCGAAGCGGAGGGCGGCGAGGGCGAGCGGGCGGGGGGCGCCGGGGCGAGTCACGAAGGCGGGTCGGGTCGGTGGGAGCGCGGCGTCCAGCGGAGAGCCGCGGGTTGAGCCTGAAAAGCTACGCGGGCCAGGCGGGGCGCCCACAGGGAGCGTCCCTCTTCGGCGGCATTTCGCCGCAGGAGGACCCACGTACGGGCGCCGAACGGGGCGGAGGTCGGGAATATTGCTGCCCTGGGTCTTGGGTCTTCGGTCTTGGATCTTCGGAATGCGACTGCAGACGGTCGACCGCCGTCCGGCTGCGGAGGCCGCTCGCCAGGGCTGAGGGCGTCCGGATCGTCGTAGGGGCGTGTGGCCACACGCCCTTCACCGGTGGATGGGGGGTGCCATCGGAACCAACGCGTCCTCCCGCCCCCTCGTAGGGGCGCAGCGTGCTGCGCCCTGCATTTTGTGCACGGATTGGCGTTCTGCCAACCGTGCGGGGAGGGCGTGTAAGCACACGCCCCTACGGCCACGTCAGAAGCCTGCCCCGATTGAGGCGATGGCGTAGAGGAGGAGCGAGGGCGACGCAGCGCGTCGCCCCTACGGCAGACCGGGTGGTCCTGCTCGCGTCCGGGCCGGTTCGCATTCAGCGACGGTCGGCCGTCCGCGGTCGGCCGCGCAGCGGCCTACTTCCCTACGCGCCCGAACCGCCGCTCGCGCTGCTGGAAGTCGGCGATGGCGTGGTAGAGTTCGGCGCGCCGGAAGCCCGGCCACTTCGTGTCGGTGAGGTAGAGTTCGGCGTAGGCGATCTGCCAGAGGAGGAAGTTCGAGACCCGCATGTCGCCGCCCGTGCGGATGAGGAGGTCGGGGTCGGGCACGCCCGCCGTGTCGAGCCGGGCCGCGACCGCCTCTTCCGTTATGTCCTCCGGGGCGAGGCGGCCCGCCTGCACCTCCTCGGCCAGCCGCCGCGCCGCGCGCGCCAGCTCCCAGCGGCCGGAGTACGAGAGGGCCAGCAGCAGCTCCATCTTCTCGTTCCCCGCCGTGAGTTGCATGGCCTCCTCCATCTCGCGCCGCGCCCGCGTGGGCAGGCGGTCGAGGTCGCCCAGCGTGCGGATGCGGATGCCGTTGCGGTGGAGCCGGTCGGCCTCCTTGCGGATCGTGCGCACCAGCAGTTCCATGAGCGCCCGCACCTCGGCCGGCGGGCGCTGCCAGTTCTCCGTCGAGAAGGTGTAGAGCGTGAGGTGGCGCACGCCCACCTGCGCGCTCGCCTCCACCACGTCGCGCACGGACTCGATCCCTCGCGGTGCCCGGCGATGCGGCTCTTCCCGCGCTCCTTCGCCCAGCGCCCGTTCCCGTCCATGATGACGGCCACGTGCACCGGCAACGGCCCGCCCTGCCGCAGCGCTTCCTGCGCCGTGCGGTCGTCGACGCTCTGCGGAACGTCGGTCAGGTTAACGACCTGGGGGTCGGGGGCGGAGGCGCGGCGTAGCACGCGGAGGGGGCTCGGATGGAAGATCAAAGGTTAGCCCGCCCGGCGCCCCGCGTCACGTGCCCTTTCAACCAATCCACCGCAGGGCGTCGTTGAAAATCACGAACGCCATGAACAGGAGCAGTACCACCATCCCCACCTGCTGCGCCGCGATTCGCACCTTCAGCGACGGCTCCCGCCGCGTCAGCCCCTCGTAGAGCAGGAAGACGAGGTGCCCGCCGTCGAGGGCCGGGATGGGGAAGATGTTGAAGACGGCCAGCGCGATGGAGAGCATCGCCACCATCGACCAGAACGTCCCCGGGCCACGGTCGGCCGCCTCCTTCGACTGCTTCGCGATCATCAGCGGGCCGCCCACGGACTCGCGGAGGTTCTCCTTGCCGGTGACGAGCCGCCCGATGGTGTGGACGTAGAACGCCGTGCGGTCCAGAGCCATCGCCACGCCGGCCGCCACGCCCTCGGTGAAGCTGTAGTCGCGGAACCGGTAGCCCAGCGCCTCCGGGTCGGCCACCACGCCCAGCCGGTAGCTCCCGTCGGACTCGCTCGGTGTGATCTCCTCCTGGTAGTACGCCCACCGTTCGTTGCGCGCGCGGGGCGCCGGGTCGTCGGCCGTCACGTCGGCCAGGGGCCGCGCCCACTGCACCTGCAAGGGCTGGCCCTCGGAGGCCCCGAGCACCTCCGTCATCTCCTGCCAGAACACGATGGGCCGGCCGTCGAGGTTGATGATCCGGTCGCCCGCCCGCAGCCCGGCGCGCTCGGCGGGCATCCCGGTCGCCACGCCGCCGATGACGGCGGGGTCGTAGCCGACGCCCATGCCTTCGAGCAGCGAGGTCGCCTGGGTCCGGTTGAGCCGCGTCATCACCTGGTCCGGCCCCTCGTACGTGAGCCGCTGCCCGTCGCGCTCCACCGTCAGCCGGTAGGGGTCGGCGGCCAGCGTCGAGGGCGACTCCAGTTCGTCGAACCGCACGATCTCCTCCCCGTTCACCGCCACGATGCGGTCGCCCGTGCGGAGCCCCATCTCGTGGGCGATGGAGCCGTCGCGCACCCACACGGCGGGCACGTTGGCCGCCGGGAGGTACGCCTCGCCGTAGGTGAGGGCCAACCCGATGAAGATGAGCCCGGCGAGGAGCAGGTTGAAGACGACGCCGCCCGTGATGACGACGATGCGCTGCCACACGGGCTTGGCGCGGAACTCGTCGGGCTCGGGGTCGCGCGATTCGTAGACCGGCTTGCCCTTGTCGTCCAGCACGGGGTTGCCGTCGGCATCCAGCCGGGGCTGCTGCTCGCCGCCCGCGTCCAGGCTCTCGTCCACCATCCCGGCGATCTTGACGTAGCCGCCGAGCGGCACCGCGCCGAGCCGGTACTCCGTCGCCCCGATCTTCTTCCGCGCGATCACGGGCGGGAAGCCGATGGAGAAGGCGTCCACGCGCATGCCGAACATGCGCGCCGTGAGGAAGTGCCCCAGTTCGTGCACGAGCACGAGGATGCCCAGGGCGAGGGCCACCCAGAAGACGTAGGAGAGGACGTTCAGGAGCTGGTCCATGCGGTCGGTCGGGGGGCGCTGCGCACGCGGGGCGCGGGGGGAAGTCGGCCGTCGAAGAAACGGCGGGCGGCGGGGGGCGTCAACCGGTGGCGTTCGCGCCTCCCCTTCGGGGGGCGCGTGACCGCCGACCGCAGACGGCCGACCGCCGTTGAATGCACGTGGGCATGGAAGCACGCAGGCACGTAGGCCGACGGAGCGCTTACGTGCTTACGCGCCTACGTGCCCGCCTTTCAGCGGTCTGCGGTCCGCGGTCGGCGGTCAGGAGCCCGCCCTGCGGGCTCCTACGTCTGAGGCCCTCCCGGTTGCGTCCGGTGGGCCGGAATTCACAGGAGCACGCGCGGCGTCACCCCCTCGGCCACGCGCCGGGCATGGGCGTCGGCGGCCTGCAGCGCGGCGAGGTCGAGCCCTTCTTCTCCATTCCCGTCCACCGCGCGCAGCGCCGCCTCGATGAGGCGCGGGATGTCGCAGAACCCCACCTCGCGCCTCAGGAAGCGCGCGACGGCGACCTCGTTGGCGGCGTTGAGCACGGCGGGCGCGGTGCCGCCGCGGGCGAGGGCGTCGTAGGCGAGGTCGAGGCAGGGGAAGCGCGCCCGGTCGGGGGCCTCGAAGTCCAGCCGCGCCGTCGTCGCCCAGTCGATGCGGGGGTGCGGCGCGGGCCAGCGGGCGGGGTACGAGAGGGCGTACTGGATGGGCACGCGCATGTCGGGCATCCCGAGCTGCGCCTTCGAGGAGCCGTCCACGAACTGCACGAGCGAGTGGACGATGGACTGCGGGTGCACGACGACGGAAATCCGCTCGGGCCCCAGACCAAAAAGCCAGCGTGCCTCGATCACCTCCAGCCCCTTGTTCATCAGCGTGGCCGAGTCCACGGTCACCTTCGCCCCCATGCTCCAGTTGGGGTGCGCCAGCGCCTCCTCGGGCGTGATCGCGTCGAACGTGTCGCCCGCCCGCGTCCGGAAGGGGCCGCCGGAGGCCGTCAGCACGAGCCGCTCCACGCCGGTCAGCTCCTCGCCGACGAGGCACTGGAAGATGGCCGAGTGCTCGGAGTCCACGGGGACGACGACGGCGCCGCTCAGGCGGGCCGCCCGTTCGACCAGCGCCCCCGCCACCACCAGCGCTTCTTTATTTGAAAGTGCGACCGTCTTGCCCGCTTCGACGGCCCGCAACGTTGGGCCCACGCCCGCGGCCCCGACGATGGCAGCCGCGACCACGTCGGTTTCTTCCAGCACCGCAGCTTCTTCCACAGCCTCCGCCCCACAGGCCACGCGCACGTCCGTTCCAGCCAACGCTTCCTTGAGCGGCTCGAACCCTGCGGGGTCGGCAATGACCACAAAATCAGGTTGAAAGAGCCGCGCCTGCGAGGCCAGCCCCTCCCAGTCCTTCCCGGCGGCCAGCGCGCGGACGCGCACCCGGTCCGGGAAGAGCGCGGCGATCTCCAGCGTCTGCCGGCCGATCGAGCCCGTGGACCCGAGGACGGTGAGCCCGCGCGGGCCCTCGGGGGGGCGCGCGTCGGAGAGGGGGCGAAGGAGAGGGAGCACGGGGCGGGCGCGGAGCGGCGCCGAAGATAGCCCGCCGCTTGTCCTCACTCCCGAGGCTCAGGTCTTCACGCTCGTCCACTCCCCTTCCCACCCCGTCATCCCCGCGTGCGCGCTGGTAGGGGGTGGGATTCACACGGCGAGGGCGCTACGGCCGTAAGGTCGGGGTGCTTCCCATCACCGCCGGTGACGGCCCCGAACATGACGGCCGAGCGCCCTCACGCCCAAATTACGCGGTGGGCCGACCACCTCGCCCGCCACCTCCCCCACCTCTCCCGACCCCACCGACGCACCCTCGCGCTGTGGTCCTACGCCGCCACGCTCACCGAGCACGTCGGCTCCTCCACCTGCGCCGCCTTCCTCGCCGAGGCCACCGGCGCACCCGAGGACCCCCTCCGCCAGCGCCTCCGCGACCTCTACCGCCCCGCCCCCGCCAAGCGCGGCCGCGGCCGGACCGACCTCGACGTCACGGCCTCGTTCGCCCCGCTGCTGGCGTGGGCGCTGTGGCTCCTCCGCCCCCGCGAGATCGTCCTCGCCCTCGACCCGACTGTGTGCCGCGACCGCCTCGCCGTGCTGACGGTTGCCCTCGTCACCCACGGGTGCGCCGTCCCTGTCGCCTGGGCCGTCGTGGCCGCCGAGGCGCCGGGGGCGTGGATGCCGCACTGGAAGCCGCTGCTGGCCGCGCTCGCCCCCGCCATCCCGCGTCGGACCCGCGTGGTGGTCGTGGCCGACCGGGGTCTCCAGAGCACGGCGCTGTTCGCCGACATCGTGGCGCGGGGGTGGCACCCGGTGATCCGGCTGACCCGGCTCGGGCGGTGGCGTGAGCGCGGCGGCGCGTGGGTCCGGCTGGGCGACGTCGTGCGGCCGGGGGCGCACTACGTGGGTCGGGGCCACCTCTTCGCGACGCGGCCGTTCGCGTGCACGCTCGTCGCCGTGTGGCGGGTGGGGGCCGACGCCCCGTGGCTGCTGATGACGGACCTGTCGGTGTCGGCGTGTGCGCGGCCGTTCTACGGTTTGCGGTCGTGGATCGAGCAGGGTTTCCGGTGCGCGAAGGGGGGCGGGCTGCGGTGTGAGCGGCTGCGGATCACGGCGCCGGAGCGAGCGGAGCGGGTGTGGCTGGTGCTGGCGGTGTCGCTCCTGTGGGCGCACGCGGTGGGGGCGTCGGGCGCGGCGTCGGAGGAGGCGGGGGCGGTGCTCGTGGAGGGGCGTCGGGTGCTCGGGGTGCACCGCCGGGGGTGGCTCCGCGTGCTGGCGAGCGCGGTGCGCGGGGGGCCGCTCCGACTCCCGCGGCGGGCGGCGCGGGATCGCACGCGGTCACCGACGCTGGAGGCCCTCGCGAGACCCTCTTCGTGAATCCCACCCCCTACCAGCGCGTGCGCGGGGATGACGTAGAAGTGAGAGCACAGGGAAAGCAGAGGCGGAGCTCTACACCTCTACAAAGAAGGAAGCGCCCACGACCTGCGAAGACGGCGGTACTCGGCGTCGGGGAGCTGGACGAGGACGGGGCCGGCCTCAGCGTCGAGCCACCCCATCGCCTCGGCCAGCCGCGCCTCCGGCATCGCCGTGCAGCCCGAGGTCGTCGTGCCGGGGCCGCGCCAGACGTGGAGGAAGATGCACGACCCCCCGCCCGCTCGCGGCGTGTCCGCGTTGTGCGCCACTACGACGCCCCGGCGGTAGAGCACGTCGCGGCGGCGCATCTCCTCGTGGCTGTCCCAGTCGGCGGCTACGTCCGTGCGGTCGAGCACGCGGTTGTAGAACCGGGAGTCCACGTCGTCCACGCACTCCAGGTCGGGCGTGGCCTGGACGTAGGGGAGCCCCGTCGCGGCGGAATCCAGCGGCGCGTAGCCGAAGGCGTCGGTGAGGCGGAAGACCCCGGCGGGCGCCCGGCCGTCGCCCTCGCGCTTCTGCGGCCCCGTCGAAGGCGACGTGTGGAGCCCGCGCCCCCACCCCAGCCCGGCCCGCCCCACGACGACCTCGACGGGCGTCCCGACGGCGCGCCACGCAGCACCATCAGTGCTCCGCTCGAACCGGCGGAGCGTGCCCGTGGTGCTGGTCCACGTGGGCGTCACGACGAGGAGAAGCTGGCGGCTCTCGTCGGGGACCGGCCCCGGCAGCGACGGCGCGGACACCGCGCCCGCGCAGGCGGCGAGAAGGAGCGAGAAGAAGAACGCGGCGACGTTCACGGGACGCGGGGGATGCGGCGCGCATGGCGCCGTCAGGCGCACCAAGCTACGCCGGGCTCTGCCGGACCGTCGCCCTGTCCGTGGCCCCACTCAGCCCCGGCGCGACCGGGGGCTCGGGGCGTCGGCCGCAACCTCGCGGGTGGCCTCCTCAGCCGACACCGGCACGCCGTCGGCCGCGACGGCGCCGCCGTCGGGCGTTGCCTCCCACACGTCGCCGCACCAGAGTTCCGTCCACCGCGGCCCGCCGTCGCCGTGGGCGGCCGGTGCGCCCTCGAAGCGGTAGAGCCGGCCGCCGAGGCGGTAGTAGACGTAGCGCGGCGGCCCGGCTCCCGCCGCCCGCTCGATGGCGTCGAGGACCATCGCCTCGGCGCTCTCCACCCAGGGCCGGAAGCCTTCGGGCGGGCGGTACGTCGGGAGATAAGTAAGAAAACGGTCGAGCCCTTCTTCCAGCGAGCGCGCCGAGAGCCCCGCCCCCACGGCAGCGGCGTCGAGGGCGTTGCACGCCTGCTCGTAGTGCTTCGGCACGGGCACCATCAGCACCGGCTTCCCCAGCAGCATCGCCTCGGAGACCGACTCGAACCCCGCCGTGCACACGACGCCGCGGCACAGCGCCATCCGCCGCAGAAAGTGCGCGCCGTCGAGGGCGTGGAACCGGAGCGACGTGCCGTAGACCGACGGCGGGCCGTCCCAGAAGCAGTGGATGGCGACCTCGGGGTGCCGCCGCGCCCACGCCCGGAGCCCGTCGGCGAGGGCGGGCTCGACGAGGTAGACGAGCAGCGAGCCGTCGTCTGCCGGCGCCGGGCGAAGCGCGAGGGCGGCGGGGCGGAGCACGGGCGGCACCACGCGGAGCCGCCGCCCCGGCACCGACGGGGCACCGTAGAGCGAGAGGGCGAGCCGCACGGCGGCCCCGGCCCCCGCCAGCCGCGTGTGCGCGAGCACGGCGGCGCGGTGGAGCGGGCGCCCCCGGACGTGCCCGTAGGCCGGGTGAAGGAACATGAACTGGTGCGCTACCGCCACCACGGGCGGGCGCGCCCGCCGCGTCGCCGCCCACAGCCCGGCCAGCCCCTCGTAGAAGTTGACGACCACGTCGGCGCGGTCGGCGGCTACGTAGTGGTCGAAGAGGCGGAGCGCCGGGGCGAAGGTGTCCGCCGCGCGGGCGTTCCGCGCGATGGTGGCGCCGAGGCGAACAGCCCCCATCCGGTCGGCGACGAAGTTGGGGCTGGGGAAGAGTTCTACCGGCGCCCCCAGTTCGTCCTGCGCGAAGCGGGGCACGGCGCGGCGCGCGCTCTGCCCCACGAGCACCCGCACGACCTCGTGGCCGCGGGCGCGGAGCCACGCTGCCACGGCGACGGCCTGCGTGAGGTGGCCGCGGCCCTCCCCCTGCACGGCGAAAAGGACCCGGAGCGGGCGGGCAGAATCCACGGCGGCTAGGCGGCGAGGGTCGGCACGGCCCCGGCCACGCCATCCCCGGAAGCCACGCCGTCCCCCGACGTGTGTAAAAGTACCTGCCGGTGCGGGGCTGCCGGGTCGGCCCAGCGCAGGATCTCCAGCCGCCCGTCGAAGTGCTCGGCCAGTGCCGTGCAGCTCTCCACCCAGTCGCCGCAGTTGGCGTAGAGCACGTCGCCGTGTGCCGTCTCGATCGTGCGGAGTTCGGCGCGGTGGATGTGCCCGCACACCACCCCGTCGGCCCCGTGCTCGGCAGCGGCGCGTGCCACGGCCGCCTCGAACTCCCCGACGTACTGCACGGCCTTCTTCGTCCGCTCCTTCAGGTAGCCCGCCAGCGACCAGTACTCCAGGCCCATCCGGTCGCGCACGCGGGCGACGACGGTGTTGGCGCGGAGGATCTCTTCGTAGAGGTGGCCCCCGAGGCGCGAGAGCCAGGGGGCGAACCGGACGACCCCGTCGAACTCGTCGCCGTGGAGCACGAGGAGGCGGCGGCCGTCGGCGGTGGTGTGGAGCGCCCGATCGCGGACGGCCACGTCGCCGAAGGCAAGCCCCACGAACTGCCGCGCGAACCCGTCGTGGTTGCCGGGGATGTAGACGACCTCGGTCCCCTTCCGCGCCTTGCGTAGCACCTTCTGCACGACGTCGTTGTGCGCCTGCGGCCAGTTCCACCCCCGCCGCAGCGCCCACCCGTCCACGATGTCGCCGACGAGGTAGAGCGTCTCGGCCTCGGTCCCTTTCAGGAAGTCGAGCACGCGCGCGGCCTGCGCGCCGCGCGTGCCGAGGTGGAGGTCGGAGATCCAGAGGGTGCGGTAGCGGCGCGGCGCGGCGTCGGGCATGGAGTCCGGGGGGAGGTGTGGCAAGCTCCCCCGCCCCCGTTACGCCCGCATAACGCGCCCTTTACGGCCGCGTGAACGCGCCGTTACCCCCGTGTGACCAGCCAGGCCGTGTTCAGCCCTGCGCGGCGCCCCCGGCGATGGCGTCGATCATCGCACGCACGTCGTCAGTCGCCTCCTGCTGGAGCCGCGTCCGAACGTCGCCCGGTGCCTCCTCCCCGACCTCACAGGTGGCCGGGGCCGACACGTAGCGCCCGTCGGCATCGTGGCCGTAGACGCGGTAGGTCGAGCGCTGGAACTCCCCGAGAGGCGGGAAGAACACCCCGACGAGACGGAACGCGCCGTGCGCGCCGAGGTCGTCGGCGCCGGCCGTCGGGAGGTCGAAGAGGGGGTGATCCATCAGGCGCGGCGGAGCGCTGCTCCGGTGAGAAGAGGGCAGGAACCCCTCCCCCGCCCCCCGGATCCGCCCGTACCACATTGATAACATTGGCCCCGCGCCCCTCTACCCGCCCAGCCCTGTCGACGCCGTGGCCTCGACGACAGCCGCCGCGCCGACGCGGCCGTAGCCGCCGACGACGTTCGAGGGGAGGTTCACCGGCTCGGCGAAGGGGTTGTCGTCGCCGAGGGCGAACGCGGTGAGTTCGTACGCGTCGTAGAGTTCCTGTGAGAGCGCGGCCACCTGCACCGTGAACCGCCCCGTAGAGACCAGCCCGGACACCTCCGCGGCGGCGTCCACGTCGAACGAGAACGTGCCGCCCTCGAACGTGGCGTCGGTGAACGTCACGAACCGGAGGATCCCGCTCGGCTCCCGCGCCCCCGCCAGGAGCACGGCGTCGTCGGTCGTGAAGTCCGTCCCCGTCCGCGCCGGGTTGGCCAGCGTGATGGTGGTGTCGCGCGGGCCGCCGACCCGGCACACCGAGGTCCGGTAGCTGCTGAACTCGCGCTGGAGCGCGAAGCTGAACCGGGACGCTGCCCCCGGCAGGTCCGGGAGGTGGACGCGGACGCGCCGCCGCGCCGGGTCGGACGCCGCGCCCCCCTCGACGGTGATGGTGGGGCGCACGGGGACCGTCACGGTGGCCTCGGCCGGGGGCAACCCGTCAAGTGTCGCCCGGAGGGTGTAGGTCGCCCCGGCCTCGACGGGCATCTGCCCCACGAACGCGTCGCACCGGTAGGGGTCATTCCGCACCGTCTCCGTCTGCCCCGTGCTTGCGTTGCACGTCGAGGTCTGGGAGCCGTAGCACGTCTGCGCGCGGGGCGCCAGCGTCTCGACGACCGCGCCGTCGCGCAGCAGCGTCACGACGACGCCCTCCGGCGTCACCGAGGGCGGCGGGGCGCCGTCGGTGGGCGTGGGGCCATAGGGGTCGCGGCTCACGCTCACGCGCACCGTCGGCATCTGGCCCGCGGCGAGGACGGAGCGCACGACGAGGCCCGGCGCGTAGGGCGGCGTCTCGATGTCGAGGGTCGGCGTGAAGTCGCACCCCGGCGCCGACAGCACGGCGAGCGCTGCCACGAGCGTGGCGAGGACGAGGCGGCGGGCGGGAAGCACGGCTAGAAGGCGAACTGGTAGGCGATCATCGGGAGGATGGGGAAGAGCGCGACGCCGACGAGGTTGCGGCGGTAGAGCCCGGCCTCCGCGTCGTAGCGCGTCTGGAGCGTCGTCAGGAAGGGGTTCTTGCGGTTCGTCGCGTTGTAGACGCTCAGCGCGAGGGCGTGGGGCCGCGGCCCGCGCCGGAAGTAGAACGTCAGCCCGAGGTCGACGCGGACGTAGCCCGGCAGCCGGAACCGGTTGCGCGGGCCGTAGGCCGTCTCCTCGACCGCAAAGGCGTCGGACTGGATCCAGTAGCTCACCGAGCGCGCGTTGAGCCACGTCGCGTCGAACGTGGCGACGGGGAGCGTGACGGCGTCGCCGGTGCCATAGACGGCGACGGCGGAGAGGTCGAACCGCCGCGAGAGCCGGAGCATGGCGACGCCGGAGAGGCTGTGGCGGCGGTCGTAGCGGTACGGGAAGGCCACGCCGCCGTCGAGGTCGGGGAAGCGGCGGTCGGCGCTCGCCAGCGTGTAGGCGAGCCACGCCGTGACGCGGTCGGTGCGGTGCTGCATGAACGCCTCCAGCCCCACGCTCCGCCCCGACCCCGTCACGACGAGGTCCTGCCAGTCGTCGAAGGCCGACGTGAACCCGGCGCCGTCGCGGTAGGCCACGAACCCGTCCATCCGGCGCACGTACCCCTCCAGCGTCCACGTCGTGCGCCCGCTCGGCGACGACCCCGCGAGCCCGAGGCCGGCCTGCCACCCGCGCTCCGGCCCGATGGAGTCGGCCGGCACCCAGAGGTCGGCCGGCAGCCCGATCCCGGCGGCCGTCGTGAGGAGGTGGACGGGCTGCTGCGTCCGCGCCGCGCTCGCCTTGAGGGCCACGCGCTCGTGGAGCTGGAACGAGACGGCGAGGCGGGGCTCCAGCGAGGGGTAGCGGTTCCGGCCCGAGACGTAGAGCGCGGCGCGGAGCCCGAGGCCGAGGCCGAGCCGCCCCACGCGCCACTCGTCCTCGGCGTAGAGGGCCGCGTCGAGGCCCGTGGTCTGGCGCCGCTCCAGCAGCGTGTCGACCGCCGCGCCGTCGGCCGCGGCCGTGCCCACGAGCCCGAGGGCCCCCGGCGTGAACCGGTGGAGCGTCGCGCCGCCCCCCAGGCGCACGGCGTGCCCGCGCCCCAGGGCGAGGTCGAGGTCGGCGTGGGCCCCGAGGTCGCGGATGCCCGAGCTGAACCGCGCCCGCGCCGTCTTGGGCGGGATCCCGTTGCGCTGCTCCTCGATGTCGATGGCGACGTGGAAGTCGTAGTCGCTCGCCGTGAGCGTGAGGGCGCCGAAGGCGCGCGGCGACAGGAGGCGGGTGTAGCGGAAGGCGCCGGTGAGGTTGCCCCAGTCGAGCCCCCCGCCGAACACGTCGGCCTCGCCGGTGGGCGTGCACACGCTCCCGCTGCACCGCTGGACGGGGTCCGTGGACGAGAACGAGAGCCGGTCGCCGCCGCCGTAGAGGCTCAGGTAGAGGCGGTCGCGCTCGCTCGGGCGCCAGTTCAGCTTCGCGTTGAGGTCGTAGAAGTAGGCGCGGGGGTCCACCTGGGCGTCGCCGCGCACGGCGGCCCGCTCGTTCGCGCGGTCGACGAAGGGGCGCGCCAGCACGTCGAGGTAGGTCCGCCGCCCGCTGACGAGGAACGAAGCGCGCCCCGGCACGATCGGCCCCTCCACGAGGAGCCGCGTCGAGAGCAGCCCCACCTGCCCCTGGACGTGGTGGCGTTCGAGGTCGCCGTCGCGGAGCCGCACGTCGAGCACCGACCCGAGGCGCCCGCCGAAGTGGGCCGGGTAGGCGCCCTTCGTGAGTTCGACCTGGTTCACGGCGTCGCCGTTGAACGTCGAGAAGAAGCCGAAGAGGTGGCTCGGGTTGTAGACCGGCGTGCCGTCGAGGAGGATGAGCGTCTGGTCCGGGGAGCCGCCGCGGACGTAGAGCCCGGCCGTCCCCTCCTGCCCACCGCGACGGCACGCCAGGAGTTGGACGGCCTTCAGCACGTCGGTCTCGCCGAGGATGGCCGGGAGCCCCTGCACGTCGCGCCCGGTGAGGGCCACGCGCCCCATCTCCGGCGTCGCTTCGGGCCGCCGCCCCGCCGCGTTGCCCGCGACGACGACCTCGCCGAGTGCGGCGGCCGGATCGAGCGCCACGTCGAGCCGCTGCGTCTGCACCAGATCGAGGTCGAGGTCGCGGCGCGCGTAGCCGACGTACGACACGACGACGTGCGCGGGGCCCGCCGGGAGCGGGAGGCTGTAGTGGCCGTAGGCGTTCGTCGTCGTGCCCAGCCGGTGCGCCGGGGCATAGACCGTCGCCCCGATGAGGGCCTCGCCCGTCGACGCGTCCGTCACGAGCCCGCTCAGCACTACGGAGGCCGACGCTGCCGGGGTCGGAAGTGCAGGAGCCGGAAGCGCGGGAACCGGAACCGGCGGCCCGCCCCCTTCCTGCGCCCGGGCACCGAGCGCGAGCCCGGACGCCAGGAGGGCGACGGCGACGTAGCGGGAAAGCATGCGGGAGGGGGACTCCCCCCAACATCGTTCTTCCCTCCGCCGGGGGCAACGCCCACCGGCAGGTTTTACAGCGACGTAAGACGCCCCGGCCTACAGCGGATCGGGGAGGTCGTGGGCCAGGCGCGAAGCCAGGGGGACGACGCACGTCACGGTGGTGCCGGTGCCGGGCGCGCTCTCGACGGTGAGGGTGCCGCCGAGGGCGGCGGCGCGCGAGCGCATCGTCCGCAGGCCCATCCCGCCGACGCCCGTGGCGCGGGCCCCCGCCGGGAGCCCCTGTCCGTCGTCGGCGACGACGAGGCGGACGTCCCCGTCGCGCCGCGCGAGCCGGATCGTGAGTTCGCGGGCGCCCGCGTGGCGGGCGGCGTTGGAGACGGCCTCCTGCGCGATGCGGAAGAGGTGCGTCGCCACGGCCGGGTCGCGCACGAGCGCGCCCGGGCGCACGGCCAGGCGGCAGCGGACGCCGTAGGCGCCCTCCGTGCTCCGGCACAGCCGCTCCAGTGCCTCCTGGAGCCCCTCGGCCAACAGGTCCACCGGCGCGAGCCCGCGCGAGAGCGAGCGGACCTGCCCCATCGTGTCGCGGACGAGCGCGCCCAGCCGCTCCGCCGCCTCCGCGCCCTCGTGCGCGGTCGCGCGGAGGGTGGTCTCCAGCGTGTACGCGAGCATGCTCGCCCCGGCGAGGCGCTGGGCCACATCGTCGTGGAGTTCGTACGAGAGCCGCCGCCGCTCCGCATCCCCCGCCGCCTCGACCGCGTGGGCGAGTTCGCGCCGCTCCGTCACGTCCTGAATCGTCGCGAGGATGAACCGCGGCGCGCCCGCCTCGTCGCGGACGACCGAGGCCGTGACCTGGGCCCACGGCGTCCGCCCATCCACCCCGACGTACCGCTTCTCGACCTGGACCCCCTCCACCTCGCCCTCCAGAAGGGCCCGGTAGAGCGCCAGCCCCTCCTCCCGGTCGTCGGGGTGCGTCAGGGCATCGATCGACGCGCCGCCGCGCGTGCCCGGCACGTAGCCGAGCAGCGCGTGGAAGGCGGGGTTGGCCTCGACGAGGTGCCCGGTGAGGTCGGACATGACGATGCCGATGGGCGACGAGGCGAAGAGCAGGCGGAACCGCTCCTCGCTCTGGCGCAGCGCCGCCGTCCGCTCGGCCACCCGCGCCTCCAGCGTCTCGTTGAGCGCCCGCAGCGCGGCCTCGGCGCGGGCGCGCTCGACGGCCGCCCACGTCCGCTCGGCCGTCTCCTCGACGAGCGACACCTCGTCCAGCGTCCACACCCGCGGCTCCGCCTGGTGGACGGCGAGGAGGGCGATGAGCCGCCCCGCCCGCACGTACGGCACCGCGACGTAGGCCGCCGTCAGGATGCTTTCCAGCGTGGCCTTCTCGTCCGGGGTGAGCAGCGGCGAAGCCGCCGCGTCGTCCACGACGAACGTGCGCCCGGCGACGGCCTCCGCGAGCAGCGTCGCGCCGTAGGCGCTCACGCGGTGCCGCCCGGCCACCCCGAACACGCCGTCGCAGTAGTCGCGGTGGACGACGACCTCGTCGCCATCGCCCTCCACCTCGGCGTAGTGCACGCGGTTGGCCCCGAGGTAGCGGCCGAGGAGCGAGGCGGCTTCCTCCTGAATCGAAACGGCGTCGTCGAGCGAGCGGAGGGTGTCGGTGAGCGCGACGCGGTAGGCGTCGCGCGCCGCAGCCTCCCGGAGCGCCTCCTCGGACCGCCGCTGCTCCGTGACGTCGTTGAAGAGGATGGCGACGCGCGGGCTGCCGGTGCCGCCGAAGGGGAAGGCGTAGACATCGTACCAGCGGCCGAGCGCACGCGCCTCCTGGCTGAAGCGGGCCGGCCGGCCCGTGGTGGAGACGTCGCCGTAGATCTGGAACCAGTACGCCTCGTGGTCCGGGCGCATCTCGCGCATCCGCTTCCCCACGGCGTCGATGAGCCCGGTCTGGTCCTCGAAGGCGGCGTTGGCCTCGACGAACCGGTAGTCGACGGCTTCCCCCCCCGCGTCGAACAGCACCTCGATGACGCAGAACCCCGCGTCGATGGAGTCGGAGAGCGTGCGGTAGCGGAGTTCGCTCTCCCGCAGTGCGGCCTCGGCGCGTGCCCGGTCGGCCGGTCCGGCCGGGCGGTCGTCAGAGGGGGTACGAGAGGGACGCATGGGAGGGGCACGGGGACCGGCCGGAGGCCGAATCTCCACCCCGTACCCTTGCTATGCCCACCCCTTTCTCCCTTTCAGGAAAAGCCCCTGCTCTGTCAGCGCCCCGGCGCATCCGCCGAAGGCCCATCGGGACGGGCGTAGTCTCCGGCCCCACCGACGCAGGCGCCGATCAGGCTCCGCCCCGCGACCCCCGACGACCTCGCCCTGCCGCAGCACCGGGACACGCGGAAGGAGGGGCCGACTGACGCCCACCCCCAGCGCCCGGCACCTTTCGCCCCTTCGCGCGGTTAGGGGGCGCGTCGCTCTACCCCCGCGCCCATGCTCCGCCCCCTCTCGCTCGTCGCCCTCGTGCTGCTGGCCGCGGGTTGTAGCCCGGACGGATCCGGCGCCGACGCCCCCGACAGGGACGCCCCCGGCGCGCCGGGCACCGCCCCGCCTACCGAGCAGCCCGCGTACCGGCTCGATGCGCTCCTCCCCGGCATGCTTTCAGGGCGGCGCGTGACGGGCACCCTCGGGGGGCGGACGTACACGCTCCTCGACCTTGACGCGGGCGCCCCGGCCGACGCCTTCCCCGAGGGGCCGCCCCCGGAGGGCCGCTTCGCGCTGATCGACACCGTCGCCCACCTCGACGGCGACGGCGTGCTCGACGCCCTCGTGAGCACGAGCGACGGGGGGAACTGCTGCGGGCCCACGTTCCACGTCGTGAGCCTCCACGCCGACGGCACGTTCACGGCCTCGCGGGGGTTCGAGATGGGCTGGGGCGAGAACTACCGGATCGTGGCGGACCCCTCGGGCCCCGTGCTCACGTTCGAGGACGACGGGACGCGCACGCGGCTCGCCTACCGCGACGGCGCCGTCGCGCCGCTGGACCGGGCGGGCGTTGCCCCCCTCACCGCCGTCCGCGAGGTGACGTACGACGCGCTCCAGGCGGGCACGCTACCCGAGGTGGGCACGGCGAACGGGTCGCCCGTCTACGCCCTCACGGTCGACCTCGACGGCGACAACCAGGAGGACCACCTCGCCTGCCGCGCATGGGAGCGCTGGGGCGCGGTGGTATGCACGCCACAGCGGGCCAACGGCACCCCGTTCATGGACGACGAACTCCCCGCCTGTCATCGGCTGGGCGTGCTGGCGACCCGGACGGGCGGCATGGCCGACCTCGTCTGCGATGAGCAAAACGTGCTGCGCTGGGACGGCCGCGCCTATGCGGGCACGGAGAGCAGCGACTGACCGGAAGCCGCGTGTGACGGTTCGAGCGCTCGCGCGAATCATAGGGGGCATCCTCCCCCGCCCCCGTGATCCGCCCCGCCCTCGCCTTCGCACTCCTGCTCCTGGCTGCCGTCCCCGCCGCCGCTCAGGATCTCCTGCTCACCAACGCCCGGCTCGTCGACCCGCACACCCGCACCGTCCGCACCGGCGCGCTCCTCCTCCGCGGCGACACGATCGCGGCCGTCCTCGACGCGCCGCCTGTCGGCTACGACGGCGAGGTGCTCGACGCGGGGGGCCGGTGGGTGCTCCCGGGGCTCCTCGACCTCCACGTCCACAGCTACGGCAACCTCTCCCCGTGGGGCGTCGAGAGCCTGGGCACCGAGGCGGCGGCGCGGCGGATGCTCTACGCGGGCGTGACCGGCTTCCTCGATCTGTTCGCCGACGAGGAGGTCATCTTCGCCCTCCGCGACCGCCAGCGCACGGGCGGCCTGCTCGCCGCCGACGTCCACGCCGCCGGGCCACTCCTCACCGCGCCCGGCGGCTACGGCACGCAGATGGGGCTCCCGACGCGCACCGTCGCGACGCCCGACGAGGCCCGCCGCGTCGTCGCCGACCTCGCGCGGCGGCACCCCGACGTCGTCAAGTTCGCCTACCTCCCGTCGGAACCGGGGGTGGTCTCGATGGACCGCACCACGATGGAGGCCCTCGTCCGCGCGACCGACAGCCTGGGGTTACGGACGGTCGCCCACGTCGCCTCGTGGGAGGGCGTCCGCGACGTGGCCCGCGCGGGCGTCACGGCGCTGACGCACCTTCCCCTCACCCCGCTCCCCGCCGACGTAGCGGCGCTCCTGCGGGCGCACGGCACCGCCGTCATCCCGGCCCTGGCCGGGGAGTTCGGACGAACGGACCTCGCCACGCCGCCGTGGCGAGACGCCCCACTCCTCGCCGCCGTCGCATCGCCCGCCGTCCTTGCGGCCTACGCAGCGCCGGATACGTCACCGGACACGCTCGGGACGGCCCCCGGCGGCGCCCTCCAGGTCCGCCGCGCCCACCGGGCGGCGGTGCTCGCGGCCGTCCGCACGCTCCACGAAGCGGGCGTCCCGATCCTGGCGGGGACCGACGCCGGGGTGATGGGGACCATCCAGGGCTTCTCGCTCCACCATGAGTTGGCCCTCCTCGTCGAGGCCGGGTTGTCGCCGTGGGACGCCCTCGCCGCGGCGACGACCGGGGCCGGCGCATTCCTCGGCGAGCGCGTCGGGCTCCGGCCCGGGGACCGGGCCAGTCTCCTCGTCCTCGACGCCTCACCGGTCGACAGCATTCGGCACACCCAGGCCGTCGCCTTCGTGGTCTACCGGGGGCGCGTGGTCGACCGGGCGCGGCTGCTCGGCGACGGGGCGGCCGACGCCGGACTTCCCCTCGGGCAGGCGCTCGTCGACAGCTTCGCGTCCGACAGCCTGCGGAGCGCGCTCGGGACCACGTGGCGCGTCTACCGCGACGAGGCCGTCGGCGGCGCGTCCACGGCCGACGTCCGGGTCTCCGGCGGGACGCTCCACGTCGAGGCCGCGATCCGACCGGGCCCCGGCGGGTTCGGGTTCGTCGAGCTCGCCCTCCCCCTCGACGCCGCCGAGGCCCCGCGCGACGTCTCGGCCTTCGACGGCGTGCGCGTCCGGCTCCGCGTCCTGCGCGGGTCGCTCGCGCTCAAGCTCCGGACGGCCGAGGTCACGAACCACGACCACCCCGCCGTCCTCGTCGGCCCGAGCGACGCCGTGCAGGAGCTCACGCTGCCGTTCGCGGCGTTCGGCCCGCTGTGGTCGCCGCCGGTGCCCTGGACGGGCCGCCGCGTGCTGGGCATCGCCCTCTCGGTGGGCGGGGCCGCCGCCGAGGAGGTGGCCTACGAGATCGAGGAGCTCGCGTTCTACCGCGACGAAGCCCCCTGACC
>Ga0193752_1000800_pt1 | contig 28477 bp, 24 predicted proteins | sample H1c1metaG_FD_144924 | JGI IMG/M metagenome (GOLD analysis project Ga0193752, IMG submission 144924) | Soil microbial communities from a riparian zone of the East river system, Colorado, United States - H1c1 | ecosystem: Environmental > Terrestrial > Soil > Riparian zone | place: USA: East River...
AGCTCGGCGCGCTCGTGCGTGCGCGTGGTTTGGTTCGAGCCGCCGGCGGGTGACGCTACGGCGAGCGATGTGCTCGCGAACGACGGGTCGTTATCGTGCGCCGGCCGTGCCGCGGCGCAAGCTCGGGCCGATCTTCGCAGTCGCGGCCGCCGCGCTCGCGCTCGCCAGCGCTCTGGTGATGTGGACGCGCGCGCCGGAAGCCACCGCAACGCCCTCGACGCCGGCCACGGCCGCGCCCTCGCCTGCCGAGCCCGCAGCTCACCAGTCGCCGGATCAGCCCGCCACCGAGCCCGTGCTCCGCCCCGTCGCCGCCGAGCCGGCCACGGCGGCAGCACCGAGCAAGCCACCTCAGCTTGGCCGCATCGAGGTCATCGTCGTGCCCTTTGGCCAGGTCTTCATCAATGACCAGCACATCTCGGGCGATCGCCCGACCGCGCGGCTCCCCCCCGGCACATACGAGGTCCGAGCCGAGCCCCCGACCGGCACCGTTCGCCGCCGCGTCGAGCTGCACGCCGGCGAACGCAAAGTCGTCGAGTTTCGCTGACCCTACCGACCGTTGCCGGTGGGCTGGTCGCCGCTCTGCTTGTGGTCCTCGAGCAGGCCGAGGCCGATGGCGAGCGCCTTGCGCACGCGGTCGAGCATCTCCGCCTCCGCTTGGCGCAGCGCGGTGAGCCGCTCGACCTTGGCGATCAATTGATCGCGCTCGACGCTGAGCCGGCCGTAGCGGGTCTCGAGGTCGCTCTTGGAGTGCTCCGCTTCCTCGAGCTGGTCGTGCAGGAGCTGCGCCTTGGTGTTGAGCTCTGCAGCCACCTTGGCAGCCTTCGCCGCCTCGCTGCTGCGCTGCTCTTCGAGCGTGCGCTTCGTGTCCGCCAGCTCCTTGCGCGCTGCCTCGGCTGCCGCCGTGAGCTCCTTGCGTGCCGCCTCGGCCGCCGCCGAGAGCGCATCGCGCTGCTTTTGCTCCAGCTCACTGCGCAGCCCGTCGATCGCGGTCTTGCTGGCCGCGTCGGCCGCGTCACGCGCCGACTTGAGCGTCACCGCATGCTCTTCGCGTAGCTCGGACAGCTCGTCGGCATGGCTGCGGCGCAGGCCCGCTTCGACCTGCTCGCTCGCGCGCTTGAGCTCCGCCACAGCCGCGGCGTGCGCGGCGTCGCTCGCGGACTTCTCGTCCTCCAAGCGCGTGTTGAGCGACTCGAGCTCGGCGGCGTGGACGTTCTTGACGCCCGCGAGCTCCTCGCTCAGCTCCTTGTTCCGCGCCTCGGCGCGGTCCATCCGGCTGCGCGTCTCGTCGAGCCGCTTCTTGGCGGTGTCCTTGTCCGCGGTCAGCGCGTCGACGATTTCCTTGCGCTTGTCGAGCTCGCGCTGCATCTCCGCCTGCTTGTCGCGCAGGTCGGTCAGCTCGCGCTCGATGCCCAGGCTCTTGTCGCTCGCCTCGATGATCTGCTTGTCGCGCGCGGTGACTTGGTCGCGCAGATCGAGCAACTCGCGATCCTTGCGGTTGAGCTGCTCGCGCAGGTCGAGCAGCTCGCGGCTGGTCGCGCCGCCCTTCTTGCTGGTCTCGGTCAGCGTGCGCTCGGCGCTGCTCGCGCGCTGCTCCGCGGTCGACGCGCGCTGCTCGGCGTGCGACGCGCGCTGGTCTGCGGCCTGCGCCGAGCGCTCGGCCTGCGACAGCTTGTTCTGGGTTTGTGCCAGCTCGTCGCGCAGCTTGGCCAGCTCCTTGGGATCTGCACCGCCGCCCGCGGCCGCGGGTGGCGCCGCGATCGGCATCGACATGCGCGCAGCGGGCGCGGGCGCGACGCCCAGGCTCGAGGTCGAGCGGATCGGCGAAACGACGGCTGGTGCGGGCGCCGGCGCAGGCGCGGGGGCCGCAACTGGCGCCGCCATCACGGGCGCAGGCGCGGCGACCGGCTCGTCGTCGTCGGGATCGACCGCGAGGTCGAAGCTCGGCGCGTTCTGCATCGTGCTGGTCGTGCTCGCCGGCACGAACACTTCGGGCGCGGTCCCCATCTCCGGAGGCGGCTCGCTGCCGTCCACCACCAGCACGTCTTCCTCGACGTCGGCGACCTCGAGGTCGTCGACCTCTTCGATCACGTCCGCCGCAGCCTCGAGCTTCACGTGCTTCTTCACGATGTCGATCAAGGCCGAGACCGCGATCGGCTTGTGCAAATACTCTTCGGCGCGCGTGCGCAGCTTCTTGTGCTGATCGAAGGTCTCTTCGGTGGCCTCGCTCGAGAGGATCACGAGCGGCACATCCTTGAGCGCGTCTTCTTTCTTGAGCTTCTTGCACACCAAGAAGCCGTTCATGCCGGGTAGCTCGATCGTGAGCAGGATCAGATCGGGCCGGCTGGCCATCGCTCGATCGATGCCCTGGTTGCCGTCGCCCGCGACCTCTACCGACGCGCCGAGCGCCTGCAGACTGTTCTGGACCTCACCGGCGAACGCGGCATCGCTCTCGAGCACCAGAATCCGCTGACCCATCCTGTCCTCCAACGACGCGAGCGCTGCACGCGCACAGCATCAAACGTGAAGTGTCAGGATAGAGGTCCGCGATTTTTCGTGTCAACGACGCGGTAACCAAACCCGAAAGAATTTCAGGCGTTTACCGCGTGAGGTCAGACTCGGTGGTGAATCCGCTCAAGCTCTGCGCAGCGCTCAAGGCAGCCGCGCCGTACCGATCAGCTTGAGCAGGCTCTGCTCATCGAGGTCACCCACAAACGCATAGGCAAGCCCGCCGTGCTCGAGCACTGGCACCGTGTACCCGCGATCATTGCGGTATGTGACCATGTGCGAGCCGACGCGTACCCGCCGCCCGCCCGAGCGAGCGACCGCGTCGTCGTCCTCGTGCAACACGCGCTGCGTCTCGCCCGACGCCTGGAACACCACCACGCTCATCCGGCTACTGCCCACGGTGTAGTTCAGAAGCGCCGCCGGATGGGGACCAACCTTGGTGACGCCCACGCCAGCCAGCCTCACGTCGGTCCGCGCGAACTCGACCGGCCGCACGCGGAAGCCGAGCGTGCTGCTGAGCCAGCTGCCCACCCGATCGGGGTTGGGTTGGAGGTCAGGCGGCGGCTGCTTCGTAAAGTTGCCCACGACCTCGTTCGTGAGGTCCGGGAGCCCATACCGCACCGGCTGCGCGGGCATCATTCCGGTCACGGCCGGCGGCTCGGCCGAGGCGACCGGCGGTGGCTCGGGCCGCTTCAACGCGACGACCGCGAGTAGCGCGGCCGCAGCCACGGCTAGACCGGCGGTGAACGCGATGCTGCGGCGCGAGCCGCCCTCGCCCCGCTCAGCTTGGTCGAGCGCGCGGATCACATTGGCCCGGAGGCTATCCGAGACCGCCGGCCTCGGTAGGCCGTAGACCGCGCGTTTGAGCGCGCGGCTCATGACCAGCTCGTCGCGGCAAACCGGACAAGCGTGCAGATGGGTCTCGAGCGTCGCCGAGGGCGAAGGCTCGAGCTCGCCATCGACGTAGGCGTCGAGATGGTTACGAACGAGAGCACAGTCCATTAGTTGCGTCTCCTGTCACGGCGGAAGGCTTCGAGCGAGACGGGCTCACTCGCGGAATCTGTTGTGGATGGCGCGGCTTTGGCGTCGGCGGCCGCGTGCGCGTGCGCGGTTTGATCGCCGACGATCGGTGCGCCCTCGGCAGCGGCGGTCACGCGTTCGCGCAGCGAGCGGCGGGCGCGATGCAAGCGCGACATCACCGTGCCGATCGGGCAGCCCATCGCCTCGGCGATCTCTTTGTAACTAAGCTCTTCGATGTCGGCGAGAACGATCACGGTGCGGTGATCTTCCGGCAGCTGCTCGAGCGCTAAGGCGAGCTCTTGCTGCACCAGCGGACCCATCGCCGCGCCGTCCGGATCGGTCAGCGCCTGCAACGCAGGGCGGGACACCACGTCGCGACCGCTCGGCTCGTGGGTCATCGTCTCGCGCACATCACGCTCGCGGACATTGCGGCGGTAGCGGTTGACGAACAGGTTGTATTGGATGCGCAGGAGCCACGCCTTGATGTTGCTGCCGCGCTCGAACCGGTCGAAGAACCGGAACGCCCGCAGCACGGTCTCCTGCAGCAGATCTTCGGCGTCGGCCCGAGACCGGGTCAGGCGCAGCGCGTTGCCGTAAAGCAGGTCGAGATGGGGCAGGACCTCGGCATCGAATGCCTCCCGTTTGGGGTCCTTTGCCGCACGCGATGCCATGAGCTTGGAAAACACGGCGTTTCCTTAGTCAGAACGGGCCGTCGGGGGTGTCCCAGCCGGCCTGCGAAGGGTGGAACACGGACTTATCGGATTCTATTTCAGCAGCACCAATTCCAGCGGCTGAAGCGTGAGCGCAGCGAACCTCGTGAAGGGGTGGGGCCCGATGGGCTTTGCCCAGCGGGCGGGGGAACGGCGCATGTTCCCCCGATAACCAGTCCCTGGCGCGCGATTGCGCGCCAGGGCAGGCTGTGCGGGAGATGTCGGTGGACGCGCAAGTCGAGGCGTTGGCGCGAACGGTCGTCGCCATATCGGACCACGCCATGCGGGCTGCCTATGTCCGCCATACCCTGCTCGGGATGCAACCCGAGCAGGTGGCCGACTGCTTTATGGTCGCGATGTCGAGCGCCGAGGCGCGCAGGCCGGCGCACAGCGAGCTGCTCCAGGCGATCTCGCTCGCGCTGGCCGACGAGAGCTGCGACGGGCTGCGCGAGGTGATGTGCGGCCTCTTACGGGCGCGCGGCCAAGCGGCGCTGGCTCGAGCGTTGATGCGGCACGTGCCGGGCGAAGAAGACCCTGCGGCCCAGCGTGTTCCGGACTTCGGCAAGGGACGGATCGTGACGCTCGGCGAGCGCAAGTCGCTGGCCCGCAGCCACGACCGCACGTTGATCGCGCGCGTGCTGCGCGATCCGCATCCGCACGTCATCCGCATCCTGCTCGGCAACCCGGCGTTGACCGAGACCGACTTGGTGCGGCTGTGCGCGATGCGGCCGGTGCTGGCCGACGTGCTGCGCGAGGTCTTCCGGAGCCCGCGCTGGATCGTGCGCTATCAGGTCAAGCTCGCGCTCTTGCTCAACCCGCACACGCCGCTCGACATCGCGCTGCAGATCGCGCCGCACATGACGGCTCAGGATTTGCGCCGTGCCAGCACCGCTTCGGATCTAAGCCGCGAGCTGCTGGACGCGTGCAAGCGGCTGACCGACAAGCCCGCCGCCACGACCCTGCACTGACGGTTGAAGCGCGTTAGCTCTTGTCGACCAGGTCGGCGTCGGTCGCGTCGGGCTCTTTACGAGCGACCGCGGGCTTGGCGCCGTCTTTGGGGCCGTCCGCAGGCGGCGGCGTAACCAGCTTGTGGTCGTCCGAAACGCCGCGCTTAAAGCCGCGGATGGTGCGGCCAAGGCCTTCGCCCAGCGCAGGGAGCCGCGAGGCCCCGAACACGAGGAGCAAGATCATGAAGATCACGATCAGCTCGGATAGGCCTAGGTTGGGCACGAGCGGAGCCTACGACCGCCCGATCGACCCGGCAAGCGTCGAAAGCCGTGACGAAGTCGACGGCGTGTGGACCGAGATCTGTTAGCTAATCGGCCACCGTGGCGTCACTCAAAAGCCTGAGCAAACGCACGTTCGAGCTGGGCTCGCAGGCGCTCTACCGCGACGCCGCGCTGTACGAGCAACTCTACGTTCGTCGCCGCAGTGACGTGCGCTTCTACGCGGAGCTCGCCAAGCGCTACGGCGGTCCGGTGCTCGAGCTCGGCGTGGGCGGCGGGCGCGTGATGTTGGCGATCGCAGCGGCCGGCGTGAACGTGATCGGGATCGACACGATGGAGTCGATGCTGGCGCACGCGCGCGCGCGCCTTGCGGCGCGTCCTGCAGTGGAGCGCGCGCGGGTGACGCTGCGTCGCGGCGACCTGCGCAAGCTGCGGATGACGCGGCGCTTTCCGCTCGTGATCGCGCCGTTCAATGTCCTGCAGCACACCGCCTCGGGCGTGGAGCTGCAAGGCGCGCTCGAGCGCTGCGCGTCGCTGCTCACACCGTCGGGACGGCTGGTGCTCGACGTGCTCAATCCCGACGTCCGCGCGCTCGCGCAGAACCCGACCAAGATCTACCGCGCAGGCCACGTCACTCACCCGGTCACCAAGGTTCGCTACAAGCTCAGCGAGAGCTCGCACTACGACGGCGACGAGCAGATCCGCACCGTGCACATGTACTTGGATCCCGTGACCGGCGATGGCGAGCTGATGGTTTTACCGCTTGCCCAGCGCCAGATCTTCCCCGACGAGCTACGCGCACGGCTCACCGCTGCAGGCCTCAAGATCGAAGCCCGGTACGGCGACTTCGAGCGCGGGCCGTTCCACGCGGACGCCGAATCGCAGGTGATCATCGCGCGCGTGTTATGACCCGCCGCTGGAGAAAGCTCTCATGCAGGATCGTTTGCTCTTCGTGCTCTCACCGCCGCGCGCGGGCTCGACGCTTTTGCAGCGCATGCTCGGCTCGCACGCCGAGATCTACACACATCCCGAGCCGCATCTGATCACACCGCTCGCGTACTTGGGCTTCCACGACATCGTCGACAAAGCACCGTACGACCACATCAACGCGGCGGAAGCGATCCGCGAGTTCGTCGCCGAGCTGCCGCGGCAAGAGCAGGACTACCTCGACGCGGTGCGCGCCTACAGCGACACGTTGTACGGGCGCATGCTGGAGAAGAGCGGTCGTCGTTACTTCATGGACAAGACGCCGGCCTACGCGCTGGTCTTGCCGTTTCTGACCAAGCTCTACCCAACGGCGCACTACATCGTGCTCACGCGCCACCCGATGGCGGTGATGAGTAGCTTCGCCAACAGCTTCTTCGACGGCGACTGGCAAGCGGCGCACGCGTTCAACCCCGTGGTGCTGCGCTACGTGCCGGCGATCGCGCGGCTGCTCGAGTCGCCGACCGCTCATGTGCACCAGGTCGGCTACGAGCAGCTCGTGCAGGATGCGGCGCCCGAGCTCGCAAAGATGTTCGCGTTCCTCGGCCTGCCCGATGACCCGGGCGCGGTGAACTACGGCGAGCGCTTCGAAGCCAAGGCCGGCATGGGCGACCCGATCACGGTCGGCCAGCACTCCGCGCCCGTCGCGACCAGCGTCGAGAAGTGGGTCGACGAGCTCGTGCAGGACGACGCCAAGCTCAAGCTCGCGCAGGACATCGTCGCGCGCCTCGACGCAAACGACGTAAAGCTCTGGGGCTTCGACAAGGCCTCGCTGCTCGAGCCCGTCGAAGCCGCCCGCTCCCGCGACCAAAAGCCGTTCAAGAAAACCAAGATGAACAGCTACGTCTTCCAGCGCAAAGTCATGCTCGCGCTCAAGAAAGACATCGACAAACGCCCTCACGGCAAGCTGATCAAACGCGTGCGCTACTACTGCAACGTGTTGCTCCGCGAAACCGACTAAGTCGGTTCCCCTCCCCTTCCTCTTCTAAAGAGCCGGACTCGCAGCGACGGGGCAAAGCCCCGACGCGGAGAGCCGGAACCAAGCCGGCGCGCCGATTCAAGTGGCGACTGCGCCAGCCCGGCGCGGTAGCAACGTTGAGGCCGCTACCGCGCCAGGCTGACGTTGCGAACGCTGAGATCTCGACGACGGCTTGCTTCCGGCGCTCCGCGTCGCGGCGATGCCCCGCCGCTACGCGTCCGGTTTAATTAGAGAGGGCCTCGTTAGAGAGGGCCTCGCACGAGCGCTCCACCGTTGGAGGACCTAGCTCTTCGCAGCGAGTTGGCGCAGGACGTACTGCATGATGCCGCCGTGGAGGTAGTACTCGATCTCCTGGGGCGTATCGATGCGGCAGATGACGTCGAAGGTCTTGTCGCCGGCCTTGACGGTCAGCTTCTTGCGCGGCGAGAGACCCGAGCTGACGCCTTCGATGCTGAACACTTCCTCGCCGGTGAGGCCGAGTGTTTCGCGCGATTGGCCATCGAGGAATTGCAAAGGCAGCACGCCCATGCCGACGAGGTTCGAGCGGTGGATGCGCTCGAAGCTCTCGACGATCACGGCCTTTACGCCGAGCAGACACGTGCCCTTGGCGGCCCAGTCGCGCGAGGAACCGGTGCCGTACTCCTTGCCGGCCACGACTACGAGCGCCACGCCGTCTTTCTGGTAGCGCATCGACGCGTCGTAGATCGACAGCTGCTCGTTGCTCGGCAGGTGGCGCGTGACGCCGCCCGAGGTGCCGGGCGCGAGCAGGTTCTTCAAGCGGATGTTCGCGAACGTGCCGCGCATCATCACTTCGTGGTTGCCGCGACGGCTGCCGAACGAGTTGAAGTCGCGCGGGCTGACGCCGTTCTCGCGCAGGTATTGCGCCGCGGGGCCGGTCGTCGCGATGTCGCCTGCGGGCGAGATGTGATCGGTCGTGACCGAGTCGCCGAGCAGCGCGAGCACGCGCGCGTTCTTGATGTCTTGCGGCACGGCCGGCACGTTCTTCGACAGGCCGTCGAAGAACGGAGGCTTGCGCACGTAGGTCGACTTCGGGTTCCACTCGAAGCGCTGGCCGGTCGGCGCTTGCACCGCCCGCCACGCTTCGGGCCCTTCCGAGACCTTCGAGTAGCGCGCGCGGAACATGTCGCTCTTGAGTGAGCCTTCGATCGTCTTCTGGACCTCGGCGTTGGTCGGCCAGATATCGCGCAGGAAGACGGGCTTACCGTCTTTGCCAGTGCCGAGCGGCTCGTTCTCGAGGTCGATGTCCATCGTGCCCGCGAGCGCGTACGCGACGACCAGCGGCGGCGACGCCAAGTAGTTCGCCTTGATGTGCGGGCTGATGCGGCCTTCGAAGTTGCGGTTGCCCGACAGCACGCTGACCGCGACGAGGTCGCCGGCCTTGATCGCTTGCTCCACCGGCTCGGCGAGCGGGCCGGAGTTACCGATACACGTCGTGCAGCCGTAGCCGACGATGTGAAACCGGAGGTCGCGCAGCGCGGGCGTGAGACCGGCCTTGTCGAGGTAGTCGCTGACCACCTGCGAGCCCGGCGCGAGGCTGCACTTCACCCACGGCTTCACGTCGAGGCCCTTCTCGATCGCCTTCTTGGCGACCAAGCCCGCGGCGATCAACACCGCCGGGTTGCTGGTGTTCGTGCAGCTGGTGATCGCGGCGATCGTCACGTCGCCGTGGCCGAGCGTGAGCTTCTGGCCGTTGAGCTCGAGCGGCACCCTCTTAGCAGCGTCGCCCTTCTCACCGATGAAGCTCGGCAGCACGGCGCGGTACGCCGACTTGCTGTCCTTGAGCGAGATCCGGTCCTGCGGGCGGCGCGGGCCGGCGATCGACGCCTCGACCTTGGACAAGTCGAGCTCGAGCGTGTCGCTGAAGCGCAGCGCCTGCTTGTCGTTGCGCCACAGGCCCTGCTCTTTGCAGTACGCCTCGACCAGCTTGATGTGGTCTTCGTCGCGGCCGGTGAAGCGCAGGTAGCTGAGCACCTCGTCGTCGACAGGGAAGAAGCCCATCGTCGCGCCGTACTCGGGCGCCATGTTCGCGATCGTCGCGCGGTCGGGCAGCGACAGCGCGCCGACGCCTTCGCCGAAGAACTCGACGAACTTATCGACGACGCCCTTCTTGCGGAGCATCTGCACGACGGTGAGCACGAGATCGGTCGCGGTCACACCTTCGCGCAGCTGACCGAACATCCGGAAGCCCACGACCTCGGGCACGAGCATCGCGACCGGCTGGCCGAGCATCGCCGCTTCGGCTTCGATGCCGCCGACGCCCCAACCCAGCACGCCCAGGCCGTTGACCATCGTGGTGTGCGAGTCGGTGCCGACGAGCGTGTCGGGGTACGCGAGCGGCTGGCCGTCGCGCTCGCCGACGAACACGACGCGCGCCAGGTACTCGATGTTGACCTGGTGCACGATGCCGGTGCCGGGCGGTACCACGCCGAAGTTACGGAACGCGCCCTGGCCCCACTTCAAGAACTCGTAGCGCTCTTGGTTGCGCTCGAACTCGAGCTTCATGTTCTCGTCGAACGAGCGCAGCGTTCCGGCGCTGTCGACCTGCACCGAGTGGTCGATCACGAGGTCGACCGGCTGCAGCGGGTTCACGCGTGCGGCGTCGCCACCGAGCTCGACCACGGCCTCGCGCATCGCCGCCAGATCCACGACGCATGGCACGCCGGTGAAGTCCTGAAGCAGCACGCGCGCCGGCCGATACGAGATCTCGTAGTCCGGCTTCTTCTTCGGGTCCCAGCTCGCGACCGCTTCGATGTCCGCGCGCGTGACGGTCTTACCGTCTTCATTGCGCAGCAGATTCTCGAGCAGCACGCGCAGTGAGATCGGCAGGCTGGCGAGGTCGCCGACGCCAGCCTTCGACACGGCGTCGAGACGGTGAAGTTGAACGGTCTTTGCGCCAACGGTCAGCGCGCTCTTGCTTCCAAAGCTGTCGTTCGTGGTCATGGGTGCTCGGCGCGGCAGCATGACAAAAAGCCCTGGGCCCTTCCAGCGACAGGTTTGTCGTGCGGAACCGCGAAAACGCTAGCGCGTCTGGTGCTTCCAGCATGTATCGCGAGCTTTACAAGCGGGCCCTGTGGCGCTAAACGTGGTGCCCCGTTTTGCCGCCCCCAAAGGGGTCAGCGGAACTGGCGCCGTAGCCAAGTGGTAAGGCAGAGGTTTGCAAAACCTCCATTCACCGGTTCGACTCCGGTCGGCGCCTCCCCTCAGTACCCCTTCAATCCTCCATGTTTCGAGGACAGCCGCGTGCCTTCGTCCGTGGCTCCGTAGTTGGCGCTGGCGCGGGCTTGCTCACCAGCCTGGCCGACTTTGGGGCGCACTGGCTCTGGCTGTCGGGCGCTGGCGACCAGCTTTGGTTCCTGCGCGTCGTGCTGGGGCTGCAGCTGCCCATCGGGGCGCTGATCGGCGGGCTGGTCGCGGTCTTGGTCGCTGGGACCCGCGGACCGCTCGAAGCGCTGATCGTGCGGCGGCTCTCGGCTCCGGCCCGCGCTCCGGTGGCGGCGCGCGCGCTCGTGCTCACCGGGGTGGCGGCCCCGGGCCTGATCGCGATCGCCCACCTGCTGTTCACCGGCGGCAAGATGGCGCGGCTGCCCGCCAACGCGCTGCTGCAGGTCGCGGCGGCTGGTGCGCTACTCGCCGTGTTCGCTGCCGCGGTGGCGCTCGTTACGAGCATCGAACGGCACATGATCACGGCACGTTCGCGGCGCGGGCTCGCGCTGAGCGCCGTGCTGATTGGGTTTGGGCTGGGCAAGATCGATCAGCTGGTGATGCCCGGGCTGTATGCGTATCTGCATGCCGCGCTCACCGCCGGGGCGTTTGCATGTCACGCCGCGGCGTTGGCCTGGGTGCTGCCCGCGCCCGGCCGCTCGGCGCGCGCGGCGCATGTGGCGGCGACCCTCGCGATCATCGCCGCGCTGTTCGTCTCGACGCTCGATGCGCTCGATGACAACCAGAACGTGCGCGTCGCGCTCTTGCATCCCAACGCCTCGAGCACGCGCTCGCTGATGCTCGGCCTCGGGCCGCTGGTGCTCGAGCCGATGCAACGCCGCGCGGTCGCGGAGGCACGCCAGCGCTTGCGTGAACGCCGCGCCGCCGAGGCGCCCGAGACCTCCCGCCCGGTGTTCGTCGACGGCCCGCGCTTCGAGGACGCGCACGTGCTGCTGATCACGATCGACGCGCTGCGCCCCGATCACCTGGGCAGCTACGGCTACGCCCGCAAGACCTCGCCGAGCCTCGACGCGCTCGCCGCCCAGTCGGTGGTGTTCGATCGCGCGTACGCGCCGGCGCCGCACTCGAGCTACTCGCTGTGCTCGATGATGACCTCGGAGTATCTGCACGAGACGCTCGACCTCGGCCACCCTGCCCCGCGCGAGACGCTCGCCACGGCGCTGGCAGCCGTCGGCTATCACACCGCCGCGTTCTTCACGCTCGGCGTGTTCCACACCGCCGGCGAGAAGCTGCGCGACTACGAGAAGAACGCGCTCGGCTTCGCGCTCCACGATCACATCGCATACGAGGCAGAGGATCTCACCGACCGCGTCCTGCACGAGATCGATCGCACGCTGAGCCGTGGCGAGCCGAGCACGCTGCTCTGGGCACACTACTTCGACGTGCACGAGCCGTACGAGGACACCCGCTTCGGCAGCTCCGATCTCGACCGCTACGACGGGGAGATCAACAAAGCCGACGCGGCGATCGATCGCCTGATCCGCGAGGCGCGCAAGCGCTTCACGCGCGAGCTGATCATCGTCGTGACCGCGGACCACGGCGAGGAGTTCCGCGAGCACGGCGGCGTCTATCACGGCTCGACTTTGTACGAAGAGCAGATCCGGGTACCGCTGATCATCCACGTGCCGGGCATCGCACCCCGGCGCTTCGCCGCGCCGGTGGATACGCTGGCGCTTGCGCCGACCGTGCTCGGCCTGGTCGGCGTAGCGGTACCCAAGACGATGCGCGGCGATGATCTGCGGCCGGTGCTCGTCGGCAAAGAGCTCGACGTCGGTCCAGCGTTCGCCGCGGTCATCCATAAGAAGATGGTCGTGCGCTGGCCGCACAAGCTGATCGCCGACCTGCGGTTCGGCCTGTTCGAGCTGTACGACCTGGCCGCCGATCCGCACGAGCGCGAGAACCTCGCCGGCAGCCAGCCCGCGCTGCGCGACACGCTGCGCGACGAGGTCTACGGCTGGCTGGACTCGCTCACGCCGGTGGCCGCTGTGCCGGCCGATGCAGCCATCGGAACCGATCGCCGCCTGGCCGCGCTCGACCTGGGCCGGCTCGGCGATCGGCGTGCGGTCCAGCCGCTGGTGTCGCTCGCGTCCGATCCGGCCGCGCCGCTCGACGCGCGCCTGCAAGCAGCAAAGATGATCGGCCACCTCGCCGACGAAAGCTCGGCCGACGCGCTCGCGGTGCTGCTCGATGACCCGAGCGCACCGCTCGCCGCCGAGGCCGCGATCGCGCTCGGCCGGATGTTCGACCAGCGTGCGAAGAGCACGCTGCGCCGCGTGGTCGCGAGCGAAGACCCAGACGTGCGCACGCGCGCCGCCGTCTCGCTCGGCCGCTTGCGCGACCGCGCCGCGGTGCCTGCGCTGATCGAAGCGCTGTGGCTCGCACCACGCGAATACGAGCGCGAGGAAGCAGTGCGCTGGCTAGGCCGTCTCGGCGACACGCAAGCGCTCGACCCGCTGCTCCAGATCCTGCCCGAGAGCCGCACCCGCCACCTGGCCGTCGTAGCGATCGGCCGGTTGCGCGACCCGCGTACGTTCGATGCGCTCGCCAGCGTGCTCGAGAGCGAGCGCCTCTCGGACGTCCGCAGCGCGACGGTGCAAGGCTTCGGTTACTTGGGCGATCCGCGCGCGGTCGAGCTGATCGCGCCGCTCGCGGCGAGCGACGCCTCGCTCAGCACCGCCACAGAGTCGCTCGTCCGCCTGGGCGCGATTCGGCGCGGCGCGATCGGCGGCGCGGACCTCGTGCGCGGCGATCCGGGCTTGCGCGGCTTCGGTCCGTGTGTGGCTGGCGACCCGCAGCACGACTGGGATTATCTGCACCGCACGTACTGCACGACCAGCGGCCCGCACGCATCGCTGCGCATCGAGCTGCCGCCGAGCGTCGCCGAGCAGCCGAGCGTGGTCGTGATCAGCGCGCGCCGCGCCGACAAGCCGGCTTCGACCAGCGCGAACGTGCTGATCGGCAAGCACGCCTTACCCGCGTTCGCGATCGACGGCTCCTGGACAGAGGTCCGCTTCGAGCTGCCGCCGGCCGAGCTGGTCGCCGGCCGCGTCAACGTAGCGATCGAGCTCGGCGAGCCCGAGGCCAAGGTCGAGCTCGACCACGTGCTCGTGCTTCCTCGCCGCCCCTAAGCTTGCTTGATGCCGCGCACGATGCGCAGCGCTTCGCCGTCGCGGCGGGCGAGCGCGAGCAACGTGCCTGCGGCATCGAGCAGCAAGATCGGCTCCAGCTCGCTGGGCAGCGCGCCTTCGAGGGTGTGCTGCGCGAGCACGGCCCGCCCGTGTCGCGCGTGGGTCGCGCCCTCCTCGGACAGCGTCAACCGCACCGCGTCCGGCAGCGCCGCGCTCGGCGCGATCAACGCTGCGGTCGCTTCAGCGCGTGCCGCCTCGTCGCCCTGCGCGGCGCGCTCCAACACCTCCAGCGGCAATGCGTGCTCGAGCGTGTGCTCCCCGCTCTGTAGCCGGCGCAGCTCGCCGATGTGTCCGACGGTGTCGAGCGCGTGCGCCAAGTCGCGCGCCAGCGAGCGCACGTAGAACCCTTTGCCGCAGCTGACCTCGAGCTCGATCCGATCGCCGGCGACGGCGAGGATCGTGAGCGCGTGCACGACCACGCTGCGCACCGGCGCATCGACCTTCTCGCCGCGCCGCGCTCGCTTGTACAGCGCAGTACCGCCTTGCTTCACGGCGCTGATCTCCGGGACCTGCTGCTCGATCGCGCCGACGAACCGGTTGGCCACGGCTTGCACGCGCGCGACGTCGAGCCCCTCGGGCAGCGGCTTGCGCGCGGTCACCTCGCCCTCCGTATCCAGCGTCGTAGTCTCGGCTCCGAGCACCACCGTCGCGCGGTAACGCTTGTCGTCGAGCACGATGTAGCGCAGCAGCTTCAGCCCTTCGGCGACGCCGAGCACGAGCACGCCGCTGGCCAGCGGGTCGAGCGTCCCAGCGTGACCAACGTCGCGCGTCCCGAGCGCCTTGCGCGCGATCGCAACCGCACGGTGCGAGCTGGGACCCTTCGACTTGTCGACGCGGAGCAGCCCGCCGATCGATGATAGTGGCGTGATCGGCGTCCCGCCGATCACGACGAATGCATTCCGAGCGCTTGTCCGACCGCCGCCACGACTTGGGCGCGCGCGGTGCGAAGGTCAGCGTTGAGCGTCGCGCCCGCCGCCACACGGTGCCCGCCGCCACCGAGCGACGCCGCGATGCTCGCGACGTCCACGCGGCCCGCGCTGCGCATCGACAGCCGGGTCAGCATCTGGCCGTAGTCCGTCTCATCCGAGCGCGGCCTGCGCTCCCAGAGCAGCGCCGCGACCTCGACGCCTTTGATCATGCGCGCGTACTCGACCATGCCTTCGACCATGCGCTCGGTCGCGCCGGCGCTCTGCATCATCGCCAGCGACACGCACAAGATGGCGGCGCGCCCGGTAAACTCGGTCTCGATCGAATTGATCGCAAAACCCAAGAGCCGCAAGCGCTCCATCGGCCACTGCTCGAACAACCGCGACGCGACGCGCCACGGATCGATGCCGGCGTCGAGCAGCTCGGCGGCCATGCGCATCGTCGCAGCCGACGTGCCCGGATAGCGAAAGCCTCCGGTGTCCGCGACGAGCGCCGCATACAGCGGCTCGGCGGCCTTGGGCGGGACCGGCCGCACGCCGAGCGCGGCCGCCAGCTCGAGCACCACGACTGCCGTCGCGCATGCGTTCACGTCGCGCACGATCACGTCGCCGAAGTCATCGTGCGACACGTGATGGTCGACGATCACGCGCGGCCCGCTGATCGCGTGCGGCGGGAACGTCCGCGGCAGCAGGTTGCGCGCCGCGGTGTCGGTGATGAACGTCGCGTCGAAGCGCATGCCGGCCGGAAGCGACGAGCGAACCTCGTCGGAGCCAGCCAGGAACGTCAGCATGTCCGGCACTTGGTCGCGGTTGTAGAGCACGACCTCTTTGCCCAGCGAGCGCAGGATCTCGGCCAGGCCGAGCATCGAGCCGATCGCGTCGGCGTCCGGCATGACGTGGCAGGTCAGCAAGAACCGCTGGCCGGTGCGAATCAGTTGAACGGCTTGGTCGAGGCCAGTCACGGCGCCTCCTTTTCAATCTCGTGAAGGAGCTCCTCCACACGGCGGGCGCGATCCACGTTGTCGTCCCAGAAGAACTTGAGATCAGGGTGGTACTTGAGCTTCAAGCGCGGCGCGAGCTCACGCCGGATGTACGCGGACGCACGGCCGAGGCCCGCGATCACCTTCTCGCGATCCGCCTCGGCGACCTCGGTCGCGAGCAACGAGCGCACGTAGACCCGCGCATGACGGAGATCGTCCGTCATTTTAACTTCGGTGATGTAGCAACTGGAGAGCCCCGGGTCGCGGAACGAGCCGCGCGTGATCATCTCCATCAGCTCCGCGCGGATGCGCTCGCCGACGCGATCGCTGCGCTTGTGTTGGGCTGCGCCGGTCATGAGCGCCCCCAATCGTCGTCGGTGCCGCCGCCGCGGCCCAGGCGCGTGCCCAGCGTCTGCTCGGGATCCACGTGCACCAGCTCGAGGCTGCGATCGAGCACGACCGCCTCGGTCAGCCCCGAGACGAACGAGCCGATCTTGTCGAGCATCTCGTTGGCGTGGCGCGAGTCGTTCGACACGACCGCGATGCCCAGCTCAGCGCGCTTGTGCACGTCGAGCGAGCCCACCTCGGCCACCGCCGCGTTGTACTCGTTGCGCGTGCGGTCGACGATCCGCCGCACCACGCGTCGCTTGCCCTTGAGCGAGTCGTTGCCCGGCAATCCCAATGTAATTCGGCACACCCCTACGACCATAACTGCTTCTCCGGTCGCCGCGACGAAGTCGGCGGCGTCATAGGTTCTGTCCGAGGTTCGTGACGCCGCCGCGTCCCTACAGCGGCGTCACTTGCAATCAAGCGATCAGAGCGATGCTGTGACCTCTTCGGTACCGAACGACTCGATCGTGTCGCCGACCTGAACATCGTTGAAACCATCGAGCGCGATGCCGCACTCGAGGCCCGACGTCACCTCGCGCACGTCGTCTTTGACGCGGCGTAGCGACTTGAGGCCGCCTTCCCAGACCGAGGCGCCTTCGCGCACGACCCGCACGGTGTTGCCGCGCGCGATCTTGCCGTCGACGACCATGCAGCCGGCGATGATGCCCTTCGGGATCTGGAAGAGCGCGCGAACCTCTGCGCGGCCCACCGAGATCTCGCGGAACACCGGCTTGAGCATGCCGAGCATCGCCGCCTTAACCGCGTCGATCGCTTCGTAGATGATGCTGTACGTGCGGATCTCGACGTCGCTGTCCTTCGCCAGCTTGGTCGCGCCGCCGCTCGGCCGGACGTGGAAGCCGATGATGATCGCCTTCGACGCGGTCGCCAGCATGACGTCGTTCTCGGTGATGCCGCCGACACCCGAATGGATGACCGCGACCTTCACCTTGTCGGTCGACTGCTCGGTGAGTGACTTCACCAAAGCTTCCGCCGAGCCCTGCACGTCGGCCTTTACGACCAAGCGCAGCTCCTGCAGATCGCCGTCCTTCATCTTGTCCATCAGCGCTTCGAGGCCCGACTTGGCTCCGATCGCCGCGAGCGGCTTGCCCGACGTCTTCTTTCGACGCTCGGCCAACTGCTGAGCGACCTTCACGTCGGTGACCGCGTAGAACGTGTCGCCCGTCTCCGGAACTTCCGAGAGACCGAGCAGCTCGACCGGCGTCGAGGCCGGCGCCTTGGCGACCGCGCGACCGTGGTCGTCGGTCATCGCGCGGACCTTGCCGTACGACGCGCCCGCAACCACGACCGTGCCGGCCGTGAGCGTGCCCTCTTGGACGAGCACGTTCGCAACCGGACCGCGACCCTTGTCGAGGTAGGCCTCGAGGATGACGCCCTTGGCAGGCGCCTTCGGGTTCGCGGTGAGCTCGAGCACCTCGGCTTGCAGCAAGATGCCGTCGAGCAAGCCGTCGATGCCCTCGCCAGTGTGCGCCGACACGCGGTGGATCATCGTGTCGCCGCCCCAGTCTTCCGACTGCAGGCCTTGGCCAGCCAAGTCGCGCAGGATCGCGTCCGGGCGCGCGTCGGGCTTATCGATCTTGTTGATCGCGACGATGATCGGGACCTTAGCCGCGCGAGCGTGGCTGATCGCTTCCATCGTCTGCGGCATGACACCGTCGTCGGCCGCGACCACCAGCACGACGATATCCGTCGCGTTGGCGCCGCGGGCACGCATCGCGGTGAACGCTGCGTGGCCGGGCGTATCGAGGAACACGACCGTGCCCTTCTTGGTCTCGACGCGGTACGCGCCGAGGTGCTGCGTGATGCCGCCCGACTCGCCCTTGGCGACGTCGGTGCTGCGGATCTTGTCGAGCAGCGAGGTCTTACCGTGGTCGACGTGACCCATCACGGTCACGACCGGCGGACGGTGCTCTTGATCGGTGTCGACTTGCTCGAACTTGCCGCGCGCTTCTTCGATGAACGCGTCGTCGCTCACGGCGACGTTCTCGACCTCGAACCCGAACTCGCTGGCGAGGACGCCCGCGGTGTCCGCGTCGAGGCTGCTGTTGATGTTCACGCCGGCGGTCATGCCGAGCTGCATCAGCTTCATGAGCACGTCGGTCGCCTTGAGCGACATCCGTCCCGCGAGCACCTGCAAGCTGACCTGATCCTCGATCCGGATCACGCGCTTGGCGGCGCTCGGCGTCGTCAGCTGCGTCATCACGCCCTTCTTGCCGGGCGCCAGCTTGCGCGCGCGGCCCGGACGGCCACGCGGCTGTTGGCGACCGGTCGGGCCGATCGCGGCGCGCGCGAGCTCGCGGCGACGAGGAGCGACTGCACTGCCGCCGCCCTGCTGCTGGGCAACGCGGGCAGCGTGCTCGGAGACGATGCGCTGGCGCGCCGCTTCCGAGAGCGTCGAGGTCGGCGCAGCGACCTGATTGCCACGCGCGACCACGCCGGGAGGCAGGTCGCTGTAGCCAAGGCGCTGCTCGAACGACAGCGGCCCGCCAGGGCGGCGCGGCTGCGGTTGTTGCTGCGGCATCGGGGGCGGCGGTCCAGGCGGCGGCGCATCGGCCTGCTGGTGAGAGCTCTGCTCGGGCTCACGCTCGCGCTCGCGTTCACGCGCTGCTGCGGGCGCAGGCGCGGCCTGAGCAGGTTGTGCTGCTGCTGCGGGCTGAGCAGGCGGCGGCACCGCCTGACGGGGTGCCGGCGCGGGTGCGGGCGGCGTTTCGATCTTGGTGGGTGCCGTCGCGGCGGTTTGCGCAGGTGTCATCGGGTTGCGTGCCGCAGCGGCGCTCTGAGGCGTCGCTGGCGGAGGGGTCTCCTGACGAGCCTGACGCGACTGCGGCCGACTCTCGCGCGCTTCTTCTCGCGCGGGCGGAGGTGTCGGCGCGGAAGCCGCCGAAGGTTGCGCCGAGCGCGCGACGGCAGCTGCCGCGTCGGGTGCGTCGTCGTCGTCTTCCTTCGAACGGACCGCGCGACGGCGCACGACCGTCGGGCGAATACGCTCCTCGACGACGTTCGACTGCTTCTCTTTTTCCAGCGTGCGCTTGATGCGATCGGCATCCGCCGTATCGATCGAGCTCATATGATTCCGCACTTGGATTCCCAGTGCTGCGAGCTTTTTCACGATCTCTCCGTTATCGAGACCGAGCTCGCGTGCAACTTCGTACACGCGCGTCTTGTTCATGTGCCCTCCACAAGCGCGGCCGCGTTCCGCGACGCTTCATCCAGAGCGTGCGCGATGGCCGAATCGGTGACGGCTACGACCGCGATTTGATCGCGATTGAACAGCCGACCTAGATGAGATTTGTTGGTGTGAACGAGGCAGCTGCCGCCGAGGCGAGTCGCCGCGTTCATCACTTCGCTACGACTCTCCGCGGCGTCGTCCGCCACGATGAGCATGCAAACTTTGCGGCTGGCGATCGCCTCTTGCACCCGCTCGGTGCCGACGACCGCTTGCCCGCTGCGCGACGCCGCCACGATGAGACCATCGATGCGCCGCTGATACTGCTCGTGCGCCCACGTCGCGATCTGACCGCTGTCGGTACTCAGCTCGCGCTTGAACGCCCGCCGGATGGCACCGGACTTCACCGCGGCGTCCAGGCACGCGCGGCTCGGATGCACCGAAGCGCCGCGCCCGGCACCACCACGGCGCACGTCGGGCACGACCTCGAGCGGATCGCCGGCGAGCACGAGACGCAGGAGCGCACCGCGCTCATCGCGCTTCTTGCACCCTACGCATGTCCTCTCGTGCTCTGGCATATCCTCTTCGCGCTTCGTTGGAAGCATCCGTGGTTTCAGGGACGGCTCAGCGACCCTCGGCCCCGCTGCCGACCGTCGCATCGCTCTCGCTCCGCGCTTCCGCGTCCGCCATCGACTGGCGATCGCGCGCCGCGCCTTGGCCTTCGTTTACGCGCTCAGAGTCCTTCTCGAAATAGGCCTGAACGCCCTCGACGATCTCTTGCGCCTTGCGGCTGCCCAGACCGGTGCGAATCGCCATGCGGTCGATGTCGCGCTCGTTTCGGAGGTCCGAAGCCGAACGGTAACCGGAGCGCACGAGCAGCTCACCGACGCGCGCCGTGATACCCGAGATCAGGAGCAGCTCGTCGCGATCGTTGATCACCTTCTCGCCCGAGACCGCCTCTTCGATGCGCTTCAAGCGCAGGCGCTCCATCGCCTCACCGGCGCGGCGGCGCAGCGACGCCGCGTTCGCCGGACCGCCCATGCCCTCGAGCGTGCCGAGCTCTTCTTCCGAGGCCTCCGCGACCTCGTCGAGGCTACGGAAGCCCTGCTTGTAGAGCATCAGCGCGGTGCCGCGGTCGAGACGCTCGATCGACGCCAGCGCCACGATCGCCTCTTCCTCCATGATCTTGAACTTGCTGTCGCCGATCACATCGAGGCGCCAGCCGGTCAGCTGCGACGCGAGCCGCACGTTCTGGCCGCGGCGGCCAATGGCCAGTGAAAGCTTGTCGTCGGGCACCACCAGCTCCATCGCGGAGTTGGCTTCGTCGATGATGACGCGCGACACCTCGGCCGGCGCGATCGCGTTGCACACGAAGCGTGCGGGGTCGCGGTCGTACGGCACGATGTCGATCTTCTCGCCGCGCAGCTCCTGAACGACCGCCTGCACGCGCGAGCCCTTCATGCCGACGCACGCGCCGACCGGATCCACGTCCGAGTCGCGGCTGCTGACCGCGATCTTGCTGCGCGCGCCCGGCTCGCGAGCCGCGGCGACGATGCGCACGATGCCCTCGTAGATCTCGGGCACTTCCATCTCGAACAGCTTCACCAGCAGACCCACGTCGGTGCGCGACAGGATGATCTGCGGGCCGCGCGCCTCGCGGTCGATGTCGACCAAGAACGCGACGATGCGGTCGCCCGGGCGGTACGTCTCGCGCGGCGTCTGGTGGCGCTGCGGGAGCACACCCTCGGTGCGGCCGAGGTCGACGATGATGTTCGAGCCGCGCTCGAAGCGGCGCACGACGCCGGTGATCAGCTCGCCGCGCCTGTCCTTGAACTCGTTGAAGATGTTCTCGCGCTCGGCATCGCGAACGCGCTGGATGATGACTTGCTTGGCGGTCTGCGCGGCGATGCGGCCGAAGCCGTAGCGCGCCTGCTGCAACCCGAGCAGGTCGCCGAACTCTTTGTCCTGCTGACGAGCGCGGTCGGTGTCTTCCTTCAGATAGAAGATCTGAAAGCCGAGCTCCTCGCCCAAGTCGGCCTCGAGGCCGTACTTCTTGGCGTCGACCTCGGAGATCTCGCGCTCCGGATCGCTCACGTCCTCGACGACCGTGAGGTACTGGAAGAGATCGACGTGACCGGATTCGTCGTTGAAGCGCGCTTCGATCTCGCGGTTCAAGCCGAACGTGCGCTTGGCGGCCGTAAGGATCGCCTGCTCCATAGTCTCGACCAGGATCTTCTTATCGATGCCCTTTTCACGGGACACCTGGTCGATGATGTTGCTTAGCGAAGCAGTACCTTCTTGCATGGTGACCTCTCAGCGCTGACGCCCTTGTTCGGTGGACCGGCGCCGCCCCTTCTCTTTTGCGGAGTCAAAGCGATAAACGAGGTTCGCCTTGGTGATATCAGCCAAGGGAATATCGAACGTCTCGCCTTCGGCCTGAACACGCACCGCGTGCTCTGCCGCGAGACCCTGCAGCACACCTTGAAATCGACGCCGGCCCGAGATGGGTCGGATCGCCTGCACACGCACCTCGCGACCTGCGAAGCGGGTGAAGTCTTGTGGAGTGATCAGCGGCCGCTCGACGCCCGGCGAGCTGACCTCGAGCCGGTAGTTGCCGGTCGGCGCGACGCCTTCGGCAACGTCGAGCACGGTCGAGAGATCTCGGCTCACGTTTTGGCAGTCGGCGAGCGAGACGCCGGACTGCGTATCGCTGCTGTCCGAGCCCTGCGTCGTCGAAACAGGCACACGCTCGATCAACACGCGCAACACAGCACCGCGCTCGGTCGTCATGCGCGCATCCACCAGCGCGACGCCATGCGCGACGCAGATCGGCTCGATGACCGTTCTGAGCTTCTGAAGCTGCTGTTGTGCTGTCTCGGACATGATCGATAGCGGTGCGATCCGTCGCTCACTAAGCCAGACCGAAACCCGAAGGATTCGGCCCAGACCAAGCAAGCGCGGGAGCGGGCCCAAAAAAGCGAAAAAAAAGGTGGGACCCTACGGGAGGCCCACCGGCGCGTTCCCAAACTTCTGCGGCGGCTTCTAGCACAGGCGCACGGATCCAGCAACCGTGTGCAAGTGCCCGCTACCGCTACTGTTTAGTTGGTCGCTCGCGGCCTTTTGGCGAGACTGCCGCCGATCGTATGTCTCGCATTCGTCACGCCCGCCCTCATTCTTGGCGCGCGGCCTGGGTCGCCGCGCTCGTACTGACCGCATGCGCAAGTGGCCCGGCGCCTGTCGCCCGGGAGCCGGGACCAGCCGCGCTCGGGGCCTCCGGACCCGCGCCGACCTCCGAAATCGACGCGAAATGGGCCGGCCGAGGCGACCCCGGTGAGCTCGCCAAGGCGATCGACGCGCTGATGCGCGCGATCGAACGCGAGCCCACCAGCCTCGTGCTGCGGCTTCGGCTCGCGGAGGCGCATGCGCTGATGGCGCACGGCATCGTCGTGCTCGGCTGGAAGGATCAAGGCACGGCGCAAGCGCAGCTCGCGTCGAGCGAAGCCGCGGCGCTGACCGTGATCGACGCGCTCGATCATGGCGCCGCAGAAGCGCTGCGCGCGCGCACGATCCCGAACACCAGCACGCTGACCACGAGCGAAGGCGGCGCCGCGTTGTACTGGCTCGCCAGCGCCGTGCACGCGAGCGCGGCGCTCTCCGGCTATCGAGCGCTCGTGCTCGATCAAGCGTTTGCGCGACGCATCGCCGAGCGCGCTGTGCCGCTCAACGATCAAGTCGATCGCGGCGGGCTGCATCGCTTGCTCGCGAGCATCGCGGCCCATCCGGCAGATCCCCAGCTGCGCGATCTCAAGCTCGCACGCGAGCATGTGGACCGCGCGCTCGCGATCGACAGCGGCATCGCCAACACGCTGGCGTTCGTCGAGCATTACGCGATCCCAGCGCAGGACCGCGCGGCGATCGCCGACAAGCTTCAACAGCTCACCGAGCAAACGGCCACGACGCCCGAGGACGCGCTCGCGCGCGCGCGCGCCGAGCAGCTCACCGCCCGCATCGAGGATCGGCTCGAATGAACCCGCCCAAACACGTGAAGCTCGTTCAACGCTGGCTCGCGCGCTGTGCGATCGGCGCAGCGCTGGTCTTGCCGCTGGGCCTGGCCACTCCGGTCGCTGACGCACAGGCGCGCTGGGTCGTGAAGCTCGGCACCGCCGCCTTCGCGCAAGCGCCGATCGCCGAGTTGCTGGCGAAGCTCGGCGTGGTGCTGGAGACCGAGCATCCCGGTCGCTTTTTGGTCAAGCAGCTCGTCGATGGTGCGCTCACCCGCGAGCGAGCGGGTCTGGCGCGTGTCGCCACCGGCGAAGCGCACGGCTACGCCGCGACGTTCGACGAGCTCGTCGCAGCCCTACCCGACGCAGCCGCGCTCAACGCGCCGTTCGCGTTCGACAACGAGCGCGATGCCGACGCGGTGCTGCGCACGACCGGCGGCGCCGCGATCGGCGATGCGCTCGCGACGCTAGGCCTGCGTCTAGTGACGATCGCGCCGTGCGAAGCGCGCGTGCTCTTCAGCCGTACGCGCGCGCTCCAGAAACCGGCCGACGCCTCGGGCCTTTCGGTCGCACGCGGCGCGAATCCGGCGTACGCGGGGCTCGCCGGCGCGCTCTCGATGACGCAGATCGACGCCGGACAAAAAGCCGATGTGCGCGACGCCACGCTCACCCAGCTCGCTGCCGAAGGCACCTTGCTCGACGGCGGCCATCTCACCCTCACCGATCACGCGCTCGAGTGCGGCGTGCTCGTGGTGTCGCAGCGCTGGATCGACGGCCTGCCCGAGCAGATGCAGAAAACGCTGAGCAAGCTCTCGCGCGAGCTCGATGGCAGCGAGGCCACGAAGGCCCAACGCGCCGCGCGCGCAGCCATCCTCGAGCGCGCAAAGGCCGCGGGCATCGAGATCACCACGCTCTCGGCAAAAGAACGCCAAGCCTTCGTCGCCGCGACGCGCGAAGCGCGCACCCAGCTGAACGGCGAGCCGGGATCGCTCGCGCGCAAGCTTGCGCTGGCCGCGCAAGCGAAGTAGCGCTCAACCCTCTGGCGTCTTGCCGTGGATGTACAGCCGCGTGCCGGGCGCGTCGGGCTTCGGGAACACGCCATGCCAGGGCAGCGGCAGCGCTGGCTCGACGAAGTTGAACACCCAGCGCGCATCAGCCGGCGCGAGGTTCACGCAGCCGTGGCTGCGCGGCCGGCCGAAGCCGTTGTGCCAAAACGCCGAGTGCAGCGCGAACGCGAGCTGGAAGTACATCACGTACGGCACGTCTTCGATCGAGTACGGCCCGTCGATCGCGTGATCGCCATCCATCGTCGCGGTCAGGTGCTTGGACGTGATCCGGAACTCGCCCGCAGGCGTCTCGAAGTTCTTCAGCGGATCGAGCTCGTCTTTGATCCGGCCGGTCGACACCAGCGTGGCGAACACCGGCTTGCCCCCGACGTACGCGACGAGCGTCTGCGCGGCGAGATCGATGTCTAGCCACTTTTCGCTATCGGCTACGCCTTCCGGCTTTGCGCGCGCGTCGATCTTGGCGATGTCGGCCGGACGGAAGCACTGGCCATCCTCGGCGCACTGAAACGTCGTGCCGCCCTGCTCCACCTGGCTGACCGGCCGGAACATGTAGTGATAGCCGGGTTGCTTGCTCGGCCTGAGCCTGCCCTGCTTGTTCGCGACGTACGCGTAGTTCTTTTGCGACATCACGAACGCGATCGGCAGCTGCAGCGTTTCGTTCAGCTCGACGCCTTGGAACTCGCTGGTCTTGACCGGGTTGATCGCCTTGAACGGGATGAAGCCGTTCGACTGCGTGCGGAAGTAGCGGCGCGAGCCGCGTTCCATCTCGCGATCGAGGCTCACGTAGAAGCCGCGCTCCATGCGGCGCATCAGCACGCCGCCCTGTTCGCCCATCAGCGAAGCGAGCGTGGCGACGCCCTCCTCGCCTTCGCCGGAGCCGGGGGCGCCGGCTTCATCGATGGGGTCGACGCCGGCGAGGGCGGCGATCATGGATTGGGGAGCGGGAGCCGGGACTTCGGGCACGGGCACGTTGGGATCGGCGATGCCGGCGTCGGCCGACGGGGGGAGCGGGAAGCCCTCGTACACGTGCGCTTCCTCGTCGGTCGGCAAGCGACGGTACATCGGCGTGTTCTTGCGCCGGCTATAGCCGTACGGATACGGCAAGAGCGCGGCGAGATCCGGCTGCAGCGTGCGGCGCTCCGGCAACTTCTTGCCGAGGAACGGGATGACGTCGACGGTCGAGCACACGAAGCCGCCGCTCTCGATCTCGTACCAACCCTTGCGGCACAACTCGAAGCTGATCGGTAAGCCGGTCTTGGCCTGCACGACCGCGCCGCCGCGCAGATAGCCCCAGCGAAACGATTCTTTGTTGGGCGCCACGCGGACCTTCACGACGAAGCGCTTGGCGAACAGGCGCTTGGGCGGGCCTTCGTCGACGAACGCTTTCTCCGCCGGTGCGGCGACCGCGGCATCCTGCGCGCTCGCGATCGGCTTCGGCGGCGCGGGCTCTTCCGCACGCTTGCCACACGCCGCACAGACCAGCAGCAGAGCCAACAAGGTGCCGAGGCCGCGCGCGTTCGTTCGTCTTGCTTCCAAAGCCGCGACGAATTTTCACGCTCCGCATCGAGCGTCAACCTCTATCGCCAACGCGCTATAACTCTGCGCGGATGAACGAGCCGAGCGACAAGCGGGCCGCGCTGCTGCGCGTGAGCCGGTCCGTGGGCCTCATCGGCTCGCTCGCGGTCCACGGCCTGATGGTCGCGCTGGTCGCCTGGGCCCCGCCGCTGCCCGAGGTGGACTTCGAGCTCGAGCTGCCCAGCGAGGTCGAGTTCGGCGTGCCCGAGGCGGCTGAGATGATCGAGCCGCCCGCCCCGGTCGAGCCAGCACCGGTCGCGCCCGCGGAGCCCGCAGCGCCCAAGCCCGCCCCTGCCCCCAAGCCGAAGCCTAAGGGCCCCGACGCAGGGGCAGACGAGCCCGATGCCGCCGTCGCAGACGCCGGGCCGGCGGACGCGGGCAAGCCGGAGCCGGTTGCCGAGGCCAAGCCGGAGCCCAAGCCGCCGACGACACCCACGCTGGGTGCGTTCGCGCCCAAGGGCTCGCAGATCAACATCCGCCTGGATGTCGCGCAGATCCGCGCTTCACCGCTCAGCGAGGACGCGCGGCTGTTGCTCGCCGACGCCCCCGATTTTCGTGCGGTGATCGAAGGCTCGGGCATCGATGCCGTGCGCGATCTCGATCGGCTGTACTTGGCGTCGCCCGATCTGCGGCGCGCCAATGTGGTGATCGCCGGCCAGCACTCGGCTCAGAAAGAGCTGCCGAAGCGCGCGGTCGCTGCGCTCGCCGCCGCCGCGAACAAGCCCGCGCCCTGGAAAGCACGCGCCGGCGTAAACGTCGCGCCTTGGCGCAACCGCGACGACACCGAGCGCGTGGTCGCGCTGCTCACGAGCGACCAGTTCGTGATCGCGCCCGCCAAAGATCTGGCGCGCGTGCTGGCGGTGGCACGCACGTTGAACGATGGCGACAAAAGACCGCTCGACGACGCCGGCAAGACCGCTCTGCTCGCGCTGCCCGAAGGCGTCGCGGCCGTGCTCACGGTCTACGACGCGCGCCGCTTTGCTCGCGGCAACTTGCGCGGCGTGCCGACGCACCTCGAAGTCATGGCCCGGATCCAGTCGGACGGTGGCGTCACCGTGTCGATCCGGGGCGAGCTCGAGACCGAGGACGCCGCAGACGACGCGGTCGCGTACTGGACCAAGCTACGCGAGCGTTTTGCGGCGCATCCACTGGTCGCGCTGGTCGGTATGCGCACGCCATTGATCAGCGCGACCGTCAAACGCGAAAACCGCGAAGTCCGCATCGAAGGCGCGCTAACGCAGCAGCAAGCGCGGACTTTGCTCGGCTTTGCGCGCAGCACTATCGCACCGCCGCCCGTGCCGCCGATGCCGGCAACGCCGCCGCCACCGCCGCCGTTGCCACCGCTAGCGCCGAAAAATCCAGCGCCACCGGCCACAACCAAACCGAGCCCTGCTCCGCGCTGATTACGCGGCGTGCGCGTGTATTCTCTCGTTGACGCCGTCGGCTGCGCCGCGGCGATCGCGAGGAGAACCGCTCATGGAATGCAAATTGTGCGGCGAAGAGACCGATGAGCTCGTCGAGGTCATGGTCAAAGGTAAAAAGAAGAAGGCCTGCGAGGACTGCGCGGCCAAGGCCAGCGAAGAAGGCGAAATCGCAGATGCCGCGCTCACCGCCGTCCGCGGCATGATGGAATACAAGGGCAAGTTCTAACCGCGCCTTGCATCCGTCGCGCCGCGCACGAACGCCGAACGCCGCGATTCTCGAGCGAGAGTCGCGGCGTTTAGCTTTGCGCGTGAGCTTACGACCTAGGCCGTAAGGTCCTTCAGGCGCTTGACCGGGGTGGCGCGAACCTTGCGCGACTCAGGGCGCTCAGGGAACGTGCGCTCCTGCTTCGTGAACGGGTCGATGCCTACATGCTCTGGCCGGCCCGGCGTGAGCTTCACTTTCAGCTTCACGAACTCGGGCACGATGAACTCGCCGGGACCCTTCGAGCCAAGCTCACGCTCGGCGAGGGCAAGGAGCTGGTCCAGGACGTTCTGTACGTCCTTCTTTCCGAGCCCAGTCTTCTCTGCGAGCTCGGCAATGACCTGCCCCTTGGACATCCGCTTTGCCGTCGTCATCGGTTTCGCTCTCCTCGGGCCCCCAGGGCCAAATATGGCCGTGAGGTATGCATGCTCGCTGCAGCGAAAACAAGGCTCTTCTGCTGGTCTCGGCCGCCTCATCCCCCAAGCACGCCGGGGACTCCGCAGCTCGCTCGATCCACAAAGTATCCACAATGGGCTTGGCGCGATCGGTCGCGCGGGGCTCGGTGACGCGGTCGTGGCTCGGTCCGCCAAGTCATTGAAATTACAAATGTTAATCGTTACTTTTAGGCGACATACGAGACCGCCTGGCAGACCGAGCCGTGCGCGGCGCGCGGTTTCCCACAGGCTGGGCTCGGCCGACGGCGGACATTCGCAGCAGATCGGTACGTGCCTGCATGCGCCGCCACTCGGTCTGGGTCCGATGGTCGATCCCGAGCAGGTGCAAAAGGCCGTGCGCCAGGAGCATCGTCAGCTC
>Ga0193752_1000801_pt1 | contig 28430 bp, 32 predicted proteins | sample H1c1metaG_FD_144924 | JGI IMG/M metagenome (GOLD analysis project Ga0193752, IMG submission 144924) | Soil microbial communities from a riparian zone of the East river system, Colorado, United States - H1c1 | ecosystem: Environmental > Terrestrial > Soil > Riparian zone | place: USA: East River...
GGAAGCTTTAGCGCGAGGAAATCCTGCTCCCAGACCTCGCAGCCGCTGTGCTCGCGTGCCATTGCGGCGAGCGGCGGGGAACCCTCGAGCCCGATCGGCTCGTGGCCTAGAGAGCGAAACGTCGCCAAGTCGCGCCCAGGGCCGCAGCCGAAATCGAGTATGCGCAACGGCGGTGCACCACGAATGTGCCGCAGCAGTGCCTCGATATTCTGCTTCACATCGTGGTCACGCGTGCCTTCCCAGAAATCGGCGGCGCGCTCGTTGTAGTGCTCGAGAGTCTTCGCGGTGATGTGCGCCAAGTCCTCCCGCAGCCGTGTCATTACGATCCTTCGGTTCCCAGTGAGATCTAACGTGAACTAGATGACAAATTAGTTGACAGCGAGAGGTGGCTTCTAAGGCGCCTAGATGTAACAGGCATGTCATCACTCCTTTGCGTCAACACGTTACCTGCGTGGTCCATTGCAGGCAATTGGAGGTTGGCGTGGGAGAGGACGTAATAGGTAAAGGTGCTGCTAAGCCGGTGCGACTATTCGATCGGGTGCGCGACACAATTCGGAGGAGGGGCTACAGCTACCGCACCGAGGAAGTCTATGTTCAGTGGGTCGGAAGATTTATCTACTTTTCCGGCTGTGTCGACGACGATGGTCTACACGCACGTGCTGAACAAAGGCGGGCGCGGGGTGAAGAGCCCGCTGGATGGATTGAGCGCATGAACACCAACCCCCCGCTCGCTTGCGCTCGCGACCCCCTTAACAGGGGGTCGAAGCGCGGGGGTTACTCGGCCTTGATGCCGGCGTCGATGGCGACCTTGGAGAGGCGGGCCGTCTCGGACTTGATCAGCTCGCCGAAGGCTTCGGGGGAGGGGCTGGCGACGAGCTCGATGGCGCGATCGGAGAAGCGCTGGACGAGTTCCTTGTTCTGGAACGCCTTCACCACTTCGGCGTGCAGCTTGTCGATGATCGGCTTCGGCGTGCCGACGGGGGCGAGGAGGAAGTTGAGGGTCACGTCCTCGTAGCCGGGGAAGCCGGATTCGGCGACGGTGGGAATCTCCGGGAAGAGCGGCGAGCGCTGCGCGCTGGTCACGGCGAGGCCGCGCGTCTTGCCGGACTTCACGTGCGGGCCGGAGGTGCTGATCTGGTCGAACATCAGCATGGCGTTGCCGCTGATGACGTCCAGGACCGCCTGCGCGCTGCCCTTGTAGAACACGTTGGTGAACTTGGTGCCGGCGCGGCTGGAGAACACCTCGCCCGCCATGTGGCCGGTGGAGCCGTTGCCCGAGCTGGCGTTGGTGATCTCGCCGGGCTTGCTCTTGGCGAGGGCGATGAACTCCGCGATCGTGCGCGCGGGCACGCTGTGGTGCACCTGCATCACCATCGGCGCCTTGCAGGTGAGGGTGATCGGCGCGAAGTCCTTCACCGGGTCGTAGCCGGCGACCCTGGAGATGGTCGGCGCGGTGAAGTAGGTGCTCGAATGCGCGAGGATCGTGTAGCCGTCGGGCGCCGCCTTTTGCACCAGCTGGGTGCCGACGATCGAAGCGGCGCTCGGCCGGTTCTCGACGATGAACGGCTGGCCCAGGCTCTTCTGCAGCTCGCCCGCCACGGTGCGCGCGACGATGTCGACGTTGCCGCCGGGTGCGACCGGCACGATGATGCGAACGGGCTTGCTCGGGTAGTCGCTCTGCGCCTGCGCTTGCGCGACACAGGCGAACATCACAACAGCGAGAACAGATTTCATCGATTTCATCGATTTCATGGTTGCTCCTTACTCCGCTTTGATGTTGGCTTCGCGGATCAGGCGCGCCCACTTGTCCGAATCCGCGCGCATGGTGGCGCCGAACTGCTCGGGGGTGTCGCCCACCACAGCGGCCGAGAGCGCAGTGATCTTGTCGCGCAGCCCCGGGTCCTGCAGCGCCTTGGACACGTCGGCCGAGATCTTCGTCAGCAGTTCCTTCGGCGTCGCCGCCGGCGCCACCAGGCCGAACCAGTTGGTGAGCTCGTAGCCGGCGACGGTCTCGCCGACCGTCGGCACGTCGGGCAGCTGCGCCGAGCGCTTCGCGCTCAGAACGCCGAGCGCGCGCAGGCGCCCGTCGCGGATATAGGGCAGGGCCTGGATCTGGCTGTCCATGGTGAGCATCACCTGGCCGCCGAGGAGGTCCTGGAAGCTCTGCGCGCTCGCCTTGTACGGGATGTGCGTCATGTCCACGCCCGCCATGCGCTTGAACAGCTCGGCCGCGAGGTGCGGCGCGCCGCCCGGCCCAGACGAGCCGTAGGTCACGATGCCGGGCTTGCTTTTCGCGAGCTGGATCAGCTCAGCCACGTTCTTCGCCGGCACCGAGGGATGCGCCACCAGCACGAAGTACACGTCGACCACCTTGGTGATCGGCGCGAAGTCGCGGATCGGGTCGACCGTCATCTTGGGGTAGAGGTGCTTGTTGACGCTCAGGTTGCCGAGCGTGCCCATGAAGAGCGTGTAGCCGTCGGGCGCCGATTTCGCGGCGTATTCCGTGCCGATGGTGCCGCTCGCCCCGGCGCGGTTCTCGACGATCACCTGCTGGCCCCACATCTCGGTGAGCTTCTGCCCGAGCACGCGCGCCACGATGTCGGTGCCGCCGCCGGGGGAGAACGCCACCACGATCTTGACCGGTCTGGCAGGGAAGCTCTGCGCCTGCGCGGCCGCGCAAACGAGCGCGAGCACAAGCGTGAGCAATGAGCGCACGAGTTTCATCGGGTCCTCCTCCTATTCCTCACGTCCGATTCTAAGGGTAGGGCAGAAGCCTCACTCACCCTTTATTCCGGCGTCCCGGATCAGCTTGCCCCACTTGGCGTGCTCGGCGCGGATGTGCGCCGCGAACTGCTCGGTCGTGGCTGCGGAAAGCGTGAGGCTCTGCGCGAGCAGGCGCTCGCGCACATCGGGCATGGCCATGGCGCGGCGCACTTCGCGGTCCAGGCGCGCGATGACGTCGGCCGGCGTAGCGGCGGCCGCGACCAGGCCGAGCCAGGTCTCGGTCTCGTAGCCCGGAACGCCGGCCTCGGCGACCGTCGGCACATCCGGCGCCGCCGGGATGCGCGCCGCGCTCGTCACGGCGAGCCCGCGCAGCTTGCCCGCCTTGACCAGGGGCAGCGCCGCGGACACGTTGGAGAACATCATCGGCAGCCGCCCGCCGAGGATGTCGGTGAGCGCCGGCTGCTCGCCCTTGTACGAGATGTTCTGCAGCTTGAGGCCGGCCATCGCGGCGAACAGCTCGCCCGCCATGTGCGGCGTGGTGCCGACCCCGCCGGAGCCGAAGTTCATCTCGCCCGGCTTCGCCTTGGCGAGCGCGACCAGCTCCTTCACGTTCTGCGCCGGCACGGCCGGATGCACCACCAGCATGAGCGGCGTGCTGCCGATCAGGGTGACCGCGGCGAAGTCCTTGAGCGGGTCGAAGGTCTTGACGTTGTTGATTACCGGGCCGACCGCGAGGATGGTCTGGCTCGCTATGAGCAGCGTCGTGCCGTCCGGCGGCGACTTGGCGACGTACTCGGCGGCGATCATCTGCGCCGCGCCGGTGCGGTTCTCCACCAGCACCGGCTGGCCGAGCCCGTCCATGCGGTTGGCGATGATGCGCGCGACGGTGTCGTTCGCGCCTCCAGGCGGGGCGCCGACGATGATGCGAACCGGTTTTGCCTGACCGTGAACGAGAGTGGCTGAAAAAAGAAGCGCCGCCAGAAGAAACTTCATGCTTTGACCGCCTTGCGCACGCCGGAGGTCCACGCGTTCGCGGCGGCACTCAGGAAGCCGATGTCGCTTTGGGTGGTGACGAACAGGCAACCTTTCTTCACCGCGGCGGCCTGGCGCTCGACGTCGCGGTTGCCGCCGATGCCGGCGAACTTGCCGTGCGCCTTCGCCGCGGCAATGCAGCGCTCCTGCGCGGCGACGATCTGCGGATCGTCGAACTTGCCCGGCTTGCCCATGTTGACCAGCAGATCGTTGCTGCCGACATGGATCACGTCCACGCCCTTCACCGCCGCAATTTTCTCGACGTTCTCCAGGCCCTCGACCGTCTCGATCATGCACACCACCATCGCGGCCTCGTTCAGCGCCGGGATCGCCTGGGTGAGCGGCACCGAGCGGTAGTCGAAGTGCGGGTAGCCGCCGCAAACCGAGCGCTTGCCGATCGGCCCGAACTTGGCGGTGTCCACCGCGCGCTGCGCCTCGGCGGCGTTGTTGACGTCGGGAAAGATGATGCCGGTGGCGCCGTTGTCGAGGTACAGCGAGGTGTTCGGGTCGTCGACGCTGCGCACGCGCACCATTGGAGCGACCCCGCAGCCGAGCGCGGCCAGGCACATGTGGCCGACCGTCTCCGGGTTGTACAGCGAGTGCTGCACGTCGATGAAGATGAAGTCGTGGCCGGTGCCCTTGGCGATGCGGGCGATGTCGCCGTTGTGGCCGAGGCGCACCGTCATGCCGAGGGCCGGCTCGCCGGCACGCATGCGGTCCATGACCGGATTGGGGATGGAGATATCGGACATAGGAATGAGCTAGCCCTTAAGCAACACGGTTAGGGGGTTCGCCGCCCTTCATGACGTGCAGCAACTGCTCGGCGACGCGCATGGAGCTGAGGTACTGGGTATCGCGCGTGCCGCCTGCGGCGTGCGGCGTGGCCACCACGCCCGGCAGCGAGAGCAGCGGGTCATCAGTGGCCGGCGGCTCGACGCCGTCCCAGACGTCGAGGCCGGCGCCGGCGAGGCGCCCCTCCTTGAGCGCGGCGTAGAGCGCCTTCTCCTCCACGATGCCGCCGCGCGAGACGTTGACCACGATGGCGGTCGGCTTCATGCGCTTCATGCCGCTAGCGCCGACCATGCCGCGCGTCTCGTCTGTAAGCGGCACATGCACCGTCAGGACATCCACCTGCGCCCACATGTCGTCGAGAGAAGCGAGCCGCTGGTGCGGGATGTCCGCCCAGTGGTTCGCGGGCTTGTAGGGGTCGTAGGCCAGGATGCGGTTGTTGAACGCGCCGCGCAGCTTGCGCCCGACGCGCGTGCCGATGTTCCCCATGCCGATGATGCCGACCGTTTTCTCCCACAGCTCCTGGCCGAGGACCTCGGCGCGGTTCCTGAGGGTGCCGGCGCGGATCATGCGGTCCATCTCGGTGATGCGCCGGCCGACGTCGAGGATCATGCCCAGGGCCATCTCGGCCACCGCCTCGCTGTTGACGCCGGGCGTGTTGCAGACGATGACCCCGTGCTTCTTCGCCGCGGCGAGGTCCATGGTGTTCACGCCCACGCCCTGCTTCGACACCATCTTCAGCTTCTTCGCCCTGGCGAAGTCCTCGGCGGTGAGCGGATTGGAGCGGATCATCACTGCTTCGGCGTCCTCGTGCCAGCCGGGGCGGCGCGAGTCTCCCCGGAGAACGACCTCCGCATGGGCCTTCAGCCAGTCGACCCCGGCGGGGTGGAACTCGTCGAGTACGTAGACTTTCATCCTGGATAGTTTGGCAGTTCGATTGCGAGCATTACGTTGCACAGGCTCTTGCCGTGGATGTCCTGCGCAAGCGAGATGGTAACGCCGCCGCCAAGCGCGTTCTCGATGACGAAGTTGAAAGCCTTCAGGTTGCGGATCTCGTAGCGCTTGATCGGCCCCTTGGCGATGAGGCGGTAGGCCTGCGCCACCCGCTCCACGGTCAGCTCGCGCCGCAGGAATTCCCAGTCGCGCTCGTCGTAGCAGATGACCGAGACGTTGGAGGTGTTGCCCTTGTCGCCGGTGCGGCTGTGGGCGAGGTCGAATACGCGCACGCTCTTCATAGCTTGCCCTCGACCACGACCTGCGGCTTCACCAGGTTGCGGGGCAGCAGCACGGATTTGACCGCCAGCACGTCCTTCACGCGAGGCTCGCAGGCGCCGCCGGCGCCGCCCGGCCCGTGCATGTGCGTTGCGCGCGTCTCGAAGCCGATGGCGTGCGCCGCCTTGCGGTCCGGCGTGCGGCCGGCGAGGCGCAGGCGGACCTCGTAGGGCTCCGGGCGCTTGCCGTCGTCGCCGTGCAGGCTCGTCATGCCGATGAGGTCGACGCGGAAGTCCTCGTACTTGAAGCCGCGCAGGCGCAGGCGCTCCTGGATGATCTCGGCCGCCCATTTCGCGCGCGCCACGGCGCCGATGCCGCCGTACGATACCTCGCCTTCGCCGATGTAGCCCTCGGCGTAGCCGACGGTCACCTTGAGCGTGTCGGTGCGCGGCCGTGCCCGCGCGCGCTCCACGCGCACGCGGTCGGGCGCTTCCTGGGTGAACTTGAGGTCGGTGATGTCGAGCACGCAGTCCGGCGTGATGTACGCGGTGGGGTCGTGCATCTCGTAGATCAGCTGCTCGGTGCAGGTCATGACGTCGAGGCGCCCGCCGCTGCCTGGGGTCTTGCCGATGACGATCGAGCCGTCGGCTTTCGCGTCGGCGAACGGATAGCCGTTGCGCGCGAGGTCGGGCACGTCCTTCACGCCCGGCCAGCCGAAGCAGCCGCCGGTAACCGATGCAGTGCATTCGAGCAGGTGGCCGGCGGCCGTGGCCTGCGCGAGCTTGGCGTAATCGTCGTATGACCAGCCGAACTCGTGCAGCATCGGCCCGACGAAGAGCGAGGGATCGGCGACGCGCCCGGTCATTACCATCGGCGCGCCGGTGGCGAGCCCCTGCGCGATCAGATCGGCGCCGAGATAAGCGTTGGCGGAGGCGAGCTTGGGGAGCAGCGACTCGAGCGGCTCGCCGTTCTCCATGATCTTCAGCTCGGGCATGCGGCGCACGATCTCGGTGACGTCGTCGCCCAGCACCACGGCGACCGGCATCTCGCCCAGGCCGAGGTCGCGCGCTTCCTTGCGCGCGGCGCGCGCGCCGCCGAGCGGATTCGCCGCGCCCATGTTGCTGACGATGCGGATGCCCTTTTTCAGGCACACGGGTAGCACCATGCGCAGTCGCTCATGGAGCGAGGGCGTGTAGCCCTTCTCCGGATCCTTGACGCGCGACTGGTTCTCGCGCGCGACGGTGCGCTCCGCCAGGCACTCGAACACGAGGTAGTCGATGTCGCCGCGCTCGGCGAGCTCGAGGGCCGGAACCATGCGGTCGTCCGAGGTGCCGGCGCCCGCTCCTATGCGTATGCCGTCTTTTCTTGCCATTTGGGAGCGCAGCTTCCAACCGATCTCGATAAACTACCAATCACTTTTATGGCACGATCCATAAGCGCGGCTAATGCTGCAAGTGCACATGACGGCTCGGAGCCGCGGATGGATCTGCGCCACCTCGAGGTTTTCCACGCAATCATGCGGGCCGGCTCGGTGACCGGCGCGGCGCGCCTCCTGAATGTGTCCCAGCCGGCGGTGAGCTCGGTGCTCAAGCACTTCGAGGCGCGCATGAAGATGAAGCTGTTCACGCGCGCCGGCGGGCGGCTGCATCCCACGCCGGAAGCGGTCGCCATCTTTCCGGATATCGCGGCGATCTACGGGCGCCTGGACGCGGTCGGCCGCCTGGCGCGCGACCTCGCCGGCGGGCGCCTGGGCACGCTGTCGATCGCCGGCGCGTTCCCGATCGCGAACGGCTACCTCGCGAAGGCGGTGGCGAGCTTCATCACTTCGCGGCCGGGCACCCGCGTCACGCTGCAGTCGATGACCTCGCCGCAGGTGGTCGAGCGCGTGGCGAGCGGCGAGGTCGAGCTAGGCGTCGTCTACGAGCCGGTGGTCAACTCCGAGGTCGAGACGGAGGTGTTGATGAGCACCGGCGTCGCCTGCGTGATGCGCGACGACCATCCGCTCGCGCGGCGCAAGGAGATCGACGTGCGCGAGCTCGCCTCGCACGCGATCATCACCTACCTGCCGCAGAACCTGCTGCGCGGCTACGTCGACCGGCACCTGAGCGCGGCCGGCATCGCCCCGCGCATCAGCGTCGAGATCAGCGTGTCCCTCACCGGCATGACCCTCGCCTACTACGGCGCCGGCATCGCCCTGGTGGAGCCCTACCTGCTGGCGTCGATGCCGGTTCCGGGCCTGGTCGCGCGGCCGCTCAGCCCGCGCATCGAGCTGAAGACCCTCCTCGTGCGCGCTCGCGCCGCATCCCGCTCGGCCATCATGGAGCAGTTCGTGCCGCACCTTCGGGCCACGGTCGCCGAGATGCGCGGCGACTAGCCGCAGAAAAGAAAAAGGGCCGCAGGCGGCCCTTTCCTTTGCGAGCATGCTGCGCCTACACGATGTCGAGGTGCTCGATGCCCTTGGTCATGTCCTTGTCCTTCGAGTCCTTGCCGTGCAGCTTGATGTTGAGGCGCACCTCGTTGGTGGAGTCGGCGAAGCGCAGCGCGTCCTCGTAGCTGATGCGGCCGGCCTCGTGCAGGTCGAAGAGGGCCTGGTCGAAGGTCTGCATGCCAAGCTCGCGCGACTTCTTCATGATCTCCTTGATCTCGTGGATCTCGCCCTTGAAGATGAGATCGCTGATCAGCGGCGAGTTGAGCAGCACTTCCACCGCGGCGGCGCGGCCCTTGCCCTCGCGCAGCGGGATCAGGCGCTGCGAGATCACCGCCTTCAGGTTGAGCGACAGGTCCATCAGCAGCTGCTGGCGGCGCTCCTCGGGGAAGAAGTTGATGATGCGGTCCATCGCCTGGTTGGAGTTGTTGGCGTGCAGGGTGCCCAGGGCCAGGTGGCCGGTCTCGGCGAAGGCCACCGCGTGCTCCATCACCTCGCGCTCGCGGATCTCGCCGATCAGGATCACGTCGGGCGCCTGGCGCAGGGTGTTCTTCAGCGCCGCCTCCCACGACTCGGTGTCGACGCCGACCTCGCGCTGGGTGATGAGGCAGTTGTGGTGCGGATGCACGTACTCGACCGGGTCCTCGATGGTGATGATATGGCCGTGCGAGTTCTCGTTGCGGTAGCCGATCATCGCGGCGAGCGAGGTCGACTTGCCCGAGCCCGTGCCGCCGACGAACAGCACCAGGCCGCGCTTGGTCATCGCCACGTCCTTCAGCACCTGCGGCAGCTTCAGGTCGTCGAAGTTCGGGATGCTGGTGGTGATGACGCGCAGCACCATGCCGACGCAGCCCATCTGCACGAAGCAGTTGACGCGGAAGCGGCCGATGCCGGAAGGGTTGATGGCGAAGTTGCACTCCTTCTTCGCCTCGAACTCGGCCGCCTGCTTGTCGTTCATCACCGCGCGGCACAGCATCGCGGTGTGACCGGGGGCGAGCGCCTGCTGCGACACCTTGGTCATCTTGCTGTCGATCTTCATCGCCGGCGGGAAGTTGGCGGTGATGAACAGATCCGAGCCCTTTTTCGCGACCAGGGCGCGCAGCAGGTCGTAGATGAATTTGGTTGCTTGTTCGCGTTCCATGATCTATCCCCCCGCGAAGTTGTCTTTGTTCATCGCCTTGCCGCGTGCCTCGGCGCTCGAAATGAGGTTGCGCGCCACCATCTCCTGCAGGTTCTGGTCGAGGGTCTGCATGCCGAGCTGGCGGCCGGTCTGGATCGCCGAGTACATCTGCGCGACCTTGTTCTCGCGGATCAGGTTGCGGATCGCCGGGGTGCCGATCATGATCTCGTGCGCCGCGACGCGGCCGGTGCCGTCCTTGGTCTTGAGCAGCGTCTGCGAAATGATGGCGCGGATCGACTCCGAGATCATGGCGCGGATCATTTCCTTCTCCGCCGCCGGGAACACGTCGACGATGCGGTCGATGGTCTTGGCGGCAGACGAGGTATGCAGCGTGCCGAACACCAGGTGGCCGGTCTCCGCGCCCGAGAGCGCGAGGCGGATGGTCTCCAGGTCGCGCATCTCGCCCACCAGGATCACGTCCGGATCTTCACGCAGCGCACTACGCAGCGCATTGGAGAAGGACAGCGTGTGCGGGCCGACCTCGCGCTGGTTGATCAGGCATTTCTTCGACTCGTGCACGAACTCGATCGGGTCCTCGATGGTGAGGATGTGGCCCTGCTCGGTCTCGTTCTTGTGGTTGACCATCGCCGCGAGCGTGGTCGACTTGCCCGAGCCGGTGGGGCCGGTCACCAGCACGATGCCGCGCGGCTGGTCGGCGATCTCGGCGAAGATCTTCGGGCACTTCAGGTCCTCGAGCGAGAGGATCTTGGAGGGGATGGTCCGCATCACCGCGGCGGCGCCGCGCTGCTGCACGAAGGCGTTGACGCGGAAGCGGGCGAGGTTGGGCACCGCGAAGGAGAAGTCGCACTCGAGGTTTTCCTCGTAGAACTTCCTCTGCCCGTCGTTCATGATGTCGTAGATCATCCCGTGCACTTCCTTGTGCTCCATCGCCGGCACGTTGATGCGCCGCACGTCGCCGTGCACGCGGATCATCGGCGGCAGGCCGGACGACAGGTGCAGGTCCGACGCCTTGTTCTTGACCACGAAGGCGAGCAGTTCGGTGAGATCCATTACAATCCTCCCAGCGAGAAAATTTGCCGCTGTTTCAGGGGATTATGGCTGCAATTGCCGACAACCTGCAAGCTGTGAAGCAGCGCATTGAGCGTGCGGCGCTGGCGGCCGGCCGCGATCCTTCGATGGTGACATTGTTGGCGGTGTCCAAAACCCACGCGGCGGCGCGCGTCCTGGAGGCCGCCGCGGCGGGCCAGCGGTCGTTCGGCGAGAATTACGTGCAGGAGGCCCTCGACAAGATCGAGGCCGCCCCGGGGCTGGAATGGCACCTGATCGGGCCCCTGCAGAGCAACAAGACCCGCATCGCGGCCGAGCGCTTCGACTGGGTGCATACCGTGGCGAGTGAAAAAATTGCACGCCGCCTCGCCGAGCAGCGTCCCGCCGGCATGGCGCCGCTCAATGTGCTGATCCAGGTAAATGCCTCCGGCGAGGCGTCCAAATCCGGTGTTGCGCCTTCGGCGGCCGCTGCGCTGGCCTCATCGGTGGCTCTTCTGGAGAACATCCGCTTGCGTGGACTGATGGCGATACCGGAGCCCGGCGCGCCGCGCGAGCGCTTTCACGAGGTCAATGCCCTCTACGCGGCGCTGAAAGGCGAGTTCGGCTTCGATACCCTGTCGATGGGCATGAGCGACGACATGGACCTCGCGATCTCCGAGGGGGCGACGATGGTCCGTATCGGCACGGCCATCTTCGGCCAGCGGCGCCGCGAAAAGGATGCCGCGTGAAGATCGCCTTCCTTGGCGGCGGCAACATGGCGAGCGCGCTGATCGGCGGGCTGATCGCCAAGGGGCAGGAGCCGCGCTCGCTCTCGGTGACCGAGATGAGTCCCGCGGCGCGCGAGCGCCTGGCCGCGCAGTATCCGATCCACCTCTCGACCGCGCCGGACGCGGCGATGCAGGCCGCCGACGTGCTCGTCCTGGCGGTGAAGCCGCAGGACATGCAAAAGGCGCTGGCCTCCCTCGGTACGGCCCCGCGCGGCAAGCTGGTGCTGAGCGTCGCGGCCGGCATCACGCTCGAGACGCTGTCGCGCTGGCTGGGCGGGCACAGGAAGATCGTGCGCTGCATGCCCAATACGCCGGGGCTCATCGGCGCCGGGATCACCGGGCTGTTCGCGCCTCAGGAAGTGACGCCCGCCGAAAGACAGCAGGCCGAAAGCATCCTTGGCGCGGTCGGCGAGGTGGTCTGGCTGGCCGAAGAGCGCCTGCTCGATCCGGTGACCGCCGTGTCCGCGAGCGGGCCGGCATACGTGTTCTGGTTCATCGAGCAGCTCGCCGCTTCCGCGGTGAAGCTCGGCATCCCGAAGGACGACGCGCTGAAGCTCGCCAAGCACACGGTCCTGGGCGCCGCCAAGCTGGCCGCTTCCAGCAGCGATTCCCCGGAGACGCTGCGCAAGAACGTCACCTCGAAGGGCGGCACGACCGAGGCCGCGCTCAACGTGTTCGAGCAGGAGAAGCTGGCCGAGCGCTTCCTGCGCGCGGTGGAGGCCGCCAGCCGGCGCGGCGAGGAGATGGGCAAAGAATGGGGAGGCAAGGACTGACGTGTTCGTCCAGATAGCCACCTTCCTGATCGAGAACGTCGTCGCGTTCTTCGTCATCCTGCTCCTGGTGCGCTTCCACTTCCAGTGGCTGCGCGTCGGCTTCCGCAACCAGGTCGGCGAGTTCGTGCTGGCGACGACCAGCTGGCTGGTGATGCCGGCGCGGCGCGTCATCCCCGGACTGGCCGGGCTCGACCTCGCCACGCTGCTCGTCGCCTGGCTGCTGCAGGGCCTGGGCATGTGGGCGGTCGCGGCGATCCTGGGCGCGCAGCCCGGCCCGGGGGCGATCGCGATCGCCGCGGCCATCGGGCTGGTGCGCTACAGCCTGTACATCCTGATCTTCGCCCTGATCATCCAGGCGATCCTCTCCTGGGTGAATCCCGAGGCGCCGGTGGCGCCGGTCTTCAACGCGGTGACGCGGCCGTTCCTGCGGCCGCTGCGGCGCTTCATCCCGCCGGTCGGGCGGGTCGACCTGACGCCGCTGGTCCTGCTGATGATCGTCTGGATCCTGCTGATCCTGCTCGACGGCGGCGTGCGGGCGCTCCTCGCCGCGTGATCCTGGAGCTGCACGTCCAGCCCGGGGCGTCGCGCTCGGAGTTCGCAGGCAAGCACGGCGAACGCATCAAGATAAGGCTCGCGGCGCGGGCGGTGGACGGCAAGGCGAACGAGGCGCTGATCGAGTTCCTCGCCGGGCACTACCACGTGCCGAAGCGCAACGTGCGCATCGAGTCGGGCCTCAAGTCACGCCAGAAGCGCGTGGTGATCGAAGGGGTTAGCCCCTAGGGAAAGGCTACGCCGCCTTCTTCGCCTGGGTCGCCGCGTCTTCCTCGAAGAACTGTTCGTCCTCGGTGGAGCCGTGCAGCGCGGTGGTCGAGGCCTTGCCGCCGGTGCACACCTGCGTGATCTGGTCGAAGTAGCCGGTGCCGACCTCGCGCTGGTGCTTGACCGCGGTGAAGCCCTTCTCCGCCGCGGCGAACTCCTTTTGCTGCAGCTCGACGAACGCGGTCATGTTGTCGCGCGCGTAGCCGTGAGCGAGCTCGAACATCGAGTAGTTGAGCGAGTGGAAGCCGGCGAGCGTGATGAACTGGAACTTGTAGCCCATGGCGCCTAGCTCGCGCTGGAACTTGCCGATGGTCGCGTCGTCGAGGTTGCGCTTCCAGTTGAACGACGGCGAGCAGTTGTAGGCCAGCATCTTGTTCGGATGCTTCCGGCGCACGCCCTCGGCGAATTTCTTCGCGAACTCCAGGTCGGGCGTGCCGGTCTCGCACCACACCATGTCGGCGTATTCGGCGTACGCGATGCCGCGCGAGAGCGCCTGGTCGAAGCCCTTCTTCGTGCGGTAGAAGCCCTCGGAAGTGCGTTCGCCGGTCAGGAAAGGCTTGTCGTTCTCGTCCACGTCGGTGGTGACGATGTCGGCGGCTTCCGCATCGGTGCGCGCCAGCAGCACGGTCGGCACACCCATCACGTCGGCGGCCAGGCGCGCCGCGATCAGCTTCTGCACCGCCTCCTGCGTGGGCACCAGCACCTTGCCGCCCATGTGGCCGCACTTCTTCACCGAGGCGAGCTGGTCCTCGAAGTGCACGCCGGCGGCGCCGGCGTCGATCATCGCCTTCATCAGCTCGAAGGCGTTCAGCACACCGCCGAAACCCGACTCGGCGTCGGCCACGATCGGCGCGAACCAGTCGATGTTGCCTTTGCCTTCCATTTGTTGAATCTGGTCCTGCCGGGCGAGCGCGTTGTTGATGCGCTTCACCACCGACGGAACCGAGGTCGTCGAGTAGAGCGACTGGTCCGGATACATCGAGAGGGAATCGTTGGCGTCGGCGGCGACCTGCCAGCCGGAGAGGTAGATCGCCGGCACGCCGGCGCGCACCTGCTGCATCGCCTGGTTGCCGGTAAGCGCGCCGAGGGAGTTCACGAACGGCTTCTCCAGGCACATCTTCCACAGCTTCTCTGCGCCCACCTTTGCGAGCGTGTGCTCGATCTACCGGCTGCCGCGCAGTCGCACCACGTCCTCGGCGCTGTAGCCGCGCTTCACGCCCTGCCATCGGGGGTTCGTGGACCAGTCCTTTTCGAGAGCTTCGGCTGCCGCTTTTGCGTCGATGGCGCGATGCATGGTTTCCTCCGTAGGTTCGCCGCGATTGGACCAGCAAACCCGGACGATGTTGCGCCGCGGAAACTTCACACTGTCAATTTGACAGGGATCCGGACGGGCTACGTCTGGACGAGCTTTCTGTGGCGCTGGACGCTCATCAGGATGCCGGCGCCGATGAACAGCGTGAGGAGCGCGGTGCCGCCGTAGGAGATGAAAGGCAGCGGCACGCCGACCACGGGAAGGATGCCGGAGACCATCCCCATGTTGACGAAGGCGTAGGTGAAGAACATCAGCGCGATCGCGCCGGCCATCAGTCGGGCGAAGATGGTCGCCGCGCCGGAAGCGATGACCAGCCCGCGGCCGATGAGCAGCACATAGAGGATGAGCAGCACGGCGTTGCCGATCAGGCCGAACTCCTCGGAGTAGACGGCGAAGATGAAGTCGGTGTGCCGCTCGGGGATGAACTCGAGGTGCGACTGGGTGCCGTTCAGCCAGCCCTTGCCCGACAGGCCGCCCGAGCCCACCGCGATGGTCGACTGGATGATGTGGTAACCGGCGCCGAGCGGATCGGTCGTGGGATCGAGCAAGGTGAGCACCCGCTTCCTCTGGTAGTCATGCAGGTGGTTCCAGAGCGGGTACATGCTCACGGCGAAGAGCACGGACAGGCCGACCAGGATGCGCCAGCTGATGCCGGCGAAGAAGATGACGTAGAAGCCGGCGGCGCCTATCAGTGCCGCTGTACCCAGATCGGGCTGGCGCGCGACCAGCGCCACCGGTACGGCCATCAGCAGCGCCGCGATCGCGAAATCGCGCAAGCGCAGCGCCGACTCGTTCTTGTGGAAGTACCACGCCAGCATCAGCGGCAGCGCGAGCTTCATCATCTCGGAGGGCTGGAAGCGCGTCACGCCGACGTGCAGCCAGCGGCGCGCGCCGTTCACCACGTCGCCGAACAGCGCCACCGCGATGAGAAAGCCCAGGCCGACGATGTAGGCCGGCACCGCGAGGCGCATCAGCGTCTGCGGCGGGATCTGCGCCGCGATCCACATCGCGGTGAGGGCGACGCCGAGGCTGACGAGCTGGTTGAGGAGGCGCGCCGGATTCTCGTAGGCGGCGGAGTACAGCGCCGCGAAGCCGAGCATCGACAGCGTGAGCAGCAGCAGGAGCAGCGGCTGGTCGAGCCCTTCGAAGAGCCGCGTGCCGACGCGACGCAGGGTGAAGCTCGACTCCAGAGCCATTAATGGCTCTCCTTCGGCACCATCAGTCGCTCTCCCGCTCTTCTTCGACCTCCTGCTCGGGCGTCGGCAGCAGCATGCCCTTGGGCGCCTTGCCGAGCAGGAAGTAGTCGAGCACAGTGCGGGCGATCGGCGCCGCCGCGCGCGCGCCGAAGCCGCCGTTCTCGACGATCACCGCCAGCGCGATCTTCGGGCTGTCGACGGGAGCGAAGGCGATGAACAGCGAATGGTCGCGGTGGCGCTCGGCGACCTTCGACTCGTCGTACTTCTCGTTCTGCTTGATCGCGATCACCTGCGCGGTGCCGGTCTTGCCGCCGCTCGTGAACTGGGCGCCGGCGAAGGAGCGCGCCCCGGTGCCTTCCTTGTTGACGCCGGCCATGGCGCGCTTCACGAACTCGACGTGCTCCTTCTTGAACGCCGCCTGGTGCACCAGCTCGGGCTCGGTATAGCGCCGGTCGCCGCTGCGCGGGTTGTCGACATGCGCCACCAGGTGCGGCCTGTACATGGCACCGTCGGCGGCGAGGGTGGCCATTGCCTGCGCCAGCTGGAGCGGGGTGTACGCGTTGTAGCCCTGGCCGATGCCGATGGAGATCGTCTCGCCCGGGAACCACTTCTGCTGGGCCGGGTTGCGGAAGCGCGCCTGCTTCCACTCCGGCGAGGGCAGGATGCCCAGAGCCTCGCCCTGGATGTCGATGCCGGTGCGCGCGCCGAAGCCGAAGTGCTTCATGAAGCCGGCGATGGCGTCGATCCCCATGTCGTTGGCGAGCTGGTAGTAGAACGTGTCCGACGACACGACGATCGACTTGTAGAGGTCGACCACGCCGTGCCCGCCGGGCTTGGAGTCGCGGAAGCGCCGGTCGCCGAAGATGAAATAGCCCGGGTCGTTGATGGTGCTGCGCGCCGTGCGCTTGCCCAGCTCGAGCGCCGCCATCGCCATGAACGGCTTGAAAGTCGAGCCGGGCGGGTAGACCCCGGCGACGGCGCGGTTGTTGAGCGGCAGGTCGGGGTTGTTGTTGAGCTCCGCCCAGCTCTGCGGGTCGATGCCGTCGACGAAGAGATTGGGGTCGAAGCCGGGCTTGGAGACGAGGGCGAGCACGCCGCCGGTGCCGGGCTCGATCGCCACCAGCGCGCCGCGGCGCTCGCCGAAGGCGCTTTCGGCCACCTGCTGCAGCCGGATGTCGAGCGTCAGCGCGACGTTGTTGCCCGACTGCGAGGCGCTGCGCGACAGCGTGCGGATGCCGCGCCCGGCGGCGTCGATCTCCACCTGCTCGAAACCGGTGGTGCCATGCAGCTCTTCCTCGTACTTGCCCTCGACGCCGGTGCGGCCGATGAAATCGGTGCCGCGGTAGTTCGCCTCGACGCCCTCCTGCTCCAGGCGCTCCTGGTCGTCCTTGTTGACCCGGCCCATGTAGCCGATGGCGTGCGAGGCGACGTCGCCGTAGGGGTATTGCCGGAACAGGCGCGCCTTGATCTCCACGCCCTGATAGCGGAAGCGGTTGACCGCGAAGCGGGCGACCTCCTCGTCGGTGAGCCGGGTGCGGATCGGCAGGCTTTCCGGGTTGCGCGTCTCGACCATCACTTTCCTGAAGCGCGCGCGATCGCGCGGCGTGATGTCGATCAGCTCGGCGAGCTCGTCGATGGTGCGCTCGACGCTCTTCACGCGGCGCGGGAAGATGTCCAGCGTGTAGCCCGAGTAGTTGCGCGCGATGACGATGCCGTTGCGGTCGACGATCAGGCCGCGGTTGGGCGGCATCGGCACGATCGAGATGCGGTTGTCCTCCGCCTTGGAGGCGTAGACGTCGTGCTGCACCACCTGCAGGAAGATGAAGCGCGCGGCGAGCACGCCGAAGGCGACGAACACCGCGATGCCGGCCACCGCCAGCCGCAGGTGGAACTGGTGCAGCTCGCGCTCGTAGTTGCGAAGTTCGGCGAAGCTCATGGTCTAGATCGTCTGCTCGCGCTCCAGGCGCCGCTGCGGCAAGAGCAGCAGCCAGCTCACCATCGGCCACAGCGCGGCGCCGGCCAGAGGCCCGACGATGACCGGCCAGCCCGGCAGCTGGTCGCCCGCGACCAGGCGCACCATCACGGTCACGCCTTCGGCTATCAGCAGCATGAACGCGACGTGCAGCGCCTGCAAGCCCGGCCCGAACCAGAGGATGCGCCGCGAGAGCCATAGCGCGAGGAACGCGAGCACCGAATAGGCGAGCGCATGCTGCCCGAGCAGCACGCCGTTGCCGGCGTCGCTGATCAGGCCGACGGTCCAGCCGATCCCCAGGCCGACCAGGCGCGGCTGCCGCACGCACCAGAAGGTGAGCACGAGCGCGGCGAACTCCGGCACCAGGCGCAGGTCCTGCCACGGCAGGAAGTCGAGCACCAACGCCGCGGCGAAGGAGAGCGCCACGGTGCTGACCCGCGCCGGCATCAGGATGTGCCGCGAGCTATCGGGCCCCATCACCGTCTTTCTCCCTCGACTTCGTGCGGCGCGATTTCTCGCGGCGGTCCTTGCCCTGCTGGACCTCCTCGGGGCGCGGCGGCCGCGCCGCGTCGTCGGTGAGCACCAGCAGATAGCGCCCGCGGTCGACCCCGGCGACGGGTTTGCACACGACGTGCGCAAATCCCTGCTCCGGATCGCGCTCGACGCGCACTACGGTGGCCACCGGCAGTCCCGCCGGGTAGGTGCCGTCGATGCCGGAGGTGACCAGGCGGTCGCCTTCCTGGATCTCGGCGATCGCCGCCATGAAGCGCAGCTCGAGCATGCCCGATGCGCCGCCGCCGAAGGCGACCGCGCGCAGCCCGTTCCTCACCACCTGCACCGGGGTTGCCTGGTCGCGGTGGTGATCAGCGTCACCTCGGCGAGCAGCGGGTGCACCCGGGTCACCTGGCCGACGATGCCGGCCTCGTCGGCCACCGGGCTGCCCGGCTGCACGCCGTGCGTCGCGCCGCGGTCGATGAACACCTTCTGCGAATACGGGTCGCGCCCGGCGTACAGGACCTCCGCCGGCAGCGTGCGCACGCCGAGCCGCTCGGTGGCGCCGATCAGCCGGCGCAGCTGCGCGGCTTCCGCCTCGGCCGACTGATAGCGCTGCGCGTCGCGGGCATAGCCCAGCGCCTTGGCGCGCAGCTGCTCGTTGTCCTCGATCAGCTGCGACTGGTTGGAGAAGTAGCCGGCGATGCCCTGCGCGAGATCGATCGGCGCGGTGGCGAGCACCTGCAGCGGATAGGCGACGAGCGAGAGCATCGCGCGCAGGCCCTGGCCGTACTGGAAGCGCGCGTCGAGCACCAGCAGCGCGAGCGACAGTGACGCGAAGAAGAACAGCCGGACGAGCGGGGCGGGACCCCGTTTGAAGAACGACGGGGGGCTATGCTCCATGCCCCCGCTCCTCAGTCGTTGGTGAAGATCGGGCCGAAGTGCTCCATCTTCTCGAGCGCTTTGCCCGAGCCGCGCACGACGCAGGTCAGGGGATCGTCGGCGACGATCACCGGCAGGCCCGTTTCCTCCATCAGCAGGCGGTCGAGGTCGCGCAGCAGCGCGCCCCCGCCGGTGAGCACCATTCCCTTCTCGGCGATGTCCGCGCCGAGCTCCGGCGGCGTCTGCTCCAGGGCCGACTTCACCGCCGAGACGATCTGGTTCAGCGGCTCGGTGAGGGCCTCGAGGATCTCGTTCGACGAGATCGTGAAGCTGCGCGGAATTCCCTCGGCGAGGTTGCGGCCCTTCACTTCCATCTCGCGCACTTCGCTTCCCGGGAACGCCGAGCCGATCTCCTTCTTGATCATCTCCGCGGTGGTCTCGCCGATCAGCATGCCGTAGTTGCGGCGGATGTAGTTGATGATCGCCTCGTCGAACTTGTCGCCGCCGACGCGCACCGAGCCCGAGTACACCATGCCGCCGAGGGAGATCACGCCGACTTCCGTCGTGCCGCCGCCGATGTCCACCACCATCGAGCCGGTTGCGTCCGCCACCGGCAGGTCGGCGCCGATGGCCGCCGCCATGGGCTCTTCGATCAGGTAGACCTGGCCGGCGCCCGCGCCGATCGCGCTCTCACGGATCGCGCGCCGCTCGACCTGCGTCGAGCCGCAGGGCACGCAGATGATGATGCGCGGGGAGGGCGAGAACAGCTTGTTGTCGTGCACTTTCTTGATGAACTGCTTGAGCATCTGCTCGGTGACGGTGAAGTCGGCGATCACGCCGTCTTTCATCGGCCGGATGGCGATGATGTTGCCCGGCGTCTTGCCGAGCATCTGCTTTGCCTCTTTGCCGACCGCCTGGATGGTCTTCTTGCCGTTCGGGCCGGCTTCTTGCCGGATGGCCACGACCGAAGGCTCGTCGAGCACGATGCCTTTGCCGCGCACATAAATAAGGGTATTGGCAGTCCCGAGGTCGATCGCCAGATCGTTCGAGAAGTAGCTGCGGAGGAATCCGAACATGGGCAAGCTGTGAGCGCCTTTCCGCTTTGGACCGTCTTTCTACTATTTTGCCTTAAATTCAGGGCCTAAGCCCCGGACCGGCACGGCGGATATGATACGCTAACAACGCCCGAGGGGAAGGGGAAAAGTCCCGCAGTCGCGGGAGCCGCCCGTAGGTCCCACCGCAATTTCATGTCGCTTTCCGACGACCAGGTCCGCCGCATCGCCAGCTTGGCGCGGCTCGATCTCGCGCCCGCCGAGGTGCAGCCGGTACTCGACCGGCTGAACCGCATCCTCGGCCTGATCGAGCAGATGAGCGCCGTGGACACCACAGGCATCGAGCCGATGGCGCACCCGCTGGACGCACTGCTGCCGCAGGGGCAGCGCTTGCGGCCGGATGAAGTCACCGGGAAGGACCGCCGCGAGGACTATCAGGCGGTTGCGCCCGCCACGCAGGATGGCCTGTATCTGGTTCCGAAAGTGATTGAGTAGGTGCTCAACGCGACCCTTGCCGAACTCTCGGCGGCCCTGCAGGCGAAAAAGGTCTCCTCGGTCGAGCTGACGAAGCTGCACCTGGCGCGCATCGGCCGCTTCGGCCGCGAGCTGAACGCCTTCATCACGGTCGACGAGTCGCGCGCGCTGGCCGACGCGAGGCGCGCCGACGAGCGCCGCGCGAAGGGCGAGACGGGGCCGTTGCTCGGCATTCCGGTGGCGCACAAGGACATCTTCTGCACCCGCGGCATGCTGACCACCTGCGGCTCGAAAATGCTCGCCAATTTCACGAGCCCGTACGACGCGCACGTCATCGAACGCTTCGACGCCGCCGGCGCGGTGCTGCTCGGCAAGTGCAACATGGACGAATACGCGATGGGCTCGTCGAACGAGACCTCGCACTTCGGCCCGGTGCGCAATCCCTGGGACGCGCGCGCGGTCCCGGGCGGCTCCTCCGGCGGCTCCGCGGCGGCAGTCGCGGCGCGGCTCGCCCCGGCGGCGACCGGCACGGACACCGGCGGCTCGATCCGCCAGCCGGCTTCCTTCTCGGGCGTATCGGGCCTCAAGCCCACTTACGGCACGGTGTCGCGCTACGGGATCGTCGCCTTCGCGTCGTCGCTCGATCAGGCCGGGGCGCTGGGCAAGGGCGCCGAGGACCTCGCGCTGATGATGAACGTGATGGCGGGGTTCGACGCGCGCGACTCCACCAGCCTCGAGAGGCCAAAGGAAGACTATTCACGCTCGTTGAAGATGGACCTGAAGGGGATTCGCATCGGTCTCCCCAAGGAATACTTCGGCGAAGGAATCGAGCCGGGCGTGCGGAGCGCCGTAGAAGAGGCAGTACGCTGGTTCGAGAAGCAGGGCGCGAAGGCGGTCCAGGTCGAGCTGCCGAATACGCATCTCGCCGTGCCCGTGTACTACGTGATCGCGCCGGCCGAGGCCTCGTCCAACCTGTCGCGCTACGACGGCGCGCGCTACGGCCATCGCGCAAGCGAGTACAAGGACCTGCTCGACATGTACTGCCGCTCGCGCGCCGAGGGCTTCGGCGCGGAGGTCAAGCAGCGCATCCTGGTCGGCACCTATGTGCTCTCGCACGGCTACTACGACGCCTACTACCTGCAGGCGCAGAAGGTGCGCCGGCTGATCGCGCGCGACTTCGCAAGAGCGTTCGAGCGCTGCGACGTGATCTTCGGGCCTACCGCGCCGACCACTGCCTTCGCCATCGGCGAGAAGACCGACGACCCGGTGCAGATGTACCTCAACGACATCTTCACCATTCCCGCGCCGCTCGCCGGCCTGCCGGGCCTGTCGGTGCCCTGCGGCTTCGACGGCAGGGGCCTGCCGGTCGGGCTGCAGCTGATGGGCCCGCATTTCTCGGAGGCCCGGCTGCTCGGCATCGCGCACCGCTACCAGCAGGCGACCGACTGGCACCTGCGGGTGCCGAAGGAAACGCCGCTGTGAGAAGCCTTTTCTTCTTGATGCTCTGGTTTGCAACAGCAGTTTATTCTCAAGAGAAAGCCGAATCGCGAGAACTCGTCGGCCACATCGGCAGCCGCGGCGCGCTCCTCGTGCTGCACGCGACGCAGCGCTCCGACGAGGGCTGGCACCTCACCGGCGAGTACCTGCTGCTGCCGACGATGACGCGGCGCTTTCTCGAGGGCGAGCGCAGCCCGCAGATGGGCGTGACGACGCTGAAGGAGGGCACGACCGCCATCCTTTTCGGCCGCCCGGCGACCGGCGAGATGCGCGGCACCTGGAGCGGGGGTGCTTTCAAGGGCGTGCGCTACGGCCCCGGCGGCCAGGAGCGCGAGCGCTTCGAGTTCAGCGAGGAATTCCCGGCAATGGACGCCTATGGCGCGACGGTGCGCTGCGAGGCGGGCGATGGACGCTACGCCTCCAGCCTCAGCTATTCGATCGAAGCCGGCCGCCTGAAGGCGTTCGAATGGCGCTCCAAGCTCGCGCCGAGCGGCCACACCTGCGCGCTTACCAACCTCGCGCAGCAGCCAATCAGCGGCGGACTCAGATTCGCTTCGGGTTCCTGCAGCGTGACGCTGCGCGAGATCGGCGACAACGTGAAGATCGACGCCGAGGGCTGCGCCGCGCAGTGCGGCTCGGCGGCGTACCTCGAGCCGCTGCTGGTCGACCGCCGCGGCCACTGCCGCCTGATGCGCCCCGACGGGAAATGAGCGCGATGGCCTGGGAAATCGTCGTCGGCCTCGAGACGCATACGCAGCTCCTGACGAAGAGCAAGATGTTCTCCGGCGCCTCCACCGCTTTCGGCGCGCCGCCGAACACGCAGGCTTCCGCGGTAGACATCGCGCTTCCCGGCACGCTGCCGGTGGCCAACCGCGCGGCGGTCGAGCATGCCATCCGCTTCGGCCTGGCGGCGAAGGGCCGCATCAGCGCGCGCTCGATCTTCGCGCGCAAGAATTACTTCTACCCCGACCTGCCGAAGGGCTACCAGATCAGCCAGTACGAGATCCCCATCGTGCAGGGCGGCGAGGTCTCGTTTTTCATCAATGAATCCCAGAAAACGGTTCGGCTGACTCGCGCTCACCTGGAAGAGGACGCCGGCAAATCGCTGCACGAAGACTTTCAGGGCATGACCGGCATCGACTTGAACCGCGCCGGCACGCCGCTCCTCGAGATCGTGAGCGAGCCCGAGCTGCGCGGGGCGAAGGAAGCGGTCGCCTACGCGCGCGCCCTGCACTCCCTCGTCACCTGGATCGGCATCTGCGACGGCAACATGCAGGAAGGCTCCTTCCGCTGCGACGCCAACGTTTCGGTCAGGAAGGCAGGCGACACGAAGCTCGGCACGCGTTGCGAGATCAAGAACCTGAACTCCTTCCGCTTCATGGAGCAGGCCATCGAGTTCGAGGCGCGGCGGCAGATCGATCTGCTGGAAGACGGCGGCAAGGTCGTGCAGGAGACCCGCCTCTACGACCCGGACAAGAACGAAACGCGGGCCATGCGAAGCAAGGAAGACGCGCAGGACTACCGCTACTTCCCCGACCCCGATCTACTGCCCTTGGTCGTTACGGAGACCATGATCGAGGACGTGCGCAAGACAATGCCGGAGCTGCCTGAGGCAAAGAGGAGCCGCTACGTCGAAAAGTTCAAGATCCCGGCCTACACTGCGGATCTCCTGACGAGCAGCCACGACAAGGCGGATTTCTTCGAGCGATCCGCCTCGTCGGTCGATGTCATCCAGTTTCCAAAAGTCATCGAAGATCTCGCGAATGTCATGGTGGGCGAACTCACCGCCCGTACAAATGAAGCCGGGATCGCTTTCTCTGCGATTCCCATACAACCGCGTGACTTCGGATTGCTCCGTATGCGCGTCGCCGATGGCACGGTCTCAGGAAAAATCGCCCGGGAGATTCTCGATGCGATGTGGGCTGGTGAAGGTACGGCCGATCAGATCATCGAAAAGCGCGGCCTGAAGCAGATCAGCGACTCGGGCGAGATCGAGAAGCTGGTGGACGCCGCGATCGCGGCGGGCGCGAAGCAGGTTGACGACTACCGGGCGGGCAAGGAGAAAGCGCTGCAGTCTCTGGTCGGGCAGGTGATGAAGGCGAGCAAGGGGAAGGCGAACCCGGCGCAGGTGAACGAGATCCTGCGCCGCAAGCTCGCGCGCTAGAAGCGCCGCGGGCTGGTGCGCTCCAGCTCCTGCACCTGGCGCTTGTCGCGCGCGATCTGGCGCTGGTTCTCGAGATCGATCCGCTGGCGCTCCATGTCCTCGCGCCGCGCGGCGTCGCGGTCGCGTTGCAACTGAAGCCGATCGTCCTGCATGGCCCGCTGGTGCTGGCGAGTGTCACGATACAGCGTGTCGGCCCGCGACCTTTGGTTGGCGCTTTGCGCCGCGGCCGTGTCCTGGGCGACGCGGTAGCGCTCCTCCGCCGCCCTGCGCTCGGTTTCGCGCTGCCGCAGCGCTTCGGCGCGCTGCTGCTCCTCGGCGAAGCGCTGCGCTTCGATGCGCTCGTGCTCGAGACGGATGCGCGTCTGCTCGCGCTTGTGGTACGACCAGCTGTAGAAGGCGATGCTGAAGACCACGACGCCGAGCAGCGCGCCGCGCCAGGAAAGCAGCCAGTGGCGCTCCGCCGGATCGGCGAGCGCCACCGGGCCGCCGACGAGATAGGTCTGCTGGTCGTAGCGCATCCGCAGCTTGGGATCGGAGAGCACCTCGAATGCCTGCTTCAGCAGGCCGGCCTCATCGGTCGCGCCCGCTTCGCGCCGCCGCGCCGCCTGCTTGACGTAGGCTTCCTTGATTGCCTCGGGCTTGGCGTTCTTCGCTACCCCGAGCAACTCGTAGAGCGTCTTGGCCACGTGGGCCCCCTTAGCGCTGCTGCGTTTGTTGCTTCTGCTGCTGGTACTGCCGCTGCTGTTCGTACGCGGCGCGCCTGCGGTCCGCCTCGCGCCCGCGTTCCAGTCGCTCGACTTCGGAGCGCTCCTGGCTGGCGCGGTGCTGCGCCTCCCTCTTGTTGCGCAGGTCGTCCTGGCTGCTCGGGGTCTTGGTGACGATCGTCGCGCCCTTGTCCATGCCGAGCGCGACGCCACGCTCCGCCGGGGTCTTGCCGCTCAGCGCGAGGTAGCGCTTCTTGTCGTCGTCGTACCTCGTGTTGATGTTGTCGACTTCCTTCTTCTTCACCTCGAGCGAGTCCTGCTGCACCTTGAGGTCGAAGTCCGTCTGGCGGATCTCCTCCTGCAGCTTAGGCGGCATTTTCGACTTGCCCGATTTGTCCGAGTAGAACTCGAGCTCCTTATCGAAGCCGGCGCGCCGCTTCTTTAGGTCGGCGACGCGCGCTTCCTGCTCGCGCACCGCTTTCTGGTTGTCGGCGAGCGCTCGGCCGCGCTGCTCCTCGATGTCCTTCTCGCTGGTATAGGTGGCGAGCAGCGCGCGGTTGCGGCGCATCGACTCGCGGTTGGCGGCGTCGAGCTTATCCTGGGCCGCCTTGGCTTCCGCGTCCTTGTTGTCGTTCGCGGTCGGGTCGATGCGCTTGATCACCATGCCCTGCGCGTTGATCTGCTCGACCACGCGGCCGTAGCACTGCTGCGGGATGGTGTTGCCGTAGTGCTTCTTGCCGTCGCCGCCCAGGCAGCGGAAAGTGGTCGCGCCCTGCGCTTCGGCGGCGAGCGGTTGCGCCGCGAGCGCCGCGGCACAGATCATCACCCTAGTCGGAGACATCCCCAATCCCCCTAAGTCAGCGATCCCGCCGGCTCCCAGCGCGCACCGTGGCGGGATTCTAGCCTGCGCCGCAAGCTGGGCGGCTAGCGCTTCGTCAGCGCCTGGAAGCGCTTCTTGTCCTCGTCGTACTTGGCGTTGATGTTGCTGACCTCTTTCTTCTTGCTCTCCAGCGCTTCCTCCTGCACCTTGAGGTCGAAGTCGGCCTGGCGGATCTCTTCCTGCAGCTTGGGCGGCACCCTGGTCTTGCCGGCTTTGTCCTGGTAGAACTCGAGCTCCTTGTCGAAGCCCGCGCGCCTCTTTTTCAGGTCGGCGACGCGCGTCTCCGACTCGCGCACCGCTTTCTGGTTGTCGGTAAGCGCGCGGCCGCGCTGCTCCTCGATGTCCTTCTCGCTGGTATAGGTGGCGAGCAGCGCCCGGTCGCGGCGGGTGCTCTCGCGCGCGGCCGCTTCCCGCTTCTCCTTCTCGACCTTTTCCTGGGCCTTGGCTTCCATTTCCTTCTCGCTTAGGGCCTTGGCGTCGGGGTCGATGCGCTTGATCACCATGCCCTGGCCGTTGAGCTGCTCGACCAGGCGCCCGTAGCATTGCGGCGGGATGGTGTTGCCGTAGTACTTCTTGCCGTCCTGGGCCTGGCAGCGGAACGTGCTGCTGCCCTGCGCGAGCGCGGCGAGGGGCGCCAGGGCGAGCGCGGCGTAACAGAGGAGCAGCTTTCTTGGCGACATCGTCTAGCCTCCCGGCGAGTCTGCTGGGAATTTTAACCTGTTAAAATCCGCGCCGCCTATGCACTCCGCCGACCGCGCATTGATCGCCGAGACCACCGCGAAAATGCTGCTGGAGGTGAAGGCCGTGCTGTTTTTCACGGACAAGCCGTTCGTCTTCACCTCGGGTTGGGCCAGCCCGGTCTACATCGACTGCCGCAAGCTCATCTTCTACCCGCGCATCCGCAGCCAGCTGGTGGACTTCGCCACCGACACCCTCGAGCGCGACGTCGGCTTCGAGCAGTTCGACGTCGTCGCCGGCGGCGAGACCGCCGGCATCCCCTATGCGGCGTGGATCGCCGAGCGCCTCAGCCTGCCGATGCAGTACGTCAGGAAGAAGGCGAAAGGCTTCGGGCGCAACGCGCAGATCGAGGGCGACATCCGCGAGGGCGCGCGCACCCTGCTGGTGGAGGATCTGACCACCGACGGCCGCTCCAAGATCAACTTCTGCCAGGCCCTGCGCACCGCGGGGGCGGTGGTCGACCACGTCTTCGTCAATTTCTACTACGACATCTTCCCCGAGTCGAAGAAGGTGATGAGCGAGCTCGGCGTCAGGCTGCACTACCTCGCGACCTGGTGGGACGTGCTGGCGGCGGTGAAGAAGGGCGGCTACCTCGAGGCCGGCAAGGTCGCCGAGGTGGAGAAGTTCCTGCACGAGCCCGCCAAGTGGTCGGCTGCCCACGGTGGCGCCTCCAGCTTCCCCTCTTCTTGAAAGTAATCACCCTTAACGTCAACGGTATCCGGTCCGCGGCGAAGAAAGGCGTATTCCGCTGGCTGGCCGCGCAGCGCGCCGACGTGGTCTGCCTGCAGGAGCTGAAGTGCCACGAGACGGACCTCGACGCCAAGCTGCATGGCATGAAGGCTTTCGAGAGCTGCTACGCCTTTGCCGAGAAGAAGGGCTACAGCGGCGTCGCGCTCTACAGCCGCACGACTCCAGACGAAGTGAAGCAGGGCTTCGCCGTGCGCGAGTTCGACGCCGAAGGCCGCTACGTCGAGGCGCGCTTCGGCAAGCTGTGGGTGGTGTCGCTCTACATGCCGTCGGGCTCCGCCGGGCCGCACCGGCAGGCGTCCAAATTCCGTTTCCTCAAGCAGTTCCTGCCCCACCTGGAAAGGCTCAAGGCCAGGGGCCATGAAATCATCCTGTGCGGCGACTGGAACATCGCCCACCAGGAGATCGACCTGAAGAACTGGAAGTCGAACCGGAAGAATTCCGGCTTCCTGCCCGAGGAGCGTGCCTGGCTGACGCGCGTCTTCGACGACCTGGGCTTCGTCGACGTCTTCCGCAAGCTGAACGGCAAGCCCGAGCAGTACACCTGGTGGTCCAACCGGGGCCAGGCCTGGAAGAAGAACGTCGGCTGGCGCATCGACTACCAGATCGCCACCCCGGGCATCGCGGCAAGAGCGAGGAAGGAGTCGATCTACAAGGCGAAGCGGTTCTCGGACCACGCGCCCTTGACGATCGACTATGAGCACCGGCTGGCCTAGCGGCTGGCGCAGCAGGCTGCCGGTAGGCCTCCGGCCCTATTTCGAGTCCGCGCCGCTCGCCGCCCTGTTCCTCGGCGTCTCCTCCGGCTTCACCTTCGCGATGATCGGCGCGACCCTGACCACGCGCCTCGCCCAGCACGGCGTCACCAAGAGCGCGGTCACCGCCTTCGCGCTCACCTTCCTCGCCTACAACTTCAAGTTCCTCTGGGCGCCGATGGTGGACAACGCCCGGCTGCCGCTGATCGGCCGCTTCGGGCAGCGCAGGAGCTGGCTGTGGCTGGTCGGCGTGCTGGTGATGGCCGCCGTTGCGTTCCTCGGCTTCGCCGACCCGAAGGAGTCCCTTTACCTGGTGGCCGTGGCCGCCATCACCCTGGGCGTCGCGGGCGCCACCTTCGACATCATCATCGACGCCTACCGCATCGAGCTGCTCGAGCCGCGCCAGCTCGGCGTCGGCTCGGGCATGTCGCAGTACGGCTGGCGCCTGGGCTCGGCGGCGGCCGGCGCGCTCGCCCTGGTGCTCGCCGCCCGCATCGGCTGGACTGCCGCCTACATCGCCTGCGCGGCGTTCGCGCTGCCGGCGATGCTGGTCGGCGTAGCCATGGGTGAGCCGGCCCGCCACCGCGAGCCGGCCAGGCCGCGCGGCGTGGTCGAGGCGCTGGTCGCCTATTTCAGCCCGCTGGTCGAGTTCCTCGCCCGCCAGGGGGCGCTCGTCGTCCTGCTGTTCGTGCTGATCCACAAGATCGGCGACACCCTGGCCAACCTCACGCTGCGCCTGCTGTTCAAGGATCTCGGCTTCAGCAACGACGAGGTGGCCTTCTACGACGTCGGCGTGGGCTTCGTCGCGCTGTTCGTCGGCATCTTCGTCGGCGGCATGC
>Ga0193752_1000802_pt1 | contig 28428 bp, 26 predicted proteins | sample H1c1metaG_FD_144924 | JGI IMG/M metagenome (GOLD analysis project Ga0193752, IMG submission 144924) | Soil microbial communities from a riparian zone of the East river system, Colorado, United States - H1c1 | ecosystem: Environmental > Terrestrial > Soil > Riparian zone | place: USA: East River...
CGCCGCCTCCGCCGGCCCGATCTCGATCATGCCGCACCTGCAGAAGACGCCCTACGATCCGCTGAAGGATTTCGCGCCGGTCAGCCTGATCGCGCTGGTGCCCTTCGTGCTGGTCACGCATCCTTCGTTTCCGGCGAGCGACCTGAAGGGCTTCATCGCCAACGTGCGCGCCAACCCCGGCAAGTACAGCTTCTCGTCCTCGGGCACCGCCGCCTCCGCCTACATGATCACGGCGCTGTTCAACTCGATGGCGCAGCTCGACGCGCAGCACGTGCCGTACAAGGGCAGCGCGCCCGCGCTCACCGATATCATCGGTGGCCAGATCACCTACACGATCGAGACCGTCGCCGCGACCGTCGGGCATGTGAAGTCGGGCCGTCTCAAGGCCCACGGCGTCTCCTTCGCTCGGCGCGCCAGCGCCATGCCGGACGTGCCGACGATCGAGGAAGGCGCGGGCCTCGCCGGCTTCGACATCGGCGCCTGGATCGGCTACACCGCGCCGGCCGGTGCGCCGCGCGAAGCGCTCAACCGGCTGGCGGCGGAAATGCAGAAGATCGCGCAGGCGTCCGACATCAAGGAGCGCTATCTCACCCTCGGCCTGGATCCCATCTCCAGCACGCCCGACGAGATGGCGACCTTCATGCGCCAGCAGCAGGAGCGCTACGGCTCCATCATCAAGAGCCAGGGCATCAAGGCGGAGTAGCGGGTGAAGGTGCAGCGCATCGCCGGCGCGCTCGGCGCCGAAATACTCGACATCGATCTTTCAAGAAGTTTTTCCAAAGAAAAGCTTAGAGAAGTATTTCTCGAGCATCAGGTCATCTTTTTCCGCGACCAGACGCTCGACCCGGCGCAGTTCATGGCCTTCGCGCGCGCCATGGGCAAGCCGATCGAGTATCCCTTCGTCAAGGGCATCGCGGGCTTCCCCGAGGTGATCGAGGTGAAGAAGCTCGAGCACGAGCGGCACGCCTTCGGCGGCATCTGGCACTCCGACACCGCGTACCTGGACGAGCCGCCGATGGGCTCGATGCTGCTCGCGCGAGAGATTCCGCCCTTCGGCGGCGACACGCTGTTCGCCAGCCAGTACCTCGCCTACGACGCCTTGTCTTCGGAAATGAAGAAGCTTCTGTCCGGGCTGAAAGCAGTCAACTCCTCGTCCAAGGCCGACGTGACCCGCACGCGCGAGGACATGGTGAAGGAATACTCACGCAAGTACGAGGCCGAGCACCCGGTGGTCCGCACCCATCCCGAGACCGGCCGCAAGGCGCTGTACGTGAACTTCGGGCACAGCGTGCGCTTCGCGGGCATGAGCGACGAGGAAAGCGCGCCGCTGCTCGATTTCCTGTTCCGTCATCAGATCAAGCCGGAATTCACCTGCCGCTTCGCGTGGCGCGTCGGCTCGCTCGCGTTCTGGGACAACCGCTGCGCGCAGCACAACCCGGTGAACGACTATCACGGCCACCGGCGGGTGATGCACCGCATCACGCTCGCCGGCGACCGGCCGAGGTAAGCGACCTAGGCCTTCAGCGCCGCCTTGACCCGTTCCGGCGTGAAGGGCATGTGATAGAGCCGCTTGCCCGTCAGCGCGAAGAAGGCGTTCGCCACCGCAGGCGCAGTGCACGGCACGCCCAGCTCGCCCACCATGCTCGGCACGGGCGCCGCGCCGGTGATGATCTCCACCTTGATATCGGGCACTTCCGACATGCGCAGCAGCTCGTACTGGTGGAAGTTCGACTGCTGCACCACACCGTTCACCATCGTCACGCGCTCCTTCAGCGCGGATGACAGGCCCCAGACGATCGCGCTCTCCACCTGGTGGGCGAACGCGGTCGGGTTGATGGCAAGGCCGGCGTCCGCCGCCGCCCAGTAGTTGTGCACGCGGATGCGGCCGGTCTTCTGCTCGACCGAGATCTCTGCCACCGCACCGACCAGCGAGCCCACCTTGGGCGCGAGGATGCCGTACTCGGCGAAGGCGATGCCGAGCGCGCGCCCGGCGGGGCGCTTCTTGCCCCAGCCCGACATCTCGGCGACTGTCTCCAGCACGCGCCGCGCACGGCCGTCGTCGGTGTGCGCCAGGCGGTAGGCGAGCGGATCGGTCTTGGCGGCATGCGCGAGCTCGTCGATCATCGACTCGATCGCGAACTTGGTGTAGCCCGCGCCGATGCCGCGCCACGCCGCCACGCGCGTGCGCTCGGGCTCCATCAGGTGCTCCGAGTGCCAGTGGTCGACCTTGTTGTAGTAGGGCAGCTCGGCGCCCATCATGAAGATGGCGTCGCGGTCCTTCGCCGCCTTGTTGTAGCCCGGGTGGTAGACGAAATCGCCCACCGGCTCGCCGACCACGCGATGGCGCCAGGCGACGATCTGCCCTTTTGCATCGGTGCCGGCTTCGATGCGCTGCGAGGTCATCGGACGGAAGGTTCCCGCCGACAGGTCGTCCTCGCGGCTGAGGATCAGCTTCACCGGCCGGCCTACCGCCTTGGACACCAGCGCAGCGTCCACCGACGCCTCCACCGTCGCGCGCCGGCCGAAGCCGCCGCCGAGGTACTGCTGGTTCACCTTGACCTTCTGCGGATCGAGGCCGAGCGCCTTGCCGACGTCGAGCGTGGTGCGCGTGGGTGCCTGCGTGCCGACCCAGATCTCCGCGCTGTCGGCGCGCACGTCCGCCGTCGCGTTCATCGGCTCCATCTGCGCGTGGTAGGTATGGTCGGTCAGGTACTCGCGCGTCAGCGTACGGGCGGCGCCGGGCATCGCCTTGATCGCGTCGCCCTTCGACTTCCACTCGACCCCCACGCGCTTCGGGTCGCGCCCGTCGCCGAGGTAAGTCTCGAGGTCCTTGTCGGTGTTGATCGCGTCGCCGGGCTGGCCGCCGCGCCACTCGACCTTGAGCTGCTTGCGCGCCTTGCCCACCGCGGCGAAGGTCTCTCCAACCACCGCCACGCCGTGCGGCAGGGTCACTACATCCACGATGCCCGGCAGCTTCTTGACCACATCGGCGTTGGAGGACGCCGGGGTGCTGTCGCGCACCGGCGCACGCACGAAGGTGGCGTAGGCCATCCCGGGAACGCGCGCGTCGATGCCATAGCGCGCGCTGCCGTCGGTCTTCGCGGGGATATCGACGCGCGGTACGCCCTTGCCGAGCAGGCGGTACTCGCCCGGCTTCTTGAAGTCCTTGGTGGTGTCGATCACCGGCGGCGTCGCCGGCGGGACGGCGAAGGATGCGATCTCGCCGTAGCTCATCTTGCGGCCGCTTGGCCTGTGGACCACCATGCTCGGCTCGGTGACGCAATCGGCCGCGGAGACGCCCCATTTCGCCGCCGCGGCGTCGACCAGCACGCGCCGCGCCTGGGCGCCGGCCATGCGCATCGGCGTCCAGTAGCCGAGGGTCGAGATGCTCGCGACCACGTACTGCGCCTTGAATACCGGGTGGTGATACGCGGGGTCGATCGGCGACTGCACGACCTTGACCTTGCTCCAGTCGGCGTCGAGCTCCTCGGCGACGATGAGCGGCAGGCCGGTCGAGATTCCCTGCCCCATCTCGGCCACCGGCTGCTGGATGGTGATCGTGCCGTCGGGCTCGATCGAGACGTAGGCGTTCAGCCTTCCAGGGCCGGACTGCGCGTCTGCCGTTTTCAGACCCAAGGTAAAACCGAAAGCCAGGCCTGCGCTGCCTCCCAGAAACGCGCGGCGGCTGACCTTGAACTCGAGCAGCTCGAAGTCGTTCATGGCTAGCCCTCCTTCGAGGCGCGCTGGATGGCGCGCACGATGCCGTTGTAGGTGCCGCAGCGGCAGAGGTTGCCGTTCATGTGGGTCACGATCTGCTCGCGCGTCGGCTGCTTGTTCTTCGCCAACAGCGCCGCCGCCTGCATGATCTGGCCCGACTGGCAGTAGCCGCACTGCGGCACCTGCTCGGCGATCCAGGCCTTCTGCAGCGGATGGTCGCCGCCCGGGGCGAGGCCTTCGATGGTGATGACCTTCTTGCCGGCGACCGATGAGACCGGCGTGACGCAGGCGCGTACCGGCTGGCCGTTGACGTGCACCGTGCACGCGCCGCACTGCGCCATGCCGCAGCCGAACTTGGTGCCGGTGAGGCCGAGCTCGTCGCGCACCACCCAGAGCAGCGGCGTATCGCCGGGCTGCTCCGAATAGGCTTCTTTGCCGTTGACCGAAAACTTGACCATCTTTATCCCCCCTCCAAGGAATCTGAATCCTACACCCGGCGCAACCCCCGCCGCCACAGCCAGGCGCCGACCGGCCAGAGCAGGATCACGAAGGTCGCGACGGCGAGGCCCATCGCGATCGGCCTTGTAAAGAATGCACTCGGGTCGCCGTCGGACTTGATCATCGACTTGATGAAGTTCTCCTCCATCATCTGCCCCAGCACGACGCCCAGGATGGCCGGGGCGACCGGGAAGCCGTTCTCCTCCAGCAGGAACGCGAGCAGGCCGAACACCAGGATCAGCAGGACGCCGAACACCGTGTTGTTGATGGCGAACGAGCCGACGATGCAGAACAGGAGGATCGTGGGCATCAGGATGTTGCGCGGCAGGCGCAGCACGTTCTTGGCCGCCTTGATGGTGAGCCAGCCCAGCGGCAGCATGATCAGGTTGGCGAGGATGAACACCAGGAAGATGGCGTAGATGTTCTGCGGGTTGTTGATGAACAGCATCGGCCCCGGGTTCAGGCCCTTGAGGTAGAGCACGCCGATCGCGATGGCGGTGATCGAGTCCCCCGGGATGCCGAAAACCAGCGCCGGGATCCAGGCGCCGGCAAGCGAGCTGTTGTTGGCGGCGCCCGACTCGACGATGCCCTCGACGTGGCCGGTGCCGAATTTCTCCGGCTCCTTGGAGAATTTCTTCGACATGGCGTAGGACATCCACGCCGCCATGTCGGCGCCCGAGCCCGGCTGGATGCCGATCACCGTGCCCAGCGCGCTGCCGCGCAGCAGCGGCCAGCGGTAGCGCTTCAGCAATCCCCACATGCCCTTGAACACGTTGCCGATCTTCTCCGTGGCGAGCTGCAGCGGCGGATCCATGTGCACCATGAAGCGCAGGATCTCGGAGACCGCGAACATGCCGACCATCATCGGGATCAGGCTCACGCCGCCGGTCAGCTCGGCGTTGCCGAAGGTGAAGCGCGGGAATCCCGCCGGATTGTCCAGCCCGACGCAGGCCACCAGCAGCCCGAGGAGCAGGGAGATGCTCGCCTTCAGGATGCTCGAGTTGCCGATGAACACGGCGCCGGCGAGCCCCAGCACGACCATCCAGAAATACTCGAAGTCGCTGAACTTGAGCGCGACCTCGGCGAGCGCCGGCGCCGAAGTGATCATCACCGCGGTGCCGAACAGGCCGCCGATGCAGGAGAACACCAGGCCCGCGCCGAGCGCGAGCTCGGCCTGGCCCTTCTTCGTCATGGCGTAGGCCTCGTCGGTGTACGCGGCCGACGCGGGCGTGCCGGGAATGCGCAGCAGCGCGCCCGGGATATCGCCGGCGAAGATCGCCATCGCGGTGGCGGTGACGATCGCCGCGACTGCCGGCACCGGCGGCATGAAGAAGGTGATCGGCACGAGCAGCGCCGTGGCCATCGTCGCCGTCAGCCCCGGTATGCAGCCGACGAACAGGCCGTACAGCGCCGAGCACACGATGACCGTCAGGACATAGGGATCGAAGACGAGCGAGAACGCCTGGGCGTAGGCGGTCAGCACGGTTCTACCAGAGCACCGGCAGCACGCCCCAGGGCAGCGGCACGCGCAGCAGCTTGTAGAAAATCAGGTGAATGACGATGGGAAGCACCAAGGCCAGCGCCAGCGCGAGCGGCGGCCGAACGCGCAGCGAGAGGAAAAGCGCAAGAAGGATGAACGCGCCGCAAATGAGAAATCCGAGCTTGTCCGCGGCCAGGACATAGAACGCAAGCCCGCCGATGGCAACCAGGAAGTTGCGCAGGTGGCGCGGCGAGGCGAGCCAGGCGCCCATGACGACCCACGGCGCCTCGCGGCGCGCGCGCCAGCCGCGCCAGATCAGCGCGACCGAACAGCCGCCCAGCAGGACCGCGATGAGCCCGGGAAAGGCGCCCGGGCCGATGCTCTGGCCCGGGATCTTCGGATAGCTCTGGATGGCGACCAGGACTGCGATCGACAGCGCCAGGAAGACGAATCCCAGCAGGGCGTCGTTGAGTTTCACGACGCAATCCTCGCTGATGCGTCGTTGAGCTTCACGCCGGGGCTACTTCGCCAGCCCGACCGCTTTCAGCGCCGCTCCCAGGTTGGCGTCGGAGGCCGCCATGAATTTCGCGGTGCCTTCCGGATCGGCCCACACGGTGCCGTATCCCTGCTTCGCCATGAATTCCTTGTAGTCCTTCGAGTCGTAGACCTTCTTGAGGGCGCTGACCAGCGTCTTTTGCACGTCCGCCGGAATCCCCTTGGGCGCCGCAATCACGCGCCAGGCCGCGATCTGCCAGTTGGTGCCGAGCTCCGACTTGATCGTCGGCACTTTGGGGTAGAGCGCCGGCGGATTGGCATCCATGATCGCGAGCGAGCGCACCTTGCCGGCGTCGATCATCGCGCGCGCTTCCGGGATCGAGCACGGCACCACCTCGACGCCGCCGGAAACGAGGTCCTGCAGCCCGGGCGCCGCGCCCTGCGAAGGCACCCACGGCAGCGCGGCCGGATCGATGCCCTGGTCCTTGAGCAGCCCGGCGATGGCGAGATGCCAGATACCGCCCTGTCCGGTGCCGGAAGCCTTGAACTTGCCGGGATTCGCCTTGACCGCGGTGAGCAGGTCCTTCACCGACTTGTACGGCGAATCCACGCGCACATTGACGCCGGCGGGATCGGCATTCATCAGGCCGATCGGCGTGTAGTCGGTGTGCTTGAGCTGCGTCAGGCCGACGTGGTGCATCATCGTGATCTCGACCGTGATCAGGCCGAGGGTATAGCCGTCGGCCGGCGCGCGGGCGATCGCGTCGTGGCCGACTACGCCGGAGCCGCCGGTGCGGTTGACCACGTTGAACGGCTGCTTCAGCTCCTTCTCCATCAGCGCGCCGATGATGCGCGCGGTCGCGTCGGTGCCGCCGCCCGCGCCCCAGGGCACGATCAGCTGGACCGGTCGATTCGGATATTGGGCGTGTGCCGTCGTTGCCGCTGCGACAAGCAACGCGAAAAGAAAGCGCTTCATGACCCCTCCTCCTAAGTTGTCAGACAACTATTCTAACCACGGGTTGGGGGTAAGATTTCGTTTTTGAGGACGCCATGAACGCCCCCGCCCAGGCCGGCGAAGAGTTCAAGGACGACTTCCGCAAGGCACTGCCGAAGGAAGTCGTTCTCGAGCTCACGCGCCGCTCTGCCTGGCGCGCCAGCGTCGCCGTCCTCGAAGACTTCGCCGTTATTGCACTGGCGGTGGCCGTTGCACTGGCCTTCTGGCCGAATGTCTTCGTCGTAGTCCCATGCGTCATCCTGATCGGCACAAGGCAGCACGCGCTGTTCGTCATCACGCACGACGCCGCGCACTATCTTCTGTTCGAAAACAGGAAAGCCAACGACCTCGTGGGGCGCGCCTGCGCGAGCGTGCAGGGGCTGTCGATGTGCACCTACCGGGTGATCCATCGCCTGCACCACAACAACCTCTACGGCGAGCTCGACCCCGACACCGCGCTGCACGGCGGCTATCCGCGCGGCCGCGCTTACCTGATCAAGAAGCTGTTGAAGGACTTGACGGGATTCACCGCGTGGAAGACCTATGCGTACTTCCTCGGCGGCGCCCCGGCCCTCAACTCAGCCACGAATGTGGCCCTGCGGCCGCTTGACGATACGTCCGCGAAACTGAGAAGCGAGGCAAGATCGGACCGCAATACGGTGATCGCGTTCCACGTCGTGCTGCTGATGATCTTCGCCTGGAGCGGTTATCTCGTGCAATACCTGGTGCTCTGGATCCTGCCTCTGGTCACGGTGGTGCAGGCGATCCTCAGGCTGCGGGCGATCTCCGAGCACGGCGCCACTACGGACTTATCGTCGCCGCTCACCGCGGCGCGCACCAATCTCGTTCCAGCGTGGCTCGCGTGGCTGCTTTTTCCGCACCACGTCAACTACCACATCGAGCACCATCTCTATGCCTCGGTGCCGCACTACAACCTGCCGCGCCTTCACCGCGAGATGACGCAGCGCGGCGTGCTGCAGGGCGCGGAGGTCCTGCCCTTCCGCCTGACCCTGGGAAAGATTTTCTCGGAAAAGCGAACCGCTGCTACTTCGGCGGCGCGGGGAACTTGACCGTAGGCTCGGGCGCGGTCTTGTCGGGCGGCAGGTAGGCGGGCGCCGGCTTGCCGGCCGGTCCCAGGCTGCGCACGTAGCGGTACATCGCGCGCAGGTCGCTAGAGCTCATCGCCTGCACGTTGAACCACGGCATCGGCGGGCGCGTGCTGAGCGTGCGCCCCTTCTTCACCCACTCTGCCTCGGTCATGCCCTGGAAGTACAGCCGCAGATTGGTCGGATAGGTCGTGCCCCAAGGGCCGTTGAAACCCAGGATGTCGCCGGTCAGCCATTGCTCTTCGGGCACCTTGCCGCCGCTCGGCGCGTAGCCTGCCGTGTGGCAGTCGTTGCAGCCGCCGATCTTGATGAGGTAGCGGCCGCGGTTGACCTGCGGGTCGCTCTTTTGCTGCGCGAACGCCGGCAGCGCGAGGAGCAGCAGAAGCATCGCAGCGCAAATTCTCATAGTTTCAGCCTCATCGCTTTCATGGTGGAGTCGGCGAATCCTAGCTTGCGGTAGAGCGCCTGCGCCCGCTTGTTTTGCTTGTCGGTCAGGAGCATGAGACGCAGCACGCCCTGCTTCTTCGCTTCCCCGATCACGTACTGCAGCAGCGCCGAGCCGATGCCCTTGCCGCGATGGCCGGGCAGGACCACCAGGTCCTCGAACGAGGCGGCGAGGCCGCCCTCGGCGGTGCTGATGCCGTAGATCAGGCTCGCCATCCCCACGACCGTGCCGCCGTCGCGCGCGACGTGGATCCGGCCGACCGATTCGTCGGACAGGATCTTCTCCAGCGCGCGCGTCTGCTTCGAGTCGTCGGGAACGAACTCCGCTTCCTGGGAGAACAGCATGCCGAGCAGCGCGACGAGCTGCGGCAGGTCTTCCCGCGTCGCGGCGCCGAACTCGACGCTCACACGTTGAAGCGGAAGTGGATCACGTCGCCGTCGCGCACGATGTAATCCTTGCCTTCGAGCCGCAGCTTGCCGGCTTCCTTGGCGCCCAGCTCGCCCTTGTGCGCGACGAAGTCCGCGTAGGCGGCGATCTCGGCGCGGATGAAGCCGCGCTCGAAGTCGGTATGGATCACGCCCGCGGCCTGCGGCGCGGTGGCGCCGGCGCGCACGGTCCAGGCGCGTACCTCCTTGGGCCCGGCGGTGAAATAGGTCTGCAGGCCGAGGAGCTGGTATGCGGCGCGGATCACGCGGTTCAGGCCGGGCTCTTCCATGCCAAGGTCGGCGAGGAACACTTTCTTGTCCTCGTCCGACAGGTCGCCCAGCTGCGACTCGATGGCCGCGCTGATCTGCACCACCGGAGCGCCTTCCTTCTTGGCGTAGGAAGTGATGCTTTCGAGAAGCGCCTCCGAGCCCTTCTCGGCGACGTTGGCGACGTACATCGTCGGCTTCATGGTGAGCAGGAAAAGCGGCTTGAGCACCGCCAGCTCCTCCTTCGACAGGTCGGCGGTGCGCGCCGGCTTGCCGGCATCGAGCACCGCGCGCACCTTCTGCAGCGCCGCCACCAGCCGCACGGCGTCCTTGTCGCCCACCGTCTGCGCCACTTTCGCGTTCTTGGAAATCTGCTTCTCGACCGCGTCGAGGTCGGCGAGCGCGAGCTCGGTGTTGATGGTCTCGATGTCCGACACCGGGTCGACCTTGCCGGCGACGTGCACCACGTTCGGGTCCTCGAAGCAGCGCACGACGTGCGCGATGGCGTCGGTCTCGCGGATGTTGGCGAGGAACTTGTTGCCCAGGCCCTCGCCCTTCGACGCGCCGGCGACCAGGCCCGCGATGTCGACGAACTCGACGATCGCGTGCACCACCTTCTGCGGCTTCTCGATGCCGGCGATCACGTCCAGGCGCGGATCGGGCACCTCGACGATGCCGACGTTAGGCTCGATGGTGCAGAACGGATAGTTCTCGGCCGCGATGCCGGCCTTGGTGAGCGCATTGAAGAGCGTGGACTTGCCGACGTTGGGCAAGCCGACGATGCCGCACTTCATTTCTTACCGAACAGGGACTTGATGAAACCCTTGCCCTTCTCGGGTTCCTTGCCCTTCTCCGCTTGCTTGTTCTCGGGCTCCTTGACCGGCGGCGGCGCCTGCTTCTTCGGCGGTTCCTTCCTCTCGGGCGCTTTTTTCTCCGGTTCCTTCTTCTCAGGAGCCTGCTTTTCCGGCTCCTTCTTCGGCGCCGGCTTGTCCTGCGAATGCAGCTTCAGCATCGCACCCTGCAGGTCCCCGGTGATGCACTGGGGGAGCACCGCCAGCGCGTTCTCGATGGACGCGTCGATCGCCTCTTTGTCTTCGACCGAGGGCTTGTGCAGCACGTAGTCGGCGACATCGGCGCCTGCGGCCGGCCTGCCGACGCCCAGACGCAGGCGCCAGTAGTCGTGGCTGGCGATGCGCTGCGAGATGTCCTTCAGGCCGTTGTGGCCGGCGATGCCGCCGCCCTGCTTGATGCGCGCCGTACCCGGCGGAAAGTCGAGCTCGTCATGCACCACCAGCAACTCTTCGGGCTTGATCTTGAAGAACCCGGCGAGCATCTGCACCGCCCGCCCACTCGAGTTCATGAAAGTCTGAGGCAGGAGAAGCCAGGCGCCGCCTTCCATGCGGCCGACGAGCGCCTGGTACTTCGGGTCCTTGCGCAGCGCAACGCCGCTCGCGGCGGCGAAGCGCTCGACCAGCCAGAACCCGGCGTTATGCCGGGTCCGCTCGTACTCCTTGCCCGGGTTGCCCAGGCCTACTACGAGACGGATCACGTATTACTTCTTGTCTTTCTTGTCGCCCTTGTCGGCGGCAGGCTTGGCGGCGGCCTTGTCGCCGCCCTTGGCACCGCCCTTGTCGCCCTCGGCCCCGGCCTCGCCATCCTTCGCCGGCGCGGCCTGCGCGGTGGTCGGCACTTCGGCGGCCGAAACCACGGCTGCCTCGGCAGCGACGGTCTCGTCTTCCGTGACCAGCTGCGGCACGACGACGGTGGCGACTACTGGATCCTCATTCTTGTGCAGCGAGAGCTCGACGCCCTTGGGCAGGGTCAGCTGGCGCGCGTGCACCGAGTTGCCGACCGCCAGGCCGCTCAGGTCGACCTCGATGAACTCCGGCAGGTCGTCCGGGAAGCAGGCGATGTCGAGCTCGTTCAGGATGTGGCTGACGACGCCGCCCTGCTCCTTCACGCCCGGCGACTTGTCGGCGTTGACGAAGTGCAGCGGCACCTTCATGTGTATTTTCTTGTCCTTGGAGACGCGCTGGAAGTCGACGTGCTGCACCTGCAGCTTGAACGGATGCATGTTCACCGCGCGCAGCAGCACCTGCTCCTTCGTCCCGGCGACGTCGAGCGACAGGATCGAGGCGTGGAAGCGCTCGTTCCTCAGGTTGAGGATCAGCGCCTGGTGGTCGAGCTCGAGCTTGACCGGCTCCTTGTCACCGCCGTACAGGATGCCGGGCACCATGCCCATGTTGCGCAGGCGGCGGCTCGCACCCGTACCTTGCGCTTCGCGCTTGCGCGCATTGATTTCGATGGCCATTTCGTGACTCCTTGGGTTAGCGCCGGCCCCGCGACCAGAAACCGGCGGTTTTAAGAAACTACTCGATAAACAGCGAAGAAACCGACTCTTCGGTGTAGATGCGCAATATCGTCTCGGCGAGCAGCCCGCCGACCGACAGCTGCCGGATCTTCTTGCAGGCGCGCGCGTCGTCGCGCAGCGGGATCGTGTCGGTCACCACTAGCTCGTCGATGTCCGACGAGGCGATGCGCTTCACCGCCTCGCCCGAGAGGACCGCGTGCGTGCAGTACGCGACCACTTTGGTCGCGCCTTCTTCCTTCAGCACCTGCGCGGCCTTTACCAGCGTGCCGGCGGTATCCACCATGTCGTCCATGATCACGCAGGTGCGGTCCTTGACCTCGCCGATCACGTTCATCACCTCGGAGACATTGGCCTTCGGCCGGCGCTTGTCGATGATCGCCAGGTCCGATTCGAGGCGCTTGGCCAGCGCCCGCGCCCGCACCACGCCGCCCACGTCGGGCGAGACCACGATCAGGTTCTCGTAGCGCTGCTTCCACACGTCGCCCAGCAGCACCGGCGCGGCATAGATGTTGTCCACCGGCAGGTCGAAGAAGCCCTGGATCTGGTCGGCGTGCAGGTCCATCGTCAGCACGCGCGCCACGCCCACCGAGGTGAGCATGTTGGCCACCACCTTGGCGCTGATCGCCACCCGCGCCGAGCGCGGCCTGCGGTCCTGCCGCGCATAGCCGAAGTAGGGAATGGCGGCGGTGACGCGCGCGGCCGACGAGCGCTTCAGCGCGTCGATCATCACCAGCATTTCCATCAGGTTGTCGTTGGTCGGCGCGCACGTCGATTGCAATACGAATACGTCCTTGCCCCGCACGTTCTCGAGCAGTTCGATCATCACCTCGCCGTCCGAGAACTTGCCGACGATGGCGCGCCCGATCGACAGGTTCAGGTGCTTCGCCACCTCGTGCGCCAGGCGCGGGTTGGCGTTGCCCGTGAACACCATCAGCCGATCGAGCGGCGCGTTGGTCATTAACTTTCACCGTGTTGTTGGCTGGGGAGGAAGGATTCGAACCCTCGAATGCCGGAATCAAAATCCGGTGCCTTAACCAGCTTGGCGACTCCCCACCCGGTACTTACTAACCTCTAGGAGCCTGCTTAACCCGCCCAGTCGTGAAGCGGATGCTGCTCGATTCCCCGCGCGACAAAGCCGCGCATCGTATCCGGTAACTGCGACTGGAGGGCCCGCGCGTCGCCTTCAAGTGCAAATTCGGCGAATACACTGGCCCCGGACCCTGTCATGCGCGCCTGCGGACAGCGGCTTTTCAGCCACGCAAGGTGCGCCGCCACTTCCGGATAACGAGCCGTTACGATCGGCTCAAGATCGTTTCGCCCAACCCCCGGAAAAAAGGGCGGTATTTTGATTCCTTTCCCACTATGTGTCAACGCGCTTTCGAAAGTTTCCTTCGTGGAAACCGAGACTTGCGGCGTCAACACCAGATACCACGCGGCCGGCAGAGCGAGCGGCGTCAAACGCTCGCCGATCCCCTCGCCCAAGGCGTTCCTGCCCAGCACGAACAGCGGGACGTCCGCGCCGAGCTTCGCGCCGATGCGGCGAAGGATTTCCTTCGTTAAGTTCAATCCCCACAGGCGGTTGAGCACCAGCAGCACGGTTGCCGCGTCGGAGGAGCCGCCGCCCATCCCGCCGCCGACCGGCAGGTTCTTCTCGAGCGCGAGGTCGCATCCCTTGCCGCTGCCCGTCTCCTGCTGCAGCAGCCTGGCCGCGCGCACGCAGAGGTTATCGTCTGCGAACAGGCCGGAGAAGCGGATTTCGCCATCGTCTCGCACCGACACACCGACGCGGTCGGCGCAGTCCACCAGGCGGAACAGGGTCTGCAGCTCGTGGTAGCCCGCATGTTCCCCGGTCTCGCGCCGGCCAAGCACGTGCAGGAAAAGGTTGAGCTTGCCCGGCGCCGGGTACCAGCTTATTTCCACTCGGAAATCGCCAACCGCAGCTCGACGCCGGGGTAGGTGACGCGCAGGCGCTTCGGCCGGCGCTGGGCGTCGTATTCCTGGTACTCGACCTTCCAGCCGCGGCTCTCGAGCTCGGGCGCCGGCAGCCCTTGCACCCATTGCGCCAGCCCGGCGAGCGGAACGCGGAAGCCGAGCACCTGCTCGGTAAGCGATTCGGCGTCCGCCGCCTTGTATTCGCGCGGCTCGGCCGTGGTCAGGGTTACCGCTGCGCCCTGGCGGACGATTCGGGCGACGCCCTGGCCGAGCGCGGTGCTGATCAGCATCTCGTCTGCGCTCTTTGCATGGCGCCAGGCGAGGTTGCCGCTGAAGGATTCGTCGCGGTAGCGCGCCGCGATGCGGCCGGCCAGGTCGAACTCAGGTTTGTCGATCGACGAGCGCTCGATGCCCGCGCAGGCGGAGAGCAGCAGAGCGAGCAGCGCCCAGCGCATTACTTCTTGAGACGCTTGATCGTCTTTTGCAGCGTCTCGTTGTCCGGGCTCGCCTTGAGCGATTCCTGCCAGACCTTGTCGGCCTCGTCGCGCTGCCCCATCACCCAGAGCACCTCGCCCAGGTGGGCGGCGATCTCGGCGTCGGGCCGCCCGCCGTAAGCGCGGCGCAGCTGCTCGGCTGCTGCCTCGAGATTGCCCTCGCGGTACAGGACCCAGCCCAGGCTGTCGATGATGAAGTAGTCCTCGGGCGCGAGCTCAAGCGCCTTTTCGATCAGCTTCTTCGCCTCCGGCAGGCGCATGTTGCGCTCGGCGAACGAGTAGCCGAGGGCGTTGTAGGCGTGGGCGTGGTCGGGCCGCACCTGGATCAGCTTGCGCAGATTCGACTCGAGCACGTCGTAGCGCTCGAGCTTCTCGGCCGTGAGGGCATAGTCGTACAGCAACTCGGGCTGCTCGGGATCCTGCTTCAGCGCCTCGCCCAGGATGTCGTAGGCGTCGCGGTTGCGATTGGCCTCGCGCAGCAGCTGCGCCTCGGCCACCGTAAGCTGCACCCGCTCGTCCGGGAATTCGGCGCCGACGCGCTGCAGGAAGGCGCGCGCCGCGTCCACCTTGCCCTGCTTGGCCATCGCGCCGGCGGTACGCACGCGCGCTGCGATGACCTGGTCGCCGTCCGCCACGCTTTCATACCACTTGATCGCTTCGGGCCACTGCTTCTGCTCCTCGGCGATCTGGCCGAGGACAAAGCGCACGCCGTTGGGGTCGCGGTATTTCAGGCCGAGCAGCCGCTTCATGTTCTCTTCGGCGACCGGATAGTCCTTGAGCTGGAAAGCGAGCAGCCCCACCGCGTAGATCACCTCGGTGTTGCCGGGATTCGCGCCGAGCAGCGCCTCGAACTGCTTGCGCGCCTCGGGGAACCGCTTGTCGAGAACCAGGACGCGCGCGTAGTTGATGCGCGCCTCGCGCGCCGTCGGATACTTCGCGACGTAGTCGCCGAGGACCTTTGCCGCTTCGGCAGGAGAGCGCTTCTGCAGCAGCTGCGCTTCGAAGATGGCAGCGGTCTCCCAGTCGGGCCGGATCTTCTGCGCCCGGCGGATCGCCTCGAGCGCCGCGGCGTCGTCGCCGGCGAGGGCAGCCGCCTGCGCCACCGCGAAGTGCGCCTGCATGAGATCCGGATGGCGTGCCGCCAGGCTGCGCACCACGCGCAGGTTGGCCGCCTTGTCGGGGTTGCTGGCAAGCAGCCGGTTCATCTGCATGAAGCCGTTCTCGAGGTTGACGCCATCGGCAACCAGCAGCTTGACGAGATAAGGCTCCGCCTCCTCGACGCGCTTGTCGGCGACCAGCAGCGCCGCCACCACCTGGAGCGCCTGCGCGGAGGCCGGCTCGATCTCCTGCCACAGCTTGGCTGCCTGCAGGGCGAGCTCGGGCGTGCGCGCCTGGTTGGCCACCTCCACCGCGCGGCGCGCAATGCGCGGATCGCGCGTGCGCTTCGCCAGGTCGACGTAGGTCTGCGCCGCCAGAGCGGTGTCGCCGCGCTGCAGGGCGATCTCGCCGAGCAGGAACTCGTACAGCGTCGGCTCGCTGAGATCGGAAGACTGCGCGGAGGACTTCGCGGAAGGCGCGGGAGACTGCGCCGGCGGCGCGCTCTTTTTCCCCTGCGCGGCAGCGGCAAGCGCAGTCAGCGCCAGAACCGCGGCCAGGGCAAGGCGGTAGAGAGGTTTAGGCATCTGGGTTCGACCCATCTTAGGTATATTTGGTGCCCCGCACAAGCCGCCCATTCCGCAATGCCAGAGCTGCCGGAAGTCGAAGTCACGCGTCGCGGCCTCGCGCCCCAGCTTGCCGGCCGCGTCATCTCGGGGGTCGAGGTGCGCGAGGCCCGGCTGCGCTGGCCGATCGGCGCGGACGTCCGGCGCCTTGCCGGTCGAACCGTCAAGGCGGTGCGCCGGCGCGGCAAATACCTGCTGGTCGATTGCGGCGACGGCCACCTCATCCTGCACCTGGGCATGTCGGGCAGCCTGCGCGTGCTGCCGCCGGGCACGCCCGCAGGCAAGCACGACCACTTCGACCTGCTGTTCGGCGACCGCATTCTGCGCCTGCGCGATCCGCGCCGCTTCGGCGCTGTGCTGTGGGCGCCGGGCGATGCGAAGGCGCATCGCCTGCTCGCGCACCTCGGCGTGGAGCCGTTGTCGCGCGCCCTGGACGCGGCGCGGCTGCATGCGCTGACCCGTGCGCACCGCACCGCCATCAAGCTGTTCCTGATGGACGCGCGCCGCATCGTCGGCGTCGGCAACATCTATGCGAGCGAAAGCCTGTTCCGCGCCGGCATCAATCCGCGCACGAAGGCGAAGCGCATTTCGCTGGAGAAAAGCCGCAAGCTGTCGGCCGCCATCAAGCTCACGCTGAACAAGGCGATCCGCGCCGGCGGCTCGAGCCTGCGCGACTTCGTCGGCGTCGACGGCAATCCGGGGTACTTCCAGCAGCGTTACTGGGTCTACGACCGCGCCGGGAAGCCGTGCCGGCGCTGCGGAACCGCGATCCGGCGCATCGTGCAGGGGCAGCGCTCGACCTACTTCTGCCCGCAATGCCAGAAGTAGGCTAGCCGACCTTCTCTTTGAGCTTCCTCTCCACCAGCGGATGCACGAACTTGGAGACGTCGCCGCGCAGCGCGGCGATCTCGCGCACCAGCGTCGCCGAGATGAACATGTGCTGCTCGGAGGGCGTGAGGAACACCGTCTCCAGGTCCGGGTAGAGGCTGCGGTTCATTCCCGCGAGCTGGAACTCGTATTCGAAGTCCGACACCGCGCGCAGCCCGCGCAGCACGACCCGCGCGTTGTGGCTGCGCACGAAATCGATCAGCAGGACGTCGAAGCCGACCACCTCGACGTTCTTCAGGTCGCCGAGCACCTCGCGCGCCATCGCGATGCGCTCCTGCAGCGTGAAATAGGTGCGCTTGGCGCGGCTGTCGGCGACGCCGAGGATGAGCGGGTCGTACAAACGGCTGGCGCGGCGCACCAGGTCCTCATGGCCGCGGGTCAGGGGATCAAACGTTCCCGGGTAAACCGCCTTGATCATCACCTTTCCACTCCAGAAGTTGGTAGCTTACCTGCCCGGCGCGCGCGCGCTTGAGCTCGCCCCATCCCGCGAGCGCCTCGTGCGCCTCGGGCGCCTCGACGTAGACGCGGGCGCGCGGCGCCAGGCGCCGCGGCAGCCGCTCGAGCACCGCCGCGAGCGCATTCTGCCTGAAGGGCGGATCGAGGAATATGACGTCGAAGAGCGAGTCGCCGCGCTGCAGATAGTCGAACGCGTCGCCGAAGACCAGCTCGACCGGCGCGAAACCGATCGTCTTGTGCGCCTCCTCGAGCGCGCGGAAGGCGGCGCCGTCGTTCTCCACCATCACGACGCGCGCGGCGCCGCGCGAGGCGGCCTCGAAGCCGAGCGCGCCGCTGCCGGCGAAGAGATCCAGGCAGGCCAGGCCGTCGAGCCGCTGCCCGAGCCAGTTGAACAGCGTCTCGCGCACGCGGTCGGGCGTCGGCCGCAGGCCCGGGCGATCGGGCACCTCGATGCGCCGGCCGCGGTGCTCGCCGCCGATGATGCGCACGCGGCTTTTGCGCTGCGGCGCTTTGCTAGAATGCATCCATCCATGGTAGCAGCGCTTTCCTGGGCGGCGCGCCTCAAGGCAGGCCTCGCGCGCACGCGGGACGTTCTCAACACCCCGGTCACCGAGCTCTTCGCGCGCCGCAAAGTCGACGAGGCGCTGTTCGAGGACCTGGAGGCCGCATTGCTGCAGGCCGATTGCGGCGTGCCGGCGACGCAGGCGCTGATCGGTGCGCTGCGCAAGCAGAAGCTCGAGGACGGCGACGCGCTCAAGCGCGCGCTGAAGGACGCGCTGGCCGATCTCCTCTCGCCGCTGGAGAAAAAACTCGATGTCAAAGCGGCGAAGCCGTTCGTCATCATGGTCGCGGGAGTCAACGGCTCGGGCAAGACGACCTCGATCGGCAAGCTGGCGAAATGGCTGCAGGCGCAGGGACACAGCCTGCTGCTGGCCGCCGGCGACACGTTCCGCGCCGCGGCGCGCGAGCAGCTCGTCGTATGGGGCGAGCGCAACGGCGTCGCCGTCGTCGCCCAGCAGGGGGGCGATCCCGGGGCGGTGACGTTCGACGCCATCGGCGCGGCGCGCGCGCGCGGCGTGGACATCGTCATCGCCGACACCGCCGGCCGGCTGCCGACGCAGCTGCACCTGATGGAGGAGATCCGCAAGGTGAAGCGCGTTGCGGCCAAGGCGCAGGCCGGCGCGCCGCACGAGGTGCTGCTGGTGCTCGACGCCAACACCGGGCAGAACGCCCTCGCCCAGGTGAAGGCGTTCGACGATGCCTTGAAGCTGACCGGCCTGATCATCACGAAGCTGGACGGCACCGCCAAGGGCGGCGCGATCTGCGCCATCGCGCAGGAGCGTCCGGTGCCGGTCCTGTTCGTCGGCGTCGGCGAAAGCATCGACGACCTGCGCCCTTTCTCGGCGCGCGAATTCGCCGAGGCGCTGATTGGTTAGCTTCTCCGCGGTCGCCAAGCGCTATCCGGGGGGGCAGGAGGCGCTCAAGGACGTCAGCTTCTCGCTCGAGGCGGGCGAGCTCGCCTTCCTCATCGGCCGCTCCGGCGCCGGCAAGTCGACGCTGCTCAAGCTGATCCCGGCGATCGAGCGCCCGAGCGCCGGCTCGGTGATCGTCAACGGCCAGAACGTGAGCGCGCTCAAGCGCGGCGCGATCCCCTATCTCAGGCGCAACCTCGGCCTGGTGTTCCAGGACCAGAAGCTGCTCTACGACCGCAGCGTCTACGACAACGTGATGCTGCCGCTCGCGTTTTCCTCGCACACGCCCCGCGAAGCGGGGCGTCGCGTGCGGGCCGCGCTCGACAAGGTCGGCCTCGCCGGGCGCGAGAACGCCATCCCGATCCAGCTCTCCGGCGGCGAGCAGCAGCGCGTCGCGATCGCCCGCGCGGTGGTGAACCGGCCGCTGGTGCTGATCGCAGACGAGCCCACCGCCAACCTCGACGCCGAGGCCGCGGCGCGCGTGCTCGACATTTTCGTCGCCTTCCGCCAGGTCGGCGTGACGGTGCTCATCGCCACCCACGACCTGGCCCTGGTCGAGCGCTATGCCGGGAAGATCCTCAGGCTGGAGCAGGGCAGGATCGCATGAGATCCTGGCTTCGCCAGCACCGGCAGGCCTTTCGCCTTGCGCTGCGGCGCTTCGCCGGCGGCGGCGCGCTCAGCGCGCTGGTCATCGGCATCGCGCTCGCCCTGCCCGCCGGCGGCTATGCGCTGCTCGAAAGCCTGAGCGGCCTGGCGACGCGCGCCTCGTTCGATCCGCAGATCTCGGTCTTCCTCAAGAACGACGTGAAGCGGGCCGAGGCCCAGGCGCTCGAGAGGCCTCTGCGCGCCGACCGGCGGGTGGTGAAGCTCCGCTTCATCCCGCGCGAGGAGGCGCTCAAGGAGTTGAACGCGGTCCAGGGACTGTCCGACGTAACCGCCGCCCTCGGCCAGAATCCGCTGCCCGACGCCTATGTGGTGACGGCGCGGGAGGGCAACCTCGAGCTGTTCGTAGCCGACCTCGCCAAGCTGCCGGGCGTCGCGCACGTGCAGGCCGATTCCGCCTGGGCGCGAAGGCTTGCCGCGCTCGCCGCGGTCGGCCGGTTCGGCCTGTGGCTGCTCGCCTGCCTGCTCGGGCTCGGCCTGGTAGCGGTCACCTTCAACACGATCCGGCTGCAGATCCTCACCCAGCGCGAGGAAATCGAGGTCTCGAAGCTGATCGGCGCCACCGAGAGCTTCATCCGGCGGCCCTTCTACTATCTCGGCGTTCTCCAGGGTATGGCCGGCGGCGTCATCGCCATCACCATCGTCTGGGCCGCGCTTGCGCTGCTCAATCGAGAGGTGCGGGTCCTCGCCGAGAGCTTCGGCTCCGCTTTCCGGCTCTCCTATTTGCCGGTCGAGGATGCCTTGGGAATCATTGCCTTAGCGGGGCTGCTGGGGTGGCTCGGCGCGCACCTGTCTGTGAGCAAACACTTACGTGAAATAGACTGATTTAGTTGGCCTCGGGGAACTATCCTCGGGGGTTAGCACTCCAATATCTCGAGTGCTAAACTCGTAGCACCTAGAGAGGAATGCCAAACATGCAAGCAACCCTGCCTCTTTCCGGCCAGTTCCCCGTGCCGATGCCGACGGGAAGCCTCGAGGCGTATATCAGCACCGTCAACCGCTTTCCGCTGCTCAGCGCGGAAGAAGAGCGCTCGCTCGCCCAGCGCCTGCGCGATCACGACGACATCGATGCCGCGCGCCAGCTGGTGCTGTCGCACCTGCGCCTGGTGGTCGCGGTGGCCCGCGGCTACCTCGGCTACGGCCTGCCGCACGCCGACCTGATCCAGGAAGGCAACATCGGCCTGATGAAGGCCGTGAAGCGCTTCGACCCGGAGCGCGGCGTGCGCCTGGTGTCGTTCGCCATCCACTGGATCAAGGCGGAGATCCACGAGCACATCCTGCGCAACTGGCGCCTGGTGAAGGTCGCCACCACCAAGGCGCAGCGCAAGCTGTTCTTCAACCTGCGCTCGATGAAGACCGGCCTCGCGCCGCTCTCGCGGGGCGACGTCAAGCGCATCGCCGCCGAGCTCAAGGTCAAGCCCGAGGAAGTGACCGAGATGGAGACGCGCCTCTCCGGCCGGGAAGTCGCATTCGAGGCCGACCAGGAGGACGACGAGGCTGCCTATGCGCCGATCAACTACCTGACGGCCGACCGCGATGCCGAGCCCCTGCAGATGCTGGAGGCGAAGCAGTCCGAGGAGCAGAAGACCGCGGGCCTTGAGTCCGCGCTCACCACCCTCGACCCGCGCAGCCGCCGCATCATCGAGGCGCGCTGGCTGCGGGAGAAGGACGGCCTCACGCTGCACGACCTCGCCGCCGAGTTCAAGGTCTCGGCCGAGCGCATCCGCCAGATCGAGGTGAAAGCCCTCGAGAAGATGCGCAAGGCGCTGCCGGCGCCCGCCTGAGCGTCGACTCATCACCCTGAACGGCCGCTCTTGCGACCGTTTTGTTTGGTGCGTCGCATCCCATGTAATGTCCGTGCAGTAGGCTCTAGCGCGAGGAGGAAGTACGCCGACTCCCACCGGTCTGTCGGTCTACTATCCCTTCGTCCTCGTCGAGCTGCTTCGCTATTCAAAGCCGGACGGGTACGAAGAGACGGGAGTCTTGTTGCTGTCGTTTCTCGACGAAAGCGGTTGCCAGGTCACCCTCAAAGTCACGGCATCCCTGGTCAGCGACCTGGCGCAACGGTTTGCTGCGCCGCCCGATCAGGCCTAGTCCGCCGCCAGCACGCTGCCGGGCCATTCGGGGCCATCGAACAGCGCGTCGTTGAGGCTGTGCAGCGCCTGACGGACCGGCAGCGCCTGCGCTTCGCCGGTCGCGGTGACAAGGACGTCAAGCCAGCGGGACCGTTTCATGCGAGTGAGCTTGACGCCCGCGCCGCGCCTGCTGCCGCCCCGCGAGTCATTCGCCGTCAACTGCCGTTGGCTCCTCCGGTGCGCTGATTTCCAGGGACGCGACGCAATAGCGGTCGCGGCCCGCGGCCTTCGCCTCGTAGAGCGCCTGGTCGGCCGCCTCGAGCAACGCCTCGATGCTGCATTCCGCCGCGCCGTCGTGAAACGCGATGCCCGCGCTGGCGCTGACCGATGCCGCCTTGCCCTCGAGCGCGAACGGCGCGCGCATCGCCGCGACGATGGCAGCGGCGATGCGCAAGCCGTCCTCGCGAGCGCCAAGTCCCTCCAGAATCACGGCAAACTCGTCCCCGCCGAAGCGCGCCACGGTATCGGTTGCCCGCACGCAGGCCGTCAGCCTGGCCGCAAATTCCTTCAGCAGGGCGTCTCCTGCCGCGTGCCCGAGCGTATCGTTGACACCCTTGAACTTGTCCACATCGAGGTAGATCACCGCCATCAGCGCCCGGCCGCGGCGGCTGCGCAGCAGTGCTCGATCCAGCCGGTCATGGAACAAGCCCCGGTTGGGCAGGCCGGTAAGCACGTCATGGGCCGCGCGGTGCGCGAGCTGCAACTCGCTCACTTTGCGCTCATTGATGTCGACGTTGGTGCCGGTGGCTCGCAGGGCGCTGCCGTCGCGCGCGCGCTCCACGACGCGACCCCGGCTGCGAATCCATTTCCATTCGCCCGCATAGGTGCGCACGCGATGGTCGATCGCGTAGTGGGAAATCGTCCCCTTGAGCAGCGCGCTCACCTGCTCGCCGACCGCGGCCATATCGCCCGGGTGCATCAGTCGCGCCAGTTCCCCGCTTGAAGTGTCGATGGTCTGTGGAACGCCGCCGAGCACAGCGGCCCAATGCTCGCTCAGGCTGACCCGCCCCGATGGAACGTCCCAGTCCCAGACGGCGAGGTCCGAGCTCTCCAGCGCCATGCGAAGGCGAACTTCGCTGTGCACCAGCCGGCGGGCAAGCGGCCGCACGCTCGAGCGCAGGATCCAGCCTCCCGCCGCGCTGGCAAGCACCAGGGTCAGCACGAGGTACCCGAGCCGCTCGCGGATCGGTGCATAGAGATCACTAAGATCGGCCTTCAGAACGAGCCCCGCGCCGGTCGCACCCAGCGGGGTGTAGGCAGCAAGAACGCGCTTGCCGCGGTAGTCCGCGAGCTTGAGAACGCCGGTGTAACCCTCCAGCGCATAGCTCATCGGCAGGCGATTTCCGCCGGCGACCGCGGGTATGTCGAAGACACGGGGCTGGAATCGCGTGGGGGCGCAATGCAGCTTGCCGGCGCGCAAGCCGCACAGACCGAACTCGCTGGTCGCGCTCAGATCGGCGGTGTCAGTCATCACCGACCCCAGTTCCGCGAGGCGGTGCTGGCCGCGCGCCTCGCCGAGCCGGATGCCGCCCGCCACGACGTCGGCGCGCACGTCGAGCACGAAGCTGCCGTCCCAAAGCAGGTCGGCACGCCTTCCGGCGAACGCCTGCGGTAGCGGGATGCGCAAATCGGATGCCGCCAGAAAATCTCCTGCGCGGGCAAGCTCGCGCCCCTCGGCGTCGACGAACGCGAACACCGAAAATCCCGATTTCAAGGTACTAGCCGCGACTGTCTTGAGGAATGCCTGGGTATCCGCATCCCCGGGCCTTTCCGAAAGCACGCCGTACAAGCGCTGAATATTGGGCCGTGCGCCGACATCCGCCGCCTGCTCGACGGCGCGCTGGATCACCCCGGCCACCATTGCGCGCCGGCTTTTCAGGGCGAATCCCAGGTCGGCAGCGAGCATGTGCTCCATCTGCGACAGCATCAGCCAGAAGACCACCGTCCCGGTGGTAACGATGCAGCCGGCCAGCACCAGCGTGCCAGCGAGCGCGATGCGGTCGTCCTCGCCCCGTATGAGGCGCTGGGCGTTCCAGGGCTCGCCGCGCCAATCGAGCCACAACCCCAGAGCCAGCAGAATGAAGCTCATCGCCGTGGGCAGCGACACCTGCGCCAGCCAGTAGGCATCGAGGATATCCGGAAGGTCGAGCACGTAGCCCGCCACAGCTAGCAGGCCGAGCAGGGCCAATGCAGCGGTCAGCACGCGCACCGCGAGCATCTGCGCGGTGCCGCGCGCTCGGGGTGCAAGCAAGAGAACGGCGCCCACAAGCATGAAACCCACGCACGTCGCGGGGGACATGCGGCCGGGAGACGGATTGCTGCCCGGATCGATCATCCTAGTGTGCAGCCCCGGCCAGTCGATGCCCAGGCTCGCCCCGAGAACATGCTGCGCGAGGACCAGGGCACCGAGCGTGGCGAGCACCAGGCCCGCGCCGGCTTGCGCCGCCTTGCGCCGCCCGGGCGCGAGCGCGCCGGCCGATAGCGCACCGCCGGCAACAGCGAAGCCGAGCGCGGTGTTGAATACCATCAGGAATCCGGGCAGCACCCGCACGATGGCTTGTACCTCGAGCAGCCAACCCGCCATCATGAGCGCCCCGGCGGCGGCGATCGTTGCGCCGATCAGGACGCTCGGGCGCACGGCGGATCCTCCTTGCAAGCCATGCTCAGGCGGCGCCGCCGCGCAGCAGCGGCGTCACATCCTCGATCGGCACCGGCTTGCTGATCAGGAAGCCCTGCAGCTCGTCGCAGCGCAGCAGCCACAGCATATTCGCCTGCCCCTCGGTCTCGACACCCTCGGCGACCACCTTCAGGCGCAGCGAATGCGCGAGGTTGATCATGGTCTGGATCAGCATCATGGTGTTCGGATCCTTCAGCATGCCGATGATGAACGAGCGGTCGATCTTCAGCGTCTGGACCGGCAGCCTGGCGAGATAGGCGAGCGACGAATAGCCCGTGCCGAAGTCGTCGATCGCGATACCCACGCCCAGGTCGCGGATCGCTTTCAGCTTGCGGATATTGCCCTGCACGTCCTCCATGATCAGGCTCTCGGTGATCTCCAGGTCGAGCCCGGTCGGATTCGCGCCCTGCGCGATCGCTTCCTTCACCGTGTCGACGAAATCCTGCTGCCGCAGCTGGATCGGCGAAACGTTGACGGCGACGCGCGGCGCGGCGATCCCCATGCGCAGCCAGTGGCGATGATCGAGCACGGCGCGGCGCAGCGCCCAGGCGCCCGCTTCGCGAATCATCCCGGTTTCCTCCATCAGGGGAATGAACTTGCCCGGCGGAATGAGCCCTTCAGCGCTCTGCCAGCGGATCAGCGCCTCCACACCGAGGACCTTCCTCGCCTCGGTATCGACCTTGAGCTGATAGTGGAGGACAAACTCGTCCTTCTCTAGCGCCGAGCGCAGCCTGCTCTCCAGCGACAGCCTTTCCGCGACCCGCTCGGTCATCTCCTGCGTGTAGAACACATACCGCTCGCCCGCGGTCTTGGCTTTCTTGAGCGCCGCCTCGGCATTTCTGAACAGCGTCTCGGCGTCGGCGCCATCGGTCGGAAAGATGGCGATGCCGAGCTTCGCGGACACCCGGACCTCGCCGCCGGCGACGCGAAACGGCGCTCCGAAGAGGGCCTCGAACCTGCTCTCGAGGAGCCGGGCGAGGTGCTCCTCGCCTTCCGCCTCGAGAGCAACGACGGCAAAATGGTCCGCGCCGATGCGCGCAAGGCGCGTAGCGTCGCTGCCCGCGTCAAGCATGCGCTCGGCAATCTGCTTCAACAGCTCATCGCCCGCCTGCCTGCCGAGGGTGTCGTTGATGCTCTTGAAGCGCTCGACATCGAGTATCAGGAGCGAGGCCTTCTGCCCCGCACTGCGCGCGCCCTGCACCTTCTGCTCCACCCGCTCGAGGAACAGCCTGCGGTTGGCCAGGCCGGTAAGCTCGTCGTAATACGCGAGATAGTCGAGCTTTTCCGATTTTGCGAGGTGGTCGAGGGCGAACGAAATGTCTCCCGCCAGCTCGTGCAGTAGCTTCATCTCCTCCTCATCGAAGAACCCGACATCACCGGCGTATAGAGCCAGTACACCGACAGCCTCGTCTCTGACTATCAGGGGCAGCATGACCAGCGAGCGGTAGCCGCGCTCGCGGGCCTGGTCCTTGAGTTGCACCCGCGGGTCCCGCGTCATATCGTCGACGGTGATGGCGATTTTCTCCCTCATCGCGCGTCCCGACAGCCCGCGCCCTCCCGGATCGGTTTCGGCCAGTCCGAGCGGCATCATCCGGATGTAGTCGATCTCGGCGCCCGTCCATGCGACCGGTCGAACCTGCATCGCGTCACGGTCGGCGACGCCGATCCAGGCCATCTTGAAGCCGCCCGCTTCGACGGCCACGCGGCACGCTTCCCGGAACAACTCGTCCCGATCGCGCACGCGCACGATGAGGGTGTTGATGCCGCTGAGCACCGCGTATACGCGGTTCAGGCGCCTGATCCTGTTCTCTGCTTCCTTGCGCCCCGTGATCTCGGTGGCGACACCGCGATATCCGGTAAAACGACCCGCGGCATCAAAAATCGGCTCACCGCTCGCCTCGACGTACTGGAGCCTGCCGTCGCCAAGGATGCGTTGGTATTCGAAGCTGCGGAACGGTTTGTGCGCATCGAGCAGCGCCTTGTGTTCTTCCCAACTGCAGCTGATCGGGATTACGCCGCCAAGATCCCAACGATGCAGCCCGAGTGCCTTGCTTTGGTCCGGGCCCCAGCCTTTGACCCCCTCTCCACCAGAGAAATTGACGAATCGATGGTCCTCGTCCTGCTGCCAGAACCAGTCCGACGAGAGCATGCTCAGGCTGCGGAAGCGCTCCTCGCTTTCCCGCAACCGGGCCTGGTCCGCCAACTCCCGCTCCTCCGCGGCGCGTCTTTCGCGGATGTCGCGCGAAATGGCGGCAACCAGCCAGGTGTCGCCAGAGCGCAGGACATGACGCGTCGATTCGAATGGCAGTTGCGAGCCGTCCTTGCAGCGGTAGTAGCTTTCCATGCCGCTTGGCCCCGAAGGATTCGCGATGAGTTCGTCATACATCTTCTCCAGATCCGCGCGGCTCACCGGCAGGATCTCCTCGGGACCCATGCGCAGCAGCTCCTCCTTTGCGTACCCGAGGAGCCGGCAGGTCGTCTGATTGACATCGATGATGCGCATCGAGGTACGATTCATGATCACGATCATGTCGGCCGAGTTGTCCAGCGCCAAGCGGAAGCGATGCACCTCTTCTGCGGCGATGGTCTGCTCGGTGATGTCCTGCAGCGTGTTGAACCAGCGATCGCCGTCACCGGCATCGCCCTGCACGTCCGCCGGCTCCATCACCTGCCGGATGTGGAGCGTTCCGTCGGGGTGGCGCAGACGATACTCGACCTCACTGCGCACGCCCTTCTGCGCGGCGTGAATGCTCGCGGCGCGGAGCTTCGGGCGGTCGTCCGGGTGCAACAGTTCCAGCCACTCGCGCGTGCTTTTGGGCATCTGGCCGGAGGCATCGATGGCAATGCGCGGCAGCGTGCTGGACCAGCTCTCGAACACGCCGTCTGCGCCGGTGACGACGTGGGCGAGCTTGGCCAGAATCTGGGCGCGGTACAGGCCGGCTTCGCTTTCCTGCAGCGCCTTCTGGGTCTTCCGGCGCTCACCCACCTCGATCATCAGCTGCGCGGCATGCCGCTGGATGTCATCGTAGAGCATCGCGTTCTCGTACAGCAGCGCGAGCTTGGTCGCCATCACGGCGGCAAGCCGCGTGTCCTCCTCGCTGAAGCCGACCTGGCCGCGGCGGTCGGCAAAATACAGCCAGCCATAGACGCGTTCCGCCGAGGCGACGGGGATGCCGAGGAGGTCGTGCGCGGCGGGATGCCCTGCCGGCAGGCCGTCCGCACTCGGCGCGCCGTCGGCGCTGCGCATGCGCAGCACGCGCTGCCCTGACAGAAGCCTCCCCCGCAGGTCGCCCGAAGCGCCCTCGCCCCGCAGAATCTGCGCATCGAAGCCCTTGGCAAATGTCACGTGCACCGACTGCTCGTCCCGGCCGAGCATGCCGATGGCGGCGTAGCTCGAATCGATGATGTCGCAGGCGGCGGCGAAGAACAATTCGACCAGGCGCGCCGGGTCGCGCTCGGTCATCGTTTCCATACCGACCTCGAGCAGCGCGGAGAAGCGCGAGGTGAGACGCTGCATGATGGCGACGTTCTCGGCGAACTTCTGCGACAGGTCCTTGATGCCGTCGCGCTTGGCCTGCGGTCCGGTACTGCGCTTGACGAGATCCTCGAACTTCTCCTGCACCTCCTGCAGATCGCGCTTGTAGAGCGTCAGGGTGTGGTCCGCCGACTGCGTCTGGGGGGCCGCCCGCTCACCGGCCAGAACGGCCGCCTCCACCGCTCCCGCATCTCGCACGCCGAGTTCCTTGTTCACCGCGGCGAGAATCAGGTGCGGCTCGCAGGGCTTGGAGAGTACGGTGGCCACGCCACATGACTTGGCCAGCGCCTCCGCCTGCGGCGTGCTGTACGTGGCCGTATAGAAGATGACCGGCGTGGCTGCCAGCGCCGGATCCGCCCTCACCTGCTGGACGAATTCGTAGCCGTTCATCGTCGGCATCAGGATGTCCGTCACCACCAGGTCCGGGTGGCGGCTTCGCACCAGATCGAGCGCCTCGGCGCCGTCTCCCGCCTCCAGCAGCTGGTGGCCGACGTAGCCGAGCAGCGTGGTGAGGAATTGCCGGTTGCTGGGACGGTCGTCGACGATGAGGATGGTCGCCACGATCAGCTTGCCTTGACGCCGCCGAGGCAGGCGGCGATTTCGCGCAGCAGCTCCGGCGGCTCGATCGGACGGAAGAGGAACCTCGCGGCGCCCAGG
>Ga0193752_1000803_pt1 | contig 28401 bp, 21 predicted proteins | sample H1c1metaG_FD_144924 | JGI IMG/M metagenome (GOLD analysis project Ga0193752, IMG submission 144924) | Soil microbial communities from a riparian zone of the East river system, Colorado, United States - H1c1 | ecosystem: Environmental > Terrestrial > Soil > Riparian zone | place: USA: East River...
GCCAGCATTTGCATGGCCAACCCGGTACTTGCGCAGACCAGGCCCTACCCCGATAAACCCGTGCGCGTGGTCGTGCCTTTTCCGCCCGGTGGCGCCATCGACATCATCGCGCGTCACGTCACGCAAAAGCTGAGTGAAGCCTTTGCCATGCAGTTTGTGGTGGATAACCGCAGCGGTGCGGGCGGCGCCATCGGCACGGAAAGCGCCGCGCGCGCCGCACCCGATGGGTACACGCTACTGGTGTCCTCCACCAGCCCGATGGCGATAAATCCGCATATCAACAAGCTGAAATACGACCCGCTTAATGGGTTTTCTTCCGTCGGCATGATTGGTTTTGCGCCCGAGGTGCTGGTAGTGCATCCGTCCCTGCCCGCGCGCTCGGTTAAGGAACTGATCGCCATGGGCCGCGCGCGCCCCGGCGCGTTGAGTTTCGCTTCCAGCGGCGTGGGCACCATCATTCATGTCACGGCGGAACTCTTCGCGCAGCGTGCAGGCATCAAGATGCTGCATGTGCCTTACAAGGGTTCTGCGCCCGCCGTGATCGACACCGTTGCGGGACAGGTGACGATGCTGTTTTCGTCCTACCCCAGTGTCTCCGGGCAGATGCGCGCGGGCAAATTGAAAGCACTGGCGGTTGCAAGTCTGAAGCGCATTAGCCTTGTGCCGGAACTGCCCACGGTCGCCGAGTCGGGTCTTGCAGGATTTGAGTCAAACCAGTGGTGGGCGCTCTCAGGCCCGGCAGGACTGCCCGGCGCCGTGGTGACACGCCTGAACACCGAACTCGGTCGCTTGCTGCGCACCGACGACATGCGCAAGCGCTTCGCCGTCGATGGTGCCGAGCCGTTAAGTGGAACACCCGCTGAGCTGACTGCTTACATCAAGAGCGAATACGAGAAATGGGGGATGGTGGTTCGTGATGCGGGGATTAAGGGCGAGTAAAAAACCAAGGCAAAAACTTTTCACCAAAGGTAAACACTGATATGCCCGAATTTCATCTGTGGTCATCTGTATATTTATTTGAGTTTAAAAATTTTCATACCATGAATATCAAACGCGATCTTGTCAAGACAACACCCGGCTATAACTTGGGATCAGAGGCCATTGCCAACGGGCGCTTCAGCATAACGTGGGAACGCGCCGCTGAAATCAGGTCGTCACACGCCGGATTTTCTGCGAGCATCGTCATCGTTATGGCGCGTTTGTTTCGCATCGCAGCCGTGCTGCTGGCTGCGAGCTTTGCGCAGTCCGCGTTTGCGGCAACGGCAGCAGCAAATGCAGCGCCCGGTTATCCGGCGCGCCCGATACGCTGGGTAGTCGCGTTCCCCGCAGGCGGCGGCACCGACCTCGTGGCGCGCACACTGGCGCCCAAGCTCACGGAACTGCTGGGCCAACCGGTGATTGTCGACAATCGTGCCGGGGCCGCCGGCGCCATCGGCGCCGAGATCGTTGCGCGTGCCGCTCCTGATGGCCACACGGTGCTGTTCGGCACCTCCGGCGCGCTGGGCGTGCTGCCGCTGTTGTCGTCCAAACTGCCGTTCGATACGGTCCGCGATTTCGCGCCCATCAGTATGCTGGCGGTGATACCGCAACTGCTGGTGGTGCATCCGGGCCTCTCCGCCAACTCGGTGAAGGAGCTCATCGCGCTGGCGAAATCCATGCCGGGCAAACTGAATTACGCCAGCTCGGGCGTGGGTTCGCCAAACCATATCGCGGCTGAACTCTTCAGCAGTATGGCCGGCATCACCATGACGCACGTGCCATACAAGGGCGCCGCGCCCAGCATTTCCGATTTACTCGGCGGGCAAGTGCAACTCCTCATCAACCCGATACAAGCGCTGGTGCCGCATGTGAAATCCGGCAAGTTGAGGGCGCTCGGCGTCGGCAGTGCAACGCGTTCGGTGGCGTTGCCTGAGGTGCCGACCATCGCTGAAGCCGGCCTTCCCGGTTACGAATACGTGCTGTGGTACGGCATGTTCGCGCCCAAACAAACGCCCGCGCCCATTGTCACGCGGCTTCATACGCATCTCGCGTCGATACTGTCGCAACCCGACATCATAAAACAGTTTGCGGTGCAGGGCGTGGATGCACGCAGCGCTACACCGGAGGAATTCATCCGCTACATGCGTGCGGAGTCGGAAAGGCTCGCGCGCGTCATCAAGGTAGCCAAAATCAGGCTTGAATAGATGTATATAAATATTTGTTTTTATTGATTTTTTTAAAAGAGCAGAAAATGAGCGGCATGCATGCCTTGCACAAGATCATCGCGGAGCGCACGCACCCGCGGCGCGCGCGCGTGACGCCGGGAGAATGGGTTGAAATTGAACCGGATATTTACGGCGTGATTCTGTCGTCGAACGGTGCGGACGCCAAAAAGCTAATGGCCGATCTGGATGAACTGGGCGTGAAGGCGCTGCCGCTGAAGGATCGCATTTTTGCGGTGAGTGATCATGGCGCACCGGCGCCGACCGCGCAGTTCGCCGCGTCACAAAAACTGTGGCGCGACTTTTTTCGTTCTCACGGCGTCAAGGTGTTTGATGGCGGTGCCGGTGTGTCGCATCTGGTGTTGTGCGAGGAAGGCATTGCGCTGCCCGGCACGCTGGGTATTGCCATTGATTCGCACGGGCCCACCATGGGTGCGGTGGGCATGTATGCCACCTCGCTCAGCGGGCGGCTCACCCTGTTTGCCATTGGGCGTTACTTTCTGGAAGTGCCCAAGGTTACCCTGGTGAAAGTGCATGGATCGGCCAATCTGGCGCGCGGCGTCTATGGCCGCGACGCGGCGTTGTATGTGAACGGGCAGCTCGGTCAGCGCGGCGCGCAGGGCAACGCGGTGGAATTCGCCGGGCCTTTTATTGAGGCGCTATCGATGGATATGCGCTTTACCTTTGCCAACATGGGCGTGGAGCTGGGTGCGGTGGCGTCCTATATCCAGCCGGACGAAACAACATTGAATTGGGTGCGGCCTCGCGCGAAAAAGCCTTTCAAGGTGTATGAAACGGACAAGGATTTTGCATACGATCAGGTGCATGAGGTCGATGTCTCGGGCCTCGAGCCGCAGATCGCGGTGCCACACAAGCCCGACAACGTGATGCCGGTATCGAAAGTAGCCGGACGCAAGTTGGATCAGGCGTATCTGGGTTCGTGCGCGAGCGGGCGTCTCGAGGACATGGCGGCGGCGGCTGCCGTGCTGAAGGGCCGCAAGGTTCATCCCGATGTGCGTTTCGTGGTTACGCCGGGCTCTCGCGAAGTCCTGCTGGCGGCCACGCGCGCGGGCTACATCGAAATTTTTCACGAGGCTAATGCCATTGTCACCAGCGCCAACTGCGGTGCGTGTCCGGGACTGCATGGCGGCATCCTCAGCCCCGGCGAAGTAGCAATTACATCGATAACGCGCAATTTCGAGGGGCGCATGGGGCCCGGAGCAGAAGTTTACCTGGCGTCGCCGGCGACGGTGGCGGCTTCAGCGATCGAAGGATGCATTGCCAGTCCTCTCAACTATTTGTAGGGCGGCCATGAAAATCACAGCCAGGGTCTGGAAGTTTCCCCAGGATGACATCAACACAGGATTGATCCGCAAGCCGCAGTACAACTACCTGCCGCCGCAGGAGCAGGGTAAGCACTGCATGGAAGCGCTTGATCCAACCTTCGCGGGCAAAGTGCAGCCGGGTGACATTATTGTCGCAGGCAAAAACTTCGGCTGCGGTTCGTCGGTGCCGGTGCATCATTCGATTATGGCGCTGGGCATGCCGGTGGTGCTCGCCGAGTCGTTCGCGAAGCTGTTTTTCAGCAACTGCATCGGCAGCGGCCTGTGGCCGGTGCCGTGCGCGGGCATTCTGAATCTGGTGGAGACAGGTGACCTACTGGAAATCGATACTGCGACGTTTGCGTTGCGCAATCTCAACAACGGCAAATCGCTCGCCGGCCAGCAACTACCGCCTCTGTATCGCGACATGATCGAAGCGGGCGGTGAAAAACCTTATCTCAAACAGCGGCTGGCGAAGTTGGCGTGAAACGATTAACCGCATTGCACGCGAGTGGCTGCCGCGCACGGACTGCGACGCCTCTCGCGTGTGATTGTCTGCTGACACACCCTGCCCTCTTCCAAAAAAAGCTCAAGGAATATCCCAAGCATGGATACGTACGGCACTCACCACGAGAATCACCACAGCGGTAGCCGCGTAGAGGATTTTCGTCTGATCACCGGTAGCGGAAAATTCGCCGCCGACTGGAATGCGCCGGGACAGTTGCACGCCTGCTTCGCGCGTTCGGACCGCGCGCACGCGAGGATAGTCTCCGTCGACATCGCTCCGGCACTCGCGCATCCGGGGGTCAAGGCCGTGTTCACCGGCGAGGATGCGGTGCGTGCGGGCTACGTCAATTCCCCGAATGCGCTCAACTTTCCCGGCCGTAACGGCATGCGTGCGCTGACGCCCAAGCGGCCGGTGCTTGCCCACGGCAAGGTGCGCTTCGTCGGCGAAGCCTTCGCGCTGGTTGTCGCCGAAACGGCAATACAGGCGATCGATGCGGCCGAGCTGATTGTGGCCGACTATGAAGAACTGCCCGCGATCGTAGACCCGGAAGGATCGCTTGCCGCGGGTGCGCCGCAGTTGCACGACGACGTGCCGGGCAACCTGGTGTTCGAGAGCGAGGCCGGCAACGAGCAGGAAGTCGATGCCGCTTTTGCCGGGGCGGCACATATCACACGTCTTAAGGTGCAAGTCTCCCGGGTCTCTCCCAGTCCCCTGGAGCCGCGCGCGTGCCTGGTCACCTACGAGCCGACGAACGGGGAATACACGTTCAACGTCTGTATGCAAGGCTCCACTTTCCTGCGCTGGCAGATGGGAACGTACACCAACCTGCCCGAGGATAAGCTCAACTTTGTGGCGCAGGACGTCGGCGGCGGCTTCGGTCAGCGCTCGACCGCTTACCCAGAATACTGTGCGCTCATGATCGCGGCGGAGGCGACGCGGCGGCCGGTCAAGTGGGTGTCGTCGCGGGTCGAGAGTTTTCTCACCGATACGCACGGGCGTGCCAACATCATCGACGGCGCGCTGGCGACCGATGCCGATGGTCGTTTTCTCGCGATGCGGCTCGACTGGATCAACGACATGGGCGCCTATTTGTCTCCCGGCGCGATGGGCCACATCCGCAACACGACGGCATGCATGACGGGCGTCTACCGTATTCCCGCGCTCTATGCAACGTTCCGGGTTCCGCTCACCAACACGACGCCGGTATCGGCCTATCGCGGCGCCGGCCGGCCGGATGCGGCATACGCCGTGGAGCGCCTGGTGGATACGGCAGCGGCGGAGCTTGGCATCGATCGCGTCGAGTTGCGGCGCCGCAACTTCATTCCGCCGTCGGCGTTTCCGTACAAGACGCCCACGGGCTCGGTCTACGACAACGCCGATCTGCCGGGATTGCTGGAGCATGCGCTGGCATTCGCCGACTGGGCGGGCTACGAACGCCGCCGCGAGGCTTCGACGGCATCCGGTCGGCTGCGCGGCCTTGGGATTGCGACGTGGGTCGAAAATACTGCGGCCGGGCGCGCGCCCAGGGACGAGGTCGAGCTCGAGGTGAACGCACAGGGCATAGTTACCATTCATACGGTGTCGAAGTCGAGCGGCAACGGCCACGAGACCACGCTGGCGATGATCGTGGCGGATGCGCTCGGCATTCCTCGAGAGCGGGCGATAGTGGAGCAGTGCGCCCCGCACAAACGCCTCGTCGGCAATCACACGAGCGGCTCACGCAGCACAGTCGGGGCGGGGAGCGCATGCTACGTCGCGGCACAGGAGCTGATCAACACAGGCAAGGCGCTGGCCGCGCTGGCGTTCAAGGTGGAGCCCTCGCAGGTCAGTTATGCCTCGGGCGAATTCCGCTCCGTTGATTCGCCGCGCTTCATCCAGCTTGCCGATCTCGCACGCGAGAAGACGTTGAGCGTGATCGGCAGCGGCACGTTCGGATCGACCTACCCCAACGGCTGCCACATCGCCGAGGTGGAGATCGATCCGGAGACCGGCGTCAGCGAGATCGTGTCGTACTGCGCGGTCGACGATTGTGGCGTCGTCATTAATCACGCGATCGTTGAAGGCCAGATGCACGGCGGGGTGGTGCAGGGCGCCGGCCAGATCTTCGGCGAGCAGATCGTTTACGATCGAGACACCGGGCAGTCCCTCACAGCGAGCTTCATGGACTACACCATGCCGCGCGCAGAACTGCTGCGCGAGCTACGCGCCGAGGATCATCCCACGCCCAGCACAGTGAGCCCGCTCGGCGTGAAGGGTGTAGGCGAATCCGGTTGCACGGCTTCGCTGCCGGCGCTGGCGAACGCTGTCATCGACGCGCTGCGTCCGCTGGGCGTGAAACATCTGGATATGCCGATGACGCCTTCACGGCTTTGGCGGGCGATGCGGATGGTTAAGTAGAGAATTAAAAACATCAATAAAAACAAATAGTTATGACACATCAGCATACCGAGACATAACGGAAATTCTCAGTGGCTATCAGCATCACGGTCAATGGCAGGCCGCACACGGTTGAGGCAACGGACGAAACGCCGCTGCTTTATGTGTTGCGCAATGAGGCAAGGGCGGGCGCTACGGCTGCGGCGTAGCGCAATGCGGCACCTGCACCGTCATCATTGATGGAAAGGCGGTGCAATCGTGCGATGTGCCGGTGTCGGCGGTGGCGGGAAAATCAATCACCACGATCGAAGGCATCGGCTCGGTCGATCAACCGCATCCGTTGCAACGCGCGTTTGTCGATGAACAAGCGGCGCAATGCGGCTATTGTGCCACCGGCATCATCCTGTCGGCGAAAGCGCTGCTCGATGCAAACCCGAATGCGGGCGATGCGGAAATTCGCGGCGCACTGGCGAAAAACCTGTGCCGCTGCGGCGCGCATCAGCGCATGCTGAGAGCGATCAGGCGTGCGGCTCAATTGATGAAGAAATAATCATGGCGAATGAAACCACCGCACGTCGCAAACTGCCCGGCAGCCTCGATACCAACCGCTCGTTGGCGACGTGGCCCAGCATCAATCGCGACGGCACCGTCGATATGCGCCCCGGCGAGATCGAAATCGGCCAAGGCATCCTCTCCGCGCTATTTGCTGAAGCTCCCCGCGAAGACCGAAGTCTTCGGCGAAAAAATAATCCGAACACAGCCGCCGGTGGCAAAACACTCGAAGCGGAGTATTCACGCCATTTTCTCACGCATGCGGCGCCGTCGTGCGCCGTGGTGGCGGATGCGGCATTGCTCGCGCGTGCGGTGGCGAGCCGCCCGGTGCGCGTGCAGTGGATGCGCGAAGAAGAGTTTATGTGGGAGCCGTTTGCCCCGGCGATGGTGATGAAAACGCGGGCGACGCTGGGCAAGGATGGCAACGTTGCGTCATGGCATTTCAATATCTGGAGCCACGGCCACAGCTCGCGTCCGATTCCGGGGCGGGTAGCAATCTGCTGTCGTCGTGGTATCTCGAAAAGCCCATGACGCGCGCGCCAACGGTCAATCCGCCGCTGCCCGGCGGCGGCAGCCACCGCAACGGCATTCCGCTTTACGACTTTCCGAATCAGCGCATTGCCAATCATCTGATTCCCGATCCGCGTGTCCACGCTGCGCGGGGTGGGCAGCCATGCCAATGTATTCGCGATTGAAACGTTCATGGATGAACTGGCACTTGCTGCGAACGCCGATCCGGTTGAATACCGCTTGCGGCATTTGAAGGATGCACGCGCGTGATCAGAAAGGCGACGGCACGCGCGGCAAGGGCATCGGTTTCGCGCGCTACAAAAACGCCGCCGCCTACGTGGCGATCATTGCGGAAGTGGAACTGGCCGAAGACCTGCGCGTGCCGAAGCTGTGGTGCGCGTTCGACGTGGGACAGGCGATACACGTCGATGGCGTCATCAATCAGATGGAAGGCGGCATCATACAGGCGGTGAGTTTCACGCTGAAAGAAGCAGTGAAATACGACCGCGAGCGCATCACGCAACAAAGCTGGGATGACTACCCGATTCTGTCGTTCACCGAAGTGCCCGAAGTGGAAGTCGCGTTGATCAACCATCCGGAGCTGCCGCCGGTGGGTGCGGGTGAGGGCATGCAGGGGCCGCTGTCGGCGGCTATCGGCAACGCTTTGTTTAATGCGGCGGGCGTGCGCTTGCGCGATCTGCCGTTCACGCGTGACCGGCTGGTTGCCGCGATGTTGGAATAATCGGACATAAGGAAAGGCGATCCGCTAGGAACAACAGAGGGAGAAAGAGGCAGCCCCCCAGCAGTCCGTTCATTGGGTTACGGCAAGCTCAGGGACGAACGGCTCAATGACAGGTTGAAGCAGCAGGCGCAGATCGTCATCGAACAGTGGCGTAAGCACTACAACACCCAGAGCCCGCATAGTAGTCTGAACTATCGACCACCTGCACCACAGATGATAGCTCCCGGAACGCCCCCAACCACAACCGCATTCACTAAGCAGTAGACTACTTACTGTCTCATGCCTAGATCACAAAATCAGGCTGGTCACATCGACGTGAGCCCGCCGCCAGCGCTTATGTAATAGTGAAAATCAGCGTTTAGCGGTTGCGATTCGCGTGTAAATAAAGGGGGAATAGCAGGGTTCGGATAAAGTTTGCGTGGTTGACCGTTTGGCGGCAGGCCGATACATTGCCGGTTGGTAAAAAATAGCGTTTAACATTCCTATAACCTCCGGAGGACAGCAAGCGGTGCGATTAGCAGGATTGCAATTCAAATTTGACACAAGCTTTTCACACTGACGGAGAATTCCAGCACATGTCCGATCTAAAAATCATGGCTGAAGGCCTGGGCTTCCCCGAAGGCCCGGTGGTGTGCGACGACGGTTCTGTCGTGGTCGTTGAACTGCGCAATCGAAAAATCTCACGCGTGTCGCCGGACGGCACGGTCACACTGTTTTCAAACGCGGGCGGCGGCCCCAACGGGCTGGCGGTGGGGCCTGATGGATTTTTTTATCATACCAACAACGGCGGCAATCGTTACATTGACGGCCATCCGCTGGGCATGGGACCGCACCCGGATTATCAATTTGGCTATGTGCAGCGCATCGATCCGCAGAGTGGTGTAGCCACGCTGCTGTATAAAGAAGCCAATGGCCGCACGCTGTCAGCGCCTAACGATCTGGTCTTCGACACGGCAGGCGGTTTTTACTTCACCGATCTCGGCAAGCGCATGCCCACGCACAAGGTGCTGGGCGGGCTCTACTACGCGCTGCCCGACGGCTCAAAAGTGGTCGAGGTGGCTTATCCCATTTTGAGTCCCAACGGCTGCGGCCTGTCCCCCAACGGCAAAATTATTTACGTCGCGGAAACCGACACCGCACGCCTGTGGGCGTTCGATATCGTGAGCCCCGGCAAAATCGCACCCGCACCGCAGTATACGTCCCACAGCGGCCGCATCATCGGCGGGCTGGGCGGCAAGGCTAAATTCGACAGTCTGAAAGTACTGGCCAACGGTAACATCGTGGTGGCGACGCTGGTTGAGGGCTGCCTCACCGAATTCAACCCGGCAGGTGAAGTCGTGCGCTCGGTGAATATGCCCGATGGACATGTCACCAATCTGGCCTTCGGCGGGCCGGACATGCGTACCGCTTACATCACGCTATCCGCGAGCGGACGGCTGGGCGCGATGCAGTGGCCTACACCAGGTTTGAAGCTGAATTATGCTGACCGGGCCTGATGCGGCGTCACACTGCCGCCGCCAATCATCGGTGGCAGCTGGGCGGGTACGAAGGCATCGCAACCCCTTTCCCCGAGAAGCCTAAACGCATGTGATGGCGGACTTATGGCCGGCTGCGTACGCGCGTCCAACGGTATTAGGGTATTGTCTACGAAAGACAATGGCGTATTGCTGCCGGCTGGATGGGGTAGCCGATTAGCAAGACACGGGTAACACGCGGGGGCAACTGGAGGCAACCTAGTTTAGGAAAAATCAATTGCATATAACCGCTCTGTCGCCACCACTGCTAGGGTGCCTCCCCCGGTACAGCTTACAGTTGGCGATGGCGCAGAATTAATTGCCCTGCGACTTCGTGCCGGCATGCAAATATAATGTGGGAACCGAGTAGCGGCCTTGTCGACTTATCGAGATAAAGGAACGTACTCCATACATTCCTGTGCATGTACGTCTTAAGGCGGGCAACAAGAAAACTATTGATTGCGACGTCGACACGACCTCAATTCTGTATAGCCCCAATTAGAGCGTTTTCGGAAATGGTGACTATCACGCACCTTCGTCCTTGGGGAAAACCTGACTGTATAAATTGTAAACGCGGCTTTTGAGATTTTCCGAAATATTACGGAACGAGCGCAATCATGAGCGATAAATCCGCATTAAAGATTCTGGTGGTTGACGATGAACCGTTCATATTGAAGCTGCATGAACGTACATTAGCCAATCTGGGATTCAACTCCGTCACTACCTGCGCGAGCGCGCTGCACGCACTGGAGATAATAGACCACGCGGCTGCGCCGCCGGACCTGATTCTGCTCGATCTGAATATGCCGGATATGGATGGGGTCGAGTTCGTGCGCTACCTCGTCAAGCGCGACTATCCCGGCAGTCTCATCCTGTTGAGCGGCGAGGACGAACGCGTATTGCAAACGGCTGAGAAACTGGTGCATGCACATCAGATCCCAATGCTTGGCCACATGCGTAAACCCGTCAAGCGGGAGGAGTTGGGCAATCTCTTGCAGAAATGGACGCCCACGTCCAAGAGCCGGCAGTTGTCTCCACGGAAAATTTATACCGCGGAGGAAGTACGGTCAGCCATCGTCGGTGGCGAGTTGGTCAACCACTATCAGCCCATGGTTTCGCTCTCCACCGGGCACCTTATAGGCACTGAAACGTTGGTGCGCTGGAGGCATCCGCTGGACGGCTTGGTATTACCCTTTCAGTTTATCGACGTGGCGGAACAGAATGGCCTGATTCGCGACCTCACTCATGTCGTCATCAATAACGCGCTGGCACAAGCCAGCGCCTGGAATTCGGAGATGGGATTGGCGTTGCAAACGACCATCAACGTATCCATGGACGACCTGGGCTCACTCGATTTTGCCGATTATATTGGCGAGCAGGCAGCCGTGATGGGCATTTCTCCGCAGCAGGTGACGCTCGAGGTGACGGAAAGTCAATTGATGCAGGATCGGCATGTGGCGTTCGACGTGCTAACCCGGCTGCGTCTCAAACGTTTCCGCATCTCGATCGACGATTTCGGTACTGGACACTCTTCACTCGCCCAATTGCGTGACATTCCATTCGACGAACTGAAGATCGACCGCGGTTTCGTGCACGGAGCCTGCATTGACAGGACGCAGCGTGCGATTTTCAACATGAGCGTGATTCTCGCCAAGCAATTGAACATGAGCATCGTGACCGAAGGTGTAGAAGACCGCGCTGATTGGGATTTTGTGCGCCGTTCAGGATGTGACATTGCCCAAGGTTACTTCATCGCCAAGCCCATGCCTGCTGAAGACCTGCGCGACTGGATCAAAGGCTGGGAAGCGCGCGCTCTGGAAACAAACACAGTTGCTGTTGCGACGCAAAGCAAGCACGGCAGTCTTTTGGACGCCACGCCGCTTGAGACACTTGTCGCTTCCATTGTGGAAGTTACTAAACAACGCGAACAAACTGCGCTGGAAGATTGTTTAGCGCATGCCATTGCTCGGTTGACTGAAGCAAAATCTCTGACGCTTTACCGCTTGCAGCCCAAAGACGGTGAAATTTTTGTAACATCGGATTTGCATTTGACTGAGGGTGGGAAGGCTTCCACAAGAAACACGAACATTGAGCCTTTTGCGCTTTCCAGCAACGCACCGCTTGCCGAATCTCTGCGTAAACCTTACGTGGCACGCATTGCGGACGAGACGGGGGAAATAGAGACAAAATTGATTCTACCTTTGCAGGGCGCGAGAGGAGATATCTCCGCTTTTTGCCAAGTCGAAAATACCAGCAACGACGTTAGCGCTCGACGTGTGCTGCCTCTGCTGCTGGAGCTTTATACGAACTTTCTTGCTCTGCTTGATGATAACGAGCGAGATATGTTGACCGGCTTGTTGAATCGCAAAACCTTCGATCTGCGTATTTCCAAAATACTGCCTACCCTTAAAAGCCAGAATATCCGCTCTGCTGATAAGTCTGCGCCGGACAAATTTTGTCTTGCGACTTTAGATATAGATCACTTTAAACATGTCAACGACACCTTCGGGCACGTCTATGGAGACGAAGTACTGTTGTTATTTTCAAATTTAATGAAAAAGACCTTTCGCGACAACGATTTATTGTTCCGTTTTGGAGGAGAGGAATTTGTTGTTCTGCTTGCCACTACTGACATTGCGCATGCTCCCATAGCTCTGGAGCGCTTTCGTGCCGCGGTCGAAAATTATAAATTTCCCGGCGTTGGGCAAGTAACCGTGAGTATTGGTGTTGCGTTGATCTCGTCGGCCGAACCGCCACGGACCACCTTGGATCGCGCGGACCAGGCCCTGTATTTCGCCAAGCAGAATGGCCGCAATCAAATTCGTTCTTATGAAGACTTGGTGAAGCAAGGGCTGTTAAAAGAACAGAACATCCAGTCAGGCGAAATAGAGTTGTTTTAAGTGCTCGTCACAGATCGAAACATACAAAACATACCGAATAGCACTCCAAGTCATATACCGTAGCCCGGCATGCGAAACTGATATATACCTAATCCTCAAGCTTTAAGTGATTGATAAAAATGTGGTGAACATAGCGGTTGTCAATGTCGTCGGCCAACGATGCTGCCGCGCGTTCCGATACCATTGCAGATATGACGTAGATCAGTTTCTAGCCGGGTTAAGGGCAGGTCATATTGTTTAGTTTTTTTGATACCAGTGAATACGGAGGGCATGAAAACACCTCGCCAGCGTCGCAGTCAGTATGTCGAGCGTTGTCTCGGCGTCCGGCATGCTTTGGATCTCGGCCCGAATCGCACGCGCAGTCGCAGTAAACGCCGGTTCGATGAGAAGCCGTTCCACGGCTGCAGCGATTGCATCGCCGGAGATTTCCGCCGGCGCGAGGGACAATGCGGCGCCGGATTTCTGGCACGCTTCCGCATTCATGAATTGATCGCCGCCCTGTGGGATGACAAGCTGCGGTAGTCCGTGGCTTAGCGCACCGAACATGATACCTGCGCCACCCTGAGATACAACAAGGCAACAATGCGGCAAAAGCAGTGCGTGCGACACGTATCGCTCGATGAGTACATGTGCAGGCTGCGGTCCGAATCGAGCAGGATCAACGCCGGGCCCAACGGTGACGACGAGATTGAACGCAAGTTTTCGCAGACTCGCGATGGCGCTTTCGAGCACGTCGGTGGATTCGTGGAAAACGGTACCAAGCGTCAGATGAACAGTGCGTGAATAGGGAAGCAAGCCAAACCCGACTGGTAGCCGGTCACCCGGCGCAACCATACCACCCGCCGGTCTAAGGGACACCACATGCTTCCACATGCGTTCACCGGGTGACTGTAGGGCCGGCGGACACATGTGCAGGTAAGTCGCTTCCGGCAGCGTCCGCGCGATGTTCCGTACGTTCCATCGGTGCCCGATCGCTTCGATTGCCGCCGCGAACGGCAGCCAGATTCGGGCTGGCGGCATCAGTCCCAAACCATGGACATAGTGCCGCGCCCCGACGATAGCCGCAACCGTCGGGCCGGCGAGCTCGGTCTCTTCATGAATCACGAGGTCTGGCTTCCAGGCAACTGCGCGCGGCACCAGATCCTCGGCACGCTTCAGCGCGCTGGTCGCGAAGTAGTTCAACCATGAATCATGCCTGTTGCCGCCTGCTTGGTTGTGCGTAAGTCCCACGGGCCACGCGGTTAGCTGGAACCGCTCAACGTGTGGGATCAAATCCGCTCCGGTAGCGACAACGACTTCGTGTCCAGCCCGCTGTGCTGCAATTGCGAGCGGTAACACGGCGTTAACGTGTCCGTACATGGGTCCACTGGTAAACAGAATGCGCATAAGTTGTCCTCATTCGTCGGCGATGTTCAAGCACTTTGGCAGCCAGTCGCATACGGCTTAAGCCTTGCTATGCAGCGAGAGCGACGTGGCAGTGCGTAGTTGCGAGAACTGTTCCGATATACGGAGCGGTTCGCTGAATCAGAGACACTCGTTACGCAAATTCTTTTTCAGCCGGGCAGAAAAATGGCGGGAGCTACCAGAGCTGGGTGCCGTTGCCAGTAAATACGAATGGCGTTGACGAGGGATCGGCTCGTACTGAAGCATCCTCGACTGAAAAGAAGCCGCTGCTGTTCGGCTGATGCGGTCGCGGCGATGAAATACTCGTTAACCGTAATTAATTGATTTTATTGAATTTTAAATTGCAAAATTTTAGCGGGCTGTACGTCTTGGACTCAGCACATCAACAGATCAATCAGAAATTGATCTAAGTGTGTCATCCGGGTGTAACCGATAAAGGGGGAGCCAACGTATATCAGGCTGGATGGCGTAAGAATGCGCCGTCGTATTCCGGCGAATGTTTTATTTCACTCAAACCGACCTGGAGGTCAGCATGAATAATCCAATCAAAGGCTTAGGGTATGTCGTTTTGCTCCTCGGCGCAGCGATAATCGCAGCAACGCACGCGAGTCCCATTGTGTTTTCGGGTTCCGGTACCGACGCCACAGCCCAGTTCAATGCTTTCCGCACCGCGGTGGGCGGTGGATCCCGCATCACGTGGGATGGTGTCAGATTGGACGGAACCGATGCAAACCCGGCCACGAGTATTATCGATCCCGGCAAAACCGTCGCGATTCCGGTCGATCGATTCAGAGGCGCGGGCGCGATCTACGCGGCGCCCTATGCCGTGAGTGGCGACGGTTTTGCCGGTGTGAATCCCGCGACCGCGGGCCAGTTTCCGGCGTTCACCCCGGGAAACACATTTGCCATGTTCGATGCCACGTCGGGTAAGTTCGATGATCGTTTCATCGCGCAAAGTTTCGTGCTTCCCGGCACCGCCACGGTAGCAGGCACGCGCGGGTTTGGAGCGATTTTCGCCGATGTCGAAGTGGCCGGCACCAGCAGCATCGAATATTTTGGCCGCAACGCAAACGGTGATCGGATAAGCTTGGGCAAGTTCGATGTTCCGGTTGGCCGGAGCGGCGAGCACGAGTTCCTCGGCGTGGTTTTCGATGATACGGTTGTCGCGGACGTGCTGTTGACGGTGGGCACCAACGCCTTGTTCAGTTTCGACGGCACAACGATCACCTCATTTGGTCCTGAATCTCTGCGCACCGGGATTGACCTTGCGGTATCCGACGATTTCGTGTTCGCCACACCGCAGCAACTGCGCGCCGTGCCCATACCTTCTACGCTGCTCTTGCTTGCGATCCCTGCGCTTTTTCTGATGCGGCGTTACGGCGCCACGGCGACGTAACCGCTTGTGCCTGTATTGGATTAGAACAAATGAAACGGGTGTTTAAATTTCTTGGCTTCACCGTCGTAATGGTTGTCCTGTTGGTTGCCGCTGTCGCTATTGCGGCGCAGCTCCTAAGCGAACGCAAGACGCACCGCAAGGTGGACATCAAAATTGCGGCGCCGGCGATCGACAATGCTTCGCTCAAACAAGGCAAGTATCTGTTCGAATCGCGCGGCTGCATGGAATGCCACGGTGCGGGCGGCCAGGGCCGCGAACTGATCAACGATCCGAACGGCTTGTACGTCAGAACGCCCAACATCACGACCGGGACCACTGGCACAGTGAAAACCTACAGCGATGTCGACTGGGTGCGCGCTATACGCCACGGCATCAAGCCGAATGGCGAGCCTCTGCTCATCATGCCGAGCGAGGACTACAGCCGTCTCACCGACGCGGATACAGCATCACTCATTGCCTATTTGCGCAGTTTGCCGCCTGCCGACGGCGAGCCCGGGGTGATTCGTTTTCCACTCATTGTTAAGGCGCTCTATGCGTTTGGCGCGATCAAGGACGCAGCAGAAAAAATAGATCACGCGCAGCCGGCGTCGGTGCCTGTCACCGTCGCCGCGACCGTTGAGCACGGCGCTTACGTCGCGAACATGTGCATCGGCTGCCACGGCCCCACCCTGTCGGGGGGCAAGATTCCCGGCGGCCCGCCCACTTGGCCGCCTGCTGCGAACCTGACCTCCGGTTCCGGCAGCAAGATGCCTATCTACGATACCGCGGAGAAATTCGTGGTGATGATGCGTACCGCCAAACGTCCAGACGGCAGCGAGGTGAGCAAAGTCATGCCGTTCGACAGCCTGAAGAGGCTCACTGACGTCGATCTGCAGGCACTGCACATTTATCTGAAAACACTGCAACCGCGGGACGCAGGTAACCGCTAACACGCGGGAGGAGAAACCGTCATTGCGGGCTCTCGACCAGGCTCGGGACAAAGACAGCGAGGTGCGATCGTCGCGTCACAACGTCTGCGAAGTTTTTCTGGCGTCCGATGTTTCAAATCGTCATGCGGTTTTCGGCGGTTGAACGTCGGGCACCTTCACGCCTTCGAAGTACTGCGCCGTTTCGTTGGCAACCGCTTCGCTTACGATCTTGGTAAGACGTTGCAGCGCCGTGTGCAGCAACTTCAACCCGTCCTCGTCCGTAGCGGAGGCTCTTGCTTCGGCCGTTGCCAGTTCCCATTCCGAAAGGGCGAATTGCAGCGTGAGTTGTGTTTGAGTATAGAGTTGCCAGGCTTTCTGCCAATTGAAAAAGGCGTTAGCCGCGGCGACCAGCGCGATGAGCCACGCCATCGCCGATGCCGCCAGCGACTTGAATTCCGCAGGACTTACCAGCGTGATGAAAGGCAGGCTGATGCTCAGAAAAAGCAGGACGAAACCGGTGAATCGAAACGCCATACGGCGGCGGGGCGCGCGCTTTTGATAAAACGCGATGTACCACAGTACGCTGCCCTGCGTGTTTTGGTCCTTGAAGAAGCTCTGTTCTTTCAGGGCAGCAAGAAAGGTTTCGACTTTCAGCAGCGTGTTCGGCATGGCGCGTCTAATCCTCGCAGTTATTCAGCAGAGCGGCCACAGCTACAGGCAAAGTAATATTAATTGTAAGTATTTGATTTTATTGATGTTTTCTCGAAGAGTGGTATCGCGTCGTTCCGAGTAACGACGAAACGCAATACGTACCACAATCGCAAATAGACATTACAGAGGCGCGAGTGAGATAGCAACAGCGAGCCCATCGCCGTATGCGACCACAAGGTTCGCTGTTGCAATCGATATCCATGTGTGGATTTTACTCATCCAGAATCCGCACCGAAGTGGCGACCGCGCTCGATCGCGATTCAACGCCAATCTTGATAAAAAGATGTTCGAGGTGTTTGTCTACAGTGCGATAGCTGATGCCCAAGATATCCGCGATGTCGCGATTCGATTTGCCGCACGAAAGCCAGAACAGTACCTCCGCTTCACGGCTGGTGAGGCCCAGCCTGACCTGCAGCTTGCCGATGCCCGCGCGTTCGATTTCGGCGGGTTCAGCCTGTTGAATGATCAGCAGGACCTCGTCGTCGGATACACGGCTGAGCCAGCGGAAGCGTATCTTTATATCGTGCGCCGCCACAACGATGTTTTCGCTGGGTGCCGGCGCACCACTTGCAGCGCTTCGAGCCATCCACGCACGCACCTGCGGAGGAAGCTCAATGGGTGGCGACGTCAAGACAAGGTCGTCTGCTATAGGGTCATTCTGGGCGCCGCTGTTTGCAGACAGCTTTGCCAATATGTGTTGTGCTTGCGGTGTAGCCCATTTGACATTGCCGCGCGTGTCTGCGGCTAACATGGTGCGTCCGCTGACGTCCAATGCGGTTCTGACATCTTGTGACTCGCGCGCGCGCGCAAGGTGGACGCGCATGCGCGCGAGCAACTCGTTGGGTGCAATGGGTTTGGTGAGGTAGTCAATTCCGCCGGCCTCCAGACCCCGTACAATATGTTCTGTTTCCTCGAGACCCGTCATGAAAATCACCGGTATGTGGGCAGCCGGTCCGGCTTTCAGCGCGCGGCAGGTTTCGAACCCATCCATGCCGGGCATGACCGCATCGAGCAGAATCAGGTCCGGCAACAGGTGTACTACCTGCTCCAGCGCGCGCTTGCCGTCGGTGGCGATCAGTACGGTGATGCCCGCATCTTCAAGCGCATCGATCAAAAGTTGCAGGGTATCGGGATGATCGTCGACCACCAGCACGATCGACCGCTCAAGGGATTTATTTGTCACGTTGGCGCAGCGCCTCCAGCGTGTTCAGATAAGGTTTGAATTGAAACGTTCTGACGTAATCACCCAGCTTGTCCAGCAGCGGGCGCGATTCGGGTAAAACCTGATGCAGCGATGCCAGCTTGCACTCAATACCGCGAATGTAGCCGATATTGCCCAGTGCAATGAGTTCTTCGACATGGGCTTCTTCAAGCCGGAACATAGAAATTCCGCCGGTGTTTTCCGCGCGCGGTAACGCCGGCTCGTCGGCCATGAACGTCCATTCGAGCGTCAGATGCTTTTGCAATCGATCCAGCAGGTGCGAAATTACGACGGGCTTGACCAGAAAATCACAGTTCTGGGAAGGTTCGTCGCGCAGATGCTGGCTTTCGAAGGCGTTGGCCGAGATGACGACGATGGGAAGATGGTTGAATCCGAGCGCGCGTATGCGTCTGACAACTTCCCAACCGTTGATGCCCGGCATGGAGATATCGAGTAGCAACAAGTCCGGCGCGCACTGCGGCAAAAATTGCAGGCACTGTGCACCGTCGCTCGCCGTAAACAGGCTAAAGCCGAGGGGCCCCAGGGTATCGCGCATCAGCATTCGGTGATCGGAATCGTCGTCTACTACCAGCACTTTTTTGCGTGGTCCGAGATAGCCGTGAATGCGCGCTTCAGTATGCGGCTGCGCCCTTTCGCTGTTATCCACCGTTAACAGCATGCGCAGACGGAATACGCTGCCGCTACCGGGAACGCTGCTCACCGATATATCGCCGCCCATGACTTGCGCTAACAGGTCGCTGATGGTCAACCCCAGCCCGGTACCGGCAATGCCCGCGGCGGCGGCGCCCCGCTCAAACGGTTCAAAGATGCGCTTGAGCTCCTCGGCCTCAATGCCGATGCCCGTATCCCTGACTTCGAATTCGACAATCTGTCGGCGATAAGCAACGCGCAGGACGACCGAGCCTTGATCCGTGTACTTGATCGCGTTGGAGAGTAAATTGATCAGAATCTGCCGCAGGCGTTTTTCGTCGGTGAGCACGAACGCAGGCAGCGCGGTGTCCAATTCGAGTTTGAGCGCGAGCCCTTTGGCTTCGGCGTGAAGCTCAAACATTTGCACCAGTTGCTCAATGAACTCGGGGAGAGCCAGCCGGTCGCGCCGCAACACCAGCTTTCCCGCCTCGATCTTGGCCATGTCGAGCAGCCCGTCGATCAGCACGGAGAGGTGCTCGCCGCTGCGCTTGATGACTTGCATGCCGCGGCGCCTTGTGGGCAGCACGGGCGCGGACGGATCTTCGTGTTCGAGCAGTTGCGTGTAACCGAGTATCGCATTTAACGGCGTGCGCAGCTCGTGACTGATGCCCGACAGGTAACGGCTCTTGGCCAAATTGGCCGCTTCGGCAACTTCCTTGGCGCGCTTAAGCGCTGCGTCGGTTTGTTGATGGGCTTCAACCTCTTGCTGCAATAGCTGGTTTTGCCGCAACGATTCTTCACGCGCGACCCGCCGGCTTTCCTGCGCCAGCACGAACAGCCACGAGGTCACGCCCGCAATCAGCGTAAGGCACAGAAATACCTTGATCAGCGGCTCTCGCAGGTGCAGGTAGTTGCTGTGGGCGCTTAACGTTTCCTGAAAATAAACCAGCCCAATGACCGTCGCGATCAATCCTATCGCGAGAACGAAACGGGCCATGTAATGGCCCAGACGGGAGTCAAGCAGCGTTACCGCGCCGGATGGAAGCCAGTGGCCAAAGAAACTACGTACCTGATCGTGCAGCCGCGCTTTATCCTTGCAAATATCGTCACAGCGCGCGTCGAGCGAACAGCACAGTGAGCAGATCGTCCCGCCATAGGCCGGGCAGTGTGCGACGTCCTGCGGTTCGAAACTATGTTCGCAGACACAACAACGTTGCAGCTCGGTGCTGTCCCCGACGTTTTTGGGCGTGCGCGCGAGATAGTATTTGCCTGCAGTCGCCTTTGCGATTACCGGCGCTGCCGCGAATGCAACGCCAAAGGCGATAAAAGCCGACAGCGCCTTGCATACATCACCCAAAACACCCGTGTACGCCACGATGGAAATCAGCGCGGCGAGTGTCATCGCGCCGATGCCGACAGGATTAATGTCGTAGAGGTGGGCACGTTTAAATTCGATGCTCGGCGGGCTCAGGCCCAGCGGTTTGCTGATGACCAGATCGGCAACCAATGCGCCGATCCACGCGATTGCCAGGTTGGCGTAAAGCCCAAGGATGGTCTCCAACGCTTTGAAGATGCCCAGTTCGGTCAGCAGGAACGCAATCATCACGTTGAAAACCACCCACACTACGCGGCCTGGGTGACTCTGCGATATGCGAGCGAAAAAATTCGACCAGGCAATTGAACCTGCATAGGCATTGGTCACGTTGATTTTCAGTTGTGACACGACAACAAATAAACCCGCTGCCACCAACGCGAAATTCGGCGATGAGAAAACATATTTGAAAGCGTTCAGGTACATTTGCGTGGGTTCGCCCGCTTGTTCGATGGGCACCTCGTGCTGCAGCGCCAGAAAAGCAAGAAACGACCCAGCCAGCATTTTGAGCGCGCCTGGAATAATCCAGCCGGGCCCCGCGGCGACGAGGGCGATCCACCAGCCGGTGCGCGTGCGCGCGCCAGGACGCGGCAGGAAGCGCAGGAAATCGACCTGTTCGCCGATCTGCACTACCAGCGACATCACGACACCTGCGGCAGCCCCATATTGCAGTAGGTTAAAGGCTCCGGCGGCATCGCCGTGATGTCCCGCGAACGTAGTCCATTGCCTGAATGACTCTGGTGACTGCACGACGATAAAAGCAAACGGCAAAAGATGCAGCGTAATCCACAGCGGCTGTGTCCACGTCTGGAAGCGGCTGATCAGCGTGATGCCGTGGGTGACGAGTGGTATGACCGCGAGCGAGCTGACGATGTAGCCGACGGTCAGCGGCACGCCGAGACACAAATTGAGCGCATGAGCCATGATCGCCGCTTCGATGGCGAAGAAAATAAAAGTGAACGAAGCGTAAATTAGCGACGTAATGGTCGAGCCAAGATAGCCGAACCCGGCGCCGCGCGTCAGCAAATCCATATCGAGGCCGTGTTTGGCGGCGTAGTAACTGATCGGCAATCCAGTCAGGAATATCAGCAGACTGACGGTGGCGATCGCCCATACGGCGTTAGTAAATCCGTAATTGAGTGTGATGGCGCCACCGATCGCCTCTAGCGCGAGAAATGAAATTGCGCCGAGTGCTGTGTTGGCAACCCGAAAATTCGACCAGCGGCGCGCGCTATTCGCGGTAAAGCGCAGCGCGTAATCTTCAAGCGTCTGGTTGGCGACCCAGCGGTTGTAGTCGCGGCGGATGGGAATGATTTTTTGAATACTCATGATAGTCCGAAGTCATTCCCTGAATACAACATGACGCCCCAGCAACAGCGGGCGCTTGATTTTGGTGCGCCGTCAGAGCCACACGCACCAAAGAAAACAGATGTTGCGCTGCGTTGCCCTGAACGCTGCATCGCTTACACGGTGTCGTCTTAGTAATAGCAAGAGTCGCACCAGATCCCTGAGTAATGAGTGCCCTACGCAAAATGGCGTGTAATGGATGTACGCGATTTCGCGTATTTGTGCGACGCAGCATTTCAGCTAACGTGTGGTCGTCAACGGCTAACGTCGACTTGCGGCGCGAAACCACAACACTTGTTGTTCACATATAAAGGAGAATTTCATGTCGGGGCACAAAGACCATGATGATCGCACCTTGGAGAATCCCGCTTCCCTGGATTCGCCTTCACTGACGCGGCGGCGAATTTTGCAGGGAATGTCCGCGCTGCCGGTGTTAGCGATTCCCGGTATTTCGCTGGCTCAGCAATTCCCAACAGCGAAAATCAACACTACCAAGCTGGCGATAACTGACACCGAAGTTACGGTCGGCCAATTGCACTCCGCCACCGGCACGATGGCGATTTCTGAAACTGGATCGATTCAAGCCGAGCAACTGGCCATCGACCAGATCAACGCGATGGGCGGCATCCTTGGCCGCAAGATCAAGGTGATCAAGGAAGACGGCGCTTCAGATTGGCCAACCTTCGCCGAGAAGTCGAAGAAACTGCTGATCAATGACCGCTGCGCTGCGGTGTTCGGCTGCTGGACGTCGGCCTCGCGCAAGGCGGTGCTGCCCGTATTCGAGAAAGAAAATGGCCTGCTCTACTACCCGACCTTCTACGAAGGCCTGGAGCAGTCGAAGAACGTTTTCTACACCGGTCAGGAAGCGACCCAGCAGATTCTCTACGGCCTCGAGTGGACTAAGAACGAAAAAAAAGCCAAGACGTTCTTCCTGATCGGCTCCGACTACATCTGGCCGCGTACCTCAATGAAGATTGCGCGCAAGCACATTGAGAATTTCCAGAAAGCCAAGGTCGTGGGTGAAGAGTACTACCCGCTGGGCAGCACCAACTTCGGCTCGTTGATGAACAAGATCAAGCTGCAAAAGCCGGACTGCATCTTTACAGCCGTAGTGGGTGGTTCGAACGTCGCGTTCTACAAGGCACTCAAGGCCGCCGGCATCACCGGCGACAAGCAGTTACTCCTGACCCTGGCTGTAACCGAAGACGAAATGACGGGCGTAGGCGGCGACAATTTTGCCGGCTTCTATTCTTCGATGAAGTACTTCCAATCGCTGGACAATGAGAACAACAAAAAATTTGTCGCCGCGTTCAAGGCCAAGTACGGTCCGAAATCCGTGATCGGCGACGTCACGCAGGCCGCTTATCTAGGCGCCTGGCTGTGGAAGGCGGCCGTGGAACGTGCGTCGAGCTTTGACGTGGATAAGGTGGTGGCAGCGTCGCCCGGCATCGAATTGAAGCAGGCGCCCGAAGGCTACGTGAAACTCGACGCCAACCACCACCTTTGGAGCAAGTCGCGTATCGCGATGGGCAATCCGGATGGCACCTTCAAAGTTGTTGCGGAGTCGCCGGAGTTGATTAAACCAGACCCGTTCCCCAAAGGCTATCAATAACACATTTTAGTTGAAGCCAATGCGGCCAGGTGCTGAGCGCTTGGCCGCATCACTCACTACCTGAGAACCTACTCATGAACTTTTCTGAACTGCTGAACATCGGTCTGATGCAGGGCTTTGCAGGATTGAGCCTGTTCGCGGTGCTGCTGCTAATGGGTCTGGGTTTGGCGATCATCTTCGGCCAGATGGGCGTCATCAACATGGCGCACGGCGAGTTCATGGCGATCGGCGCTTATACGATCTACCTCGGTTCGAACCTGATGAGCCAGTACGCGCCTGCACTCGAAGCGGTCTATTTTCCCTTCGCCGTAGTTCTGGCCTTCTGTTTCGCTTTCGCCGGCGGATGGCTGGTCGAATGGGGCCTTATCCGCCATCTCTACAAGCGACCGCTCGACACCTTGCTGGCGACCTGGGGTATCAGCCTGGCGATGCAGCAATGCTTCCGCACCTTTATTGGTCCAAAAGAAGTCAGTCCGACATTGCCTGACTGGTTGCTCGGTTCCTGGGCTCCCGTGTCAGGCCTCGACATACCGCGCAACGGCTTGTTTGTGCTGGCGCTCACCTTGGTGGTCACCTGCGGTGTGTTGATCGCGCTCAGCAAAAGCCGGTGGGGACTGCGCGTGCGCGCCACGGTGAGTAACCGTGTGATGGCCAACGCCATCGGCATCGACACCAAGAAGACCGACCGGCTGACCTTTGCCATCGGTTGCGGCATCGCCGGCATGGCGGGCGCGGCATTCACCACCATCGGCTCTACTGGCCCAACATCCGGGCAGCTCTACATTGTCGATTCGTTCCTGGTGGTGACTTTCGGTGGTGCGGCAAGTCTGCTCGGCACCGTGGTATCGGCCTTCGGCATTGCTCAGACACAGTCGCTCGCCGAATTCTTTCTGCATGGTTCCATGGCCAAAGTGTTAACGCTGTCACTGATCGTATTGATCCTGATGGTGCGTCCGCAGGGTTTGTTTGCCAGCAAGGTGCGGCGCTGATCCGATGAACGCTATCACCCCTATCTCGAAATTTCCACGGAGCCTGTCCCGATGATTGCTCTTCAAGCCCTGATCAAGCGCTACCAACTGGCCAGTGTGCTGGTGCTGACACTGCTGTTAGCGGTAGTGCTGCCGCTCGCGCTCGACATCTTCCGTCTCAATCTGGTCGGCAAGTACCTGACCTATGCCTTTGTCGCTGTCGGGCTGGTGATGGTGTGGGGTTACGGCGGGGTGTTGAGCCTGGGACAGGGGGTTTTCTTCGGTCTGGGCGGCTATGCGATGGCGATGTTCCTGAAGCTCGAAGCCTCCGACCCGATCACCACCAAGATCCAGTCAACGCCTGGCATTCCCGACTTCATGGACTGGAATCAGCTCACGGCGCTGCCGGCACTTTGGGTGCCGTTCAAATCGCTTTCGTTCACACTGTTCGCGGTGATCGCGGTGCCGACGCTGCTCGCCTGGATCGTCAGCTTCGCGATGTTCAAGCGCCGCGTGGGTGGAGTGTATTTCGCGATCATCACACAGGCGGTCGCGCTGATTCTCACCGTGCTCATCATCGGCCAGCAAGGCTACACCGGCGGCGTCAACGGCATGACCGATCTGAAAACGGTGCTCGGCTGGGATACGCGCACCGATTCTGCCAAATATATTCTGTACTACCTGTGCGTCGCGCTGCTGATTGCCAGCATCCTCCTGTGCCGCTGGATCCAGACCGGCAAGGCCGGCACGCTACTGCTGGCGATGCGTGACAAGGAAGACCGGGTGCGTTTTTCCGGCTACGACGTCGCCGATTTCCGCATCTTCACGTTCTGTCTCGCTGCCGCGCTGTCCGGCATTGGCGGCGCGCTGTTCTCGCTGCAGGTCGGCTTCATGTCGCCGAGCTTCGTCGGCATAGTGCCGTCGATCGAGATGGTGATCTTCGCGGCCGTGGGCGGACGCATGAGCCTGGTTGGCGCGGTCTACGGCACGCTGCTGGTCAACGCCGGCAAGACCTTTTTCTCGGAGAGCTTCCCCGATTTGTGGCTGTTTCTGATGGCTGGGCTGTTCATTGGCGTGACGATGGCTTTCCCCATGGGACTGGCGGGGTTGTGGGAGAGTCACGTTGTGCCTTGGTGGGCGAAGCGGCGCAGGCGCGATAACAAGGCCAGCCAGCCCATCGAAAACGCAGCCTCACCCGCGCCGGACACGGAGACGAAGCCGGCGCGCACGGTGGCGGGCGATCTGCCGTTGCTCACCAGCCTGGGTGACGTCAGTGCCCAACGCGCCGTACCCGGGAGCATTTGATGAGCAGCAACACCGATTTCGCACTCGCGATCGAAGACCTGACTGTTTCATTCGACGGATTCAAAGCCATCGATGCGCTGAACCTGTACATCGACCGCAATGAATTGCGCGCGATTATCGGCCCCAATGGCGCGGGCAAGACCACATTGCTTGACCTGATCTGCGGCAGGACCAAGGCCAGCGCGGGGAGCATCAAATTCAAGAACACCGAACTCACCAGGATGGCGGAATTCAAGCGGGTGCGCCTGGGTATTGGGCGCAAATTCCAGACGCCATCGATCTACGAGAACCTGAGCGTCTTTCAGAACCTCGAAGTCTCGTTTCCCAAGGGACGCACGGTGATGGGCGCGCTGGCTTTCAAGTGCAATGACGAAGTCAAGGCGCGGGTTCAAGTCGTTGCCGAAGACATTTTTCTTGCAGACCGCCTCGACCTCGAAGCGGGGTTGCTTAGCCACGGCCAGAAGCAATGGCTGGAGATCGGCATGCTGCTGATGCAGTCACCCGAGTTGCTGCTGCTCGATGAACCGATCGCCGGCATGAGCGCACGCGAGCGCGATCTTACTGCCGAGTTGCTGCAGCGGATCTGCAAGAACCGAGCGGTGATTGTGATCGAGCACGACATGGATTTTGTGAAGCGCATCGCCCACAAAGTGACGGTTATGCATCAGGGAAAGATACTCGCAGAAGGGCCGATGGCGCAGGTGCAGGCCGACCCGAAGGTAATCGATGTTTATCTGGGACACTGAAATGCGCGCACGGCGCAGGAGCACCTCAACATGCTGAAAGTGACCGACCTATTTGTCGCCTATGGCCAGAGCGAGGCGCTGCACGGCATCTCGTTTGACGGCAACAAGAACGAGACCGTTGCGATCATGGGACGCAATGGTATGGGCAAGACCACGCTCTTCAAGAGTCTGATGGGGGTGTTGCCGGTGAAGAGCGGCAGCATCGAGGTGGCAGGCAGCGAGGTGTCAAAGGACGAGAGCTTTCGCCGCGTCGCCAAGGGCCTCGCTTACGTGCCGCAGGGGCGGATGATTTTTCCCACGCTGACGGTCGAGGAGAACATCCTGACCGGGATGGAAAATTCAAAATCCCGGCGCATTCCCGACGATATCTATGCGCTTTTCCCGGTGCTGTTCGACATGAAGCGGCGCAAGGGCGGCAACCTCTCCGGTGGGCAGCAGCAGCAGTTGGCGATTGCCCGCGCGCTGGTCACCGAGCCCAAGGTGCTTTTGCTCGACGAGCCAACCGAGGGCATTCAGCCGTCGATTATCAAAGACATCGCCAAGGCGCTGAATGAGATTCGCAAGCTGCGCGAGATCACCATCATCGTCTCCGAGCAGGTGTTGAGCTTTGCGATGGATGTTGCAGACCGGTTGTTTGTCATCGAGGGCGGCCGCCTCGTGCATGAAACCTCGCGCGCCGACACTGATGTGGGCCGCATCAAGCAATACCTGTCCGTTTAGCCACCTGCCGCATCGTTTGAGCTATTAATATAAGTATTTGTTTTTAAAGGGTTTTTTTAAAAGGAGAATTTTATGCCCGAAACGCTGATCAAGGTTGATCTGACGAAATCGCCCACCGAGAACGAGAACATCCACAATCGCTGGCATCCGGACATCCCCATGGCGTGCTGGGTCAAGCCGGGCGACGACTTCGTGCTCGAAACCTTTGACTGGACGGGCGGCTTTATCAAGAACAACGACAGCGCCGACGACGTGCGCGACATCGACCTGACCACCGTGCATTACCTGTCGGGCCCCGTCGGCGTCAAAGGTGCCGAACCCGGCGATCTGCTGGTGGTTGACTTGCTCGACATTGGCGCCAAGCCCGACAGCCTGTGGGGCTTTAACGGTTTTTTCTCAAAAAAGAACGGCGGTGGTTTTCTCACCGATCATTTTCCGCAGGCGCAAAAATCGATCTGGGACATCGAAGGCCTGTTCACCCGTTCGCGCCACGTGCCGGGTGTGCATTTTGCGGGGTTGATTCACCCGGGGCTGATCGGTTGTCTACCGGATAAAAAGATGCTGGAGATGTGGAACAAACGCGAGACCGATTTCATCGCGACCGATCCGAATCGCGTACCGCCATTGGCCGTACCGCCCTCGGCGGGTACCGCGCATATGGGCAAGATGACCGGCGATGCCAAGGCCAAGGCTGCCGCGGAAGGCGCGCGCACCGTGCCGCCACGCGAGCACGGCGGCAACTGCGACATCAAGGACTTGTCGCGCGGCTCGAAAATCTTTTTCCCGGTGTATGTCGATGGCGCCGGCCTGAGCGTCGGCGATCTGCATTTCAGTCAGGGCGATGGTGAGATCACTTTTTGTGGGGCCATCGAAATGGCTGGCTGGGTGCACATGAAGGTCAGTCTGATCAAGGGCGGCATGGCGCTCTACGGCATCAAGAACCCGATCTTCAAGCCAAGCCCGATCACCCCAACCTACAACGATTACCTGATTTTCGAAGGCATTTCGGTTGACGAGTACGGCAAGCAACACTACCTCGACGTGCATGTCGCCTATCGCCAAGCTTGCCTGAATGCGATCGAATATCTCAAAAAATTCGGCTACTCCGGCGCGCAGGCTCACTCTATCCTCGGTACAGCGCCCGTGCAGGGACACATCAGCGGCGTCGTCGATATTCCGAATGCCTGCGCCACGCTGTGGCTGCCGACGCAGATCTTCGACTTCGACATCAATCCGAGCGCGGCTGGACCGACGAAGTATCTGGATGGTTCGATTTCCATGCCGCTGTCACCCGATCTCGTCTGAAGCGGCGGCCATGCCAACTTACGACTATGCCTGCGCGCATTGCGGTGGTTTTGATGCGATTCGCGCGGTGGCGCAGCGCAATGAGCCGGTAGGCTGTCCGGACTGCGGTGCTACATCGCCGCGCGAATCG
>Ga0193752_1000804_pt1 | contig 28368 bp, 14 predicted proteins | sample H1c1metaG_FD_144924 | JGI IMG/M metagenome (GOLD analysis project Ga0193752, IMG submission 144924) | Soil microbial communities from a riparian zone of the East river system, Colorado, United States - H1c1 | ecosystem: Environmental > Terrestrial > Soil > Riparian zone | place: USA: East River...
CGCGAAAGCAGAAAGGCGCGGACGATATCGCCCGCGCCTTTCTGCTTTCGCGTCAGTCGCGTCAGTCGCGTCAGTCGCTGTCGACTGACGAGATCTTCGGCGTAGTCGGTAGGTAGAACGCGAAGCCGAGCGTGAACATGTGATTGAAGTGCGAGAGGTGATCGCCCGAGTTCACTTGGCTATCCGGGAAGTCGCCGCGCGGGTCGCCGGCTTCATCAGTACCCGAGGTGTTCCAGTTGAACGGGAGGGCGCGCCACTCGAGCGTCATCGCGAGGAAGTCCGCGAGGTACAGCGACAGACCTGCACCGAACGTCGGCGCGATTGCGACGCGCGACGAACGAAGACCCTGCGTCGGCTCGAAGCACTCGATCTGCGCGGCCAAGTCAGCCCGACCGCGGCAGTCGTTCGAGGTGGCGGCCGTGACGTCCTGGCGTTCTTCCACGCCGGCAAAACCAACACCGCCGAACACGTAGAAGTCGGTATCGACGAACAACTTCTCGAAGATGCCGAGCTTACCGCGCAAGGGAATGAACTGAACTTCCGGCGCTGCCATCCACTTGATCCGGCCGATCTGCTTCGTGAAGTTCTGCCGATTCGGCAAGCTGAGCACGTTGACGCTGTTCGTCTGGCCCTTGGCGGCGACCTCGTCGGTCAACGCCGAATCGATGTTCCCTGCGGCAAAGCCACCCCACACGCCGATGCCGAGCCAGTCGGTCGGGTGGAACATCAACTGTCCACCGGGCAGGATCGCGCGAGAGAACTCGTCTTCGAGAGTCATCGTCGCGTGCAGCTGAACCTGGAAGCGCATCTGACGATAGATACGCAAACCGATGACAGCAGGTGCGCCAGCGAGAGGCCCTTCGACTTGAACTTCCTGTGCGCGCGTGGCCTGCGTGATCCCCAGGGTCGCGAGCAGCGAGGCGATCGTCATCCAGCTGATTGCAAAACGCTTTGTGGTGCTCATCGCTTTCACATCCATCGTTCGTACTGGGTGCACGATCACTTCGGGTAGCTGTATTCGAAGGTGAATGGGAAGAACATCGTGAAGCCCAGCGACACCGTGACGTTGTTCGTCAGGGTGGAGTTGCTGTCGATCCACGTGGTCTCGTCTTCACGGTTTTTGCCGAGGGCCACCTCGAGGTTCTCGAGCTTCTCCATGTACAGGTAGTCGCGGAGCTCGCCGAAGACGGTGAGCCAGCGCGTGACGAACACGCGCAGACCGATGCCCGCGTTGAAAGCGACGCGCCAGCCAAAGTCGAATGTACGAACTGCCGGGTCGATCACCGGCACGGGACGCGTGCGAAGCACGCCGACGCCACCGACCAAGTAGGCATCCCACTGGAAGATCGAGTCGTTGAACATCTCGAACTTGCCGTAGATGGGCACGTACGTGAAGTTCAGGTGCGCGCCGAGCTGATACTCCGTCACCGGCACCGCCAAGCGAGTCGAACGACGGATCGTGAAGTTCAGATCCGAGTCGGTCTCGAGGCCCTGGTACCAGAGGAAGTTCGCGCCGACTGCGAGCACGTTCGTGATCCAGTAGTTGAGGCCCGCGGCGAGCGCCGGGTGCGACACATACTGATCGTTGAACGTTTGCGAGTACGCAGGCGCGAGCTCGAAACGACCGGTGCGGAGCACGTACATGCGCTGCACCGCGTAGATCTTCTCGATCACTTCCTTCTCGCGAGGCAGGCGCTCGTCGGCAGTTGTTTCTTCCTTGCCGCCTTCCGCCGTGAGCTCCGAGAGGATGTCCCCGCCGCTCGCCGAACCCGAGGCCTTTACATCGCCACCGGCTTCGCCGCCCGCTTCCCCGCCTTCAGGCGGAGGCGCTTCTTTGTCCGGAGCAGGTGCCGTCTCGGCTTCATTCAGATCGAACGACATGTCTTGCGCTTGCGCGCTGCCGAACACTGTCAGTCCGATCCACGCGGCCACGGCTGCCAACAAAGCAGCGCGGCCGTTTCCGAAGATCGTGTCATCGCGGAGACTCAGGTTCATCGTTGCACCTAAAATCCGATTTGCTTTCGCGCCTAGAAGAGCGTTGCGACCGCCCGTAAGTGAAAGCAGTCAGTCGTGAAAGAGGACAAAACTCGAACGCGCGGACCCACGCGGCTCGCAAAAGACGCCGACGCGCAGAGTGCGGCCCATCGGCCGTGCTCCCCTTGCACGCCGCACTTGCGAGCTGCGCTCATGCCGCAAGAATCTCCCCGTCCGGCTTCGCGAACAGCGCTTCGACGAAGCTCCTTGCGTCGAACTCCCGCAGGTCTTCGATGCGCTCACCCAGGCCGATGAACCTCACGGGGACGCGATGTTCATCGACGATCCCGAGGATCATTCCACCCTTCGCAGTCCCGTCGAGTTTCGTCAGCACGACGCCACTGACCTGCAGCGCTTCACGGAACATGTGCATTTGTTGCACAGCGTTCTGCCCTGTTGTGGCGTCAAGTACAAGCAAAATTTCGTCAGCACCACGGCCACCGAGCGCCTTTTGCACGGTGCGATCGACCTTCTTCAGTTCCTCCATCAGAGGCACTTTCGTGTGAAGTCGACCAGCCGTATCAGCGATCACTAAATCAAAACCTTCTGCCTGCGCCCTCTTCACTGCTTCGAAGATGACTGCACCGGGATCGGAACCTTCCTTTCCGGTGACGACAGGACAGTTCACACGCTTAGCCCAAACTTCGAGCTGAAAAACAGCAGCAGCTCGGAACGTGTCACCGGCAGCAAGCAAGACCTTACGTCCACTTGCGACGTATCGCGCTGCGAGCTTTCCGATCGTCGTCGTCTTACCAGCGCCGTTGACGCCGACGACCAACATCAATGACGGCCTGTTCGAAAGCTCGATGGGCTTCGCCGGAACGTCGAGCACTTCGACTCCGAGTGCGCGCAGCGACTTCCAAACACTGTCCGTATCGGAGAGCTGTCCCGAGACCATCTGCTCGCGAAGCTTTGCGAGCATCCGCTCGCTGGTCTTCACACCGACGTCGGAGGTGATCAACACCTCCTCGATTTCGTCGAGGAGCGTCTGATCGACCGTCGGGCGCGAGCCGAACAACTTCGCGAGCCGCGCGACCAAACCACCGCGCGTGTTCGCGAGACCTTTGCGCAGCGCTGCGATGTCGCGCGCGTGAGCGACCTCGGCGAGTGCCGCTGCCCGTTCGATGACTTCGCCCGCGACTTCCGCTTCCTCGCGATCGCGATCGCGATCGCGGGGCGCCTCTTCAGCCGGAGCAGCTTCCGCCGCAGCGGGCGGAGCACTCGGCGCTTCTAGCTTCCGCGCCTCGCGTGCTGTTTCTGCAGCGCCTGGCAACGCAGTTGGCGAAGGCTCCGGCTGAGCCGGCTGCTTCGGTAGCTGTGGCGCACGCCGCTGGACTAGGAACAACACCAGTCCAACGAGAACTACAGCCACAACAGCGATGATGATTGATGTGTCCATGAGCTAGGACGAGAAAGCCTTTACACAAAGGCGCGCACCGGCCGCCCACTATAGAAATGGCCAGGCGCGAACGTCAACGAAGATGTGGGAATCTTGCGCGCTACCCCTACGCTCCTAGGCGTGGGAGCCCCATATGCGGGGCGACCGCGTGATCTCACGGATCTCGGCGCTGTAACAACTCTTCGGCGTGCACTTCGATCGCGTGCACATGTTCGACCGTTGGCTCACCCGGGGCGTAGGCAGTGTGCTCGACCAACTCACTGACGCGCTCGAGCGTGGGGCCCGACCAGTCGGTCGGGGCGCTCCGGAGCGTCTCGCGGACGGTCGCCGTGTGCTGCAGCTCACGCGTTGGAAACACTCGCCGGAGTAGCGGGCGGTGTGCCTCGAGCGCGAGTGTGCGCAGGCTCCGGAGCCTGACTCGAAGACCGCTGCCTTCGCCGGCGTGCGGGATCCGGAGCTCGGAGGCTTCGAGCGCATAACCGGGGGCGCGGGATTCGACGCGATAGGCGCCCGGCTCGAGCTGCGGGATCGAGAAGCTGCCGTCCGGCTTCACGGTCGCGGTGACCTCTCGACCGTCGCTCCTCACGACGCGAAGGGCTGCCTGCGCGATCGGAGCGGCGGTATCCGCGTCTTCGATCGAGCCGTCGAGGTTGAGTTGCGACGGAAGCATCCGACGCGCCGCGCCGAGTTGGACCCCCGCGCGATTGACCGGCGCGGGCGGCCGCGCACCGAACCAGGCATTGCGCCGCACGAAGAGCCAGGAGAACGCGAGCGACAAAACACTCGGCAGGGCGATCCACCACAAACTCGGCCCGGGCCGAGCCGGGATCGTGATCGCGCGCTCGGTCGAACGACTCGGAACCAAGCCCGGGTTGTCGGGATCGAAACGCGCGGACACGTGGCGCACGACTTCCTCTGCGCCGCGCGGGAAGGCGAGCACGTGATCGAATTGCCCGCTCGCATCGGTGATCAACGTCTGCGCGTGCTCGCTGTCGACGAACAATCCGACTGCCGCTTTCGGCAACGCGCCCGCGCGTGTGGAGAGCGTCCCAGCAACGCGCACGCCCTCGTGCTCGGGATCGAACGTCGCCGCCGTCAGCTTCAGCTCGGTCGCGCGCTGCCGCAGGATCGAAAGGCGCACGCGGCCGGCGGCGCGTTCGGGGTCGACGGCGCTGCTCGCCATCCATTGCCCCGGACCAGGCGCACCCAGATCTGCGTTCGGCAGCGCGCCGCGCCACACACCCTGCTCGTCCGTCGTACCCCGCGCGAGCTCGCGGCCGCTCTCGTCGCGCAGGTCGACCGCGAGCCGCGCCGCGCCCGCAGCAGAGCTCGCCCGCAGCTCGAACTCGGTCGTCGGGTCGTCCAGCGTGATCACGTGGCCGCGCGGCAGGCTCAGCTGGAGCTGCACGTCCGCGCGCGTCACGTCGAACGTCTGGCTGAAGATCGTGGCTTCGTACTGCGAGTCGCCGGCAAAGCTCGCGTGGAGCGTGTAGCGGCCGGTGCCGCGCGTGAGCGCTTGCACGAACCTTCCGGCGCGGTCGGTGCGCAACGTACGCGACGCGGTGTCGCTCGGTGAAGCGTCGTCCGCCGCGTCGAGCGTCAAAAGGACGTAGCGGCCGTCGAGCGGTTGATCGAGATCATCGACGAGCGTGCCTTCGATGCGGACGATGCTCGCGCTCGGCTGCGCGTGAAGCTCGAGTCGTGTGCTCGCGCGCACATGCAGCGTCGGCTGTGCGCTCGCACGTGCGGCGGCAGGTGCGCCACTTGCGAGTGGTGCGAGTGGTGCAGCTGGCGCGGGCGCAGCAGCTGACGGCTGCGCGCCAGCGGCGCAGGAGTACGACACGCTGAACCAGCCAGCCAAGAGTGAAACGACGGCGGCGGTGGGCGGCCGCATCGCCTACGTTTCCTCCATTGCGACGCATTTCGCAAGTCTGAGAGACTGTTGTTGGGTGACGGAACGCGGTGTTGGACGTCGGACGACCCCGTGCGATGCGTCCGCTCTGGAGGCGAAGCGAGTGACGCGCGGCTGGCGAGCGGGACCTTGGGTCCAATGGTGCCAAGTTCTCTTGGCGTGCACGCTATGCCTGCATGCGCAAAGAGTTCGAGCCGATGACCCCCGCAACACGTACTTAATCAAGTTGCTGCAGGGTTCATCTCAGTTTCGAGTTCGGGCGCAAGCCGCGATTTCGCTCGGAGCAGTCACGAGCTCGAGCGATGCGATCAGCGCGCTGACGACGGCGCTGGTCGATGCGCATCCGGCCGTCCGCGCCGCAGCCGCAAATTCGCTTGGACGCATTGGAACCACGGCATCGGTCGCGGCCTTGCGAAAGCTCCAGAAGGATCCGGAGGAGCCGGTGCGCTCGGCGGCCCAAGTTGCGATCGCCAAGCTCGAGACCGCGCCGTCGAACAACAGCGTCTACGCGAGCGCGCGTTCCAACGCGGCCGAGCCGGAGCAAGCTCCCGGCCCGGCGCTTTACTACGTGGCGGTTACGGCCCCGGCGACGCGAATTACGACGATCGATCGCAAGGCGCTCGCGGATGCGCGGAGCTTCATCAAGCAGCGGGTAGGGCAGATTCGTGGCGTCGTGATCGCACCAGACGGTGAAGACAATCACGCCGCCGACCGCATCTTGAAGTCCAAGAACATGAAGGGCTTCTCCCTCGACAGCGCGATCGTGAGCGTCGAGAAAAAGGGTGCGGCGGGTACGCGAGTTTCGGTCTCTGTCATCGTCGCGACCTATCCAGGGCGCGATATGCGAGCCATCATGCAGGGCGCAGCAACAGTGAGTGGGAGTGGTGCGGATGCATCCACGCAGGCGCTGGAGGGCGCTTTGAGTGGAGCACTGCGGCAGCTGCCCCAGGCGTTGGCACGGTGAGGCGCACGATGACGCGAAAGAGGGCATGGCCATGTTCGTAATCAGCGCTTGCAATGTGTCACGAATCTTGAAGCTGACGGCTGCGGAGAGTCCGCTATGACGACGGAGGCCGAACAGCTCTCGGGGCGTCCCCTGTCGGGCGGCCCGGGGATGCATCCGAAGCGTCGCTTACGGAACTACCTCCTCGTTCCGAGCTTTCAGCTGAAGTACACGGCGATGGTGGTCGGTGTGACTGTCGTCGTCGCGAGCGTGCTCGGGATCCTTGCGTACAAATATTCGCAGGGCCAAACCGAGATGCTGTCGATGAATCGGATGGCGGCGCAGGGCAGCTCGATCACCGAGGAGTTCGTGCGGGATCTCGAGCGCTACAGCGAGCAGGCAGATCGGCGGGTCGCCCTGAGCATCGCCGGCGCGGTCTTGTTGCTCGCGCTGGCGCTGGCGATGACCGGGATCGTCGTGACGCACCGGCTCGTGGGTCCGGCGTTTCGGTTGAAGATGCTGCTGCGCGAGGTCCGAGACGGCCGGCTCGTGATTCGAGGACGCCTGAGAAAAGGCGACGAGCTGCAGGATATCTTTGAAGCTTTTCAGGAAATGATCCTGAGCTTACGCGCGGCGCAGGAGCAGGAGATCGCGCTCTTGGAAGCCGCGATCGAGCGGGCCAAGGGGGCAGGCGTTCCAAGGGAAGCGATCGCCGACGTCGAGTCGGTGCGCGACCGCATGCGCGCCGCGCTCGACTGACTCACCTGAAGGCGGCCTCGTAATAGGTCAGCCTGCCTTCCGGCCGGTCGAACACCACACACGCCGCATCGAAGCGAACCTCGACGTATCCGAGGTCCGCGTTCCTCAGCCAGATCGCCGCCGCTTGGCGCACGCGCTGGATCTTCACCGGCGTGATCGTGTGCGCCGGTGAGATGAAGCGGTCGTTGCTGCGGGCGCGGACTTCGCAGAACACGAGCAGTGCTGCGCGCCTGGCGATCAAATCGAGTTCGAGGTGCCCGAGCCGCGCGTTGCGCTCGAGCACAGCAAAGCCCGTGCGCTCGAGGTACGCGGCGACGAGTGCTTCGGCACGGCGGCCGAGCTCGGGCCGAGAATTGAAAAGGGCCGATCGACTCACGTGGAGTCCATCGGCCCAGTTGGTCGAGTGTTGCGTGGCAGCTCGAAGCTGCGACGCGATCAGTCGAGGTTTACAGTACCGTCGCGGACGCAGTACTTGCCGCGCACGCCGGCGTTGCCCTGCTCGAGCACCTGCGCACAGGTGAAGCCGCTCGGGCAGCTGCACTCTGCAAACTTGCCGACATCGACGTCGCACCGGCAGGTGCAGTAGACGCGCTTCTCGATGTCTTCCTGCGCAGCGCAACACGGAATCGCGACGCACTTCGGGTCGTTACCGGTGCAGGTGCGGCACTCACCCTGAGGTTTGCAGCCGGCAGTGCCCGGAGGGGCGCCCGCGAGCTGGTACACCATGCAGACCCGTGTCTCGCACTGGACTGAGCTGGTCTCGATGTAGGCCTCGCTCTGATCGAAGCCGTCGCCGGGCACTTGCTCCGGCAAACACGGCGCTCCGACCGCGGGAGTCGAACAACCGATCAGTCCCAGTGTGAGGACGGCCGCCGTTGCGGCTAGTAGCGATGTTGCCTGCATCAGCCTAGATCCTTCTTCGCGCGCGAGCCCGGCCCGTTGTGACAGTACTGCACAGCCGCGAGGTAACAGCGGCCATCATGTGTCGACCGGCATGCACACATAATTCGCCGTCGCTCGCGTTGTCAAGGTTTAGCTAACCCGTCTGCTCGAAACTTGCACAGGCTTTTTGCTCGTTGCGGGGAACTTGAAGCCGGTCACCGATCTCGGCATTGTGTCCTCACTTGGGGCTGGTTGCGATCAGAATCGCAGCTTCCCGATCGGACACGACATGGGGTTCGAGATCGCGCCGTGTGAATCTGTCGACACAGCGGGTGTGTCGGCTAAACACCGCCACTCAGACGAGATTTTGCACAACGACTTCGCTTCGAAGCGCGGGTCGCCGGGCCTCGAACGCACTCAATTCGGTGCCACTTGGCGTGTGGACGTAGATGCGTACACTCTGCCCGAACGTTGCACAGCGCGGCGTTTTCGCTTGACAACGCGATTTTTGGCTTCTTATGATGGCGCCCCGTCCCGCTTGTAACCCTTCGAATTTGCAGTAACTTTTCCCGGCTCTGCGCAAATTCGGGTGGCTTGGGTGAAACCTAGTGCGGGTCTTAGCAGGGCTACTTTCGAGCGCTTCAGTGGGACTCACCCAACGGTCGTCGGACGACAACGGAGATTTTCGGATGTGCATTAACCGAACAGTGTCGCGGACTGTAGTCGTGTTCGTGACCTTGGTAGTCGCCGGTGCGACGACCTCGCACGCGCAAGACATGCAATTCGGTTTGGAGGAAAGTGGTCAAGCTCCACCACAGGGTCCGCCAGCTGAAGGGCCGCCTTCCGAAGCTCTAGCGAACGCTCTGCGGATGTACACGCAGGAGCGTTACCAAGAAGCCGCGGTTCAGTTTCAACGTGTGGTCGAAGGCGAGACGCCGGACGCGCCTGCCAACGTGCAGAAGGCGCAGTTCTTTCTCGGCAAGTGCCTCTACCACCTCCACTACTACCAGTCGGCGCTCGCAGTGTTCGACGAGGTCTCGGAGCAGGGTCGCAATCACCTCTTCTTCGACCAGACGCTGCAGTGGCTCGCGCAGCTCGGCTCGCAGCTGCCGGAGCCCGCAGGCATCATCGACAAGATCGGCCGGTTCGGTGTCGATCAGCTCGAGCAGTTCAACAACGCCGACAACGCCGACTTGTACAACCAGCTGCTCTATTTGATGGGCCGCTCGAAGTACAACCAGGGCGAGTTCGACAAAGCGATCGAGCTCTTCCAGAAGGTCGACAAGGCGAACAAGTGGTACGTGAAGGCGCGCTTCTTCGAGGGCATCTCGTACGTGCGCATGCGCAAGGCGCAGCCCGCCGCGACCGCATTCCGCGACATCATCACGGCGATCGATGACGGTGAAGTCGAGAATCTGGACGACGCCGATCGCATGCGTGACCTCGGCTGGATCTCGCTCGCTCGCGTTTACTACACCGCTGCGAACCGCACGACGGCGGATGGCGAGCGCAAGGTCGATGGCGTGCTCCTCGGCAACGCCGTGGAAGCCTGGACGAAGATCGAGCCCGAGAGCGAATACTGGCTCGATGCACTCTTCGAAGCCTCGTGGGCATTTTTCCTCGCGGACGAATACGCGCGCGCACTCGGCAACGTTCACACGCTGAACTCGCCGTACTTCAAAGAGTCGTTCTATCCAGAAGCGCTGGTGCTGAAGGCAGTCGTGTTCTTCTCGAACTGCCAGATGAAAAACGCGACCGCAGTCGTGCAGCAGTTCCACGAGCGCTACGACCCCGTCAAAACGCGCTTGGACGAGCTCCTCACGAAGTACCAGGACAATGCGCAGTTCTTCGAGTTCTTGCGGAAGGTCCGCGCGGGCGAGTCGAACTTGCCGCGGGAAGTGCGCGCGATCATCACGTCCGCGCTCTCCGATCGCGCAGTCCTCGCGAACCTCGACTACGTGCGCTTGCTCGACGAGGAGAACGTTTCGCTCGAGAAGTCGCCCGGTCAGTTCAAGGCGTCGAGCCTCGGTGCGCGGATCCAGCAGGACGTGCTCGTCGCGAAGTCGTTCGCAGTCGACCAAGCCGGTGACATCGCGAAGGCTCGCTACAACCGCTTGATCGACGAGATGCAGGACCTGGCGAACCAGGTCGATACCGTCGAGATCGAAACGCTCAACTTCGAGCGTGGTCAGCTCTCGCAAGCGTTGCAAGAGCAGCAGACGGCTGCCGGTGAATCCACCGGTGGTCAGGTCTTCGTGTCGCCGGAGCACAACGTGTGGCCGTTCAACGGCGAGTACTGGCGCGACGAACTCGGCTACTACCGGCAAGAAGTCACCTATCGGTGTGGAAGGTAACGGGCATGCAAAAGCCAATTTCGATTTTCCTTGCCTTGTGTCTGTGCTGCGCCGGCTCGATCTCGAGCGCGTCAGCACAGTCGAAGGGCAAGAAGGGAAAGAAGGCCGCCGCGGCGGCTGCAGCCGACAGCGGCAGCTCGTCGTCGGCTTCGAGCTCGTCGTCGAGCTCGACCAAGTCGCTGGCCTCGACCGCTCGCAACAGCGCACCACCGCCAGAAGGCATGTGCGTTTCGCCGGACGCGCCCTCGCGCGTCGCCGAGTGTCCGAGCAACACGCCGAAGGCAGGCAAGGGCGCCGCGGGCGCTCCGAGCTCGAAGCTCCAAGAGGCGAAGCGCAAGACCGAGCAACCGAAGGGCTTGCAGAACAAGGGCCCGTCAGTCGAGCTCGACATGGCGACGTTGCGTAACCGTGAGAAGACCGAGAAAAAGGCGAAGGACCTCCTTCTGCGCGAGCTTCAGGTCACGAAGCGCCTGATCAAGAACACGCGGACGAACGACACGCGTCGCCCGGACTTCTTGCTGCGTCTCGCCGAAGGTTACTTCGAGCTGACGCAGGTCTCGACCGCCGACGTGCGCAAGATGGACGAGCCCATCCACGAGGCCTGTCAGATCAAGAAGGACAAAGGCAAGTGCAACACGCTCAAGAAGGCGCAAGCCGACGCAGAGAAGGGCCTTGCCGGCACGCGTGAAGACAACATCAAGACGCTCGCGCTCTTGGTGAAAGATCACCCCGACTACAAGAAGATGGACGAGGTGCTCTTCGCGCTCGGCTTCTCTCTCGACGAGATGAAGCAGTTCGATCGCGCGCGCCAGGTCTACCACCGGCTGATCAAGAACTTCCCGCAGAGCACGTACATCCCGAACGCGTACTTGTCGTTCGCGGAGTACTACTTCCAGCAGGGCGACATGAAAGCCGCCCAGCAGTTCTACCAGAAGGTCACGGAGATCCCGCCGGAGCGCAACAAGGTCTACGGCTACGCGATCTACAAGCAGGCGTGGTGCTTCTACAACCTCGAGGACTTCAAGAGCTCACTCAAGAGCTTCGTCGAGACCATCGAGTTCGGAACGCAGAACCCCGAGTCTGCCAACGTCGAGAACCTCGTGCGGCAATCGCGCAAGGAACTCGTCATGCCGTACGCACAGGTCGGCAGCCCGGAGCGCGCGCTCGAGTTCTTCAAGCGCTACGCGAAGGACGACGACCAGGCGTTCACGATGTTCGAGAGCCTGGGCGAGCTGTACTTCGACACGGGTAAGTGGCCCGAAGTCATCGCGGTCTATCACGCGCTGATGGCCGAGCGATCGACCGACGACAAGGTCTGCTACTGGCAGACGCGCGTCGCGAACGCGATCGTGTCGTCGAAGCCGAAGCCGCAGCAGGTCACCGAAGTCGAACGCATGGTCGACCTCTGGCAGGCCTACGACAAGGGCACGCACAAGGAAGACGCGAAGAAGCTGTGTAAGCAGTCTGCAGCTTCGGTGCTCATCGACTTGTCGACCGCCTGGCACCGTGAGGCGATCGGTACCGATACCCAGCCTGGAACGAACGACCGCGGCACGATGGAGCTCGCATCGAAGCTCTACCGCTTGTTGCTCAAGGCGTTCCCGGACATGGAGTCGATGACGTTCCCCGACATCGACAAGCGCGACTGGCCGACCGAGTACAAGGTCGCCTACTTCTACGCCGAGCTTCTCTGGAAGATGGAGAACTGGGGCGAGTGCGGTCCGGCGTTCGACAAGGTCCTCGAGGTGAACCCGCAAGGCGAGTTCACGTCGGATGCCGCGTACGCAGCCGTGCTTTGCTACAACAAGCAGTACCAGTCGTCGTTTGCGCAGGACGAGAAGAGTGTCCGCGGCAAGGCGGCGGACGACGACAAGAAGAAGGGCAAGAAGGGCAAGAAGGGCGCGGAGACGACCGAGGACGACAAGGTCGCTCAGTTCCGCGCGAAGGACTTCTCGCCGATGGAAATGGGCATGCTGAACGCGTTCCAGCGTTACGTGTGTTTCGTTCCGGACAGCGAGGACTTGCCGCAGATCAAGTATCGGCGCGCCCGCATCTACTACGAGACAAACCACTTCGAAGAAGCGTCCGTCATCTTCAAGGACATCGCGTTCAACCACTCGAAGACCGAGCTCGGTGTGTACGCGGCGAACTTGTACATGGACTCGCTCAACGTGCTCGGCACGTACAGCGAGCCACGCCGGCCGTCCTGCTACGACGACATGAACAAGGACATCGAGCCTTTGTTCGGTCTGTACTGCGACTCGCCGGAGAAGCGCGAAGCGAACGCCGAGCTCTGCACGGTCCTCGAGCAGTTGCGCTGCGACCTCTTGCGTAAGAAGGCAGAAGGTCTGCAGGCGAACAAGGACTACAAACAAGCGGCTTCGGTCTACGTGTCGATCTTCCGAAGCTTCCGCGAGTGCGGAAAGCTCGACGAAGTTCTGTACAACGCGTCGATCAACTTCGAAGCGGCGCGTTTGCTCGGTCGTGCGATCAAAGTTCGTAAGGTCTTGATCGACAAGTATCCGGAGAGTGAGTGGTCGAAGCGCGCGCTGTACCTGATCGGCGCGAACTTCCACGCTCTCGCCATCTACGATACTGCCGGCGACTACTACGAGCAGTTCGCGAACAAGTATCCGAACGAAGACGGCGCCAAGTGCACCGACGCCGAAAAGACGGCGGGCACGTGCGCGGTCGCACATGAAGCGTTGCAGAACGCGATCTTCTTCCGACTCGGTCTGGGCGACGAAGCGCGCGCAGTCGAAGACGCGAAGACGTTCGAGAAGAACTACACGCGCAAGTTCCCGCGTGAGACTTCGCAAGTCCGGTACTCGCTCGGCTCGATCTACGAGCGCCAGCAAGACTGGAAGCGCGTCGTCGACCACTACTCGAGCTACATCAACCAGTACAAGAAGACCGCTCTTCCGAACGAGTTGATGCAAGCGAACGTCACGGTCGGTCGCGCGTACCTCGCGCAGCTCGACAAGGACAAGGGCGCACGCCAGAAGGCCGACCCGTACTTCCGCAACGCGGTGAAGATCTGGACCGAAGGTGGCCCGGATGCGATCGCGAAGTCGGATGCGCCGGAAGACCAGAAGGCGCGCTACCTCGCATTCGCGAAGATCGCCGCCGCAGAAGCGATGTTCTATCTCGCGAACGACGACTTCGAGAAGTTCGCCGCGATTCCCTTCCCCGTGTTCAAGAGCACGGTCGTGAAGGAGCGCGATCCGATGGCGAAGAAGGCCAAGATGCAGGAGCAGTTCGGCAAGTGGATGCAGGAAGACTTCACGAAGTGGATGGGTGAGAAGGCCAAGGCCCTCGACGTCGCCCAGAAAAACTACGAGAGGATCTCCGAGCTCCAGGTGCCGCAGTGGGACATCGCTGCAGCGACTCGCGTCGGCGACATGTACCTGTCCTTCGTCAACGACTTCCGCGACGCACCGGTGCCGCCGACGCTGCAAGGCGACGACGAGCTGGTGGACTTGTACTACCAAGGTCTCGATGAAGCCTCGCGCCCCTGGGTCGAGAAGGCGAAGAACGCATACGAGTTCTGCCTGATCACCGCGACGAAGGTGCGTTGGTTCAACGAGTTCATGACGCGCTGCGAAGAAGAGCTGTTCAAGCTCGACCCGCGCGCTTACCCCCGTGCTGCGGAGCTCCGCGGCAGCGACACCTATACGTACAGTGCGATGGCGAAACCCGGTCTGATCGACAAGCTCGGCGGCTCCGGCGATGACGAACTGGGAGGAGGCCAATGATGCCCGCGCTTCTTCAGAATCCACGTGGACTCCTGATCGTGCTCTCACTCGCGCTTGCCGCTTGCGGCGGCAGCGCGAGTGGCTCCGCCAGCGTGAGCTCCGGCGGTGACACGAGCGGCGGGGGCAGCGAAGGTGGCGGCAAGCAGGTCAAACTGCCCGGCGGTCAATCGGTCAGCGCGAAAGCGCACACGCAGTGGACCGAAGCCCTCAAGCTCTTCAAGCAGTACGAGAAGTCCGGTTGGAACGACGGACACTGCGACGAGGTTGCGGGTAAGTTCGCCAATGCTGCATCGGCGCAGAAGAAGTTCGCCGAAGCGCTGTACATGGCGGGCCTCTCGAACGACCGCTGCGGTCGCAAGGACAAGGCGCAGGAGTTCTACCGGCAAGCCGTCGGTGCGAACTCCAAGTTCTGCAAAGGTCGCGTCGCGATCGCGGTCGCTTCACTCGATGCGGGCAATGCGTCGGCAGCCGAGCGCGAGTTCGCGCAGTCGGTTGCGGACGATCCGCAGTGCACCGAGGGCTACGTGAACCTCGCGATCATGCAGCGCAAGCGCGGGCTCGAGGGCAACAAGGAAGCGCTCTCGAACCTTCGGCGTGCGCTCGCGATCGACGCGCAGTATCTGCCCGCGTTCAACGAGATGGCGCTCTTGTACTTGAGCGAGGCCGCGGACAACACGAAGAAGCTCGACCTCGCCGAGGTCGTGTGCTCGCAAGCGCAGAAGATCAACGCGAACTACGCGCCGGTCTACAACACGTGGGGTTTGATCGACCTGCGTCGTAACAAGATCATCGACGCGTCGGCGAAGTTCCAAAGGGCGACCGAGCTCGACGCGAAGATCTTCGAAGCGCACATGAACTTCGCGCGCATCACGATCGGCTTCCGCGGCTATCAAGACGCGAAGAGCGCGTACGAGCAGGCGCTGTCGCTCAAGCCGAACGACTTCGAAGCGCAGCTGGGTCTCGGCGTGGCGCTCCGCGGTCTGCAGGACAACGCGAAGGCCGAAGAGGCGTACCAGAAGGCGAGCAAGCTGCAGCCGAATCGCCCCGAGCCGTATTACAACCTCGGCATCCTCTATCAGGACTTCATGAACGGCACGACCGACGAGATGCAGAAGGCTCGCGGCTACTATCAGGAGTTCCTGTCGCGCGCGGGTTCAGAAAAGCGGTTTGCGCCGACGGTCGAAGAGATCCAGCGCAAGTGCAAGCAAGAGGGCAAGCGTCGCGCGCAGGGTAAGAACGCCTGCATCGCCGGCCGCATCCAGAACATCCAGCTCTATCTCGACACGATGAAGCAGATGAAGGAGATGGAGAAGCTCCAGAAGGAGCAGGAGAAGCAGGTCGCTGACATGGAGGCCCAGGAGAAGGCCCAGCAGCAGGCCGCTCCTCCTCCCGCCGAGACCGCGCCCGAGGACAAAAAGGGCAAGTGATGTGGAACCTTCCCACCCCGAGTGTTGTCTATCCGGGGTGTGAAGGATCCGTACATAAAACCACGGAAACTCTGGAATCTGTGGTTGTCTGGCGTTGAGTGTGTGCAGTCGCGGAACTAGGCTCCGGCCGGTTCCACTCGTTTGGTAGCGAAGTACACGGATCCGAGCGGTCTGATTACTGAAGAGGCGGTCATGAAGAAGCTGAGTGCATGGTTGCTCTGTGTGTTGATGCTCGCTGGAATGGTTGCGACCGCGTCGGCCCAAGAGGCTGAAGGCGGCGGCGGCGGTGCTGCCACGACCTACGACTTCGAAGACGATCTCGTCCAGGGTGACTTGGTCCGACCCGACGGTGAGAACCTGATGGTTCGCCGCCGCGGCGCACGCGAGTCCTTGATCAAGATCCGGGAACATTTCGTTCCGGAGCTGCTCAAATCGGTCGAGAACCTGTGAGCTTGAACTGAGTTACGAGCTGCCGCGCGCGCACGCGTATCAAACCGATGCGTCGCGCACCCGACACGGACTGAGTTGAAATTTCCCCGCGTTAGTTCGCGTTAGTCATCGCGTTTGTTTTGGAGGCTGTCGTGCCGACTCCCATCACGTTCCACATCTTCGACCGATCTGGCCAGCATGTGCGCAGCGAGACGCTGACGCAGGATGTCATCAAGATCGGCAAGCTCGATTCGAGCCACCTGAAGCTCGATGACGACGGCGTCTCGCGCATGCATTCGGTCGTCGAAGTCTCCGCCACCGGCGAAGTCTTCGTGATCGATCTCGGCTCGGCGACGGGCACGATCGTCAACGGCCAGCGCGTCAGCAAGGTCCAGGTCAACCCGGGTGATCAGCTGCAGTTCGGCAGCTTGACCGTGCAGCTCGACTTCGGCGACGAGCCGGAAGAAGAAGACAGCGCGCAGTACGCCCAGCCCGCGCAGCAGTACGCCCAGCCCGCATCGCATGGCCAAGAGCCGTCGACGGTGCTCGGCTATGCCGCGCCTCCGCAGCAAGCTGGATATCAGCAGCCAGCAGCTGCAGGCCGCCCGATTCAGTCGCGCACGGCGACGATGCTGCAAGGCCAAGGACAAAATCCGTTTGCAGCGCCGCCGCAGTCGACTGCGAATCCGTTCGGCGCTCCGGCAGCAGGCGCGGGCGGCTTCGCTGCTTCGCAACAGAGCTACGCGCAAGAGGAGCAGCACGCGCAGCACTACGGTGCGCACGGCTACCAGCGCGAAGACCTCGGCGACGAAGAGCACAACGACACGGTCATGTACCAGCTGATCCCGCAGACCCCGCCGATCAACCCGGCGGACGTCGACAGCGGTGAGTCGGCAGTCGAGGTCGTGATCCTGTGGGGCGAGCTGTCGATCCTCCACGTCGAGCACTTGTCGCCGCCGCGTTCGTATTACGTCGGTGAAGCGACCGACTCGAAGGGCAAGCCCGCGACGGACTTCTTGATCGGCCGCGAGAGCATCGGTGCCGATCGGTTGCCGATCGTCGTCGAGACCGGTTCCTCGGTCGCCGTCGTGATCCCGAATGGTGCGAGCGGCGACATCACGGTCGGCAACGACGTGATCTCGTTCGACGACCTCGCCGCGCAAGGCCAGCTCCAAGCGGCGAGTGAGCTCGCCGGTGCACGCCAGTATGCGTTGCCTCCGGGCGCGACTGCGCGCGTGCAGTATCGCGGCTTCACGTTCGTCGTGAAGCCGATGTCGGCCGCACGCAAAGTCGGCGTGGGCGACGGCAATCGCCTCGATCTCAAGGGCTACATCTGGACCGCCGCTTCGATGGCGTTCCACATCGGCCTGCTGCTGTTGTTCTACTTCTTGCCGCCGCGCAGCTCGTCGCTCTCACTCGACTTGCTGAACGCGGACTCTCGTCTCGTCAAATACCTCATCGAGCCGCCCGAAACCGTCGAAGAAGAAACTCCTGAGTGGTTGCAGGAGAACAAAGAAGACGACGAAGGCGGCAAGGGCAAGCGTCACAAGGACGAAGAAGGCCAGATGGGCAAGAAGGACGAGAAAAAGTCCAAGAACAAGTTTGGTATCGAGGGCCCCCAGAACAACGAAGATCCTCACATGGCCCGTGAGGAGGCCAAAGAGCAGGCGATGAACGCCGGCATCATCGGCATCCTGAAGGCCAGTGTCGGCGCATGGAACTCGCCGACGTCGCCGTACGGTCGCGACAGCGCGCTCGGCAGTGACCCGATGAGCGCACTCGGCGCTCTCATGGGTGACCAGATCGGTGGCAACTTCGGCTTCGGCGGCCTCGGCCTCCGCGGTACGGGTCGCGGCGGCGGTGGTACCGGTGAAGGTACGATCGGCCTCGGCAACGTCGGCACCATCGGTCACGGTGCAGGCGGCGGCACGGGCTCTGGTTACGGTAGCGGCGCTGGTGGTTTCCGCGGCCGCGACGCGAAGGTCCCCCGCATCCGCAGCGGTCAGGCGGACGTTCACGGTTCGCTCTCGAAGGAAGTCATCCGGCGCATCATCGGCCGGCACATCAACGAGGTTCGGTTCTGCTACGAGCAAGAGCTGAATGCGCGTCCCGACCTGCAAGGTCGCGTCGCAGTGAAGTTCATCATCTCGCCGACCGGCGCAGTGCAGACGGCGGCGGTCGATAGCTCCGATCTCGGTAATCCGAAGGCGGAGCAGTGCATCGCACAATCGGTTCGTCGTTGGACCTTCCCGGCACCAGAAGGTGGCGGCATCGTCGTCGTCACGTATCCGTTCGTGTTGTCTCAGACCGGTGGCTGATTCTTAGTCACTCGATCGTGTAGGTATCGAAGCGAGCGGACCCACATAAGAACGTGAGGGTCCGCTCGTGACATTTTCGCAGCGTTCCCATCCCCTCCAAGGAGCGATTCACATGCAGCGGTTGTTGTCGATTTTCATCGGTTGTTCGTTGGCGATCCTATGCATGGCCGCGGATTGCTCCCGCGCTCGCGTCGAGTCGATCAACAAGATGAACGAGGGCGTCACGGCAGCCGTGCAGAAGCGCTATGTCGACGCGACAAAGTTGCTCGAGAGCGCTTCGATCATCGATCCGCAGAACGATCAGGTGTTCTGGAATATGGCGTTGGTGCACATGGAACTACGTAAGTACGACCGTGCGCGAGATGACCTACAGAAAGCCATCAACCTGAATCCTGACTCAGGTGGTTATCAAGAAAAGCTCGGGACCGTGCTGATTGAGTTGAAGGATTGGAATGGCGCCAAGCAAGCATTCGAAAAGGCTATCGCGCTGGAGCCGCAACTCTTCAAGGCTTACTATAAGCTTGCACAGGTCAACGAACAGCTCGATGATCAGCAGAGCGCGTTGAAGAACTACACCGCGGCCGTCGAAAAGGGTCCGCGTTTCTTGGAGGCGTACAACGCTCTCGGGCGCCTGTATGCGGATCTCGGATATCTAGATCAATCAGTGCAGGTGCTGCAGGAAGCTCTCAAGGTCGCCTTGCCCGGGACCGAAGAGGAGGCGCAGGCGCATCATCTCGTTGGTACGGTTTACCAACAGCAGAAGAAGTTCGACGACGCGGTTCGCGAGTTCAAAGCAGCACTGGCCGTGGTTCCCGGAATGCGCGACGCTTTGTTTTCCTTGGGTTGGACCTACCAACTGCAGGGCAACAAGGAAGAAGCCAAGCGTTACTTGCAGAAGTTCGTGGATGTCGCTGGAGCAGAGGCGCCCGCCCACTACGTGAAGGCGGCGCGCGACAAGATTGCGGAGATGGCCGAAGGGTTTTCGACCTCCGCATCCAATCAGTAACGCTGGGTGAATCCTGCTCCGTTCGCCCTAGCAGAACGGAGCAGGGGGCATGAAGTCTGCCTCGCAAGCGTCGAGATCCTCGAGCAATGCTGATGGTTCGGAGGAGGCTTCGGTGTCGGATAACGACTTGTCCGTGTCCAGTCAGGCCGTTGCGCGAAGGGGAGAAGGCGAACACGGAACGAACGGGGAAGGCGCTGCAGAAGCGCCACGTGAGTTGACCGACGCTGATCGCGCGAAGCTCCTCGAATTGTCCGAGGCAATCGAGAAATTCACCGCGCAAAAGCGTTGGTCCGACGTGATCAAAGCGACGCTTCAAAAGGCGGAGCTGCTGGTCGAGCCGGCCGAGAAGATCGAGCTCTTCAGTGAAGCCGGTCGGATGTACCTCGAGCGGTCTTCGAACCAGGCCGAGGCGATCAAGTGCTTCCAGCGCGTGCTCGACCTCGATCGCACGAACGTCCAGGCGATCACACATCTCAAGGAGATGTACGAGAAGCGGCGCGATTGGGAGCGCCTCGTCGAAGTGATGCGTGCGGAGTCGGAGTTGCTCGACCCGTCCGATCAGGCGTTGCGTCGCGTCGAGATCGCGCAGATGGCGACGGAGAAGCTCCGTAAGCCGAACGTCTGCATCGACCTCTGGCAGGACGTGCTCGGCGCGGATCCGGAGAACCTCGAGGCGCTCAACGCGCTGTCGGGGCTGTACGAGCGCGCACGTGAGTGGGCTCCGCTCGCAGACGTGTTGGAGCGTTTGGGCTCCCTCGCAAAGACTCCGGCGGAACAGATTGCGACGTTGCAGAAGCTCGGCAACGTCTACGCCGAGAAGCTGCAAGACGACACCGGCGCGCTCAATGCGTACCGGCGTTTGCTCGAGCTCGATCCGAACGATCGGCGCGCGCAGGAGCAGCTGAAGAAGCGTTGGATCGCGACCGGTGCGTGGGACGAGCTGGAACAGTTCTACACGCAGACGGACAAGGTCGACGAGCTCATCCGTACGCTCGAACGCGCGGCCGATACGACGACGACCGAGACGGCAGAGCGAGTCGCGCTGCAGTTCCGGATCGCACGGCTGTGGCAAGAGAAGAAGGGCGCACCGGATCGCGCGGCGCGCGCGTACGAGAAAGTGCTCGTACTCGATCCGAACGACCTGCAAGCGGCGGAGGCCCTGTCGCCGTTGTACGAGCAAGCGGGCGACGCGAAGAAGCTCTCGTCGGTCTACGAAGTGCGCTTGAAGCACATCGACGATCCCGAGACGCGCATCGTGCTCTTGCGCGAAGTCGGTCTGCTCTACGAAGAGAAGTTGCGGACGCCGCAGCTCGCGTTCGAGCGCTTCCTCGAAGCCTTCACGATCGACGCGAAGAGCGACGTGCTGCGCGAAGACGTCGAACGTCTCCCGGCCACGGTCAACGGTTGGGACGGCGTGTTCGAGGCCTACGCAAAGGCGATCGAAGCGGCGACACATCCGGACGACGCAAACGATTTGCGACTGCACTACGGCCAAGCGCTGCATCGGCTCGGCAAGGTGTCAGAGGCGATCGCGCAGTACCGTGCGGTCTACGAAGATCGCAGCGACGACGCGCGTGCGATCACTGCGCTCGAACAGCTGTACCGCGAGTCGGGCGACTACAAGGGCTTGCTCACGGTGCTGACGCGCCGCGCGGAGTTCGAGAGCGATCCCGACGCGCGCAAGAAGCTCGCCTACGACATGGCCGCGCTCTACCAGGATCACCTGGGCGACGCGGACCAAGCGATTGAGGCCTACAAGAACATCCCGGTCGAGTTCGGGGAAGGCGAGCTCGAGGCCTACCGTGCGCTCGACACGCTGTACGACCGCGAGAAGCGGTTCGACGAGCTCGCGCGCACGCTCGAACATCGGATCGACATCGGTCCGGAGACGACCGAAGAGCTCGCTTCGCTGAAGTTCCGCTTGGCCGGCGTGCTGCACAAGCACTTGGGCGACAGCAACCGCGCGATCGATCTGTATCGCGAAGTCCTGACCTTGATGCCGGAGCACGACGGCGCGCTCGATTCGCTCGAGACGATGCTGTCGGATCCGCAGCTCGGTGGTGCGGCTTCGTCGATCTTGGTGGACGTCTACGAGTCCCGCGCCGACTTCGCGAAGTTGGTGCGTGCGCTCGAAGTCTCGGCGCAGTTTGCGCCCGATCCGGACGAGCGCGTCGAGCTGATCACGCGCATGGCCGAAGTGCGTGCGACGCGGCTCGGCGATCAGGCGGGCGCGTTCGCGGCCTACGCCAAGGCGTTCGAAGCTTCGCCCGAGAGCGTCGAGATTCTCGGCCGGCTCGAAACGATCGCTGCTGGTCAGTCGCGCATCCCCGAGATGGTGAAGCTCGTCGAAGGTAGCGCGGCAAAGGCCGACGACCCCCAGCTGCAGCGCCGCTTGTTCCTGCGTGCGGCGCAGATCCACGAAAACGAGATCGGCGACGTCGAGGCGTCCGTCGCGGCGTACTTGCGTGCGCTCGCGCTCGACGAGACCGACGAAGAAGTGCTCGGCGCGCTCGAGCAGTTGTATCGCCGCACGGAGCGCTGGCAGGACTTGCTCGAGATCTTGCAGCGTAGAGCTGCGATCACGAGCGACCCGCAGGACCAAGAGCAGCTGCTCGCGCAGATGGCGTTCATCCAGGACGAGATGCTGGGTGATCCGCAGTCGGCGATCCGCTTGCACGCGCAGATCCTCGAGCTCGACCCGACCAGCCAAACCGCGCTCACCGCGCTCGACGGCTTGTACGAGCGTCAAGCGATGTGGAGCGACCTGGCGGACAACGTCGGTCGCCAGTTGACGCTCACCGACAACGCGGAGCAGCAGCTCGCGTTGATGTTGCGCCTCGGCACGTTGCGCGAGACGCGGATGAACGCGCCGGAGGCCGCGATCGAGATCTACCGCGAGGTGCTCGAACGCGATCCGCACAGCGAGCCGGCGCTGGCCGCGCTGGAACGGCTGCTCGCGCGGCCCGAGTACCAAGTTCAGATCGCCGAGATCTTGGAGCCGCTGTACCGCGACAAGAGCGAGTACGCGAAGCTGATCTCGATCCACGACATCCAGGTGCAGAACAGCAGCTCGGCCGATCAGCGCGTCGAGCTCTTGCACCGCATGGCCGAGCTCTACGAGGTTGCGCTCGAAGACCTCGGCAACGCCTTCGGCACCTTTGCGCGCGCGCTTGCGGAAGATCCCGCGAACACGCAGACGCGCGAACAACTCGATCGCATCGCTTCGACCGCAGGCGCCTGGCAACAGCTCGCCGAGGTCTACGAAGCGGAAGTCGAACGCGCCGAAGATCCGAGCGTGAAGGCGCTCTTGCATTCGCGTGCGGCGCAGATCCGTGAGGAGCACCTCGGCGATACCCCGGGCGCGATCGCACATCACCAGCAGGTGCTCGCAGCCGACCCGAACAACGTGGATTCGGCGAGTGCGCTCGAGCGGCTCTATCACGTCGCGGAACGCTTCGACGAGCTCGCGAAGACGTACTTGATCAAGGCGTCGCTGCTGCCCGAGCCGGAGGAGAAGAGGGACTACTTGTTCCGCGCCGGTCAGCTCTACGAAGACGTGCTCGATCTGCCGGAAGCGGCGATCGACGTGTATCGGCGCGTGCTGCGCGTCGAAGCCGAAGACGTCGGCGCGCTCGACAAGCTCATTCAGCTGCACCTGCGCTTGAAGCAGTGGGAGAAGCTGCTCGAGTCGTACGGTCAGAAGGCCGATGTCGTCGCCGATCCGGACGAGAAGAAAGCGCTCTACGTACAAGTCGGCGCGGTCTACGAGCGCGAGCTCGGCCAGCCGGACAAGGCGATCGAGACGTATCAGCGCGTGCTCGACCTCGACCCCGAAGACCTCACGGCGCTCGGGCGGCTCGATGCGTTGTTCCTCGCGGCAGGTCGCTCGGAACAACGCATCTCGATCTTGGAGCGCGAAGCCGAGCTCGCGGGTGATCCACTCGCGGCGATCGACCTGCGGTACCGCATCGGCGAGCTCTACGAGCAGAAGCTGAACGACGCCTATCGCGCGGTCGAAACGTACCGCGACATCTTGGACCACGTCCCCGATCACGCGGCGACGCTCACGGCGCTCGAGCGGATGATCGGCCAGGGTCGCGAAGCGGTTGCCGCTGCGACCGTCCTCGAGCCGATCTACCGCGCGGCCGGCGATTCGGCGCGCCTCGCGCAGGTCCTCGAAGTGCTGATCACGCACGAGGAAGATCCCGTCCGCAAGGTCGAGCTCTTGCACCAAGTCGCGGAGATCTACGAGGTCCACCTCGACGAGCCGCAGCGTGCGTTCGAAGCGCTCGCGCGCGCGTTTCCGGTCGACAGCCAGCACGATGCGACGCTTCAGTCGCTCGAGCGCTTGGCCGAGAAGCTCAGTGCGTTCAGTCGCCTGACGGAGCTGTACGACGAAGGCATTTCGCGGCTGAAGGACACCCAAGCCGAGACGACGGTGGATCTCGCCCTGCGCGCGGCGCAGCTGTTCGAGGTTCAGCTCGGCGACGTGAATTCGGCGATCAAGCGCTATCAGGTCGTCACCGAGATCGACCCGACGCACATCGCCGCGCTCGAAGCGCTCGACCGCTTGTACGAAGCGACGGAGCGCTGGGGCGAGCTCGCTTCGGTGCTCGAAAAGAAGAGCGAAGTCGCGAGCAGCCCGGACGAGATCCTCGCGATCCAGTTCAAGACCGGTCAGCTCGCCGAACATCGCCTCGGCGATCTCGAACGCGCCGTGCGCTACTACCGCGACATTCTCGCGGCGGCGCCGGAGCACGAGCCTGCCTTGCGGGCACTCGAAGCATTGTTCGCGCGCGGCGTTTTGCCGGCGCAGATCAGCGAGATCCTCGAACCGCTCTACCGCATGCAGGAAGCGTGGGACCGCCTGATCGGCGTCCACGAAGTCGCGCTGCGCGTGCAGTCCGATCCGGACGAGCGCGTGCAAGCGATGCAGCGCATCGCCGAGATCGCGGAAGAACGCGCAGGCGACAAGGCGAGCGCGCTCACCTGGATGTTGCGTGCATTGCTCGAAGCGCCCGACAACGATCACACCGTTTCGGAAGCGGAGCGGCTCGCGTCGGACACGGCCGGTTGGCCCGTGCTCGCGGACACGTACGCGTCGATCGCGGAGCAAACGACTGACTCGGCAAAGCGCGTCGCGACCGGTAAGCGGCTCGCGCGCGTGTACGAGGAAGAACTGCTCGACGTCGGCCGCGCGGAAGAGACGTATCGCTTCGTCGTCGCGCTCGACTGGAAGGACGAAGACGTCCTCGGGGCGCTCGATCGGATCTACACCGAACACGGTTCCGCCGAAGCTCTCGCCGAGGTGTTGAAGAAGCGCGTCGCCGCATCGGATACGCAGCGTGAAAAGGTGGAGTTCGCCCATCGGCTCGGCCAGGTTCTCTGGAACGATTGCCGCCGGACCGACGACGCCATCGCGGTGTTCCGCTCGATTCTCGACTCGCTCGATCCGCAGCACGAAGACACGCTGCACGCGCTGCAGAACATCTACACGTCCACCAAGCAGTGGCCGGAGTTGTTCAAGGTCTACGAGCGCGAGTTGGACATCGTGGTCGGTGATTCGGCGCAAGCCGAGACGCTCGGCCGCATGGCGACACTCGCCGCAACCGAGCTCAACGACTTCACGCGCGCGGTCGAGCTGCTGCGCAAAGTGCTCGACTTGATGGGCGAGGACCCGCAGGCGCTGAACGCGCTCGGGAACATCTACGCGCTGCAAGAGAACTGGACTGACCTCGTCGACGTGCTCGAGCGCGAAGTCGCGATCGCGACCGAAGACGAGATGCGGGTGCAGATCTACGCCGATCTCGGCCGCATCTGGTACGAGAAGCTGCATCGCGATCGCAACGCGCTCTCGAGCTGGGAGCAAGTGCTCGACATCGATCCGTCGAACACCGAGGCACTCTCGGCGATCGCGGCGATCCATCGTGCAGCGAACAACAACTCCGATCTCGTCGAGACGTTGCATCGCATCGTTGACGTCGGTTCGGGCTCGCTCACGCCGGTGCAAATCGAAGGCGTGTGGATGGAGCTGGGCGCGTTGTACGGCCAGCGCCTGAAGCAGCCGAGCGACGCGGTCGACGCCTACAACAAGGCGCTCGAACAGAACCCCGGTAACTTCAGCGCGCTCGACGCGCTCGAAGCGATTCACTCCGGGAACGAAGACTGGGTCGCGTGTGTGGAAGTGAAGCAGCGGCGTGCAAACGCGCTGACCGAGCCGCGCGACAAGATCGTCGTCTTGCTCGACATGGCGAGCATGTGGAACGAGAAGCTCGACGATCCGGCGCGGGCGGCTGAACCGCTCAACCAGATCCTCGAAGCCGATCCACTGCATCAGTTCGCGTTCGAGCGGCTCGAAAAGCTGTATCGCGAGAGCTCGAAGTTCGAAGACCTCGTCGCGCTGTATCTGACGCGCGTCGAAGCCACTGGCGACACGGACCAGCGCGTCGCGCTGTTGCGAAACGTCGCGCGCGTCTACGAGAAGGATCTCGACGACAAGGCGCAGGCGTTCGATGCCTTGCTCATCGCCTGGACGCAGGACTTCACGAACGAAGACTCGGCGCGTGAGCTCGAGCGCATGGCCGGCCTCACGCAGCGTTGGAACGAGCTGCTGACGACCGCCAACGAGTCCTTGCAGGGCCTCGAGCCGAACGAGACCGAGATCCGCAACGCGATCTGTTTGAAGTGCGCGCGTTGGTACGGCCGTGAGGGCCACCCCGAATACGCAGTGCCGTACTTGCAGCAAGTGCTCGCGATCGACCCGGTCAATCGCGGTGCGATGCGGCAGATGGCCGAGCTGTATCGGCAGACGCAGCAGTGGCCGATCTACGCGCAGGCGTTGAGCAAGCTCGTCGACATGACGGAAGAGCCCGCGGAACGCGCGGACGTCTACGTCAGCATGGGCGAGCTCAAAGAAGAGCAGTTCAAGCAGCCCGAGCAGGCGATTCAGCACTATCGGGATGCGCTCGAAGCCGTGCCGACGCACATCGGTGCGATCCGCGCGCTCGAACGCATCTACCGTGCACGCGAGCAGTGGAACGATCTCGTCGAGATCTTGCGGCGCAAGATCGGCGCGCTCACCGAGAGCGAAGACGTGCTCGCGGCGAAGCTCGAGCTCGCGGAGACGTACGAGGATCGCGCGGTCGATCGCCCGAAGGCGGTCGAACAATACAAGCGCGTGCTCGAAGACGACGCGCGGAACATCCCGGCCTTGAAGGGCCTCGAGCGGCTCTACGCGCAGCAAGAGCAGTGGCAAGACTTGCTCGACGTGCTCGAGCGGCAACTCGAAGTCGTGCAGAACGAGCGCGATCAGGTCGCGTTGTTGGTTCGCATCGCCGGCATGTGGGAGGAAGAATTCCTCAAGCCGGAGAAGGCGGCGGAGCGGCTCGAGAAGGTCGTCGAAGTCGACCCGAGCCACATCCAGGCGTACACGGGCCTCGAGCGAATCTACCAGGGCTCACGCAAGTGGCCCGAGCTGGTCGCGACCTACGAGCGGCACGTCGACTCGACGTCCGATCGCGCCGAAAAGGCGGAGATTCACGAGCGTATCGGTGCGGTCTACCGCGACGAGATCAAAGACGTCGATCGCGCGATCGACAGCTACCTGAACGTCACGGGGATCGACGCGTCGAACAAGAGTGCGTTGCGCGCGCTCGCATCGCTCTACGAGCAGCGTGGCGATCACAGCCTCGCGCTCGACGTGATGGAGAAGTTGAGCGGGTCGGTCGACGACCAAGCCGAACGTGTCGCGCTCTTGTTCCGCATGGGCAAGTTGCTCGACAAGGATCTGGGCGACCGCGTCGGTGCGATCGAGCAGTTCCACAAGGCGATCGAGCTCGACCAAAAGCACCTGCCGTCGCTCGAAGCGATGCGGGCGATCCACATCGAGGGCGGCGACTTCTTGTCCGCTGCTCGCGTGCTCGAGCGCATCGTCGACATCGAGAGCAACGCGCGGCGTGGCGCGCAGTATCGCGTCGAGCTCGGTCGCTTGTACGAGGATCAGCTCGAAGAGCACGACAAGGCCGTCGCGAGCTTCGAAGCCGCACGCCAGCTCGATCCGGACAACGCCGATGCCGCGCTGCCACTCGTCTACGAGTACGCGGCGAAGCAACGTTGGAAGGAGGCCGAGCCGCTCCTGCAGATGCTCGTGCGTTCGGCCGCGGTGCGCGAAGGCAATCAGCAACAGAAGTTGTGGCGCTTGTACGGCGACACGGCCGAGCAGCTGAACGACGACGACACGGCGATCAAGGCGTACGCGAAAGCGTTCGAGCTCGACGCTTCAGACTTGCTCGCGCTCAAGGGCCTCGCTGGGGCGTACTACCGCAGCAAGGATTGGGACAACGCGTACAAGTACTATCAAATGGTGCTGGTACAGCACCGGGACGAGCTCAGCTCGCCCGAGACTACGGACACCTGCTACCGGCTCGGCGTCGTAAAGCGCGAACAGGGCGAGCGGAACAAAGCGCTCAACATGTTCGAAAAGGCGCTCGAGGAGGACGGTTATCACCGCCCGACGCTCGAAGCCCTCGTCGAGCTGTACACCGAGGAAAAAGACTTCGAGCAGGTCATCCACTACAAAAAGCGCGTGCTAGAAGTGGTCGAGAATCCGGAGCAGCGGTTCGAGCTGACCGAGGAGATCGGCGATCTCTGGAACGAGCGGCTGAAGAATCCGGCAAAGGCCATCGAGTCTTACGTGGATGCCAGCGAGATCAAGCCGCAGAATCACAAGCTGCTGCACAAGCTGCTGGCATTGTATCAATCGACGGGGCAGTGGGCGCAGGCGATCGAGATCATCGATCGCGTGGCCGATCTCGATACGCGCGCGGAAGCAAAAGCCAAGTACGCGTACACGGTCGGTGTCGTGCTTCGCGACGAGCTGAAGGACGCGGCGCAAGCGCTGACGCGGTTCAACCAGGCGCTCGATCTCGATCCCTCCGGCATGCTCAAGGCGTTCGAGGCGATCAACAAACTGCTCACGCAGCAGAAGGATTGGCGCGAGCTCGAACGTGCGTTCCGCAAGATGCTGCACCGCGTCTCGGGCAAGGGTGACACCGCGCTGGAGTTCAACCTCTGGCACAACCTCGGCGTCATCTATCGCGACCGGCAGAAGAACCTCGAGGCGGCGGCGGAAGCGTTCGCGATGGATGACGC
>Ga0193752_1000805_pt1 | contig 28360 bp, 19 predicted proteins | sample H1c1metaG_FD_144924 | JGI IMG/M metagenome (GOLD analysis project Ga0193752, IMG submission 144924) | Soil microbial communities from a riparian zone of the East river system, Colorado, United States - H1c1 | ecosystem: Environmental > Terrestrial > Soil > Riparian zone | place: USA: East River...
CTGTGAAAGGCGATTACACTACAACGGGAGATAATAATTTAAATTTCAACATTGCTATTCCGGAACTTTCACTTAAGGCAGCTCAGCCTTTTGTCAGAGATATTGTCTCTGGTTTGTCAGGAATGGCCACAGGTAATTTAACATTAAGAGGCAGTGCTTCAAAACCGGAAGTACGTGGTTCGCTTGGAATAAAGAACGCAGCGATGCGGTATTCCGAATATGGAACCGGGCTTAGAATTCCTGACGAGACCATCGTATTTGATGAGCAGGGCATACTGTTGGATAAGTTCACTATTACAGATACGTTAAATAATCCGGCGGTTATCGATGGCAGGATCTTTACTACAGATTACCAGGCTTATCGATTTGATCTGCGGTTGAACGCCCGAAACTTCAGAGCGATAGGCGACAGGTTAAAAGCAGAACAGTCTATTTATGGTCCTGCTTCCATTGATGCAAGATTAAATGTAAAAGGAGATGCAAATCTTCCGGTGATTGACGGGACAGTGAGGGTGAGGGACAACTCATCGGTTACTTTTATAGTTCCTTCAGAAGATCCGCAGGTTGTGAGCCGCAGGGGAATCATTCAATTCATCGATCGCGATAATCCGGTTGATTCATCTTTACTCGCTAATCGAAATTCAAAAGATACAGTCGCAGAAGAAGCCTTAAAAGGAATTTCTTTAAGTATCAGCGCAGAGATCACTCCTGAATCATCAATGACTATTGTGCTGGATGAAGACAACGGAGACAGTCTGCGCGTTAAGGGAGCTGCCACCATTAACCTGACCATTGATCCGAGCGGTAAAACAAGTATGACAGGCAGATACACGGTAAGCGAAGGCGTTTATATACTATCTCTTAATCAATTTATAAAAAGAAAATTTAACATTGTCAAAGACGGAACGATTACCTGGACAGGTGATCCAACTTCTGCCACACTTGATCTTTCGGCATTATACAACGTTACCACAACAGCTGAGCCGCTGATGAATAGCACACAAAATGTTCCGGCCGGGACATTAAAACAAAGACTTCCATTTGAAGTTTATATGAATATTGAAGGTGAGATGCTTCAGCCTGCGATCAGCTTTAAACTTGATATGCCGGAAAGGGAACAGAATGTTTTTGACGGAGTTGTTTATAACCGGATCAAACAAATAAATAACGACGAATCGGAGCTTAACAAGCAAGTGATGGGTTTACTTGTACTGAATAATTTTATTGGCGACAATCCGTTCAGCAGTCTTTCTTCCGGCACAAGCGCTGAGACAGTAGCTAAAGGTGCGGCCGGGAAAATTCTTGCGCAACAGCTGAACACATTGGCTGGAAACTTAATCAAAGGAGTTGATGTTAATTTTGACTTTGAGCAAAGACAGGATTACGCAACAGGTGACAATGCGGACCAGACAAATTTAAATGTTGGAGTTTCAAAAAGTCTTTTCAATGACCGCACAACGGTGACCGTAGGTAGTAGTGTTCCCGTTGAAGGTTCCACCAATCAAAACACTTCAGGTTTAACCGGTAATGTCACCGTTGAATACAAAATAACGCGTGATGGCAGGTACCGGCTGAAAATTTATCGCCGCAATGATAACCAGACGATTGTTGACGGTGAAGTTATTGAAACCGGAGTCGGTTTTACACTTGTGATGGACTATAATAAATTCAAAGAAATATTTCAGAAAAGCAGGCGGAGACGTAACAGGGCAAACCCGGTAGATAGACCGCGTAATGAAACCAAAAAATGAACAGATTATATCAATTGATATTGGTTGGGACTACGGGGTTGATGTTGGCTTCCTGCAGTAATTTAAAAAAATTACCGGCGGGAGAAAAGCTTTATACGGGAGCGAAAATTATTATCGAAGACACTATCAAAGACAAAAAGGAGATTCAGGCAGAATTAAAGAAATTACTTCGCCCCACACCAAACAGTAAGTTTCTCGGAATGCGCATACGGTTAAGTTTGTACAATCTTGGTAAACCACCAAAAAAGAGGGGATTGAATTACCTGCTGAGAAACAAATGGGGTGAAGCTCCCGTTTTATTCAGCAAAGCCCGTCCCGACTATACAGCTACCGTATTAAACAATTACATGTGGAATCATGGATTTTTTAACTCGGAAACGGCTGCACAGCCGGTTCCAAAGGATAAAACAGCCAGTGTAAATTACAGGATCCGTGCGGGGCACCGTTATAAAGTCGATACAGTTGGCTTTCCAACAGATAGTTCAAAACTTGGAAAGCTGATAAGTGGTCAACAGAAAAATACATTACTGAAAAGTGGAAAGTTCTTCAGCCTCGATGATATTAAAGATGAACGTGTCCGTATAGACGAAGCTTTAAAAAACCATGGATACTTTTACTTCAATCCAGACTATTTACTGGTACAGGTCGATAGTACACTAAAAGGAAATGTCAACCTGTTTGTGAAGGTTAAGGAGCGAAGCCCCAAGTCTGCACTGGTGCCATACCGAATCAAGAACATTTACATTTATCCAAACTTTCGAACCAGGGTTGATACCTTACTGCTTTGGAAAGACCTGGTTTCATATCCAAATTATAAACTGATCGATACTGCAAAACTTTTTAAGCCCCTGTTATTTGAAAAAATAGTTACTCTCAGGCAGGATAGTATTTATTCAAGGGCTGCCCATAATGTATCCCTTAAGAGATTGGTGGATCTCGGAACATTCAAATATATCAGGGCGAGTTTCGAAAGGTTAAGAGATTCTTTACCCCTTTTAAATGCGTCTTTTTATCTGACACCGAACGAAAAACGTTCGCTGGAATTTCTGGTATCGGGAAGTTCGAAATCAAACAACTTTATCGGTTCGGAAGTTCAGCTTCAGATGAAGAACCGCAATTTCCTTAAAGGCGCCGAATTGCTTGATATTGCTTTGGCTGGCGGATTTGAAAAACAGGTAGGAGGAACCCAGTATTCAACTAATGCATATTCATTGACCGGCGATATAAACCTGTATGTTCCCCGTTTCATTGTACCATTCAGGTTGATCAATCCACACACACCTTTTGTTCCCCGGACAAAATTCAATCTTGGTTATGAGTTTTTAAACAGGAGTGATTTATACCGTTTACATGCAATCAGGGGTGGCCTCGGGTACGTTTGGCGCGAAACCGACAAAATTGAGCATAACCTTACATTACTCGGCTTCAGTTATATTCAACCATCAAGAATAACTCCCAAATTCGATACGCTGCTTCAACAGGATATAAGTCTTCGTCAATCTTTTGAAAAGCAGTTTATCATCGGAACTAACTATACATTTAGTTTTAATGAACCAGTTACTGATCAGAAATGGGTGGCGACAAACGTGAAGTTCAATGTGGATCTTTCCGGTAACACCCTCGGGTTAATCACCGGTGCTTTCAAAAAAAATGCGGGGCAAAAAACTTTGTTTGGGATTCCTTATGCCCAGTATATAAAAATAAGTACGGACGTAAGCAATTTCTGGAAACTCAATAGCTCTGGTCTCACATGGGCGAACAGGATATCGCTGGGTTATGGTTATGCTTACGGCAACTCGGAGACTATGCCATTTGTAAAACAGTTCTTTATTGGTGGAAGCAATAGTATCCGGGCTTTCCGGGCACGAACACTTGGCCCGGGTAGTTACCATTCTGAATCGAGCCAGATCTTTGCAAGTGAAGCCGGGGATATAAAAGCTGAGGTCAATTCAGAGATCAGGACCAAACTTTTCAGTATCGTTAACGGTGCTGCTTTTGTTGATGCCGGTAATATCTGGCTTCGCAAAGAAAACCCTCAAAAACCAGGAAGCGGCTTACAGGGTTTTGCAAAAGATTTCGCTGTAGGAGCCGGAGTGGGTCTGCGTTTCGACGCATCAATCATTGTGGTTAGGTTCGATTTGGCATTTCCGTTGCGTAAACCCTGGTTGCCCGATAAAGACAGATGGGTAATCGACAAAATAGCGCTCGGTAATGCACAATGGCGAAGGGAAAATCTGGTTCTTAATATAGCAATCGGCTATCCATTCTGATCTACCCGGCTTAGCTCAATGCATTTCTTAATTGTCTGACGAGTTGTATAGCAATGCTTAGTGCTTTTTTAATTTAGTAAATGCTGCAGTTATATATGTATTAGTAAGATATTTTGTGCCAACCATTACACCGGCTATATTCTTCGTCTGATTAATGTCTTCCAATGGATTTCCATTTAAAAGAACGAGATCTGAAACCGCACCCGTTTTTATAATTCCTCTTAAAGGATCATCATAAAAAACACCCACATTGACTGTACCCGTTTTAAGCGCTTCATATGGTGTAAGCCCGGCATCAACCATGTATTTTAATTCATGATGCACGCTAAATCCCGGTACATTAAAAACCTGCGGCCCATCGGAACCGAGCAGAAGCCCAACTCCTCCCCGGTTACATTCAAAAATGATTTTACGTCTCAGCTTTACAAATTCGTCTACCTGGTCTGGTTTATAGGAGGGATTCGACATCAATGATTTCTTTGATTTGATCCAATCATTCACCGTCTCTTGTTTCATATAAACCATTTCCGGTTCCTTACCCAATACTTCAGGATCCTTGTCGGGAGCAATCCATCTTTCAGCAAGTGCCTGTGTTGGAACCACCCAGATTCGTTTGTTTCTCAGACCGGTAACCAATGTCTTTATCCTGTTGGTATCTGCACGATAACCTATAAAAGTTCCGAAAAGGCCTGTAGAGTTTTCAGATACTGTATCAATGCCAGGCACGAGGCTTTCTACAAATCCATCCAGGTGATCGATAGTTGCATACCCGGCATCAATTGCCCGCCATACACCAACAGCAAATGAAACATGTCCTGCAAAAGGTATATCTTCTTCTTTAGCTGTTCTTGCTACGGCATTAAAGTTTTCGAGTGTCAGACCGGGATGCATCTTAAGAAAATCATAACCGGCTTTTTTCTGTTCACGTACCTTTCCCGCGCCCTCTTCTTTTGATTTCACAGACGATCCGTTAAAGGATGGACCGGACGTATAAAAACGAGGCCCGAGAATCTCACCCTTTTGAATTTTTGAACGTAATTCAAGATGCTTCGGATGACCAAGCATTCCTCTTATTGTAGTTACACCATTAAGGACGAACAGCATCAACACTTCTTTCATCGGCTCAATGTCATCAACCGGCGGAACATGTGCATGCATTTCGGCCAGGCCCGGCATCAGGTATTTTCCACTTCCATCGACTACAAAGGCATTGGAAGAAAACTTTGCATTTTTTGCATCACTGATGGAAATAATTTTTCCGTTATTTACTACTACCGTCTTATTTGCCGCTACATGGTCACTGTCCATTGCAATTACATTAACATTCTTGAAAACGATTGTTCTGTTGCGGGAATCAATCGGTTGCTGACAAATGCTTTTCAAGGTAAACAATACAAAAAGCAGCGTAATAATTGATTTCATTCGTTCATTTTTATTTTTTATGGTCGAATGGAACGCCCTGTGAACATTCCACTGTGTGTCAAAAGATTTACATGGACGTTTCATACATATTAATTTAATAGGAAAGGCAAGCCTGGCTTTATGAACGGTACAAAACGTTAACTCTTATAAATTTACAATAATTTTGCGTTGTAGATGAAGCCGTTGAACAGACATGCAGGTGCTGTCGTTTTTCCTGTCATTTTTATTACCGGTAAGTGTTGATTCAGCAACTTAATGAAACTTGCAGCATGAAATACAGAAAACTTGGCAGGTCTTTACCGGAGGTAAGTGAAATCTCGTTCGGCTGCATGTCTTTTGGCCCGGATGAAAACGAAAATAAGCGTTTGGTGGAAAAGGCAATAAAGGGTGGGATCAATTTGTTTGATACTGCCGACATGTATAACCATGGGGAAAATGAGATTATACTTGGTAAAGCGCTCAAAAGCCATCGTAAAAACGTGATACTGGCAACCAAGGTTGGCAATCAATGGCGTCCCGACAAGTCGGGATATGACTGGAATCCCGGAAAAAAGTACATACTGGGTGAGGTCGAAAACAGCCTGAAGAGGTTGCAGACGGATTACATAGACTTATATCAACTTCATGGCGGAACGATCGGGGATCCCATCGAAGAGACAATTGAAGCATTTGAAATCCTTAAAACTCAAGGCAAGATCCGTTATTACGGCATTTCTTCCATCAGGCCGAATGTTATCCGCGAGTATATTAAACGGTCGTCAATCGCCAGTGTCATGATGCAGTATAGTTTACTTGACAGGCGTCCGGAAGAGGCGTGTTTTCCGAAACTAAGCGAGGCGGGAATTGGTGTATTGGTTCGGGGCAGTATTGGCAAAGGACTCCTGGCTGGCAAACCTGCAGATCAATTTCTCAAGTATAACAAACTCGAAGTTCATGGTGCTGCCAATGCAATCAAAAGTATTAGTAATGAAAACCGGAACGAGATGCAAACTGCCGTTAATTATGTCCTTAATAATCAATCAGTTAGCTCGGTAGTGGTTGGAATCCGGACAGAAGAACAGCTGGACGTGGCACTTGCCGTCCCTGATACTATACCGCTGACTGCTCACGAAATTGAATATCTAAATCAGATACTCCATCAGAATTTCTATGAGGAACATAGATAAAGCGCGTGATTTGAGCGTAAATAATTAATTTATCCAGATAGGGGTGAAGGGCCCGGTGGTTGTCATATAATAAACCACAATTTGGCAGGCGCCCTAAAATACAGCACTGGATATCAAACCCTACGAATGGAAGTAAAAGACACGGGCAGACTGCATCTCCTGGACGAAACAGGAGAACAGGCTTTTGAACAGGTTTTTAAATCCAATTTTAAAAGCCTGCATGCCTATGCCTATACAATAATTAAGGACGACATCATGGCTGAAGAACTGGTTCAAAATGTTTTTTGCCGTCTTTGGGAAAAAAAAGCAAAAGTCGAAATCCAGACTTCGCTGGCGGCTTACCTGTACCGTTCGGTGTATCATGAAAGTCTCAACTATCTGAAGCATTTGAAAGTACGGGCCGCCTATAACAGTTATGCACAAGCGCAAATGAAAACAAATTCCGATAATGCTGAAAAAAAGATCCTGCTGGGTGATCTGGAAAAAAGATTGAATCATGCGATGAGCGAATTACCCGAGCAATGCAGAACAATTTTTCAGATGAGCCGGTTTGAAGAACTCAAATACCAGGAAATTGCTGACAGGTTGGGCCTTTCAATAAAGACGATAGAAAATCAAATGGGTAAAGCACTCAAACTGTTGCGTCTGAAGTTGGTTGACTTTTTACCCGTTGCCATTCTAACTTTACTTAACCTCTAAAAGCAACATCATTGAAAGATTTTTTACATAATATGGATGATGAAATGCTGGTGAAGTTCATGCTTAATGAAGTGAATGAAGAGGAACGCCTGCAGGTTACTAACTGGATAGCACAATCAGAGCAAAATAGAAAATATTTTAATCATTTTGAGCTGATCTGGCAAAACAGTAAGTTACTTGCCAGTACCAGTAAGGTGGATGAAGATGCAGCCTGGCTAAGATTTCAAAACAGGATAAACCAGACGGAAAAACAGGCCGTTGTAATCCCCATCCGTCGCCATTTTAACTGGATGAAAGTCGCAGCAGTCTTTATTGTTGCTGTGAGTATACTGAGCCTGTTTTATATTACCAGTTCCAGGCCGTCTTCTCCTGTTAACCTGGCTAGCTATGACAGCGTAGTTAAAGACACTTTGCCGGATAATTCCATTGTAACACTTAACAAACACTCCACTTTAAAATATGAAGAAAGAAAAGGACTGAATTCCTCAAGGCTTGCAACATTGAAAGGAGAAGGTTTTTTTAACGTGAGTCCGGATAAAGCAAAACCATTTATAATACAGGTTGACGGTATCGAGGTAAAGGTGGTCGGAACTTCTTTTAATATTAAAAATCTCGCAGATCACACGGAGATCATTGTAGAAAGCGGTGTTGTGTCCGTAAGTAAAAACAATAAACTTGTTACATTGGTAAAGGGTGAAAAGCTCGTTGTGCCGCATGCCGGTGGTTTGCCCGTCAAAGAAAAAATCACAGATAAACTATATAATTATTACAGAAGCCGGGAATTTGTGTGTGACAATACACCTCTCTGGAAAGTGGTAGAAGTAGTGAACGAAGCTTATGGAACAAAAATCGTGATCGGGAAAAAAGAAGCGAGGAGCCTTCCTTTAACTACTACTTTTTCCAATGAACCGATAGATGGAATCCTCAGCGTGATCTCAGTAACTTTTGGCCTCTCAGTTATAAAAGAAGGGGATAGTATTATCCTTAAATAATATATCCTTAACTAATATATCCTGAAATAACATTTCCCTAAAAAATATAAATATTCAGAAAACCGGCGAACTCCGTAACAATTTAACTCAACAATGAAAAGAAGAGCAGGAGCAAATGTAACAGCGATTTTAATAATACTGTTTTTTTCAACAAAGCTTTGCGGGCAAACTTATCTTAACAAAATGGTCTCACTGGAAGTTTCCAGGCAACCACTGGATCAGGTATTGGAGATACTGAGCAACAAAGGCAATTTTTATTTTTCTTACAACAGTAACATCATATCACGTGACACTTTAATCACCATTTCAGAAAATAATAAAACGGTAAAACAAATTCTGGATTTGATCTTTAGGTCAGGATTTGAATTCAGGGAAAGCGGTAATTATATTATTATTCGCAGAACTCCGATACAACTCACTTTAATCACCACAAAAGCCATTACTGAAGACAACAACTATACCGTCAGTGGGTATATTGTAGATGATCAGACAGGAAAGAAAGTGAGATATGCCAGTATTTATGAAAAACAACGCCTGGCATCAGCAATTACCAATGAGCAGGGTTTCTTCAGAATAAAACTGAAAAGCAAATACCGAACAGCCTCATTAACCGTCAGTAAGGAATTTTACGAGGATACAACAGTTGTTATCGAACCAAAATTTAATCAGCAAATTACAATAACGATTATGCCGCTTGAGATCACCGAACAATCGGTGATCATCAGTCCAAAAAACTACGAAGCGCCGGACTCAATAACGATTGCTGTTCAGCAAAACGATAGTATACAATGGTTGTATACATACAGAAAAACGGATTCGGTGCGCGTTGAAAAAACAAAATTGGGTGATTGGCTGCTGAGCTCCAAACTCAAATTCCAAACGATCAACCTTAAAAAATTCTTTACGGCACGTCCTTACCAGTTTTCTTTTACCCCCGGACTTAGTACGAATGGTGCAATGAACGGACAGGTAATCAATAACTTTTCCGTGAATTTATTTGGAGGATATTCCGGCGGCCTTAATGGATTTGAAATCGGCGGCCTGTTTAATATAAATAAAATGGATGCAAGATATGTGCAGGCCGGTGGTGTATTTAATGTTGTCGGGGGAAAAATGGAAGGTGTACAGCTGGCTGGTATCCATAATTCTGTATTGAAGTCAGTCAGGGGAGTTCAGGCCGGAGGTGTCAATAACTTTGTGGGGGGTAGCGTCGACGGTGTACAGCTAGCCGGTATTTATAATCATAGTGGTGGAAAGATGAAAGGTTTTCAGGCAGGCGGCGTTGCGAATTTTTCCGGAGATACTGTAAAAGGTATCCAGCTTGCAGGCGTTGCAAATATAAATCGCGCGGTCACAAAGGGCCTTCAGATCGGAGGCATTTTAAATTACACACAGAGACTAAAAGGTGTTCAGCTGGGTTTGATAAATTTATCGGATACATCCGAAGGTTATAGCATCGGATTGATTAACATCGTAAGGACCGGTTTGCATAGGCTGGTTATTTTCACCAATGATGTGATGACGGCTAACCTGGCATTCAAATCGGGAAACCGGAAATTGTACAGCATATTGCTGGGTGGCATCAATTTAGATAACGACAACAGGATCTATTCATATGGCTATGGTATCGGTACGGAAATAGCTATCGCAAAATGGTTTAGTATCAGCCCTGAAATTACCTCGCAATATCTGCATCTCGGATCCTGGGATAATCTAAACCTGTTAAACAAAGCGAATGTCAACTTCAATATAAACTTCGGCAAACACTTCTCCATTTTTGGTGGGCCGTCATTCAATGCTTATTACAGCAACCAGACCTTGCCGGTGCAGGGTTATAAGTTTGATATTTCCCGTGGAAAAAAATATGATCTGGCTGATAAGGTTACCGGATGGTTCGGTTGGAATGCAGGTATAAGTTTGTTCTAAAAAAATTGCAGTATCGCATAGGTGTGAAATTGTTTTCAGTTGTCTTTATCCAAACAAAATAATTCAGTATGAAAAAGATTTGTGTAAGCCTGTTATTAATAACGGGAGTAGTTGCTATTTTTACTTCCTGCAGAAAAGTTCATGGTGAAGGTCCGGCGGTTACAGAAAGCCGGTCTGAAAAAAACTTCAGCGGCATTGAAATGGGAATTCCCGGTGAATTATATTATATACCCGGTACATCATATAGTATTGAAATCACCGCACCACGCAATATCCTTGAAATAATTCAAACACATTTTTCAGATAACGTTTTAAAGGTCCGGGCAAAATCCGGTGTCTTCATCAAATCAAATGAACAGATTATTGTTAAAGTAATTGCGCCTGATCTTACTGGCCTTGGCGTTAGCGGTTCGGGAAATATTACGGTTTCTGATCCTTATCAACCATCAAACATCAATCTTTCAGCAAGCGGTTCCGGTGGAATTACCATTGCAAAATTAAATACGGACAAACTTGATGCAAAAATCAGCGGGTCTGGCAAAATCGAAGTGTATGCCGGTGTCGCTTCAGAGGAAACCCTTTCTGTGAGCGGCAAGGGAAACATTGATATTACCGGTCTTTCGGCTGAGCAGGCAAATACAAACACCAGTGGGTCGGGTACGATCCGCCTGAATGTCACTACTTCCCTGGATTGTAAAATCTCCGGCAGTGGTGTTGTGATGTATAAAGGATCTCCCAAAATCAGCAGTAGTATTTCCGGATCCGGACGACTTATACCGATTTAAGGGAAATAAATATTAAATTGCTCCCATGGTTCGCATAGGAGAATACAATGATCTTAAGGTTATACGGGTTGTGGATTTTGGCGTTTATCTCGATGATGAAAAAGAAGGCATACTTCTTCCGAAACGGTTTGTTCCCGAAGGGTTGCAGACAGGCGACAGCGTTCGCGTTTTTGTTTATCATGACTCAGAAGACAGAATGATCGCAACCACGCTGGAACCTAAAGGTGTTGTAGGCGACATTGTAAAATTGCGGGTAGTAGATGTTACCCTACAGGGCGCTTTTTTAGACTGGGGTTTAATGAAAGACATATTTGTTCCCAAGTCGCAGCAAATGCTACGTATGATACCGGGTGGTGAATATCTTGTAAAAATTTATATAGACGAAAGAACCGGCCGGATTGCTGCGACCGAAAAAATCGACCAGTTTCTCAGTAACGATATAATTACCGTGAAAGAAATGGAAATGGTCGATCTGGTAGTGTACCGTCGCACCGATATAGGATACCTGGTTATTATAAACAACCAGCACACCGGAGTACTTCATTTTAATGAGGTTTTCAGGGATATTGAAACCGGCGACAAGTTCAAGGGGTTCATAAAAAAAATCACCCCGGAAAATAAGATCGATGTCGTTGTCGGCAGGCCGGGCTATCAAAAAGTGGAGGATGAAACTGAAAAGATCATCCGGTTATTACAGGAAAACAACGGCTATCTCCCGTACCATGATAAATCGGATCCGGATGATATTTACTCTTTCTTTGGAATGAGTAAAAAGACCTTTAAAATGACGACGGGTAATCTGTATAAACAACGAAAGATCGTATTTACAAAAACAGGTATCAAACTCAGTGAAGAAGCCATTGAAAAATAGATTTTTTATTTGTTTCGCTAATTACAAGAAAATTATTTCTGAAATGCATGGCTAATCCTTGGTTTTGCTAATTTGCAAGATATGGCTAAAGCTTTCCTGTTCGACCTCAACGGCACTATTATCGATGACATGCGCTATCATAACCAGGCATGGTTTGATCTGCTGACTAAAGATCTTCATGCAGATCTTACCTGGGAACAGGTTAAAAAAGAAATGTATGGAAAGAATAGCGACCTGATGATCCGGATTTTTGGAAATGACAGATTCTCAGATGAAGAGATGGAAAGACTTTCAATGGAAAAAGAAAAACGCTACCAGGCTGCCTACAAGCCGGATTTACGGCTAATTCCGGGATTGGATAACTTCCTGGCCAAAATCGAAGCCCATAATATAAAAATGGCAATAGGTTCCGCGGCAATTCCATTTAATATAGATTTTGTATTGGACAACCTTGATATCAGACATTACTTTGAAGTTGTTATAAGTGCTGATGACGTCATGAACAGCAAACCCGATCCGGAAACTTTTCTAAGCTGTGCTTCACTGCTCAACATTGCTCCCTCAGATTGTATTGTGTTCGAAGATGCACCCAAGGGTGTTGAGTCAGCACGAAATGCAGGAATGAAAGCGGTCGCCGTCATGAGTGCACATGAGGAAACTGATTTTGCCCAATATGATAATATTATATGTTTTATCAGGGACTACAACGATCCCCGGCTGAAAGATCTTTTTAATGAGAAATAAATGTACAATATACACTTAATTTAAAAATTTGTGTATATTGAACTTTCATTTAAAGCCTGCCATATTACATGTCTCAGTCCTATGTTATTGGAGTCGATTACGGCACTGATTCAGTGCGTTCTGTTATATTGGATGCCAAAGACGGTTCAACGATCGCGTCTTCGGTTTTTAATTATCCCAGATGGAAAGACGGACTGTATTGTGATCCTGCAATCAATCAGTTCAGACAACATCCGAGAGATTATATAGAGGGTCTTGAGACCTCCGTGAAGCAATGTCTTGCTGCAGCGGGTGACGCTGTGAAAAAAAACATTAAGGCAATTTCTGTTGATACAACAGGTTCTACCCCGGTAGCTGTTGACAAAACCGGAACTCCGCTTGCGCTTATTCCCGGGTTCGAAAATAATCCAAATGCAATGTTCGTGTTATGGAAAGATCATTCTGCTACCAGGGAAGCCGCGCAGATTAACACTCATGCTTCCCTGAGAAAACCAGATTATCTGCAATTTGTTGGTGGCATTTATTCGTCAGAATGGTTCTGGGCAAAACTGTTATTTATATTAAGAAAAGATACGGCCATTCGTGATGCGTGTTATTCCTGGGTTGAACATTGTGATTGGGTTCCATTTTTGCTGACAGGAGGAAATGATGTTCATAAAATGAAACGCAGTGTATGCGCGGCCGGACATAAAGCTTTGTGGGCAAAGGATTTTAATGGTTTGCCTCCAAACGATTTCTTCAGTAGCCTTGACCCGTTGTTGAACGGTTTCAGGGACCGTCTGTTTAACGAAACGTATACCTCTGATCAACCTGCCGGACATCTGTCGGCTGAATGGGCAGACAGGCTGGGTCTTTCAATGGAAGTTGTGATTGGTGTAGGGGCATTCGATGCGCATATGGGTGCAGTTGGCGGACAGATTGAACCTTATCACCTGAGTAAAGTAATGGGAACCTCAACATGTGATATGCTTGTTGCACCTGTTAGCGAAATGCAGAACAAACTTGTGAGAGGTATATGCGGGCAGGTCAACGGTTCTGTAATACCGGGGATGGCCGGCCTCGAAGCGGGCCAGTCCGCATTTGGTGATACCTATGCGTGGTTCAGGGATTTACTTCTCTGGCCCGTCAATAATCTCCTTTTGCAATCTTCTCTCACAGATGCAGCTACTGCTAGGGCTTTAAAAGAAGAGATAAGCAACAAAATGATTTCAACTCTCAGCGAACAGGCGTCCCGGATTGAAATTTCAGCAGACAATGAAATAGCACTCGATTGGTTTAATGGGCGAAGAACGCCAGATGCGAACCAGGAACTGAAAGCGGTAATTGCCGGTCTTAACCTGGCTTCCAATGCCCCACGTATATTTTTTGCACTTGCTGAAGCCACTTGTTTCGGTGCGAAAAAAATCGTGGACCGTTTTAATGAACAGGGTGTACCTGTGAAAGGATTAATAGGATTAGGAGGTGTTGCAAAAAAATCGACATTTATTATGCAGATGATGGCCGATGTTATGAACATGCCTTTACGCATTCATAATTCTGAACAGGCCTGTGCAAGTGGAGCAGCTATGTTTGCCGCAACCGCTGCAGGAATATATCCACGAGTGGAAGAGGCGATGGAAGCAATGGGAAGCGGTTTTGAAAAAGAGTATCATCCGGATCCGGCACGAGCGGAAGTGTTTGCCGGAAGATTTAAAAAGTTCAGCAAATTATCTGAACTGGTTGAAAACCATTTCTAAATACAATTCATTCAATGAAAGAATTTCAGGATATCAGGCAACAGGCTTATATGGCAAATTTGCAGTTGCCTGCACTCGGACTGGTGCTCTTCACATTTGGGAATGTAAGTGCAGCAGATCATAACAAGGGAGTATTCGCCATAAAACCCAGCGGTGTGCCGTATGATGAGCTTACATCCGAAAAAATGGTAATCGTTGACTTTAATGGTAAAAAGATCGATGGTGAGCTCCAGCCATCTTCGGACACTAAAACACATGCAGTGCTGTATAAAAACTGGCCGGAGATTGGAGGAATTTCGCATACACATTCAACTTATGCCACTAGCTGGGCACAATCATTAAGAGATATTCCTCTTTACGGCACCACACATGCAGATCACCTTACAGCCGATGTTCCCTGTGCTCCCCCAATGGACGACAGCAGTATATCCGGCAACTATGAATATGAAACCGGTTTTCAGATCATCGATCATCTTACCAGCAAGCAGTATGATTACCGCGAAGTGGAAATGATACTTGTCGGCAATCATGCTCCTTTTACCTGGGGTAAGTCGGCCGCCAAAGCGGTGTATAACAGCGCGGTGCTTGAAAACATCGCGAAACTTGCATACCTGACCGAACAAATAAATTATAAAGCTGAACGTATGAAAGATTCTCTGATCCGGAAGCATTTTGAAAGAAAGCATGGACCTGATTCATATTACGGACAGAGCGGCATCTGATTTTTTGTCACATCAAACCAAAAGCATTAACAATTACAAATCAACACTACGTCAATGGATTTAAAAAAACTTGAAGTCTGGTTTATTACCGGTAGTCAGCATTTATATGGCGAAGCAACATTGCGCCAGGTTGCTGAGCATTCAGAAACAATTGCCAGGACGCTTCATGCTCATATAAGCATTCCCGTTAGCATAAAATTTAAGCCGGTGGTAAAAACGCCCGACGAAATATACCGGTTATGCCAGGATGTAAATAATGCTGAAAATTGTATTGGAATAATTGCCTGGATGCATACTTTTTCTCCGGCAAAAATGTGGATCGGCGGCCTAAAAGTTTTACAGAAACCGATGCTCCATTTTCATACTCAGTTCAACCGTGATATTCCATGGGGTGATATCGATATGGATTTCATGAACCTGAATCAGAGTGCTCATGGCGATCGCGAGTTTGGATTTATCATGACAAGAATGAGATTGAACAGAAAGGTAGTGACCGGCCATTGGGAAGATGGCGATGTGATTGATCAGATCAATGGATGGTCCCGTGCTGCAGCAGGTTGGAATGACTGGCAGGGTGCACGTTTTGCCAGGTTCGGTGATAATATGCGACAGGTGGCAGTAACGGAAGGCGACAAGGTAGAAGCAGAATTGAAGTTTGGATATTCGGTGAACGGATATGGAATTGGAGATCTGACCGATGTTATTAATGAGGTCACAGATAAAGAGATCGACTTGCTTGTAAAAGATTATGATGAACAATATGAAGTAATGTCTTCCCTGAAAAAAGGGAGCGCCCAATACGCGTCGTTGCGCGAAGCAGCCCGTATTGAAACCGGATTGCGCCGGTTTCTGGAAGCAGGTAATTTTAAAGGGTTTACTGATACATTTGAAGATCTGCATGGCATGGCCCAGTTACCGGGTATTGCAGTGCAAAGGCTGATGGCTGCTGGTTATGGATTCGGTGGTGAGGGCGACTGGAAAACGGCGGCGCTTGTACGTGCCATGAAAGTGATGGGTGCCGGATTAAATGGCGGTAATTCTTTTATGGAAGATTATACTTATCATTTTGATCCTTTAAACCGTATGGTTCTTGGAGCACATATGCTCGAAATCTGCGAATCAATAGCAAATGGAAAACCAAATTGCGAAATACATCCATTAGGTATCGGAGGCAAAGCTGATCCAGTTCGACTGGTTTTTAATGTAGGGGCAGGACCGGCTATCAATGCTTCCGTGGTTGATATGGGTAATCGTTTCAGGTTATTGGTGAATGCTGTGGAAGCTGTTACACCAACTGAGCCGCTTCCAAAGTTGCCGGTAGCACGGGTGCTGTGGAAACCTCTTCCTGACATGAAAACGGGTTGCACCGCCTGGATATATGCAGGTGGCGCTCATCATACCTGCTATAGCCAGAACCTTACGTCTACCCATATGCGCGATTTTGCCGACATGGCAGGTATTGAGTGTGTGGTGATTGATAAGGATACAAATCTGAATGCATTCCGCAACGAACTCAGGTGGAATGAAGCATATTATAAAATGAGTCATTAATTTAACAATTACAACGACTGCCGCTTATGAACAACCAATTGGTTTTGGCTGATTACCTGGTAATTATTTTTTATTTTATTGGTGTATCTTCTTACGGGTATTGGATTTACCAGAGAAAAAGAAAACTGAATCCGGATACCAAGGACTTTTTTCTGGCAGAAGGGTCTCTCACCTGGTGGGCTATCGGGGCTTCACTGATCGCTTCCAATATTTCAGCTGAGCAATTTATCGGAATGAGCGGCGAAGGCTTTTTCGTAGGAATAGCTGTTTCAGCTTATGAATGGATTGCTGCGCTGGCACTTATTATTATAGCAGTCTGGTTCATGCCGGTATATCTTAAAAACAAGATATATACCATGCCCCAGTTTCTGAAGACCAGGTATAATGAAACGGTAGCGCTCATTATGGCCATATTCTGGCTCTTTTTGTATGTATTTGTAAATCTTACTTCCATTCTGTATCTCGGTGCCGTTGCTATTAATGGGCTTGTGGGTGGTGAATACCTGCATACAATTATGATTGGCCTGGCTGTATTTGCACTGTTCATTACCTTAGGCGGAATGAAGGTGATTGGCTACACCGACGTGATACAAGTGGCAGTATTGATTATTGGTGGCCTTGCAACCACGTATCTGGCATTGACCATGGTAAGTGACAAGTTCGGCCTCGGAGAAGATGCAGTGGCCGGCTTTAAAATGCTGATGAAAGATGCTCCGGAACATTTTCATATGATCATTCCAAAACCCGGACCCAATTCTTCTAACCTGGATATACAGAAATATGTAGTGTTACCCGGTATCGCCATGTACTTTGCAGGTCAGTGGATTGTTAACCTGAATTACTGGGGCTGTAACCAGTACATTACGCAGCGTGCTCTGGGTGCGGATCTTCAGACCGCAAGAAATGGTATCCTGTTTGCAGGATTTCTGAAACTGATGATGCCGGTAATTGTTATGCTTCCAGGTATAGCAGCTTATGTTTTGTATAAAAACGGGCATCTTCCCCAACTTGCAAACGGTAGTAAGGATGGTGCTTATTCTGCCATTCTGAGTTTTCTTCCAAGTGGTTTAAAGGGATTGTCTATTGCTGCTTTAACAGCTGCAATCGTTGCTTCACTTGCGGGGAAAGCCAATAGCATTTCAACAATATTTACACTCGATATCTATAAAAAATATTTTAATAAGAATGCAGAAGAAAAGAAGATGGTATGGGTCGGAAGGATGACGGTGCTTGTTTCTATGTTCGTTTCAATCATTTTCACCTGGCAGGATCTTTTGGGTATTGGAGGAGAAGGCGGATTTACTTTTATTCAAAAATATACCGGCTTTATCAGCCCGGGTGTTTTCGCAATGTTCCTTTTAGGTATGTTCTGGAAAAGGACTACAGGAACGGCGGCTATAGCCGGGGTGATAACCGGATTTCTACTTTCTGTATTCTTCAACGAACTCGCACCCTCATGGTTTGGAAAAGAAACGCTTCTTTACACTGCCTATGAATACACGAAAATGAATAATGGGGTGCTGGAGACTGTGGTAGAAATTCCTTTTCTTATTTGTATGGGATGGTCATTTTTCTTTACTATGGTGATTATGATTGCATTGAGTATGGCCGGACCGAAGATTAATCCGAAAGCATTTCAGCTTGATAAGGAAATGTTCCAGCTTAAACCTGCGACCATCGTTATGATCGTAATGACGCTCCTTGTATTATCAGTTTTATATGTAAGATTCTGGTAGTTTAACTTTTAGTTGTTCGTCTACAATTTTTAGTTGAAATTCAGGTCTTCGCTATCAAACTTTGTAATAATCAATTATCAACGTCCATGAGTATTATCCAATATAAAGATTATGACCGCCTGTTACTCGCAGTAGATTGTATCATTTTTGGATTTGACGGACAGCGGATCAGGAGCCTTTTGGTTCAAAGAGGTTTTGAGCCGGGACTGGGTCAGTGGTCTTTAATGGGTGGTTTTGTGAACAGCGATGAAAGTGTGGAAGATGCAGCCAAAAGAGTACTCAGGCAACTGACCGGGTTGGACAATATTTATATGGAGCAATTGCATTGTTACAGTGATCCGGGCCGGGATCCGGGGGGAAGGGTGGTATCAGTTGCTTATTTTGCCCTGATCAGCATTGATAATTACAACAATCAAATGCTGAAAGATCACGAGGCGGAATGGTTTCCTTTTGACAATTTTCCTCCGCTCATTTTCGATCACCAGAAAATGGTCATGGATGCCAAGGACCGGTTGCAGCAAAAAGTTGCCAATCATCCGATTGGTTTTGCACTGCTGCCACCTAAATTCACGCTGCCGCAATTACAATGTCTTTACGAGGCGATTTATGAAAGTCCGGTTGACAAACGGAATTTCACGAGGAAAATATTGTCACTTGATATTCTTGAAAAGCTTGGGGAAAAAGAAAAAACCACTTCAAAAAAAGGAGCCTTTTTATATGTATTCGATCAGCAGAAATACATGAAGCTTGAAAATGAGGGGTTGAAGTTTATATGAAATGTGCAATAGATCTCCTGATCCGTTGTTTTTCAAAGCTGTTTGGTAATGAATTTAATTTGGCATTGCAATAAATAGAGAGCGGATCAGGAGATCCACTCCACATCGCGCTACATCAAAACGTTGGGCAAAGCGACTGCCTTCTGTCACCGTTGTAATCGCTGTAAAAGCCATGATTTACCAATGCAAATTCAAAGGCACCTCTTGAATTGTTATATTGTTTAAGCGAGGAAGACGTGGCATCATAAGTGAATACCAATCTGACATTCTTCCAGGAAAAACCAACCATGGGTATCAGGGCATCGCCCGGACGGTAATACAAACCACCTAGTAATTGTATTTCGCCATCGCCGGAAAGATTGTATTGAATATTACCCCCGGCAACCAGTTCAGAAGAACTCGCCTGAGTACTATAATAAGCCATCGGATTTACTATGACCATATCTGTCATCTTAATACTGGCATTCGCAAAACCGGTATATCTTGGAGCGATACGACTATCGAAGCCAATTGGATCAGCCGAAAAAAATGATTCACGCGGACGATTAATATGAAGTGCTGAAACTCCTCCGTTAACATAAAGATTTTCCGTCGGAAAGAAAGCATAGTTCAAACCGATCTGCATATCAAAATAATTTACAGCCCCCATATCAAGAGCTACGCTTGTTGGCAGGTTATTGTCAAAAAATTTTCCGTCAAACTGGTCCGGAAATTTCAAATCGGTAACATTGATACGTTTATTTGCCCAACCTACATTAAAGCCTGCCGATAGCAGATGAGCTTCTCCAACCATCTGGTGATATGCCACAGAGCCATAAACTTTTGTTGAAGTCAGATTGCCGGAACCGGCAACATCACGCAGTATTGAGCCGCCGAGCCCAAGCCAGCCGCTTTCTATGCGATTTCGAAAAACCTGAGCATCACCCCAAACACTCATCGTTTTAAAAGGAACACTCATAATGCTTGACCACTGGTTGCGATAATTGGCACCTAACCGGTAATCGGCATCCGGAATAAAACCCGTGTTTGCAGGGTTCGTCGTTAGTGGCGAATTGAACCATTGTGAAAAATGCAGGTCCTGCGCATGGGAAACCTGCAACATGGCAAGTAGCATAACAGTAATGGCTATGCGCAATTTTCTCTTTTCCTCTAATCCCGTATTTTTCAGCATCGTCGTATGTTTTTAGATGCCCTCCTGCGAAGGAGGGCGGCGAACGTAGTGAGCGGGTGGTTGTTCTTTGGACTCACATCCTGTTTTAGTTGCGAAGACAAAAAACAACCACCCCATGCCTTCGGCATTTCCCCTCCTTCGCAGGAGGGGAGTTTTATCTTATCAGCGTAATATCGCCTGTTTTCCTTGTTCTGGTTCCATCACTGAATTCAACATCAAGCACGTAAGCATATACTTCCATCGGTTGTGCTTTGCCGTTAAAGGTTCCGTCCCAGCCAAGCCTTCTATCATTGCTTTCAAAAACTTTCTGTCCCCACCGGTTATAGATTCTGAACATCATCCTGTTGATACCAAAGCCTTCAACACGCACAATGCTGTTCTTGCCAAATCTTCCAGGTGTAAACGCATTCGGCACATCAAGTAATGGAATCACTGTTGCCTCAACAGTTCTGCATATAGTATCAGTGCAATTGTATTGATTATAAGTTATCAGGCAGACGTTGTAAATGCCTGTGGCATTATATTGATGCAGGGTGGTATCCATAGACGTCTTTATAGTGGAATCGCCATCGCCAAACAGCCATTTGTAACGCGTTCCGCCGGTAGACAAATTTGTAAAGACAACCGGCTTATTCGCTTCAGGCGTAGTCGGTGCATGGACAAAATTTGCCGTCGGTTTTATATTGACGTTTATCGTTTGTTCCGTAGAGTCAATCAAGTTACAGGTATTGGGATCGCGCGCAACCAATTTTACACGATACGAACCGACATTCGGATAAAGATGAACCGGGTTTGTAGCGGTAGAGGTTGTTCCATCTCCGAAATCCCAGAAGAAAGTTTCCCCTGCAAGTGAGGTATTGTTGAATACCGCATTAAATGGCGCACAGGCAGGTGTCGGAACAATAAACTGTGCTTTCACGAGCGGTGAAACCCTGAGCGTATCAACGAGCGAGTCCGGAGCATTGCAGTAATTTGTATCTATAAGCACTAATCTCGCATAATATGTTCCTGCTGCAGGGTATTGATGGTTAACAGGGGCAGTACCAGCGGTTACCCGTTGTGATCCGTCGCCGAAATCCCAAACAAAACTGTTAGCCTGGAATGGTTTTCCAGGAGGAGCAGCTGAAAGATTTTCAAACTGGTAATTAAGATCCTGGCAGGGCGGAAGTTTCGTAATATTCATTGCGAGGATTGCCCTGTCGGTCCTTACCCTGATGGTGGTATAGGCTGTATCGCGAACGTTGCAGGAAGTGGAGTCCACCGCAATCAACCTTACCCGAAAATTACCAACGGCAGTATACAGATGGCCTATCTCAAAACTATCGGTTGTTACTTCAGGCGATCCGTCTCCAAAATCCCAGATATATTGTTTTGCGTTACGAATAGTATCCCGGAGAGTTACCTGGAAGGGAACGCAGCCAGTTGAGTCAGGCACATTACCTACAAACGCCTTCGGACCTGCAGCAACTCCTGAAAAGTTGAAAGAAATTTTAACTGCGCCAAGATTACAACCTTCACTGCCGGTTCCGTTGGTTGGAGCGATAACTCCCGGAGTAATCGGGTAGGGCCTGGTTATTTGTGAAGGTCCGCTGCCAAAACAATTGGCACAGATAGCCTGATAAATTACACCCTGCTGGTCGTACCGGCTGGTGCCACCATCCACATGTTCGCCTTCGCCGCCATCCTGTCCGAAAAAGGTTCCGTATAAAACAGACGTTACATCCTTTTTAAGCACTATAAAATAAAAGTCACGATTATCGGTAACCTGCTTGATTGCATCGGGAGTGACCGGCATACCAGCAACTCCGGCGGTACCGAAAGGGTCGGGACCCGACTGGAGCCATCCTCCCCAACCAGAGATATAAATGTTTTCGCAACGGTCAACAAGGAACGCGACCGGCGACATATTGGGCCTCCGGTTACCGGTCCCAAAGACCGTAGAATAGATATAAGCTGAAAGATCCGGCTGAAGTTTGGCTACAAACTGACTGGAATTGGCTACAAATGGATTTGCATTAACGACCGGCCAATTCCCACTTGTGATGCCCATAACATACGGAAATCCCAGTTTATCGAATTTTATCCCATAAACCGCATCTACCGCGTCGGTACCTAAATAGGTCGATTTAATGATGGTGGAACCGTCATTCGAAATAATAGCCACGAAGCCATCACAATCACCGCCCACAAACGTGCCGCCAATTGCGCCAGCTTTATTGCCGGGAAGATTTGTGCTCGCCGTTGCACCCGCAACATAAATTTCGTTGGTTGTCGGCCTGATCTCCAGTACAAAAGCACCGTCATTAGCGGATCCTCCGAGGTAACTGGCGAATACCAAAGCGTTGCAGGCAGGGTTAATTTTCATTACCACTCCATCCTGCAGACCACCGGAACTCGTTTGAAAAGCACCCGTAGTTGCAGGAAAATTTGTAGACTGTGTTTGAGCGGCAACATAAATATTTCCTGCAGCGTCCGTGACAACCTCACTTCGGGAATTATCACCATAAAACCGTAGTATAGAGTTTGCTGCCGAGGTGGCATCTTCCGTAATGTTTACACCATCATTGCCCGAGCCACCAATAACCAGCGAACCAATCAGGGATGCACCATTGGCGCTCAGTTTCGAAACTGTAATGTCTACCCCACCCGGAGTACCGACAACGTTAGCTGTACGAGCAAAATCTTTGCCGGAAGAACTTCTTCCCAATACGATCAGATTGCCGTCTCTATCAGCAATCAGGCTGTGGGGATAGTCATTACCAGGTCCGCCGAGATAAGTTGAATACAAGCGTTGGGTACCGGTAGGACTGAATTTTGTAATACCAATGTCGACTGCCTGATTACCAACTCCCCCACCAAAGTTGAGCTGATAAGCACCGTTTGTAACCGGATATCCCGATCCTGCAACGCGGCCACCCGCATATAACGAACCATCCGGCCCCGGTGTAGCGGTGAATCCGTATTCATCCGCACGGCTTCCGGTGAAAGATGAAAATATCAGTGTCGGATCGATCACAAGCGTTGATTTATTATCGTGATTTTTCACTTTAAATCGAACGGTATTATTGCCTGCCAGTTCATAATTGCATTCAACAGGCTGACGTCCCTTTATATTATCAAACTGGTAACTGTATGGTGAAAGTTCTTTCACTTCACCGACCGAGGTTTTAACGACTAATTCCCTGTTTCTGATGGTTAATTTATCAGCTCCATCGTATTTCAATATGATATTGTTTACTGAACCCCCGGGATGAATAATAAAATCATATTTAAGCTGGTTGTTCTCGGAATAATATCTTACATCAATATTCGGATATACATTTTTGTAAACAACTGCTCCATAAATTTTTACATTGGTTTTCCATTGACTGGAATCACTGCCGATAAAGTAGTTGTTGTAAGTCTGTAAGGCCCGCTCAGGTATCACCAGAGGATTGTCGCTGGCTCCAACAAACTGAACGGTGTAGGCATGCGATCTGACATTAACCGCGTTACCCGAGTTTCCATTTGGAGGTTTTGTTTTATTCGTATCGGGTTCCCAGGGTTTTTGTGTTCCATGATCCTGACCGGCAGAAGACCGGTGATGATTATTTAATGCACGTTTCAGATCTTCTTCATTATGTAAAACTACTTTGAAGCCGCTATTTTGAAGATAGAATGCGCCGGCAGTAAGTGTACCCTTGAATTTGACTCTCGAATCCCACTGGCCTTTGTTTTCAATAAAATCGAAAGTGGTGATTTCTGACTGAGCTGTTATTCTTAGGGTGGTTATCAGCAGGAAAAAACCCAAAATTATTCGTCGGTAAATCAATATATATTTTTTACAAAGTACTCAAATTTGAATGCTGCGGTTAGAGACTATATAGAAATTTAATTAAATTTTAAATAATTGTCAGATAAAGGGCTCCGAAGGTTTTAAAACGTTTCCGGTTTCACAGTATTTACGGAGTTTAAATGCCGGTGGTTGGCCTCAGAACTATGTGGAAACACGTATTTACATATATTTTGTGATTTCGCGCGTGGATAACATTTGAAGCCGGTCATTTGCATTTTTAGCTTTTATAGTTATCTTAGCAGCCAGGTTCACATCAACCGGAACATTCTCCCCGCATCCCCTGAAATAAACCACACTTAACCCATTATTCTGATTTTTGTTGTCGTCCATCCTGTGAATTTCACGTTTCAAGATTAAGTCCCCTGAACTGCCGATTATTTTACTTAATCTCATCGGAAATGAAACAAACAATACTCGCAGTAGACGACAGTAAAGCTATACGATTCCTGCTACAATCGATATTTGAGAAAAAATACAAGATTGTAACAGCTGCGGATGCATCATCTGCCATGTATTGGTTGTCAAGGAAGAATATTCCTCAGCTAGTCATTACCGAGTGTCAATTACCTGATGTCGATAATTGGGAGTTCGTTGCAAATCTTAAAAATAGTTTTTTATATCAGCCTGTTCCTGTGATCGTTCTTTCCTCACAGGAATCCCCGGAAATCCAATCCAAATGTAAAACCTACGGAATAGACTATATTTTTTCCAAGCCATTCAATCCTGTGGAACTCATTGAACTTGTTGACGAGTTGTTGAGCAAAGAGAAAATTTACTGAGATATCAGTTGATTTGTTTCATTCTAAATCTACCCTTATGGTTCGTACTGAAAACACAAACAAAAAAGTTTACGTCTACCGTCGTATAGCTGCGGCACCGGAAAAGAAGCCCCAGCCGCAAAAACTCTCTTACCTGTATATCGGAAACAGGTTCAAGACCGCCCTTGAGCTCCACAATGGTTTTGAAATGAGTTTTTTCTTATTCTCATTTGCCGAGGCTATCAAATTGCTTGGCAGGCTCGAAAAAGCCAATAGATTACCATCTGTAATACTCATCGATAAAAATTTTGAAATCGCTGAATTTCGGAATTTTACGGAAAAACTCCAGGAGTCAGAGTCGTTTAAAAGACTTCCAGTTATGGCGGAGATCAGTCAATGCAGCAGCGAGCTGATCACATTACTTTCCAGAGAGAAGGGAATCACAGACCTGGTTCGAATAAATGATTATACAACCCTGGCACAAAAAACAGTTTTTTGCAACAAACTTAATACAGAAGAAGCCGTGGCGAAAAACATGCTTCAACAGGGTATCAACTGGAAAGTGGCCATAAAACACGGATTGATACGGACATTTGATCTGCTATTTTCGTCGCTCTGTATCACACTGCTGTCGCCACTTATTGCAATACTCGCTATCCTGGTCAAACTGGGAGGTGGCAACAACGTTTTTGAATTCAATACAGAACGTGGTCTCGGTTACCGGAATTTCCGCTATATCCGTTTCAGGACCGAACTGAGTTACGCCGAAGAACAAATTCCGGATTTGTGCAACATAAATCAATACGGTTTTGCAAACCAGGAGCGGGGCAATTACCAGACTAAAGAAAATCAAACAAGCCGCGTTGGTTCATTTCTCCGGACAACTAATCTTGATGAACTCCCGGCACTATTCAACATTCTGACAGGCGATATCTCGTTTATCAGATCCAGGTAATTTGTGTATTTGCAAACCACAGGAGTTTTCAGCTATTTTTGCGGCAAAACGACTTTATCAGTTATAGCTCCAAAATATTATCAAATCCCATAGAATATCTGAAAGGTGTTGGCCCGCAGAAAGCTGAATTGCTGAAGAAAGAACTCGGTATTCATACTTTCCGGGATCTCCTGGAACATTTTCCTTACCGTCATATTGATAAGACGCGGGTTAACCTGATACGTGAAATTGATCCCGGGTCAGACTATGTCCAGGTAAAAGCTCGTTTGCTTAGCCTCGAAATTATGGGTGAAAACAGGGCTCGCCGTCTGGTTGCCCAGGTCAGGGATGAATCCGGAATGCTTGAACTGGTCTGGTTTCAGGGTGTGAACGGCATTGAGAAGATGCTTGTTACCGGCCAGATGTACATGATATTCGGCAAGGTCAGTTTCTTTCAAAATAAACCCCAGATTACTCATCCGGAAATAGAAACTTTTACTGAAGCTGCTTCAGCTGGCAAAAGTTTTCTCGAACCAGTTTATCCCAGTACGGAAAAACTGAAGACAAGGGGCCTTGGTGGGAGGCAACTTGCCAAACTGCAATACGCTCTTTTGAATATGATTGAGGTAAAAGACCTTCCGGAGATTATTCCGCAGCCAGTAATGGATCAGCTAAATCTCTTGCCCCGATACCAGGCATTTCACAATATTCATTTTCCACCTGATCCCGTATTATTCGAAAAAGCTTTGAACCGGCTCAAATTCGAAGAATTTTTTGTTGCACAGATCAGACTGGGCATGATACGTTCGCAAAGACATCGTTCTTCGAAGGGTGTTTTCTTTGGCCAGGTTGGTCCTCTTTTCAATACATTTTATGAAAAACATCTGCCATTTAATTTAACTGCAGCCCAAAAACGGGTGATCAAAGAAATCAGAAAGGACACAGGGAGTGGCAAACAAATGAACCGGCTGTTACAGGGAGATGTTGGCAGTGGAAAAACCATTGTTGCCCTTCTGATCATGCTGATTGCAGCCGACAATGGTTTTCAAAGTTGCCTGGTGGCGCCAACAGAGATTTTATCACAACAACATTTTGCGAGCTTGCAAAAGCTGCTTGGCGACTTGCCTATCCAGTGCCGGCTGCTCACCGGATCAACGCGATCGGCTGCCCGCAGGCAGCTCCACAAAGATCTTGCGGACGGAACAGTTTCGATTCTCGTTGGCACGCACGCTGTAATTGAAGATGCTGTAAAATTTCACAATCTCGGCCTGGCGATCATCGACGAACAACACCGTTTTGGTGTTGCCCAACGCGCTAAGTTGTGGGCAAAAGCTATCATTCCCCCACATGTCCTTGTGATGACAGCCACACCCATTCCCCGTACTCTTGCGATGACTGCATATGGCGATCTTGACTACAGTATTATTGATGAACTCCCGCCGGGTCGAAAACCAATAATCACTGTTCATCGTTATGAAACAGTGCGTTCGCAGGTAATGAGTTTTATCCGCGCCGAGATTTTACTTGGACGACAGGTATACATTGTTTTTCCCCTCATTGAAGAATCGGAAAAAATGGATTATGAAAATCTCATGAAGGGGTATGAAAATGTGAAAGCTTATTTTCCTGAGCCGAAGTTCTATATCAGCATGGTACACGGGCGTCAGCCGGCTGGGATCAAGGAAACAAATATGAGAAGGTTTAAGGAGGGCGATACGCAAATACTTGTTTCCACTACTGTGATCGAAGTGGGTGTTGATGTTCCGAATGCCAGCGTTATGGTGATTGAAAGTGCTGAAAAATTTGGATTATCGCAACTGCATCAGTTAAGAGGCAGGGTAGGAAGAGGCAGTGAAAAAAGTTATTGCATTCTTCTTACCGGAACAAAACTCAGCAATGAAGCACGGGAGCGATTAAAAACAATGGCAGCAACAAATGATGGATTTAAGATTGCCGAAAAAGACCTGGAGCTCCGGGGCCCTGGTGAGATCAGCGGAACAAGACAGAGTGGATTGATGAATTTTAAACTTGTAAATATTATACAGGACAAGGAATGGCTGGATCTGGCAAAGCTGATGGCAGAAAGAGTGTTGGATGAAGATGCAACGCTGAATGCGCCTGTAAACAGTTCGTTGAGAGACTACCTGCAATCAGTAGCCGGTAAAACCGCATGGAGTAAAATTTCATGATGTAGCGCGGACATCCTTGTCCGCACTTGTCAGGCGGACATCTTTGTCCGCTCGTCGAAAATCGAAACAGCTAAAAATTAATTCGCGCATGATTTAACTAAACTTCAACAAACGGGCGAAGACGTGAGTTGCTACATTTGGATTGCGAACCATGATACCGGCGTTATATTTGACCGGCGGACGAGGACGTCCGCCTGACTGTCTCGTCCTGAAATAGGTTTACACTTTAAAACCTAGATTATGGGCATTAAAGAGACAATTATCAACGAATATTTAGAAGGGAAATTGGATTTCCGAGCACTTAGCCGTAAGCATGGTATCGGTAA
>Ga0193752_1000806_pt1 | contig 28321 bp, 23 predicted proteins | sample H1c1metaG_FD_144924 | JGI IMG/M metagenome (GOLD analysis project Ga0193752, IMG submission 144924) | Soil microbial communities from a riparian zone of the East river system, Colorado, United States - H1c1 | ecosystem: Environmental > Terrestrial > Soil > Riparian zone | place: USA: East River...
CTCCACAACGTGAGGGTTGCGCGTACGGAGGCCGGAGACCTGGACCTATCGGCATTTGCGCTCGCGCCGCAGAGCGCATTGATCGACGCCGGGGTCGTGCCCGAGGGGACGTTGCCGTTCGACGCCTCCTACTATCGAGGCAATCCCGATCTCGGTGCGGTCGAAACGCCCTGAGTCGCGTACACTCGGTGCCGTGCTCAAACTGTTGCAATCTTTTCGGTTGGTCGCGCTACTCGAGGGGACGTCGTACGTACTGCTGCTCGGCGTCGCGATGCCTATGAAGTACTGGGCTGATCTGCCCGCGGCCGTGCGCGTGGCCGGCTCGCTGCACGGGGCGCTGTTCGTCGCATACGGCGTGTGCGCCGCGCTGTTGCTCTTCCGCGGCCAGTGGTCGTTCGCGCGCGCTGCAGCAGCGATGGGTGTGAGCCTCGTCCCGTTCGCGACGTTCGTCTTCGATCGAAGCATCCGCCGCGAGCTGGCCACTCTAAGTGCCAGTCGATAACTGACGAGCAGAGAGTCGCAGCGCGACATTTAGTCGCACTCCAAGTTCGATGCGCCTGAGCCTAAAGATCAGCGCCTTTACAGCCATCGGCATCTTGCTGGTGTTGAGCACCGACGGCTATCTGCGCGGCCAGCGCGAGCTCCGCAGCTTGCGGAACGACATCGAGCGCGACCACCGTGCGCTCGGCCGGATCCTGGTTACGGTCACGACCGTCACGGCGGAGCGCGCGGGCCCAAAGCCTGCATTGCAGTTGCTCGAAGACGTGAACTTTCGCGAGAGCGGCATCGACATTCGCTGGCACGAACGCGCTCGGCAGGGCGTCAGCGACGCGCCTCGCGCGATCGTCTCGAAAGTCGAGACCAATCCAACCACCGGCGACCGCGAGCTCGTGACCATGATCCCGCTTGTGATCGGGAGTCCGGGCGATCTCGTGTTGCGTGAGTCGCTCGCCAGCGCGGACAGCTATGTCTTCAGCACGATCAGGTCGACGCTCGGAACGAGCCTGCTCCTGATTGCGCTCAGCACGCTGATCATCTTTGGGGTGGGCTGGTGGCTCCTCGGAACGCCGTTACGCCTCCTCGTTGCACGCGCGCGTGCGATTGGGGAAGGTGATCTCGACGCGCAGCTTGTGCTGCGGCGCAACGACGAAATGGGCGAGCTCGCGCACGAAATGAACTCGATGTCTCGGCGGCTATCGGCTGCACACGAGCTTGCGGATCGCGAGGCGGCAGGGCGTCTTACGGCGCTGCAGCAGCTGCGTCACGCAGAACGCCTGACGACCGTGGGCAAGCTCGCCTCCGGCATCGCCCACGAGCTCGGCACGCCGCTGAACGTGGTCGACGCTCGCGCCCAGATGATCGCGCGCGGCGAGTCGAGCGGTTCGGGGGCTCAGCAGGACGCGACGATCATCTCCGAGCAGGCGCGTCGCATGACACAAATCATTCAGCAGTTGCTGGACTTTGCGCGCCCGCGACGCGCGCAGAAAGTCCGGCAGGATCTATCGGCGATCGTTCGCATGACTTTGGATCTGCTACGTCACCTCGCGACGCGACACGGCGTGACGCTGCGCGTGACCGGTGACACCGATGTGTATGCTGCGGTGGATGTCTAGCAGATGCAGCAGCTCACGATGAACCTCGTCGTGAACGCGATTCACGCTCAGCCGAACGGGGGTGAAGTGCGCATCGGTGCCCATCGAGGTCGCGGCGCGGCCCAAACTTCGCCGGCCCAAGTCAGGCAGCTGGAGCAGGAAACCGTGTGCTTAGTCATCGAAGACGACGGAATCGGAATGACTCCGGACGTGCGCGAACGTATGTTCGAGCCGTTTTTCACGACAAAAGAAGTCGGCCAGGGCACGGGGCTCGGTCTCTCGGTCGTGTACGGGATCGTCGAAGAGCACGCCGGGGAGATCGACGTCCGCACCGCTGCTGGGGCTGGCACCTGCATCACGGTCGTGCTTCCGCAGGGACGGGACGATGTCTGAGCGTGCACCGAGAGTTCTCGCCGTCGACGACGACGTAGCGATGTGCAGCGTGCTCGAGGTAGGTCTCGGGCGTCGCGGCTTCGAGGTGGAAACGTGCACGAGTGCGCAGCAAGCGATCGAACGGTTGGGCGCTCACGAATACGCCGTGCTGCTGACTGACTTGCAGATGCCCGGGGTCGGCGGCATCGCGTTGTGCACCGAAGCCGTCGCGGTCCGACCTGGGTTGCCGGTGGTCGTCATCACGGCATTTGGCAGCCTCGAAAGCGCGATCGCGGCGATGCGTGCGGGCGCCTACGACTTCATCACGAAGCCGTTCGAGGTCGACGTGCTCGCGATGGCGCTGCATCGCGCCGCCGAGTACACGCGGCTCAAGCAGGACATCCAGCGGCTCGAGCGCCAACTCGCGGACCGCCCCGCGCAGACGCGAATGCTCGGTCAGAGCCCGGCGATGCGCCGCGTGTTCGAACGGCTCGAGCGCACGGCCGATTCGGAAGTCACCGTACTGATCACCGGGGAGAGTGGCACGGGCAAGGAGTTGGTCGCGCTCGCGTTGCACGACGCGAGCCCGCGACGCGAACGTGCGTTCGTCGCAGTGAACTGTGCAGCGCTTCCCGAAGCGCTGCTCGAGAGCGAGTTGTTCGGTCACGCGCGTGGTGCGTTCACCGGCGCGCAGAGCAGCCGCACTGGGCTGATCGCGCGCGCGGAAGGAGGCACGCTGTTCCTCGATGAGATCGGCGAGCTGCCGCTGTCGGTGCAAGCCAAACTCTTGCGCGCGTTGCAGGAGCGCGTGCTGCGGCCGGTCGGCTCGGATCAAGAGATGCCGTTCGACGTGCGCGTGATCACGGCGACGAACCGTGACTTGGTCGCAGCGGTCGAAGACGGCCGGTTCCGCTCGGATCTCTACTTTCGCATCAACGTGCTCGACGTTCACCTGCCGCCGCTGCGCGATCGCGGCAACGACGTGCTTCTCCTCGCGCAACAACACCTCGAGAGCACGGCGGCTACAACGAAGAAGCCGGTGCGCGGGATCGCGCCGGACGCTGCGGCCAAGCTGCGGAGTTATGCCTGGCCGGGCAACGTGCGCGAGCTTCACAACTGCATCGAGCGTGCGGTTGCACTCGCGCGGTTCGACCACATCACACTCGACGATTTGCCGGACTCGGTTCGGAAGTACACGTCGAGTCACGTGCTCGTCGTCGCTGACAGCCCGAGCGACTTCGTGGCGCTCGAAGAAGTCGAGAAGCGCTACATCTTGAGGGTTCTCGATGCCGCGCAGGGCAATCGCAGCGTCGCGGCCCGCATTCTCGGACTCGACCGCAAGACGCTTCAGCGCAAGCTCGCGCTCTGGCAAGGCGAGACCGAGTAGCGTCCACTTGTCCTGGGCTGGGGAGCGCGCAACCGTGCTCACATTCGTGGCTGCGTTCGAGCACGGCAGTGAGGATCTCGTGCTAGTCTGAATCCGCCGCTGATGGCTGCAGGCGGGATCTGACGTAACCTTACGGATCTGCGACAATATGTCGCGGTAATGACTTTAGTCCCTAGTCTTACCGCCCTTACGAACGAGCTCGCGGCTGCGCCAACCTTCAAATCGGTTTGGCATAGCCCCTGCTCAGATCTGAGTTGGCATGAAGCGTTCTGGCACGAACCGGCACACGGGGTACGCCCGGCGTGAGTTCTTGCGGCATCTCGGGCTCGGCGCCGCCGGCTTGATCGCGGGCGTGCCGTTGCTCGAGTCGCTGCGCGCGACTGCGGCGGCGCAGGTCGAAGTGCCGCGACGGTTGCTCGTTCTCTTCACGCCGAACGGCACCATCCTCGATGAGTTCTTCTCGGTCGATCCCAGTGGCGCGCTGCGTCTCGGAAGAATCCTCGAGCCGCTCGAACCCTTTCGAGATCACTTGCTGCTCTTGGACGGGCTCTCGATGGGCGTCACCGAGCTCGGACCCGGCAACGAGCACCAGCGTGGGATGGCGGCTTGGCTCACGGGACACCCGAACGACGACGGTGAGTTTTGCGGCGGCGACGCCTGCCAATCGGGTCGTTCGGGATGGTCGACCGGCGCGTCAGTCGACCAGCTCGTCGCGCAACGACGTGAAAGCTCGACGCCGCTGGCTTCGCTCGAGCTCGGGGTTCGGATCGAGGGCGCGAACAATCGCCATCGCATGTCGTTCAGCGGACCGGCGTTGCCAGTCGCACCGGACGATGATCCGCGAAGTGTTTACCGGCGACTATTTGGACAGTCGACTGTCGATCTCGAAGGTCAGCTGTGCGTGACGGATCTGGTCGCAGCGTAGTATCGCGCGTTGTCAGACCGCGTCAGCAGTGCGGATCGCACGCGACTCCAAGCGCACTTGGATGCGGTCGAGGGTGTCGAAACTCGACTGCGCGCGCTCGCGTCAGCGCCGGCGTGCCTTGCGCAACCCGCGAAGCCGCCCGCGCTCGATCTGACTGACGCAGCCCGCTACGCCGAGCTGACGCAGCTTCAGACCGATCTGCTCGTCGCAGCATTTCGCTGTGACTCGACACGCGTTGCTTCCGTCATGTGGTCGGGAGCGACGGCTAAAGTTCTGCCGGAGTGGCTCGGTCCAGACAGCTACCCCGAGTTTCAGTTCAAGAGCTCGATGAGCGCGGCGTTCCACGCTTACACGCATGAGCCGTTTCGGAATCCGAGCGTTGCACCGCAAGCCGAGGTGAGGAACAAGCTGCTGACGATCTACCGCTGGTACGCGGGTGCGGTCGCGCGCTTGCTCGCGAGCTTGCAAAGCGTGACCGAGCCCGATGGCTCGACGTTGCTCGACAACACACTCGTGATCTGGGGCTCGGAGCTCGCGTCGCCGGACGTGCATTCGTTCGATCGGATGCCGTTCGTGGTGGCAGGCGGTTCCAAGTTCCTTCGGGCCGGGCGTTACGTCGACTATCGCGGCGAGCAGCACACCGCATTGCTCGCGACCGTAGCGCTCGCGATGGGTTTGCCCGATTCGCGCTTCGGGCATCCGGATTTTGCACGCAGTCCACTCTACGACCTGCTGCGTGGGTGAGCGCATGCGACTGAAGTCAAACTGGGTAGTTTTGATCGGCCTCGCGGGTGTGCTCGCCGTGGTGCAAGGCTGCCGGCCGCAAAGCGACGACACGCGGATGATGTGCGAAGCGAGCTTGCCCGAGGCGAGCCCCGCGAGTGCGCCTTCGGTCTGGCGAATGCGCCGGCTGACGCCGCACGAGCTCGCGCGCACGTTCGATGTGCTACTCGGCGTCGTTCCTCCGAGCGTAAGTCGACTTCCGCAGGAGGACGGCGACGCTTCCGCGGGCGCGCCTGCTCCATCGAGCTTCGAGGTCGACCTGTATCGGCAGATTGCGAACGAGGCTGCCGACGCTGGATCGAAGGCGCTCGTGATGCAGTGGTCGTGTTCGCTCAATCCGAGGTGCCTGCAAGTCACTGTGACGCGCTGGCTCGAGCGAGCCTATCGTGCGCCCTTGCGCCCCGACGAGCGCGCTGCGTACGCGGCGATGTTCGAGAGTGCGAGTGATCCACGGGCGAAGCTTCGGGGCCTGCTCGAGCTCGTGTTTCAGTCGCCGCGATTTCTCTACCTGATCGAAGCCGGCGTCGCAGATGACGAGCGTGAGGACAGCCGTGCTCTGACTCCGTTCGAGCTCGCAAGTCGGCTGTCGTACTTCTTCTGGTCGGAACCACCGGACGATTCTCTGTGGCGCGCCGCAGAAACCGGCGACCTCGGGGAGCCCCCGGTGTTGGCAGCCCAGGCGCGCCGACTGATCCGTGATCCGAAAGCGGCGCGAACGTTCGGGCACGTGCTGCAGAAGTGGGCCGCACCCGAGCTGAACATCGTCGCCAAGGCGGACTCGGTGTACCCGGAGTTCGATCCGACGCTTCGCGCGTCGATGATCGAACAGTTCGATCAGTTTGCGGCGATGGCGATCTCGGAACAATCGAGCTTTCGTGATCTAGTGACGGGTTCTCGCGTTCCAGTGGACGCACGCCTTGCCGGACTCCTCGGTCTCGGTGCCGGTGGCCGTCAAGCTTCGAGGTGGAAGATCGTCGATCTGAAAGAGCCTCGCTTCGGTTTGCTGACCTTGCCTGGCGTTCTGACTGCGAACGCACGCGCAGACGACAGCTCGCCCGTGCAGCGCGGCTTGTTCGTTCGCCAGAATCTGCTTTGTCAGGTCATGCCGCCGCCTCCGAAGGGGGTGCCACTACTGCCGCCCGCGACGAGCTCGGGGATGAGCTTCCGCGAGCGTTTCGAGGCTCACACGAACAGTCCGGCGTGCGCGACATGTCATCAGCTGATGGACCCGCTCGGCTTTCCGTTCGAGATCTACGATGGGCTCGGGCGCCTGCGACCTGACACCGACCCGGCGTCTACCGCCGGCAAGCTGGATGGCGTCAGCGTGCCAGGCGAGTTCTCCGACCTGGCTGGTTTAGTCGACCTGCTCCTCGCTTCGCCCGAGGTGCCGCAGTGCTGGGCGCAGCAATGGCTGCAGCGCGCGCTCGGACCCGATGCAGCGCGCGAAGACCAGTTGCTTGCCGAGCTAACGCAACGTGTGAGCGGCGGCATTTCACTGTCGGAGCTGATCGTGAAGATCGTGACCGCACCCGCGTTTAGTCGCGTGCAGCGCCCGGCCGCCGAGTAAGGGCTTCGTCAAGCGGGCGCGAGCCCCACGCGCGAGATCATGCCTTTCGCGATCTCACGCTCGCCCATGATCACGAGGTCCACGCCGTGTTCGACCAAGTGGTCGACTTCGGCATCGAAGTGGGCGCGCGCAGTGATGTCGAGCGCGGAGTTCCGCGCGCGGCCGTGAAGCGCGATCTGACCCGCTTCGAGTCCGTTCGGGATCGCGATGAGGAGCCAGCGCGCCGATTTGACACCCGCGAGGTCGAGTACATCGACCGAAGCAGCATTCCCGAGCACCGCGCGGACGCCGCTTTCCCGGAGCTCTCGAACGCGCACCAAGCTGTCTTCGATGACGACGAAAGGGACCGCGGACTCTTGGAGCTGACGCCCGACTAGACGCCCCACGCGGCCGTAGCCTACCAGGATGGCGTGACCAGTGCTCGCATCGGCCGTCGCGGCCTCGCGCTTTCGATCGATCAGGCTGAGCAACAGCGGGTTGAGCGTGATCGACAGAATCGCGCCCGCCAGCACCAGGTCACTGCCGAGTTGCGGAAGCAAGCCGAGCGTCACGCCCAAACTCGCTAAGATGAACGAGAACTCCCCGACTTGCGCCAAGCTCGCCGCGATCGTGACTGCGGTCGACATCGGGTGCCCAAACACGCGCACGATCAGGAGCGCCGCGAGCGACTTGCCCACGACGATCACGAGCAACGTCGCGAGCACGGGGAGGGGATGCGTGAGCAACACCTCGGGGTTGAACAGCATTCCGACCGCGACGAAGAACAGCACCGCAAATGCATCTCGCAGCGGCAGCGAATCGGCGGCCGCCTTATGACTGAACTCGGATTCATTCAGCACCATCCCGGCGAAGAACGCGCCGAGCGCAAATGAAACGCCGAATACTTTGGCCGAGCCGTAGGCGATGCCGAGTGCGATCGCCAACACCGAAAGTGTGAAGAGCTCCCGCGAGCCCGTTCCAGCCACGCGATCGAGAATCCACGGCACTGCGCGCGCGCCACCGACCACCATGACCACCACGAACAGCGCGACTTTGCCGAGCGTCAAAAGCAGCTCGATTGGGAGCGAGTGGTCGCCGCCGTGGCCTGCTCCGGCGGGCACGACGCCACCGAGAAGCGGTGAGATTGCGGGCAAGAGGACGAGCGCGAGCACCATCACGAGGTCTTCGACGATCAGCCAGCCGACGGCGATGCGTCCACGTTGCGTGTCCAGCATCTGACGTTGTTCGAGCGCGCGCAGCAGCACGACCGTGCTCGCGACAGACAGTGCCAACCCGAAGACGAGGCCGGCGCCGAGCGACCAACCTAGCGCCGCTCCGAGCCCCATGCCGAGGAGTGTCGCGACTACGATTTGCACGATCGCGCCGGGAACGGCGATACCTTTGACCTCCAACAGATCTTTGAGCGAGAAATGTAGGCCGACGCCGAACATCAGCAGGATCACGCCGATCTCCGAGATCTCTTGCGAGAGCTTGGCGTCTGCGATGAAGCCGGGAGTGTGAGGTCCGACGGCGATCCCAGCGATCAGATAACCGACGAGTGGCGAGACACGCAGCCGAGTCGCCAATGCTCCAAACACGAATGCCAACACGAGGCCGATGGCAATCGTCGAGATCAACGGCGTATCGTGTTGCATCGCATCTCCAGGAAGGGGAAAGGAGATGTCAGCGTAGCGCGCCTCGCGAGTGAGTCGACTTGGTGCAGCGCTCCGCACGCGCTGCGACAATCCAACCCATCGCGACTATTTGTCGCAGTCTGCAGCGCTGCGTGTTCGCCGGCTCGCGTCACAGCACGCGGGGCGCTGCAGCTGTTGGCGGCAGAGCAAAGGGACGAGGCCACGCTGGCGCCACTACGGCTCGTCGAGGTCGCGCTCGTTCGGGACGCTGGGCTCGCCGCCGCGCAAACGCGCGGGCACGAGCTTTGCAGACCGCTGGTTGAGATGACGTCGAATCAAACCGAACAACGCGAGCGCGAGCAGACACCTTCTTCGGGACCGAAGGCTCAGGAACCGTTGCGATCACCGATGAAGTTGCTCGTGTGGATCGTCATCCTCTTCGCGGGTGTCGTCGCACTCGGAATGATGGATCCCTAACACCGAGAAAGCTGCGATAGGAGATACTCCTAAGTGCTGCGCAGCGACTACTCGATCGGCAACGCTTCGAGCTCATCCAAGATCTCTCTCGCGCGATCCGTTCCGATGCGCGCAACGATCGTGCGGAGTTGTTGCTCCATCGCGCGTATTTCGATCGGCGTGGCAAACGGACGGCGCTTCGGCCGCTCCTTCACGATCGGCTGTGCGCGCGTGACGGGCTCTGCACCGTTCGTCGCGCGCTTCTTCTTGCCGTTCATCACCGGCGCTGGCGAATGGTCGGGCAAGTCGGTCTGTTGCGCTTCGATCAGCTCGTAGTTGCGCTTTACGGTGGCGGCGATGCCGGCGCGATCCAGCGTGCTCGTCGACGTCGCTGAGGTCGCAGACGTCGCTGCTGTCGATGCCGTGGACGCCGTCGATTTTCGCGTCGGCTCCCCCTTCGTCGACTGCCGCATGTAGTACCTGACGGAGTGCACGTCCGACGGATTGATGACCAGCCCGATTTCCCGCCCCCGTTCGATCACCTCTTCGACCGGCATCGCTTCCGGCAATGAACGGATGAAGCTCGCCCGTGTAGGTTTGAGTGACAAAGTCTCATCAGCCTGCATGTGTCGCTCGGTCTCCCTTCGCTGAGGCACCAGCATGCCACGAAATTCGCGGGTTCGCTGCGCGATCGAGCAGTCTGGCGATGTGCACCACACCGAGTGGTGCAAGCTCGAGTCCCAGGACGCGCGATCGCTAGTTGCCGAGCATGGTTCCGGTGCTGATCATATATCCGAAGCTGGGAAAGCTGCGATCCGGACCAAACCAGTTCACGAGAGCCAAACGCACATAAACGTTACTCAATAGCGAGCGCGGATAGTCGATCGGAAACGGGCCGTGACGCGGAATTTGCATCGGATCGGAGAGCTCCACTCCCAAGCTGGGCCCAATCCAGGTATGACGTGTGACGTCGGAGTGCTGCGGCAAGAAGCTTGCTTCTACACCCACGAATGGCGCGAAGGCCAAACTACCAGTGCGCCACACCGGCCACGCGAGGTCGGCCGCTGCGCTGAAACTGCAACACACGAATTCGTCGCCGCTTCGGCCCTCCTTATAGATCGGCTCGCGAAATCCGAAGCCGTAGCGATATCCGAGCACGACGGGGCCGAGCACGTACCGACTATCCGAAATTGCCCAGTTGAACGACGCCTCGTCGGCCGAACCTTGGATCCAGAGCGCGGTTCCGAGGCTCACGGTTTGAGGCTCGCCTTGCCAGACGGGTGTGCTACCCGGTCGGGAAAGCTCGAGTCGTTGGCCCGTCGGTAGCTCGAGCACGACGTTTTCGGGGAGCTCGCGGTGCGCGCGGGGACCGAACTCGCCGAACGCAACCCAGACGCGGCGGTGCGCATGAGGCTCCAGCTGCAAGGGTGGGGCAAACTCGCCGTCGGACAGCATGGCCGGTGCCTGTCCGATGCCGCTGGCGAGGGCGGTGCGGGTACTCGATTTCGCGGATTCGCTGATGCCGGCGATCGCCAATCGGGCGCCACGCAGCTCGAGGGTCGTGGCCGAGTCTGCGATCAGGTCGAGGACCACGACTACGCGAGAGGATTCCGAAAAATCTTCGCGCCGGAGATCTCGGCTGACGTGAACCTCGGCGATGTGGACGCCGAGCCCGCTCTCGTGCAAGCGAACGGGCGGGGTGAGGCGCGTCGCGGTCATCGCGGTTCCGCAGCCAGTATCCAGGCAAGCGAGCAAGAGGGCGCCGCAGAGCGCCCGGTTGGCAGGTCTCGTGGTGATCATCCCGCACCCCTCTAGGCTAATCGCCCGGACCGACGAAGGCTTCGCTTGGTCGATTCAAACCACGGATGTGTAGTCGATCACGGGTTCGCTGCGCAGTCGCACGAACGCGATCGTGAACACGATCGCGATCGCGAGAACTTCTTCGTTGTAGGCACCCACCGATTGTCGCGTCCGACATTCGACCGGTCGAGATTCGTCCGCAAAGTGCACGTCGACCCCGTCCCGACGCAACCAGACGCCCTCCATTGCCACCTTCGCCCGACCGCGAACGAAAATTCTCCGGCACATCGGTTGCAATGGCTGCGGCTCGGCGAGTTGCAACTGAAGGAGGCGATGCATGCGAACTGCATCAAGACGTGGGTCGTTCCGAGTCTGCATGGAGGAGAACGCGATGAGCCAGACAGCACGAAAGCCTTACTCGCTCGAGAAGCGATCACCCGAGCACGAGGTCCTGACGCCGGTCTTTGGGACCGCTTGCCTTCCGAACGGAGTGTCAGGACTCATTCGCTGCTACGCGTCCACGCTGAGCGAAGGGCGGCTTGCACAGTGGCTTCTGCTCGCGGGCGCCGACCGCGTCGACGTTCTCGAGAGTCGAGTCTCGGCGGCGCTGCGAGGTGTTCTAATTCGCGCCGACCAGAAGCGCCAACAATTCGACCCGCTCGTGTACTTCACTGGGACCGCCGCTGTTGGCTTCGGCCTGTTCTTCCTGTGCACGCGTGCGCGTTACTGAAGAACATTTCGTACATGGCCGCACCGGTGCAGCACCTACGCGAACGTAAACGCGAGTAGAACGCACTCCTACCTAGCTGAATGCGAGACGCGGATTCGAGGAATGCTCGGGGCGTGGTGTTGCTACGATAGAAGCTGCGCGCGGCGCTCGCCGTGCACAGGAAGTGCTGTTGCTGTAGATGTCCTCGCCTCGCCGTAGCTCAATCGTTCACTTTCAATTCTGGCTCGGAACTTTGGCGCTCGCAGGGATGTTCGCCTGCGGTGGGAACGACCCGAGTGCATCGAAGGATGCCGGCGATCCTCCCGGCCACGGCGGAGGCACCTCCGAAGATGGCGCGGTCGAAGACGCTGGCGTGAGCTGTGGAAACGGAGAAGTCGAAGTCGGCGAAGTGTGCGACGACGGCAACACCGAGAGCGACGACGGTTGTTCGGCCGACTGCCACTCGATCGAGTTCAACTACGACTGCACGGTCTCGAACACGTGCGCCGAGTTGTGTGGCAACGGCAAGTTCGATCCAACCGAGTCGTGTGACGACGGCAACAAGGATGACGCGGACGGCTGCAGCGCGAGCTGTAAGGTCGAGGAGGGTTGGGGTTGTGCACGCCCTGGCAGTGCGTGTGTGCGACTGCCCGTGTGCGGCAACAGTGTTCGCGAGCGCGGTGAAGAATGCGACTCGGGCCCGAGCAGCGATCCGGGCTGCGTCGAGTGCAAGACTCAGTCTGCTGAGTACTGGTGCTCCACCCCGGGCACACCGTGTGTGAAGAAGCTGTGTGGCAACGGCGTCCGCACGCCCGAAGAAGCTTGCGATGATTCCAATACGCAGGACGGCGACGGCTGTTCGAGCACGTGTGCGATCGAAGCCGGCTGGCGTTGCTCGACGAACGGCTGCCGCACGATCTGCGGCGACAACCTGCTGCGCGGCCACGAGACGTGCGAAGACGGCAACACGGTCAGCGGGGATGGTTGTAGTGCCGGCTGTCGCGTCGAGCCCGGCGCGAGCTGTGTGACTTTGGGTGTGGCCTGCGGCGCTGCCGTGTGCGGCAACACGCTGACGGAAGGTGGCGAAGGTTGCGACGACGGTAACCTGATCGGTGGAGACGGTTGCGGTCCCACCTGTCAGCTCGAGCCCGAAGTGACAGTCGGTGCCGATCCGGTCGTTCACACGCGGTGTGGTGATGGCGTCGTCACGAGCGGTGAAGCGTGTGACGACGGCAATGCGATGAGCGGCGATGGCTGCTCGTCGGCGTGTGCAGTCGAAACGGGTTTCACGTGCACGGAGACGCTTCAGTATCCGGACACGGTGAAGATGAAAGTCACATATCGTGACTTCAAGGGGCGCAACGAGGCGGGTGGTCATCCGCACATGCGTCAGTACAGCATGGGTCTGCCCGCGACGGGCCTCAATCTCGGCATCGTGGGCGCGGTCTGCAAGACTGACAACGGAGGCAGCTGCGGTCGTCTCGATGCACAAGGCAAGCCCCAACTGGCTGCCGGTGATCATACGACGATCAGCACCACTGGCATGCCGAACTTCCCGGCCGCATTTGCGCTGTGGTACCGCGACACCAATGACGCTCACCTAATGGGCGCCAGCGGTGAGATCGAAATGTCGCCGAATCCTGCCCTTGTTCCCACGGGCGGTGACGCGATCACACTGACGCGTGACACAACCACGAACGCGTACAGCTTCGACAGCGCGAGTTTCTATCCGCTGAACGGCGGGCGCGGCTTCGGCAACACGCCGGGCCAGTCGAACAACTATCACTTCACCACCGAGCTTCGTTCGTTCTTCCAGTACAAAGGCGGTGAGACGCTCACATTCCGCGGGGACGACGACGTCTGGGTGTTCATCAACGGTCGACTCGCGGTCGATATCGGCGGCATTCACGGCCCAGAGTGGGGCCGCGTGGTGCTGGGTGACGACGGCGCGGGCAGCGACGATAGCAACTGTTTGAGAGGCGGCGGCGGGAATGAGCCTACGCCGTGCACCCGGAGCCCCACAGAGCTCGGGGACGACACGGACACGCGCTTCGGGCTCACGAAGGGCAATGTCTACGAAATCGTGCTCTTCAACGCCGAGCGCCACCCGAATGGCTCAAACTTCCGGCTCACCCTCTCGGGCTTCCTCGCCCCGCGGTCCTATTGCACGCCGACCTGCGGCGACGGCATCGTGGCGGGTTACGAGACCTGTGACAGCGGCGCCGCGAACGCCAACGGCGTCTACGGCGTGTGCAATACGTCGTGTTCCGGCATGGAATACTGCGGCGACAATGTTCTGCAATCAGCGCACGAAGCCTGTGACAACGGCTTCAACCAAGACCTTCTGTACACTAGTGGTGACACCGGCGCGTGCGCGCCGGGTTGTGTCATGCCGCCGGCGTGCGGCGACGGTGAGGTCCAAGCGCCGTACGAGCTGTGCGACGACGGTTCGATGAACAACGACCAGGCGTACGGCGGCTGCAACACGCACTGCGACTGGGGTCCGTACTGTGGCGACGGCCATGTCGACCCGACCGAAACCTGCGACGACGGCGCCAACAACGTATCCGCCGACGAAGCAGGTCGGTGCGGCTACGATTGTCAGCCGGCGTTCATCCTGCTGTAGCGCGAGGTGCGCTGACGCGCCTATAGTCCCGGCCTGATGGGTCCGGGACCTAGCAGTTCGAGCGCGAAACACTCTGGTACGATCGACTTCGCACGGCTGACACTTGCCGTGCTAGTCGTCTACTCGCATTCGTTCGCGCTGCTCGCCGGTAGTGACACTACCGAGCCGCTGTATCGCTGGACTCACGGACAGCTCACCTGGGGCGGTTTGGCGGTCGATGCGTTTCTGATCCTGAGCGGGTATCTGATCACGGCCAGCTGGATTCGGAGCCCGAGCCTCGGTGCATTCCTGCGGAACCGCATCTTCCGAATTTATCCGGGTATCGCGGTGGCGATCGGCGTTGGTGTCTTGGTCGTCGCGCCGCTTTCAACCGATGCGGGGACCTCGACGAACCTTTGGGAGTGGCTGTGGGGAACACTGAACCTGCGCGGCTACGAGCCCGAGGGTGTGTTTCCCGACGTTCCGTTCAAAGGCAGCTTGAACGGATCCGTCTGGTCGATCTCGTACGAGTTCTGGTGTTACGTCGGCACCGCAATCTTCGGCACGTTGGGTTGGCTCACACGACGCAGGGTCGTGTCGCTGGTGTTGCTCGCTTCGATCGCGATCGCTGTCGCGTTTACCCTAGTCGGGTGGCGGCCCGGCGGTGGTGTGCTCGGCAGCGTATTCGGTGACCCGTGGCTGTGGGCTCGGCTGCTTCCGTACTACGTCGCGGGTTGGCTGTTCTATCTCGTCCGCGACCGCTTGCCGTTGTCGTGGCCGTTCGCAGCCGTCGCGGTAGGAGCGCTCGTGGTCGGCGCCGCGTGCCCTCCGTGGGGCGTAGCGCTCACGTTTCCGGCATCACTCGCCTACCTGCTGGTGTTCGCGACGCATCGCCGAGAGCCACGCCTCACGAGCGTGACTCGCTACGGCGACCTCTCGTACGGCGTTTACCTGTACGCCTTTCCGATTCAGCAGCTGCTCGTGCGGTATCACGTGGCACGAACGCCGTTGACGCTGTTCGCTGCCGCTACACCGTTGATCCTCGTAGCTGCGATGCTCAGCTGGCACCTGGTCGAGAAACGCTGGTTGGTGCGAGCGCCGCGCCCGCTGCCGATTGCCGACGCAGCCGCGCCACCGTTTCTCGACGTCGTACCGGAGGCGGGTCCCGATTCGCCTCGCCCGCTCCGGCTCTCTTGAACGAGAGTGCCTGAGCGAGCGTGATCACCTAGTGCTCAGAGCGCTCAGTGCAAACACGTGTTCTCGGCGCCACCCAACTCGGCACCGGGATTGTCCAGCGCGTGCGCGGGCCACGCGTACGTAAAGTTGTAACACATCTCTTGAGTCGTACTTTGACCGAAGCCCACGGGGTTATCGGTCGTGTTCATGAACGTGCAAGTCGTCGTGATTGCGTCGCCGGGCATCAGCATCACCGGGGTGTCGTGCAGCGTCTGCGAGTTGAAGTCGAAGGCGCTGTCGATCATCACGTCCTGCGCACCTGCCGCGCGAGTGACGACGGACTTCAGGTGCGTGCCGAGCTTGTGCATGTGCGGCCAACTGAACAAGACGTGGATCGGATCACTCGCGCCCATTCCGCTTCGGAGCGGATTGCACGTGCCGGAGGCCGTTCCCATCGTGCGACCACCGACATTGATCTGCTGCGTGCCGAGCCACGTGACCGACGCGGTGTTGGGCCGGAACTTGGTCGTGGTGCAGACCTCGACGCCGCTCTGATCCTGAGCCATCGCGCCACCGCTGTTGAAGTAATGAAACTCGACTGCGAGCATCGTCCCGGGTCGCGGTAACTCGAGGCCTACGCCTTGCGGCAAACGAAAATCACCGCGACCGGGCGCCCAACCCGTGATCAGCGAGCGCGTGGCCGCCTGGCCGCACAAAAATCCCGTCGGACCATCGAGCGAGCACGTCTCGACGTCGCCATCGGCCATCGGCGCACTCTCGGAGTACAAAAGCCAGTGGTGAAGTACGGCTGCGTTGTCGGCCAAGTGCCGGAAACGGAGGCCTTGCACCGGAGCCGTCCACGGCGCCTTGAAGATGAAGCTCGTGTAGTTCTCACCGGGGCCGACCGCGTATTTCGTCTTGTCACCGGCCACCGGTTGGCCGTGCGCGCGCAACTCGTAGCAAGTCTCGATGTCCGCGTCCGCTGGGTTTTCGTTGCCGCCGCTGCCAGCTGCGCCGGGTAACGCTGGAGCTCCCGCGGTACCCGGCATCGCCGCGCTACCTGCGAGTCCGGCCGTCGGTCCACTCGGGCTGCCGCCGATAGCTGCAGGTGTACCAGGCGCGCCGCTCACACCGGTGCTCATCGCACCGCTGGCGCCGACGATCGCGGGCGAGCCGCCGATAGCTGCGCTCGAACCGGCGCTGCCGGACGGCGCGGGGCCCGTCGGCGTGCCAATCGTAGGCTGCGTCGTCGGAGGCGTAACGACTACGCCTGCATTTCCGCTCGAGTTGGCTCCGTCCGAGCCGCAGCCCGCGGCCAGCAAGAGCGACAGCGCGCGCACGACTGCACGCGAACGAATTGGGGCGAGCGACGGTCGAACTTCGGCCTTCATGGCGCAACAGCGTGCCACATCTGGTTCATCGGTCCGTCTAGGATTGATAGCAGTTCCGGTCAACCGCAGGCCACCGAGGTGGTTGCCACTTGTTAGGTCGACAAAGTGCGGCAAAGAGGCCGCCCAAGTCCCGGCGCAGTTCGCTTCACGGCTGCGTCGCGAAACGCAACGGAGGATCGCCAGGCGTCGTAACATGGGCACAGTCAGGGCTTCCCGTATTGAGCTGCAAGCGCAGGCTCGAGCGTGATCAGCTGAGCTTCGAAGTGTCCAGACAGCGCCGCGCCGGACGCTAGTGAGGCGCGATCGAAGACCAACTTGCCGGCGCTCACGAAACCGTCCAACGCGTACTCGCTCTCGTTTTTGCCTCGTACGACGGCGCCGTAGGTCTCGAAACCGTGGAGCGCGACTTCCGCGGGACCGCTCGGCACTTCGCTCAGAAAGAAACGGGCAGCGACGAGGCGGCCGTCCGGAAGCAGCGCGCCGACTTGCACCGTCGGAACGCCATCGCCATCGAGCCCTGCGCTCGCGAATACGCCCGAGAACGTCTGACGCGTTCCATCGAGAACGACGTCGAGCACGTTCATCGCGGACGGCGAGTACGCGGATAGATTCCCCCAAGTCGTGTTGAAGGATCCTGTGACCGCGCTGTTTCGCTCGGGCTGACACATCAGCGGCGGTCGGTCGGCGATCGTCCATTGCGGTGCGGGCCCATCGAGTTCTTGCATCAACTCCGCGCGGCGGTTAATGAGGAAATTGCGCTGCGCCGTGAGCTCGCTCGGATCGGCGCGGTCGCCCAGCAGTGCAGCGATGCGATCGACTTCTGCGAGCAGCGCAGCTTCGCTCCACACCGACGTCAGGAGATTGCGCAACGTGGTGCGAAACCGCTCTCGACTCTGCTCGATCGCGTAGAGGCGGTTCGGCAAACGCGACCACGCGTAGACTGACTGTGGCCGAGGTTCTTTGCGTAGGTACGGATGCGTGTGCTCGAACGCGGCATCCGTCCCCCACGGAATGAAGACCAACTTGTTCGTGATCGGATGCACGTACAGGTAGAAGTTGTTGAGGTCGCCGGTGTAACCGTCCCAGTGTGCGATCAGCACTTCTGTCGCCCAAAACTTCAGGAACCGGTCCATGTCGACCAGTGCTTCTACGTCCGCCAAGATGTCGTCGCCCGGCCGCGCCAGCACTTCGGCGAGCTGACTGATCTGAGGTGAGAGCGGTTGGTCTTCGTTCGTCTTCTTCTCGAAGTTCACCAGCATGTCCGAACGGAAATCCGTCAGACCGCTGCCTTCGTACAGATTTCCGCTGTCATCGCCGAACTGACGTGCCAGGAACGGCTTCTTGATCGGCTCGACGTTGAGGTAGACGCCGAGATCCACGCCGTTCACGACCACGCGTGCAAACGAGCAGCGTGGCGCCGGCACACCGGCGGCCGCGAACACTTGGTAGGCCATGCAAGTGTGCGTGTACGAAGTGTCCTGCAGACTGTTGTTGAGGGTGATGGTCTTCGCGCCGAATAGGAGTTGGCCTTTGACGTACTCGGCGACGTCGATATGGAGGGAAGGGCGGTGGATCGACAGTGAGCCGATGAAGCCTTTCTTGCGTAGTCCGATCTGCGCCAAGTCGTGGCCTCCTGCGCGAATGCTCGCGGGCACGACCGTATAGTCGAACGCCGGATCGAGGCAGTACGAGAAGACTTCGTTCAGAGAGCGGCCCTGACCGCGAATCAGGTCCCAATCGGGCGCGCTCAGCGTGAGCTCGATCTCGAGCAGTGAGTCAGTCGCGAACAAGCGAGCGTCGTCGTTCGCTGGGGGCTGCGTGCCCGCATCGGGTGGGTTTTCATTGCCGCTCCCGGCGGCCGGTGGCGTGGCGCCGCTGTCGGCTGCGGGCGGAACTTCCGCGTCGCTTGTGGTAGTCGCAGCATCCCGTTCTGGGTCGTCCGTCGCTGCGTCAGTCGCGACTGAAACCGCTGCATCCGCGAGCGGTTCCGCCGCGTCGGCAGCGGGCGTGGAGTCGCTCGCGTCTGCAGTTTCCGAGGGGCCGGCGTCGCCGTAGGACTTGCTCGGCTTGATGTCGCCTTGCGTCTTATCGCTGCTACAGCCGACGGGCAGAAGCAGCATCGCGACCACGAACATGAAGAACGACAGAACCCACTCCGCATGTCGACTGAGCATGACCGCCTCCGGTGTGCGAGCTACTCGAACGAGAACCTATCATGCCGCCGACAGCTGCAGATGATTAAGCTGTGTTCATCGTTCGACCGGCGCGGACCCGGATGACGCGTGCACGGGGCATTGTGCTACGTCAAAGTCGCCGCTCGCAGCGGCTGCGAGGCGCGGCTGTACGCGCCCTAGCTACGGGACGCGGCGCGTGGAAGTTCGTCGCAGCCATGACAATTCAGGAGCTCCCTGCCTTCGTCACGGCCCACACCGGCGCCGATTTTTGGTACGACCGGCCGCATGAGCAGCTCACGAACGGACCTTCTCGCGCTCGCACAGACGATCTTGGATGCGTGGGTGGCGCGCAAACCGGATGCTGTGCCGCGCGGCCGCTCGTTTCGCTACACCGAGAATGGTCAGGATGTGCCCCTCGGTGCAGGCCTGTGGAGCAGCGTGACGAGCTCGGGCTTTCGTTGGGTGATCGCCGACACCGAGACGCAACAGGTGCTCGCGTTTGCGGTGCTGATGGAAGGCGACGCGCCATGCTTGGCTGCATTCCGCGCCCGCAGCGATGGCGAACGGTGCAGCGAGCTCGAAGTGCTCGTCAGTCGCAAGGGGCAGTCGACGATCTTTTCACCAGAGCGCCTGACGCAACTCGATCCCTTGTACGAGGAGCTCGTGCCTGAGTCTGAACGGGGCGATCGGGCGGCACTACAGGCGGCCGCCGACGCATACTTCGATGGAATCGAGCGCGACGACGCGACGATCGTTCCGTTTCACGAGGACTGCCGGCGCTTCGAGAATGGCGCGCTGACCACGAACAATCCGGAGTTCCTCCGCGGCATGGCCTGCCGCGAACAATTCGAGCAGAAGCTGTTCGCGTACATCGAGTCGGTGCGCGCTCGGCGTTATCCCGTCGCGGACGTGGAGCGTGGTCTCGTCGGCGCGTGCGTGTTCTTGGATGTGCCCGGGACCGTCACCCACTTCGAGTTTCGAGGCCGCCGCCACGAGCTGCCGGAGCACATGCGAGTGCCGCGGAGCGTGCTGCTGTTCGAGGTGTTCAAAGTCGTAGCGGGCAGCATTCGCGAGATCCAAGCGTTCATGATCAATCTGCCGTACCGCGCGAGCTCCGGTTGGGAGTGACCTGACTCACCAGTGATCGCAGACCACGATCCAGAACGCCGAGCCGAGTGCAGCGGCCGCGAGCAACAGGTTCATCGCCGGGCCGAGCCACGTCGCGTGGCCACGCGGGATCTCGGGAGCACTCAGCTCACGCAGAAATCTTCGATACTGCCAGATCGAGATCAGAGCGACGCAAGCTCCCGAGACCAGAAACAGCAGCGCCATCACGAGCGACATGTGCGAGTGACTCGACGGCAACTTCGAGCCGTTCACGAATCGCATGAATACACTGAAGCGCTCGATCACGAAGCCTAGACCGATCACGGCGATGGCCGAGCGCTGCCAGGCAAGTAACGTTCGTTCCGCAGCAAAAAATACTCGTGGGTCGTCGAGGTTTGACATAGTTTCGGGGACGCGTGGACTTGACGAGTCAGCTTTCGAGACACTGGACGCGGCGCGCAAACAAGACCATCGCGAGCACTCCGACGAGCACACCGATCGCGAGGTTGCCGGTCCACACCGTGATTGCGACGGTGACGACCATGGCGCTGGTCTCGGCGATCGGCAGGCGCTCGAGCGTGGAGGGTTGAACGCTGTGCCAGTTGATCGTCTTGAGAGCGACGATCATCATCACGGCCGCGAGCGCGACCATCGGAATCTGCGCCATCACCTGACTCAACGCCGTCACGAGCAGAAGCAACACGAGCGCGGCGACGACGGTCGACACGCGGGTGCGTGCTCGGCCAATCTGCACGTTGACGACCGTCTGACCGATCATCGCGCAGCCCGCGATGCCGCCGTAACACCCAGCGAAGATGTTCGCGACGCCGAGTGCCCACGACTCGCGGGTCGTGTTGGACGGCGTGTCGGTCATCTCGTCGACGAGCTTGGCCGTCAAGAGAGACTCCAATAGGCCTACGAACGCGACGCTGAGCGCAGCGGGTCCAATGATGTAGAGCGTGTCGAGATTGAGAGGCACGAGCAGAGGTGTCAGGCCGGGCATCCCTGCCGCCATCGCACCACCCCCGCCGACGTTCGGCAGCTCGAGATGTGCGAGCACGGCGATCGCCGTCACGGCGACGATCGCGACCAACGGGGACGGAACTGCCTTCGTGAAGCGCGGGAGGAAGTGCACGATCGCAAGCGTCAGCAAGAACAACGCGTAGACCGCGCCGGCCTGATTCGTGACGTGAGGCACTTGCGCGAAGAAGATCAGAATGCCGAGTGCGTTCACGAACCCGATCATCACCGACTGCGGAATGTACCGGACCACTTTCGCCAGGCCGGCAGCGCCAAACAGGATTTGGATCAACCCCGCGAGTAGCACGATCGGCAAGACGTATTGGACTCCGTGCGTTTTGACTGTGGGTCCGATCACGAGTGCCACCGACCCTGCGGCGGCGGTGACCATGGCGGGACGGCCGCCGAGTGCAGACATCGTCAACCCCAGGACGACCGACGCGACGAGGCTCACCTTAGGATCGACTCCGGCTACGACCGAGAACGAGATCACCTCGGGAATGAGCGCGAGCGATGTGACGATTCCGGCGAGGCATTCTCGCACGAGCACACGCGGTGAACGCAGAGTCTCGGTGCTGGAGAGGTCGTCATCGAAGCTTGAATCAGCGGAGGTCAGGACTGGCGTTGACATGATTTCCACGAACGAAGTTGGAAGTTGTTGGATGGTTGACGTCGCTATGCGTCACGCACGACGCAGCGAAAGCCGATGTGGCTGGTAGACGTATCGAGCGTTTGGCCCTGGCGAGCTGCAGGCCGATAGCGAAGGCAATAGTTCGGCGCGCACAGATGCGAACCGCCTTTGACTGCGCGTCGCAGATCGGACTTGGCTTCAACTGCAGGAGCGGGCGAGCAACACGACCCGCCCGCGGGCGGCGTCACGACCTGTTCGAATGGACTCGTCGTCCATTCCCAAACGTTGCCGACCACGTCGTAGAGGCCGTAGCCGTTCGCGGGGAACGACTTCACGGCAGTCGTGCGATAGTCGGTCTCGCTCTTCAGAGTCTCCGACGGAAACTGGCCGAGCCAGATGTTCGCCATGAGCTTGCCGTCCGGCGCGAACTCATCCCCCCACGGGTAGGTCGCACCGTCCAAGCCGCCGCGAGCTGCGAACTCCCACTCGATTTCGGTGGGTAACGACTTTCCGGACCACGCCGCGTACGCGACTGCGTCCTCGTAGCTCACGTGCACGACTGGATCGTCAGCGCGACCGGTGACCGAGCTGTCAGGTCCTTCAGGATGGCGCCAGCTCGCGCCGGGAACGTATGCCCACCAGGCTCGATAGTCGCGCAAGCTGACGCGTTGTTCGGGCTTCGTGAATACGAGCGAGCCAGGTACGAGGAGCTCTGGATCGGCATCCGGGTACAGCGCGGGATCGGGCGAACGCTCGGAGAGTGTGAGGTAGCCAGTCGCGTCGACGAACTTCGCGTACTCCGCGTTTGTGACCGGATGAGAGTCCATCCAAAACCCATCGACCGACGCTTGGCGAATCGGGCGTTCTTCTCGATAGAACTTGTCCGATCCCATTTGGAAACTGCCGCCGGGAACGCGCAGCATGTCTTGCAACCGCACGTCGGTCGTTTGATCTGACGTTACAGCGAGCCCCCGGGAGGCACATTTGCACGCCCGGGGGCTGGCCTGATCGACTCGCGTTCTTTGTTCAAGCTCTAAGGACACGAGCCAACCTCCTTCAGAGTGCCGTCGGTACGAAACGCAACGGTGCTCCCGGCGGGATCACCGATTCTTTTTTCACGCTATCTTCGAACTCGCGCACGACGCGGTGCGCGTGCTGCATCACCCACCAGCGCACGTAGCGTTGATTCACGGCCTCGCGCTCCTTCGGATCTTCCTGAAGGTGCGTGATGCGCGCGAAACCGAGCGGCAGCTCCGGGTCGTGGAAGTGCTGTTGACGCATGAAGTTGATCTTGAAGTCTTTCCACTTCACCGCGTGCAGCTCGTCTTTGAGCCAGACCATGCAGGACTCGCGATTGGACGTCTCTTGTTTGCCCAAGAAGAACGCGCCTTGGTCCACGCCGTCGATCAAGCGATCGGTCGGCGGCTTGCAGCCTGCAAATCCGAGCAACGTGGTGAACATGTCGGTGACGTGCACCATCTCGTTACTCTCGGTTCCGGGCTCGATGTGTCCGGGCCAGCGCATGAGCAGCGGCGTACGAATGCCGCCTTCTGCCGAGCTGAAGTACGAGCCGTCGAAGAAGCCACCAGTGCCTCGGCCGGCGAGGTGATCTTCAGCGCCGTTGTCACCGCAGAAGACGACGATCGTGTTGTCGGCGACGCCGAGCTTGTCGAGGTGGTCGAGCAAGGCGCCGAAGTCGTGATCCAACATCAAGAGGCAGTCGCCCCATTCACCGTTCGTGCTCTTCCCAACGAACTCGTCGCGCGGGATCATCGGAAAGTGCATGAGTGAGTGATTGAAATAGAGGAAGAACGGTTTGTCTTCGCCGACTGCGCGATCCATGAAGTCGATGCCCCGCTTTTGATATTCGAGGTCGCACTTCTTCTTCATGTCCATCGTGAGCTGCTGATCCAAAATTGGGCGCACGCCTTTGCCTTTGCGGCCTTCGTGCATGTGCGAGTAGCCGTCACGCTCCGGCACGTAGTGCGGATCTTCCAACCACATGCACTCGTCGTACGTGCGCAGCGGGCCGTACCACTCGTCGAACCCGTGATCGGTCGGCCAGCGTCCGTCTTCAGCGCCGATGTGCCACTTGCCCAGGCACGACGACGTGTAGCTCGCATCCCCGAGGATCTCAGCGATCGTCTTTTCCCACGCGACGAGGCCACCGGAGTTGCCGCCGAGGGCGATCGTGTGGTTGCCGGAGCGGATCGGATAACGACCCGTCATGAGGGCCGAACGCGTCGGAGTGCATTGAGGCTCGACGACGTAGTGCGTCAGCTTTGCACCTTGCTTGCAGAACGTATCGATGCGCTTCGTGTCCGCGCCGCGCAGTTTTCCTCCTCCGTAGCAGCCGAGCTCTCCCATCCCTAGGTTGTCGACGTGGAAGAACAGGATGTTGGGTTTCGTTGCCATTCTCATTTTCCTTAGTGTTGAGTAAATCGCGAGAGAATCTTTTGAGTGTCAGTGAGCCACGAGCTCTGACTGCATGGCCGCCAAGGACTCGCCTCGGATCAGGCCCTTCAGCTCGTGGACGAGCTCGGTGAACTCGGGTGTTCGGGTCATCTCGGCCGTACGCGGGCGCGGCAGAGGCACTTTGATTTCGGCCTTGATGCGGCCCGGTCGTGCGGTCATCACGTAGATCCGATCGGACAAGAAGACCGACTCTTCGATGTCGTGCGTGATGAAAAACACGGAGGTGCGGAACTGCTGCCACATGTCCGTGAGGATCTCTTGCATCACGGCGCGAGTCTGAGTGTCGAGGGCTCCAAACGGCTCGTCCATCAAGAGAACTTCAGGATTGGTCGCAAGTGCACGAACGATGCCGATGCGTTGTTTCATTCCGCCGGAGAGCTGATCGGGAAAGTGATTCTCGAATGCGCTCAGTCCTGCGAGCTTCAACAAGTTTCGCGCGGTGCTCTCGCGCTCGGGTCGAGACACCCCCTTCATCTTGAGTCCGAACTCCACGTTCTTGCGAACTGTCAGCCACGGTAAGAGCGAGTACTGCTGAAACACTACGCCGCGCTCCGAGCCGGGCTTCTTGATCGAGACGCCGTCCAAGGTTGCGTTTCCGCTCGTCGCCTTCGTGAACCCAGCGAGAATGCCGAGCAGCGAAGACTTTCCACAGCCGGAAGGGCCGACCAAACTTACGAACTCACCGGGTTGAACATTCAGCGTGACATCGTCGACTGCTTGAACCCTCGACTGGCCGGATCCAAAAATCATGTCGATGTTGCGTAGCTCGACCAAACCTCTATCGATGGTGTTCACTTTCTTCCTCCGTTCACGAACGCGAGCCACGGCATCACGAGCCGTCCAACCAGGCGAATCGCACCGCTGCATGCGAGGCCCAAGACACCGATCGTGAGCATGCCGAGCACGATGGCTGGGTAGTTCACGAGCGAGTACGCTTCCCAGGTGAAGTAGCCGACTCCGAACTGCCCGGAGATCATCTCGGCTGCGATGAGTGAGACCCACGCGACGCCCATTCCGACCGTGAGCCCGGTGAATACGCTCGGCATCACACCGGGAAGGATGATGAAGGCGAAGAGCTGTAGCTCGCTCGCTCCGAGGCAACGACCTGCGTTCAAGAGCACGCGATCGATTCCGTGAACGCCGTGAATGGTGTTGAGCAGGATCGGAAAAAACGCGCCGATGAACGTGATGAACACGATGCTGGCTTCGTTGTTCGGCCAGAGCATGATCGACATCGGAACCCATGCGATCGCTGGAATCGGTCGCAAGACTTCGAAAGCCGGCATGAACAGCTCGTGCACGCGCTTGTACTTGCCGATGAGCAACCCGAGTCCGACGCCGAGTGCCGTCGCGAGTGCAAACCCCGTCAGGATTCGTTGAACGCTCTTGACGATGTTGACGTAGAACGTGCCGGCGCTCGCGACTTCGATCGCTTGCAGAAGAACTTCGTGCGGGGTCGGGACGTTCTTGAACCGGATGTAGAAGTCGAGCTTGTACTTCGTGCCGAGATACCAGAAGGCGAGTAGCGCGCCGATCGATGCGATCGCGAGTAGCGTCGGGATGCCATAGTGTTTGGCGCGTCCAGTGAGCTGGTGCAGGACGCTGTTACGCGGCGTTTCGCTCGCTTCACTCGCGTCACGCCTGACGACAATTCGATCGATCGGAGTGAGCGCGCTCGCTCCGATGCTGGAGGATGCTGGCATGGTCATGGTGTCCGTCCGCGGGTCTGGGTGTGAGGCCAAGGTTCAGTGGATGTCCGCCGGGACGGCGTTGAGCGCTTCGGCGTAGGTGGCGACCTTGCCGCCGTTCTGTCGCGCATGCTGTTCGGCGTCGCGCTTCAAGAGGAAGGGAACGACGTCGGGCTTCTTCGCGCCGTTGTTGACGATCGTGTAGAACGCCGCGTCGGCGAAGAGCTTGACGCCGAGTGCTCGGTCACTGAGGTAGACCGCACCGATCTTCTTGCCCTCGGCCGTGTAGCGTTTGACGCCGGCGAGCGTGCAAGCCGCAGAGCTGAACGCGACGATGTCGCCACCCTTGACCCAGATCTGTCCCGATTCGGCCGATGTTTTGACCGGAACGTTGCAGACCGGATCATTGCCCTCGACCGAGTAGCCAGCGAGTGTCTTCAGCTGCGCGTCGTAGTCGAGGCCGAGGTCTTTGTAAGCTTGGCGAACGAACTTGTCGTTGACCCAGGTCGCGATGTTGAGCTCTTTGATGAGATTGAGCTGCTTGAGCACGCTGTAGTCGACCTTGAGCGCGTCGAGCCACTGCGGCTTGATCGTGGGGTCGAGCGTGTGAACGCCACCCGGACCGAGGAAGATGTACGCGACCTCTTTGTTGACCTTGGTCCACGATTCGATCTTCTCGGAAGCGGCGCGTGGGTCCTTGCGGAGCCACTCGTTCGCCTGCATCAGTGACTTGATGTAGGCGACGACGATCTCGGGATATTTCTCCCCGAAGTCCTTGCGGACGACGACCCCGTGGAACGTTGGGTGTTTGGTCTCGGCGCCGTCGTAGATCTTTCGGCCGATTCCCCGGAACGGAAGGAGCTCACCGAACGGCACGAAGTCGCCGTGTGCATCGATGCGCTTTTCCTGGAGGTTGGTGCTGCCGATCTCCGGAGATTGCGAGACGAGATCCCAATACGTCGGGGTCAGGCCGCGGAGTTGCAGCGCGCGCAACATCATGCCGTGCGCGGCAGACCCGAACGGGACTGAGACCTTCTTGCCCTTAAGATCGCTGAGGTCGTAGTAGGGCGAGTCTTTGGGTACGACGACGCCGTTGCCGCCTCCATACGCGTTGTAGGCGATGATCGCGATCAGCTGCGTATCGTTTTTCGTCTGCTGCCCTGTCGCTCCGTTCACGAGCAGTGGGTAGTCACCCATCATGCCGATTTGAATGTTGTCGGCCATCATGCCGTTCGTGATCGGCGGCCCCGACGTCGAGTTCTGCCAGCTGATCGAGTACGTGACGTCCTTGTACTTACCCGTTTTCGGCAAGTTCTTTTCGAGGATTCCGAGCTCTTTCAGGACGACGCCGCCGGTCACGGTATTCGTCGTCGTATTTTGCGTGCCGATTCCGATCTCGATCTCTTCGGCGTGAACCGTCTGTGTCGCGAGCGCGAGCGCGGCCCAGACGAGGAACGTGATGATGTTCAGTACTCGCCGCGTGAGCGCGGAGTGCCGCGGATGGCTGCGGGGGTGAGCCGCGAGGTCGGGTGCATAGCCGATGTGTTGCATGACGTGGTCTGCCTGGAGAAAGTTGTGATGGCCCGAGCGGTCGAGGGAGTGATGGGCTCTGCATTGCTGCGAACCGCGTCCCGCTTGGAGAGTCTCTAGAGCAAGCGTCGGGCCACTCTCGCGTCGCTCCGATGCGCTGAAGATCGCGAGCTGGATGAACAGTGGTTGCCGCGTGAGCGGCAAGCGTTGCCGCTCGTTGCCGCTGGAGCAGCAACGCGCGCGCACTGGCACCGTCGCGTGCGTTAGTCGACGGCTAAAAGTGTTTCGAGCGCGCGTCTGCGGCCCTTAACAAGTCACACATGTTTCGAGTGCGCAAGCGCTCCGTAACATGGTGTGCACGCGGCGGGTCGATCGCGCCGTCAGCGTTCATCGCGATGAGCGCGCGTGCTACCAACACTGTGAACGGCAGCAAACTCGAACGAACCGAGGCATTTTTTGGTGAGCTCTCCCAGTACCCTGGCGGAATGGCGGGCCGACACCCGAACGATGGTCTGCGAAGACGCGGCCTCGCTCGCACTGCAGGAGCTCATCGAACGCATCGCGCCGAGCGACGTCCCGGTGCTGATCTTCGGAGAGACGGGCACTGGTAAAGAAGTCGTCGCGCGGCAGGTTCATGCCTCGAGCCGGCGCGCTGATGGACCTTTCGTAGCGGTCAACGCTGGTGCGTTCTCGGAAACATTGATCGAGAGCGAGTTGTTCGGTCACGAGCGTGGCGCGTTCACAGGCGCCGTCGCGAGCAAGGCGGGTTGGTTCGAAGCAGCCAACGGCGGCACGCTGTTCCTGGACGAGATCGGCGAGCTCCCGCTGTCCTTGCAAGTGAAGTTGCTGCGCGTTTTGCAGGAGGGCGAGGTCACGCCGGTCGGTTCGCGGCGCGCGGTGCCGGTCGATGTGCGCGTGCTCGCTGCGACAAATGTCGATCTGCGCGCCGCGATCCGGCAGAAGCGCTTTCGCGAGGATCTGTTCTACCGGTTGAACGTCACGTCACTGCGGTTGCCGCCGCTTCGCGAGCGTCCCGGAGACATCCTGCCGCTGGTGCGGCACTTCATTGCGATCTACGAACGCAAGTTCGGGCAGAGCGGGGTGGGGCTGACGGTGAGCGCGGCGCAGCGACTCGTCGGGCATACGTGGCCCGGTAACGTGCGGGAGTTGGAGAACGCGGTTCAGCACGCCCTGTTGGTTCGGCGCGGTGCGGAGCTCGTAGCTTCAGACTTTCCGTTGGTCGCGGAGTCCTTTACGGCTGCACCGCTCGCGACGACTTCCCACGCGTCGGAGTTCGGCGCGAGCGGTGCAGCCGTAAAG
>Ga0193752_1000807_pt1 | contig 28267 bp, 31 predicted proteins | sample H1c1metaG_FD_144924 | JGI IMG/M metagenome (GOLD analysis project Ga0193752, IMG submission 144924) | Soil microbial communities from a riparian zone of the East river system, Colorado, United States - H1c1 | ecosystem: Environmental > Terrestrial > Soil > Riparian zone | place: USA: East River...
TTTGTCTTTTCCGTTTCGGCCGGCGTAAGTCTGCCGGGCTTGTTCAGGATATGGTCCGGAATTGCCAGCTTGCCTATATCGTGCAGAAGGGCTGCGGTCCGCAAGGCGTCTATGTCGCCATTCGGAAGATCCATCAGCTTGCCTAACCCCACTGCATAGATCTGCGTACGGCGGACGTGTCCCATTCCGATCTGATCGCGAGCGTCGATCGCCGTCGCCAGCGCCTCGACCGTTGCCAGATGGATACGGCTCGCCTCCATGATCTCTTTCGTCTTTTGCCCAAGGCTGCGGACATGGATCTTGTACGCCACGTTCGCGGCTATCGCGAGTGGAACGATCACCAGACCGAACTCGATGCCAAAATGATTGAAGACAAGAAATAGGAATATCGCAGCCGCAAGGCTAACCGCATGACCGGTCGAAGGGTCAATAAACACACGGTCCAGCGCCTTGCTGTTGATCGGGTTCCCATCCACCTTTATAGATAGCAGATTAATGGCAGAACTGGTTGCGTAGTGTGCCACCGCCATCAGACACGATGCATAGATCACTTCGTTCGGAATAAAGAATGACCCACCGACAACCGTCGCCTGCGGGCCGGAAAAATATCCGAGTGATAGATGAAACACCGTCGATGAGACAAAGGCTGAGATGATATCAGCCGCAACACCGCGAATCCATTTCTCAGGATCCTTGCGGATATGGCCGTAGTCGGCTGCCGATGCAGCGGCTGCCAACAGAACGCCTCCAAAAAGCCCTAGCCACGCCGTTCCCCAAAAAGCGAAAACGGTCTTTGGATAAAATACGGATTCGGTTCGCGGGATCTTAAAGTGATATTGAGCTATGAGTATCGCAACAAAAACCGATACGCCGAGTATCGCCGCCTTTGACAGCGTGAACGTGAAAGCCTCGAACAGCGAGAAAAGAAAGATCGCCGCAGCGATGCCGGTAACCGACCACCACGCAGCGTTTCCGCTCCAATCTTTTTTGTTTTCGTCGAGGTTTGTCATCAATTGTGAACGAACGCAGTTCACGGACTACCAATCCAGTTCGAATACAAGCGTCGTGCCAGATGCAAAAATGGGTATTCAGGAATGTTTTCCAGAAAGGTAGACTTGGCCGCAGCCAAAGTCGTTCAAAATGAGTGTTCAAAATGAAGAAAATCGGTCAAAATGACATTAGGTGTCGAGCAATTTTACGATGACTGAACTCAGGCTTATCAAGATCACATTCTTAGCGGTGATATTTTGTTTTCAGATTCTGACGGCTTTTGCCCAGGACGACGAGATCAAGATCACCACCGAACTGGCGCCTTTTGAGATTTCCGTCACGGATCGCAATGGCAATCCCGTTCGCGGACTTTCGGCGGCGGACTTTCGCGTATTTGAGAACGGGACCGAACGGCCTATCGATTTCTTTCAACCGATAAAGAAAAAAGACACCGGCCGGCCGCTGACGATCGTTTTTGCGTTGGATGTTTCCGGCAGCATGACCGAGAGCGAACTCGGGCGCCTTAAAACAGCGATGCAAAAGTTCATCGCCCGCCTTGCCGATTACGAGTCGCTTTTCGCTGTGATGTCTTTTGCGATGGAGGTGAAGACGGCGCAGGGTTTCACTAACCGTCCCGAGAAACTCGAACAAGCGTTCAATAAACTTCGCAAGGATCAGGACGGCCTCTCGACACACGCATACGATGCCGTCGATGATGCCGTAAGGCTGATCCAGCGCAAATCGCCTAAAACCTTGAAAGACCGCTTTCCTAAACGTGCGGTGATTTTGATAACGGACGGCTTCCCCGTCGGCGATGTAGTCGCCCCCAAAACTGTTATCGAGCGCGCAAATGCCAGCGAAACAAGTATCTTTTCGGTTCTTTTGCCGTCATTCTCGCGGCTGCAGAGAGATAGCCGAAGGGTTTTGACGCCACTCGAGGCAAGCGGCCTTTCGGAGCGTACAGGCGGGCTGAGTATCGTGGCAAGCGACTCTAACTTCGACCGTATCTTCGACGCGCTGGCCGAAGAAATAACCTCGTCATACGCTATCGCATTTTATCCGGATACCAGTGACAAGGGCGGAAATGCCGAGCGGACTGTCCGTATCGAATCGAGGTCAGGTTTTATTGTCAGGCAGAACCGCGACAAATTCCGCCCTGCGAACTAAAAAGAGACATCGTCAGTACCGTTCATCGGCCTCATCGCCGTATGAACCGAAATCGTCCACGTCGTCACTCTCGGAAGCTACCTTAAGATCAAGCTCGATCGGGTCGAGTCCGACGACGACAAGAGCCGCTCCGCATTCATCACACGTAACTGTGTCTCCTTGTTCGGATTCTGCGTCTACATAGACTTCTTCATCACATTCGGGACAATTCGATGTCGGCATTTTTTCTTTACTCCGGAAATTTAATAAATTATTTGTTCTCTAATGCAGAAAGAATATAAAAATCTGTATGCTAATAAATCTAACTTGTCCGATAGCGTTCTTGCAAGAGTTTTTGCACGTTAGTCGATAATTTTTTGCCGCTGTGACTGCGGCGTTCGAATAAATGAATTTTCCTTTTCATCTAGCCGGGGAACGAGATTTCGATGCGGTCGGTTTTGGGACCAACGCTGTCGATTTTCTTATTCAGGTGCCGGAGTATCCGGCCTTCAACTCTAAAATAGAACTTACCGATTACGTCCAGGCCGCCGGCGGAGAGATCGCAACGTCAATGGTCGGGCTGCAGCGGTTAGGTTTGAAGACCTGTTACGTCGGACGATTTGGCGACGACGAAGCCGGGACATTCGGCCTGCAAACGCTCCGTGACGAAGGCGTCGATGTTTCCCTCATCGCACAGATCGCCGGAGCGCGAACGCAAATCGCGTTCATCATTATCGACGAACGCAGTGGCGAGCGCACCGTCATCTGGAAACGTGATGCAAAACTTGCCTATACGAGCGACAATGCTCCTATCGAGATCGTCCGGCGATCAAAGGTCCTGCATTTCACTCCGCACGATACCGGTGCGTGCATAGCGATGGCCCGCGAGGCAAAGAGTGCCGGCACGATCGTCTCAGTCGATCTCGACAATATCTTCAACGGGATCGAAGACTTGCTTCCCTTGGTGGACATCATCATCACATCGGCTGAGTTGCCGGGCCGAATGTTCGGCATCGACGACAAAAAGCAAGCTTTGCAGGAAATGCATTCGCGATTCGGCGCGGCGGTGGTCGGCATCACGCTCGGCGAGACAGGGTCGATGCTGCTTTGCGACGGCCAGTTTATCGAGACTCCGGGCTTTGCTGTTCCCGGTGGATGCAAAGATACGACCGGCGCGGGCGATTCGTTTCGTGCGGGATTGCTCTACGGTCTGCTCACAGGCAGATCTGTTGAAGAAAGCGCCCGGTCCGCAAATGCCGTCGCCGCCCTTAAATGCCGGGCAATCGGTGCTCGGACCTCTTTACCGGACAAAGATATGTTAGAAACTATGTTAAAAAGTGTATAGACAGATTAAACCTGTTTGTAATATCATACTTAAGCGGCCTCCCAACCTCGTACCACACGACCGTATCTCCCCCAACATCCTTTTTCGCGTCCCCGCACTTACGATGGACTCAAAGGTCGGATTAATAATTCAATTGAATGGCATTGTTGTAATAACAGTGCTTTGTCTAATGCTGAGCCGCTCGTTCAAACTAACGGCGCTGAAGTATTGGACGATAGCATGGCTGTGTCTTTCATTTTCGCTGATATGTTTGAGGTTGGGTTACAGTTTTGAGGTGTTCAGTTCGCTGCTTTTCACGTACTATTATCTCGGGCAATATATTTTCGCTTTTCTGCTCGTCGCGGGCTGCCGCAGCCTTGACGGCAACTGGGAACTGAGATCCCGTTCGCAATTTTGGATCGTGCCGTTTCTCGTCCTCGCTATCGCTCTTCCTCTCTTGAGCAAAGATCTTAACGAGATTTACGGGCTTCACACGCTGATCCTTTCAGGGTTCTTTGGCGCGGCCTTTTTTGCGATCCGTCGTTCAGCCCTTCGCAGTTTTGGCTGGCGGGTAATGCATATTTCCCTTGCCGCCTTGACCCTCGATTTCTTCCTCCATTCGGTCGTTTACACGGCAAGCATCTTTGTCGCTTTCGACACAAGTTTTCTTACCTACAATCCGATAGTCGAACTCGTGCTGCAGACCGCACTTGGGTTTGGAATGGTGATCGTGCTGCTTGAAAAAGTGCTTTCCGAGGCAAAGTCGGCACACGAACGTCTTCAGGACACCAATGAGAAACTCGAAGAGCTGTTACATACCGATCCGCTCACCGCAGCCTTTAGCCGACACGCTTTTTACGGCTTTGTTAAGAAACGCGGTGAGGAAAACTCGGAAACCTCCGGCTGCGTAGGCTTTTTCGATATTGACGATCTTAAAAGCATTAACGACCGTTTCGGTCACGGTGCCGGCGACCTGGCGATCCGATGCGTAGTAAAGGCCATCCGCGACATCATCCGTGCCGAAGACCTGATCTTTCGTTGGGGCGGCGATGAGTTTTTCGTCATTATGGTCAGTATGGATGCCGACAAGGCTCTCACACGTCTAACCAAACTCGATGCGGCCCTTACCGGATTGGTCGTCGAGGGAATTCCCGAACCGATCGACATCAGCGTCTCATGGGGTTTTACCGATTTCGACGATATATCCGGACTGGAAGAAGCAATAAACAGGGCGGACGCATCCATGTACAGCCGCAAGCAGGAGCGAAAGAAACGATCAGGTACCACTAGAAATTTCTTACCCGAATTCGGAAACGCATCTCCGACCCTCTCTGTGTAAATAAGTTCCGCAATTTCTGTGTTTTCAGTGCCTTCCGTGATTGGGCTTAAAGCAACCCACTGAAGACACGGAAAACACAGAAAAACACGGAACGAAAACATCTTTGTTTTCCAACTACAGTTTGTCGTTAAAAAATCCGATGACCTTTGCCCAGGCGTCGTTTGCGGCTTCGGCATTGTAAACTTCCGGCCGTGTGTTGTTGAAAAAAGCGTGGTCAGCATCGTATTTGAGCGACTGAACTGGAAGTTCGTATCGCTCTGTCGCATCTTCGAGAGCGGCAACTTTTTCGGTATTTATCCATCCGTCGCGTGTTCCCGAAATAAAAACGGTTGGCGTGCGAAGCTTGCTTAAGATATCTTCACCCGGAATGTCGCCGTAAAACGGAGCCGCCGCGCTAAAGCCTTCCAGTTCGCAGGCCGCCCGCAACGCAAACGTGCCGCCCATGCAAAAGCCGGTGATGCCGAAATGCGACACACCGAATTCCTTCGCCGCCGCCGTCACCGTATTTGCGATAGTATCAAGCCCGTCCTCTATCGCCAGATCTTGCATCAGCTTTCCGGCTTCGTCGGCGTTCGCGGCCAATGTGCCGCGATAAAGGTCAGGTGCGATCGCGATAAAACCCTCAGCCGCGTAACGGTCGGCGATGTCCTTGATATGGGCATTCAGGCCCCACCATTCCTGAATGACAATGACGGCTTTTTTGTCACTGTTCTCAGGCATCGAAACATACGCCGTCGTCTCGCCGTTTGCCGTGTCGAATGAAATAGTTTGATCGGACATAGAAGATCCCCCGTGTGAATCGTATTTACGCGAAGTATAAACGATTCGCCCAGAGGATGCTAAATTCGCGCCTTGCGAGGTCTAGTAAAAACGCAGCGTATAGCTAAACTTCACCCCGCGTCCTATCTCGGGCGAAATATTCTTGATAAACGAAATGTGATTGTAATAAAGCCGGTCGCCCAGATTGAAAGCGTTTACCGAGAACACATTCGCAAAATGCTTTCCGGGCATTATGTATGACGCGGCGACGTTGAATACGCCGTAACCCGCGGTCCGCGTCTCGTTCTCGAATATCCGGTCCTGATCGGCAACCGCTGCGAACTCCGGCCTTACACTGAAATTCTTGTAGTGTGCGTCGAGGCCGAATCTGCCTCTGGCCGGCGAGATACGCGGCAGCGGCCGGCCATCCCTCAATTCCGCGTTCACATAATCAAATCCGGTCAGCACATTTAGCCAACTCGTCGCCGTTACGTCAAGGTTTAATTCGGTGCCGGTAAAGCGGCTGTTCCCTTGCAGGTAATTGGCGACCGGCAATCCGCTGTCTTCGTCCGTCTCGCCGTTTGGGGCCAGAAACACGAAGTTCTTCATATCGTAATAATAGAAATTCACCTCGGCCTTGATGCGGTTATTCTGATGACGAAGCGACAGGTCGATGCCGTTGCTCGTTTCCGCCCGCAGATTTTGATCGCCGATCTCGAAAGACAACGTACCATCGTGCGGCCCGAGGTTATAAAGTTCCTCAAGTGCCGGCGCGCGGAAGGCGTGCGAATAATTGGCAACGAACGCTCCGTCCTTCCATAACCCGACACGTATTCCGGCTGCACCTGAAAATCCGGTGAAATCACGATTCGGCGTTGCGATGTCCGTCGGGCGATACCGGTTATTCTCTAACCGCCCGCCGAACTGCAGCGTCACGCGCTCAAACTTTACTTCCTGAAGTCCGAACACCGAAAACGAATTCTGCTTCACCGGCCCGTTCACCAGTGTCTCGTCGCCGACCGTCGAATAATCGCGGTTAAATCCTTCGACACCGAACCGTCCGCTCAACTTGCCGTATTTTTTCTGGTCGAATATCGCCCGGTAGGAATAGACCTTGTTCTTGAATGTCGTGCCGACCTCGTCATCCACCAATTCCTGATGCTGATAGTCGCTGTAATCGAACGTGAACTTCATACCGGTGACGAACTGATCCAGATCGTTGTAACCGCCGTTAAATTTCAGATCGTGGCGCCGCATTCTCAGGCTGCGTAGCTCGGGTTCGTCCTCGCGAAAATCCAGCGGTATGCCGTACCTGTTCTGGTAATAACTATAGGTCGAATTAACGAATGCTTTATCTCCAAAATATCCGCCGCCGAAACTTCCCGTCGCTGAGCGTGTAAATGTGTTTACGACGTCTCCAAAATCGCCGCCGGCCTTGTAATCGCCTGTTCGCTGGCCGCTTGCGTTGCCCCACAACATCCACGGCCCGGTTCCGTATTCGAGGCCGCCGCCGACCGAAGCCTGGCTGTTATTGCTGCCGCCTATAATAGATAATCGCCCACGCAAGCCAGGATGAGCGCCTTCGTCGTGGCCGCTGATCGCATTCACAACACCGCCGATAGCGTTGCTGCCGTAAAGCAAAGTCGCCGGCCCTTTTACGACCTCGATGCGTTCCGCAGCGAAGATATCGACCGGTTCCGAATGATCGCCGGATTGTGACCCGAGTGAACCTGTTCTAACCCCGTCGGTAGAGACAAGCACGCGGTCGCCGTCAAATCCGCGTATTACCGGCCGCGAATTTCCAGGGCCGAATGACCGCTTTGACACGCCCGGCTCTTTATCCAAAACTTCGCCGATACCGACGGCCGCACGCTCCGTTATCAGGTTCGAATCAACCGAGCTGACCGTCGCGATCGATTCAAAAGCGGACTCTTCGACGCCGCTGCCCGTAACGGTCACTTGTTCCTTGACGCCCGTAATGTTTATCTCAAAATCGAGCGTGGCGGCCTGGCCTGCACCGACGGTCACGGACTTTGACTGATCTGCAAAACCTTCCTGATGAACGATGATCGTATATTTGCCCGGCGCGATATTCGCGAACGCATACGTGCCGTCGTCATCCGTTACCGTCGTCTGGTTCGTTCCAGCGATGCGGACGGACACGCCGTGAAGCGTCGAATTATCGCCGCCAAAAATAACCTTGCCGGATATCTTTCCGCCGCTCTGTGCAAAAACGGTGATGGAGACGAGAAGAATAAATGCGAGTACTGCGATGGATTTGAACATTTGTGTCGGACCTTTCCCTTCAGTAAGTGTAAAAAGGTGACTTTAATGTATGGGCCGGATGTTCGAAAGGTGTTTTTAATGGACGGTTGTTTGTGCGGAATAAGCGGTCGGTAACCCGCTCAGATCTTCAGCAATTTGCTGCGGAGTATTCTTGATTGCAGGCGGCTTGATGCGATCTCTTCGCCGTTTGTGAGAGTGATCTGATAGGTTCCGCCGGGCATTGGCGAGACTTTGGAAATTGCGTTGAGATTGACGATCGCGCCGCGCGACAGGCGGACGAACATCTTGTCGTCGAGGCGTAATTCCAGATCCTTTAGGCGAAAGTTGATGACGTATTTTTGGTTCGCTTTCGTTGCTATCTGCAGCAGTTCGCCGTTGGCGACGATAGACACAACGTCCGCGACCGGCACGAGAAAAATATCGTCGCGTTTTCTTACCGGAATTCGTTCGAGCGGTTCGTTGTTGGCGGCGGTTTCGTATGTTGCGACAGCGCTTTGCATACGCTCCGATTCGCTCGTCCGCCAATCGTCGCGTTCCAGCCGTTCGGCGGCACGAGTGATCGTCTCGCGCAGGCGGCTTTTCTCCACCGGTTTTAAAAGGTAATCAGCCGCGTTCAACTCGAATGCCTGCACCGCATATTCATCGAAAGCGGTGACGAAAGCAATAAGCGGCATCTGCGATCTCCGCAGCGTCTTAACAACCTCGATCCCTGAAAGCTCCGGCATTTGCAGATCGAGCAACGCGAGATCGGGTTTGAGTTCTTTGATAAACTCGACCGCATCTGCCCCGTTCTCAGCCTCACCGACGATCTCGACGTCCTCAAAATCGAACAGCAGCCGCTTCAGATATTCGCGGGCCGGGCGTTCGTCGTCGGCAATTAAGACTCTAAGTTTCTGCATGTAAATTTGTCTAAGCGGCCATCCGCTCGCGTGTTCCGATCGGTATGCGTATCTCGGCTGTCGTCCATCCGTCTTTGCCGAAATCGAGCGCAAGCCCCGCATTGTCGCCGTAATACGATTCCAGCCGCTCGCGAATATTACCAAGCCCGACGCCGGTTTTTCCGACTATCGAACGCGGCTTTTTCGACGCTCCCGAATCACGAACAATGAGCCGAAGCACGTTGTGCTCGACCTCAATATGTCTCTCGGCAACTATCTCAAGTTTCCCGCCGCCTTTGTTTTCGGAGATACCGTGCTTGATCGCATTCTCGACCAGCGGCTGCAAAATAAGCGACGGTATCTGTATCTGCCGCAGCGATTGGGGCACATCGATCTCGACCGACAAACGCTCTTCGAATCGCGCGCGTTCGATGTCCAGATAATTTTCGATTAATTCGATCTCTTCGCCAAGCGTCGAAAATTCGCCTGTCGAACTCAAAACTCCGCGGAGCAATTTCGTCAAATGCAGTAATGTTTCCACCGCTTTTTCCGGCGATGTTTGGATCAGATAACCGATCGTCGTCAGGGCATTAAACAAAAAATGCGGGTTGACCTGCGACCTTAAAGCGGTCAATTGTGCCTCGGCGGCAAGCTTGGAATATTCCTGCTCCTTAAATTCACGCTCGCATCTCTCGTGCACCACACGCAGCGAATCTATCCGCCGTGCAGTTATCATCGCCACCGATTCGAGCATCGCGGTCTCATCCGAAAGCAATCGCCGTCCGCCGTGAAACTCCCTCAGCGATATTTCAAAATATGGTAGTTCTGCTGTTGGCACGAATATTTTGGTGCCGCTTGGATTTTGTTCGACAAGTTCGCCGTGAGGATCGATCGCGTCGTTCCGCTCACCGGCTATCGAGCTTGCCGCAGTCAAAGCCTTAGCCAGTTTGCCGCTGACCAGATCCAAAATCTGCTCGGCAGTTTCCATCGGCTCGATCTCTTTAGTGATCGAAAGCTGAAGCTTTTCATAATCGGCCCGCTGCAGAATGACCCGATCGACGAACCACACCGCCGCCTTGTGCAGCATCGGATACAGCAATGCCGTTGCGATCCAAAGCGCGATTATCAGGCTGATAGCGAAAACGTCGTTGCGATCATGCGTCTCGTGATATCGCAGCAGCGGCGCCGCGACGGCTACATAAAGTCCAAATGCCACAACGGCCAGAAGAATAAGGGAGATCGCCCGTTTCAAAAAAAGATCGGCGAAAGCGAACCTGAAATTTTGATAAAGGATCGTGAGCGCGATTGGCAGCGACGATTGGTGCGCGACCAGCTCGACCAGCCACGAATTCTCGCTTCGCTCGACGCTTAAGTGCAGCGACGATACCGCAAATACCAGCAACGCCGTCGCCCAGATCGCCTTCTTTTCCAATGTCTCGCGAAAGTTAAAAAACAGCAGAAATGCCGCAAGCGTTATCGCCCCGACGGTCAAGGTCTGCATCGCCAAAGCAGACGGTACCGATTGGCCCAATGCGGCCGCTCGAAAATGCAGGATCGCCGCGAAAACGCTTAGCGCATATGCCGCGATCGCCGGAATGCGGCTTCGCCCCGGCTCATTCTGCGCCGAATGGACCACGACCGTTGGCAAGAATCCAAGTGCGGAGTATGCCGCTGCCATTAGGAACGGATCCGTGCCGCTGTAACCGAAATCACGCTGGATCGAAACGATCAGCTCCCCGAGATTCCAAATTAGCCCGAGAGCCGCCGTCGCCAGCAATAGCGAATTCACACCCGACGATTCCGATGAACGGCGGTGACGCACGACCATCGCCGCAAGCAGCACGTAAAGAGCTATCCCGACCGAAAAGCCGATCAGGTTCACAAGCAATGCCGCGTTTAATGAGTTCATCGAAACCTCGATCCTAGGCCTTTGATGCCCGAAACCGCAATTTTATATTAATGGAGTGCTGTTTTGACAAAATAATCGGTCGGAATCCAGAATGGAAATGCTTCAATAGGTTTATCGAATGAAACGCATCTTCATCCTTCGGCATGCTAAATCAAGCTGGGGCGACGCAAATCTTTCGGATTTCGAACGCCCGTTGAATGATCGCGGCTTGAATGTGGCTCCGTTCATGGGTGAGCTGATCGCTCGTCGCGGCGTCATTCTCGATGCCATCGTCAGCTCTCCGGCAATGCGTGCGTCGCAGACCGCCAAGATCATCAAAGAATCGGCCGGCCTGAATGTCGAAATAAAATTCGACGACCGCATTTACGAAGCCAGCCCGAACACGCTCCGCCAGGTTATTTCAGAACTCGGCGACAATCTCGATTCCGCAATGCTCGTCGGTCACAATCCCGGTATCGAAGGCTTTATCCGCTATCTCACCGGCCGAATGGAACCAATGCCAACCGCCGCCCTCGCCATCATCAAACTAAAGATCGACCACTGGCAGGACATCACCGCCGACTCAGGAAAGCTGGTCGAGGTGATCCGGCCCAAGGACGAGATGCAGCAATAAAGATCGGGAATCACTCATTACTAATGTCAATAAAGTTTGTAGAAACAAAAGTGTTTACTAGGAAACTTCGCAAAATCTGGGATGGCGTCGATTATGCGAAATTCCAACTCGAACTTGCGGCCGATCCGACAGTTGGTGATGTCATTCCGCATAGCGGCGGTTTGCGAAAGATCCGTCGCGCGGCTCAAGGACGGGGAAAGCGCGGTGGCTTTCGTGTCATATACTTCTGGGCCGTTAGTCGTGAGGTCGTTGTAATGCTCGATGTATATGCAAAGAACGAAAAATCCGGTCTTTCTACAGACGAATTGAAACGCCTTGCATCCGCAAAGCGTGATATATTGGGAGAGCAATGAGCTCAAAAGTATTTAACAGTTTAATGCGAAGCATTCAGGAAGCCGGCGGCATTCTTCGCGGCGAGATCACCGATTACGAGTCTTTCGTGGTCGAGCGGCAGCCGAAAAGCAAGGCCTTGACGGCGCTGGCTGTATTCGTCGGAAAGGATGATGAATTGGTAAGCGGAAAGATCTATCCCGTTCGCATTCTCCCTAGCGGATCGTTCGTTGTCCGGGACGAGTCCGGCGAAAGTGTGATCTGCGACAAAACCGACTTCCTAATTGCTAAATTCCAACCCAAGGCCGAAAAACTTCTTCGAGAACTCGTCTCCGCTTGATAATTTTCACTTTGCATTATTAACGAGGGCACACTGAAAGGTTGGTCATCGTGTTTTAGTTCCGTATTTTCCGTGACTTCCGTGGTTGTGTTTTAAAATCAACCCACCGAACACACAGAAAAACACGAGACTGTCTGAAAGGCACCCTCTTTGCTTTGATTCTTTTTGATCTATTTCGTGTGTTTCGTGGAAAAACTCTTAAGAAATATCCACGGAACACACAAATGAAGAAAGCAAATGTGAAAAGGCCCTCGGATCAACATTTCAGACAGCCTCTTTCTTTATCCCGGCTTGGGGCATTGAGTTAACATTTAACATTACTGTAACATTCTGTTCATATCAAAGTACGTTTCGAACATTAATCTAATTGTTTGGGTTCGAAGTTTTCTACTTTTTTAGTAACAGGATCAATTTATGCTGCAAAACATCCTCATCATCGAAGATGATGCAGATATTGCCGAGAGCCTTCATTACAATTTCAAACGCGAAGGGTTTCGCGTCAATGTGGCCGAGTCCGCTGAAAAAGGCCTGCGGCTCGCCCTTGACGAAAAACAAACACCTTCCATAGTGCTGCTCGACCTTATGCTTCCGGGCATGAGCGGAATGGAATTGTGCCGCCGCCTGCGCCGCGAGGCACTTACGGAAAAGACGCCGATCATCATGCTCACTGCAAAGGCTGCCGAAACGGACAAGATCGCCGGCCTCGATATCGGTGCCGACGATTACATCGTAAAGCCGTTTTCCGTAAAAGAGGTGATCGCCCGCGTTCGGGCCGTACTTCGTCGTTCGGAAAAGGAAGCGTCGCCGAAATATCAGGACGAACATATCGCCGTCGATTTCGAAGATATGCGCGTCGTGTGTAAGGGCGCTGATGTTAAGCTGACCCGCAAAGAGTTTGCCCTGCTCGAACACCTGATAAAGAACATTGGCCGCGTCGCGACCCGCCAACAATTGCTCGACAATGTTTGGGGTTACAGCTATTTCGGCGACACTCGTACGCTTGATGTTCACATTCGCCGTCTGCGTCAAAAGATGGGCGACTGCGGCGGCTGTATTGAAACGGTCGTCGGAGTAGGCTATCGTTTTATCGGAAGTAAATGACCTTCGCCGAATTTCCAGCCTCAGATCGAACCGCCGGCCTTTCGGCCTCAAATACGATACTGCAAAACATCCTGAACACGGCCCGCGAAGCCGTGCTCGTGCTCGACGAATCGATGCGTATCAAGGCGTCTAATAAGGCCGCCTACGATGCGTTCGCCCGCGGAAACGGTACGCTCAACGACCGCAGGCTCAGCGAGTTGATCCGCGATATGAAGCTGCACGAGACCTTTCGCGTTTCGATCGATCGCGGCGAGCCGCTCGATATAAAGCTCGAGATCGCCGGCGGCGAAAAACGCAGCTACGACATTCACATCGCTCCGTTCGAGCTCGAAGGCCGCCGTCACGCGATAGGCTTTTTCTACGATGTGACGCAGATCGAACGTCTCGAAAAGGTCCGGCAGGAATTCCTCTCGAACATCTCTCACGAGCTCCGCACGCCGCTGACATCGATAATGGCGTTTGTCGAAACACTCGAGGACGGAGCGATCGACGACAAGGAAAACAACCGCCGGTTCCTCAGCGTCATTCACCGCAACGCGGAACGAATGCACTCGCTGATCGCCGACATTCTCGAACTTTCGCTTATCGAATCAGGCAACATCTCGATCGAAAAAGGCCAGGTCCGCCTCGCTCACCTGATCGACGACGTTTTTGACTCGCTTTCCGCAAAAGCTGCCGAACGCGACATTCTTCTTACACACAATGTTTCGGCGGACGTTCGTGTCCTTGCCGATTCCGGCCGGCTCGAACAGATGCTGACCAACCTGATCGATAACGCGATCAAATTCAATCGCCCGGCAGGCAGCGTCGAGGTCGAGGCTATGCCCGGTGAGCAATATAACATCATCTCGGTTGCCGATTCCGGCGAAGGGATAATGCCCGAACACCTGCAGCGTATCTTCGAGCGCTTTTACCGTCTCGACCGTGGCCGCACACGCGAAGTCGGCGGAACCGGCCTCGGCCTCGCCATCGTCAAACACCTTGCCCGCCTGCACGGCGGCGAAGTTTCCGTAGAATCGGAACTTGGCCGCGGCACCACATTTTTCATCGAACTACCTGTCCTGTAACAAGTTACGGGCACGAGAAAAGTCTTTTCGCGCCCGTAAAAATGTGCTATAATTTGCTTATATTGAAAAGCGGGTACCGGTAGGGCATATGCGGAATTATGTTCCGCCCAATCGTCATTCTTGAGAAAAAAAGAATGGCCGGAGGAAAGGCCGAATGGAACTAAGCATCGGGCAAAAAGTGGCATACCCAAGTCAGGGCGTATGCATGGTCGAAGAGATCCAGAAAAAGACGATCGGAAGCGCCTCGATACAGTTCTATTCGCTTCGTGTACTCAGCGACAATTCCATCATCTTCGTCCCAATGGCAAACGCCGAAAGCGTCGGCATCAGGCCGATCATAAGTTCCCTTCAATGCAAGAAACTCATCACGCGACTTTCCGCCGATTTCGAACCGATCTCAGGTGACTGGAAAACGCGTTCGAAGGAGTTTATGGGCCAACTTCAATCCGGTGACGTATTCATGGCAGCCGATGTGTTGAAAAAGCTCACCTTTCTCAGCCACGAAAAGAAGCTTTCTTTCCGCGAACAAAACCTGCTCGAAAAATAGAAATTCCTTATAGTCTCCGAAATAACCAACGCCGATGTCGCCGATGAAGACGCCCTCAGAAGCGAGATAGAACGCCTTGTAGATTCCGCCTGCAAAAAACACCTCCGCGCCCAGCCAAAGGTAATGGTCGCAACGATCCACTAAGCGTCCTTACTATAACTAGCCCTGACAACCGTCTTAATATTCCCCCGCACGTGAAAATCGCCCTCTAGTTCTACCTTGAGCGGGTCGCTCGCTTTTACAAAATCGTCGAGGATCATGTTGATGACGTGTTCGTGAAAGACCTTTACATCGCGAAACGAATTGATATAAAGCTTGAGGCTTTTTAGTTCGATGCAGCGTTCGTTCGGCACGTATTTCAGCCGCAGCGTCCCGAAATCCGGAAAGTCGGAAAACGGACAGATCGCCGTAAATTCCGGTATCTCAAAATCGACCCAGATCTCTTTTCCGGGAAATTCGTAAGCAAACGTATCCAGCGGATACAGTTCCATCTCAGCTCGCGGTGTCGAGCGAATATCAAGGTTCTGCAGATTTTCAAGCTGCAGCTTTACGGTGTCTGACATAATGCTTTTTTTGGCTGAACTTGCGGGCCGAACCGAGATCGCGGACGCCCATTTCGTTCATTTGCTTTAATAGATTTATAAAAATTCTGGCCGTCGCGTGTGCGTCGTCGCTTGCCCGGTGATGATTTATCAGATCGACCGAATAATAATTTGCGACCGTCTTTAGCTTGTGATTTTCGATGTCCGGCAGCAGCCATCGCGACAATTGCACCGTACACAGCGACGGATTCCCGACGCGATAATCTTCGTGAACCCGGCCGACCTCATGATTCAAAAACCCGATGTCGAAAGGCGCGTTGTGCGCCACCAGTATGGAATCGCCGATGAACTCAAGAAACTTACCGCTCACCTCACCAAACCTCGGCGCGTCGCGGACCATGTCGTCGCTGATACCGGTGAGCCACGTGATAAATTCCGGGATCGGCATCTCCGGATTCACCAGCGTCTGAAACTCATCTACGACCGCTCCGTTCTCTACGCGATAAGCTCCGATCTCAGTGATGCGGCACGGCGGCGCTTTTGCTCCCGTAGTTTCCAGGTCGAATACAACAAAGCTCGTGTTTGCCAGATCGAGCGCATCGTGATCCGGTTCGAATAATTCCACCTGATCGCCGTTGAGCGACAACCGCGAATCGCGCCCGACGATGTCCGCCGCCAAAATGCATGCAAACGCCTCGTTCGCGTTTCTGATGCTCATCACATACTCGGCTATCCGCGAAGCGGGGGCCGAACCGCCGACCGAAACAAGATAATCTATCGTTTCCATTACGAGCAGTGATTCGGAAATTAAGTTCGGGTAAGGCAGCATCTAGAATTATTCTAACCGCTGCAAACCGAACCGTAAACATTCGCTGCTTTTATGAGTCTCCGGTTTGGCCTTTTTGGTGCTTCGCGATCTCTGCGTCTTTCTCAGCGATCTCCGCGTTAAAACTCAATTCAACGCCGAGATCGCTGAGAGGGCATAGACGAAGTTGGAATTATCACTTCAGGTTCTGACCCTCACGCTTTTGGGAAGCCGCGTAAACTTTGGCATAATGCCCTAGACACAATGAACCCTGAACAAATTCTGCAGCATTTTAAGGACACCAACGCTCTGCTCGACGGGCATTTTCTACTCTCCAGCGGCCTGCACAGCCCCAAATATCTGCAATGCGCTCTCGCTCTGCAATATCCGGCCGACGCCGCGAAATTTGGCAAGGCGATCGCCGATCACTTTCTGGACTCGGGCATCGAGACGGTTGCCTCGCCAGCTATCGGCGGCCTTATCATCGGTTACGCGGTCGCCGCGGCACTGAATGTCCGCTTTATATGGACCGAGCGTCAGGAAGGCAAAATGACCATCCGCCGCGGATTTACGATCAAGCCCGGTGAGAAGATATTGGTCGTCGAAGACGTAATAACAACGGGCGGCTCGACCCGCGAATGCATCGCAGCTCTCGAAGCAAACGGTGCCAACATCGTCGGAGCAGCCTCGATCATCGACCGCTCCAACGGCACAGCCGACGTCGGCGTCCCGCGCATCGCCCTCGTCAGCCTCGACGTCCCGACCTACACCGAAGAACAATGCCCGATGTGCTTCAACGGCGACAGGCCCATCAAACCCGGCAGCCGTACAGTGAAAGGATAAGGGACAAAGGATAAATGGCGGAAACTGACCTCTTCCAGCGTACCAAGGCCTATGCTTTACGGATAATTCGGCTATACGTCGCACTGCCTAAAAGTACCGAAGCCCAGGTCTTGGGCAAGCAGGTTTTGCGTTCCGGCACTTCTATCGGTGCCCATTACCGTGAAGCAAATCGAGCAAAGTCTGACGCCGATTTTATTAACAAGCTTCAAACAGCCTTACAAGAATTGGACGAAACTGCGTATTGGCTGGAGCTGATAATCGATGCTGGATTATTTGACGAAACGAAGGTAAAACCTCTTTACGAAGAAACTAAGGAACTTAACGCTATCTTCACTACTATCGTCAAAAAGGTACGCGACAGAAAAACCTAGGGTTGTCCTCTCTTTTATCCTTTAGCCTTTATCCTTTATCCTTGCTTCAGTGAATTATAAGCTTCTAATCCAATACGACGGCACCGATTTTCATGGCTGGCAGGTGCAGGAAAATGACCGGACTATCCAGGGCGAACTGGAGCGTGTGATAGGCACGCTTGAGGGTTCGCCGGTTCACGTTACCGGCTCGGGCCGGACGGACGCGGGCGTGCATGCCGAGGGTCAGGTCGCGAATGTTAATCTCACTCGGCCGTTCACGCCTGACAAACTAAAGGCCGCGATCAACGGCAACCTCTGGCGCGACATCCGCATTATGAACGTAGAAAAAGCGCCGGACGATTTTCACGCCCGCTTTTCCGCGACCGGCAAAACATATATCTATCGCGTGATAAATGCACCGGTTATGTCGCCTTTCTGGCGACGGTTCGCACATCACGAATACAAGCCGCTCGACCTCGGCCGCATGACTGACGCGGCCCGCTTGTTTCTCGGCGAACACGATTGGACGGCGTTCTCGTCTGCCCAAGCCGACGGCGAAAATCGCGTCCGCATGGTTTCCGATTTTTCGATCGAATCTAAATGGGACGCCCGTGCCTCGTCATCGCTGATCGAATTTCGCATAACGGCAAAAGGCTTTTTGCGGTATATGGTCCGGTCTATAGTCGGCACGGTGATCGAGGTCGGGCGGGGCGAAAAAGATTCTGATACAATTCAGACGGCAATAATCGGCGGCGACCGGAGCCTCGCGGGCAAGACCGCACCGGCACACGGTTTAACGCTTTTCCGGGTCGACTACTAGATTCAAATGTTCGTTTATCACATCGTTCTTCCCGACGTTTGGGAAGAGGCAAAAAACAATGATTCGTACGCGGCCGACAGCCTCGCCGCCGAGGGCTTCATTCATTGCAGCTACGAACATCAGCTCGACGCCGTGCTCGGCCGGTATTATTCGGCGAAAAAGGTAGTAATCTTGAAACTCAACACGGCGAAACTAACGTCCGAACTAGTGGAAGAGCCGTCAACAAATAATGAGATCTACCCGCACATCTATGGATCTATTAATTTGGATGCGGTGACAAGCGTAGAAGAAAGAGATCTAACCGCCGATGCACGCGGATAAACACAGATAGATAACGCTAAAAGATCCGCGTCCATCTGTGTTTATCTGCGGCTAAAAATTACCGATGCACCCAAACTTTGCCGAAGTCATAAAACCAAACTCAGCAGAAGCAAAGCTGCTGGGAGAATTGGACTTCGCTCGTCTGCCGCGTCATATCGCGATCATAATGGACGGCAACGGTCGCTGGGCAAAACAGCGTGGAAAACCGCGAATTTTCGGCCACAAAGCCGGAGCAGAATCGGTCCGCTCCATTCTGGACACCTGCGCGCGTTTGAATATCGAAGCGGTGACGCTCTACGCATTCTCCACCGAAAACTGGAAGCGTCCAAAAGCCGAAGTCTCCGGCCTGATGACGATGCTAAAACGCTACATCCGCAGCGAAATGGGCGAGGTTAAGGCGAACAACATACGCTTTCAAGCCATTGGCCACATCGCCGGTCTCGCGGACGGTGTGCAAAAAGAGATCGTCTGGGCCACCGAACACACCGCCGCAAACACAGGCACAGTCCTGAGCGTCGCCCTCAATTACGGCGGCCGCGCCGAGATAGTCGAGGCGTGCAGAACGGCTGTTCAGTCACTTTTAGATGAAGGTAGGTCGATCGACGATCTCTCCAGCGAACACATCGAGCAAAATCTTTACACACACGGCCTGCCGGACGTAGATCTGCTCATCCGCACCAGCGGCGAAATGCGAATCTCAAACTTTCTCTTGTGGCAGATCGCATACAGCGAGATCTATGTCACGCCGACCCTGTTCCCCGACTTTCGCCGCCAACACATCTTCGAGGCCATTCTCGATTACCAAAAACGCGACCGGCGATTCGGCGATGTAAAATCTAAGTGACGCGGTCATGTTTGCATATTATTATCAACCGCAGATGGACGCTGATGAACACAGATAGTAAGAAAGATAGATCAGCGTTTATCTGCGTCCATCTGCGGTTAGTTATTTTTGCCTGACTCATTATGAAGACACGTCTGCTCACGGCCGCCATTGCACTTCCGATCCTGATCGCATCGATCGTTCTGCCGTCGTATTTTCCGGCGACGGTTTGGATATTTGTCGTGATCGCGGTGCTGGCTCTTGCGGCGGGCTTGTTCGAGTTTTACTCGTTGACCAAAAAGCTTGAGCTAAAAGCAGACGCATCGATCGCCTATCTCGGGGCGGCGGCACTCACAGTCGCGTTCATTTTTGACGCACCTGCCAAGGCTCCCGATCTGCTTATCGCGACGCTTGCGCTTTTTGTCATCGCCGTTTTGGTCACGCAGACCTTTCGTTTTCAGGCGGACTTTACAAAGATGCTGACCGGCATCGGCGTTACGATCCTCGGCGTGCTTTATGTCGCTTTCCTTGGCGGGTTTCTCATATCCACGCGGCTCGGCTTTGATAATCATCCGTTTCTTTCGACGCATCTGCTCGGCTACTTTTTTCTCGTAATTATGGGCGCCGATTCCGGTGCGTATTTCGCCGGCAAGGCTCTGGGCAACCACAAACTCGTACCAAAGATCTCGCCCGGAAAGACCGTCGAAGGCCTGATCGGCGGCCTCGTCGCTGCCGGTGCATTCGCCGCTCTCGCAACATTCTGGTTCTTTCCCGAGCTGCCCTATAAATGGTCGATCCCGCTCGCAATGGTCATGGCCGCGACAAGCGTCCTCGGCGACCTCGCCGAATCCGCCATGAAACGCGGCTCCGGCGCCAAAGACGCCGCCAACATCCTTCCCGGCCACGGCGGATTGCTCGACCGCCTCGACAGTTTGCTATTCAACGCCCCCATCTTGTATTATTTTGCTCGGTTTTACTTTTAAAAAATGAACGCCATTCTACGAGTTGACGACAATAATACGTGAGGCGAGAGCGAAAGGATAAATTCCGCGTTCCGCCTTCCGACTGTCTGCAACACGGAAGGCGTTTCTTTTTTGACCAAAGAGTTTTGCCCGCGAAACACGCGAAAGGACGCGAAAAATGGCCGAAATTTTATATCGAGAGGAAAGCTATAAAGATAATCGGCGCGTGTTTCGAAGTTTACAAGCAAAAGGGTTGCGGTTTCACTGAGCCGATTTATCAGGAATGTTTGGAGATCGAATTTAGGTTGCAGAATATACCTTCGTTGCGCAGCCAATATTAGAAATGGAATATAAGGGGCGCATTCTAAACCAGACTTTTCGGCCGGATTTTATTTGTTATGACCAGATAGTTGTTGAGATCAAGTCTCTCGAACGCCTTGCCGATGCTCATCGCGCTCAGACTTTGAACTACCTGAATGCCACAAAATATGATCTTGCATTGCTGGTCAATTTTGGACATTTTCCAAAACTCGAATATGAGCGAATTGCAAACCAGATAAATCGAGGTACGCGAAGTGATATTTACAAACGACTTGCGGAACGAGACGATTTCGATCTTTAAATTTTTCGCGTCTTTTCGCGTATTTCGCGTGTTTCGCGGGCAAAAATCTTATGTTGGATGTTTTAGGAACTTTAGAAAGAACGCACACTTGCGGTGAACTGCGTGAGGGTCACGTTGGCAGCCAGGTCGTGTTGATGGGTTGGGTTGCTAAGAAGCGTGATTTTGGCGTGTTTACCTTTATCGATCTTCGCGACCGCGAGGGTGTGACGCAGGTTGTCGTTAGCGAAGAGACCGCGCCCGAAGCGCATGCGAAGGCAAAAAATCTCCGCAGCGAGTTCGTTATCGCTGTTAAGGGCGAGGTCGTAAAACGCGAGGAAGGTGCGAAGAACGCCAAGCTTGCAACCGGTGAGATCGAGATAAAGGTCAGCGATATTCTGATCCTAAACGACGCGAAAGTGCCGCCGTTTCAGCTTGAGGTCGCCGGTTCGGAAAATCTTGCTGCCGAAGATACGCGGCTAAAATACCGCTATCTTGATTTGCGCCGTCCTCAATTGCAGCACAATATCCGCATGCGAGCCAAGGCCGTGCGGGCGATCCGCGAATATTTCGACAACCGTGATTTTATCGAGATCGAAACGCCGATCCTGCTGAAATCCACTCCGGAAGGCGCACGCGATTTTATCGTGCCGTCGCGCATCCACACGGGCAAGTTTTTCGCTTTGCCGCAATCGCCGCAGATCTTGAAGCAGCTGACGATGATCTCCGGTTTTGATAAGTATTACCAGATCGCCCGGTGCTTTCGCGACGAAGACCTGCGAGCCGACCGTCAGCCGGAATTTACGCAGCTCGACATGGAAATGTCCTTTGTAAATCGGGAACAGGTCTATCGCGAAATGGAGGGAATGTTCAATCATGTCCTGAAACTCGTCGGCGTCGATCTGCCGACCGAATGGCCGCGAATGACCTATGCCGAAGCAATGCGCCGCTACGGCAGTGATAAGCCCGACCTGCGTTTCGGAATGGAGCTTGTGGACCTCTCTGCGAATTTGAAGGACACAGATTTTGCTCCGTTCGCTGAAACTCTCGCCAAAGGCGGCGACATAAAAGCGATCGTCGTAAAAGGCAAAGCAGACTATTCACGCAAGCAGACGGACGAATTTCAGGAGTTCGTCAAACGCTACGGTGCCGGAGCACTGGCGTGGATCAAGGTCGGTGACGAGACGACTTCATCATTATTAAAAGTGCTCGGCGAAACAAAGATCGCAGAACTCGCCGTAACAGCAAATGCCGAAAACGGCGACGCCGTTCTGATCGTCGCGGGCAAGAAATCTGTCGTCGCGGCCGCTCTCGGTGCTCTGCGCAACGAGATCGCTAGGCGCGAGAACCTGATCGACCGAAGTAAATACGAATGCCTGATCGTCACCGAATTCCCGATGTTCGAGCACGACGACGAGACTGACACATTCGTCGCGGCCCACCATCCATTCACGTCACCGATGGACGAAGACCTCGAGCTTTTCAAAACGGCGGTCAATGACGATAGCCAACATCATCTGCTCGGCCAGGTGCGGGCGAAGGCCTACGACGCCGTCATCAACGGCTACGAATGCGCCGGCGGCTCGATCCGTATCCATCAAAAGGACGTACAGGCCTTGAACTTCAAAGCCCTCGGAATGTCGCCCGAAACCGCCCGTTCGCGTTTCGGCTTTTTCCTCGACGCCCTCGAATACGGTACGCCGCCGCACGGAGGTTTCGCCGCCGGCATCGAACGCACCTGCATGATCCTCGTCGGCACCGAAAACATCCGCGACGTCATGGCCTTCCCCAAAACCGCCTCCGCCCAGGACCTTATGATGGACTCACCGGGAGATGTGGACAATTCACAGCTCAAGGAGCTAGGGATCAAAGTGTCAGAAGAGGTCGTCTAAAAAGTTGATCCGATGGCCCTTCACATCAATTTTGTGCTTTGCTTTCTTCTTTCGTGTGTTTCGTGGATATTTTCTTAAGAGTTTTTCCACGAATTACACGAAACAGATCAAAAAGAAATCACAACAACAAAGGTGCCGCCTTTCATTAATGTTCCTGGATAAGACGATTAATAGGTGGCGCGTTCATCTTGTTTCACATACAAAACGATTGACTATGTACGCAACGCGGTCTAAAATCGAAAGGTCAGCGATTTCGCTGTGTTCTTTGACAATAAATAATCTGCGAATACGGCTTTTTTCATCTTATTCCTTCTTGATCTGTGGTCGGCATTCTTTTTACCACAGAGCATGATGAACAGGAACGAACAGATCTGAATAAGAAATGGGTCACTGCATCTTTCTGTGCTTTCTGTGTATTCAGTGGTTCTGCTTTAAAAGCCAAAGCCAACCACAGAAGGCACGGAAAGCACGGAACGAAAGGAGCTTAGTCCGGATATAGGTTTACACTCAGGAAGTGGTAGTGAGAGCGTGGGACACGGGACACTTTGGGACACGCTGTGTGTTTTCAATAACTTAGCTGTCCCAGAATCGTTGTGGGACACTCTGGGACACGTGGGACAGCGGGACGAACGGGACAGACTTAGAGCCTTGAACGCCTTCGGAGTGAAACAACGCCTTTTCGGGCCGATTCGTTTTATTGAACTATCCGGCTGGTTATGTCGTAAAATATTTCCGACGATGGCGAACAAATTCGACACAAATCCGCTTGATCCGGACTTTCCGGAAAAGGCAATGGCTGCGGCACAGACCGCTCGGGCGGGCGGCTACACGGCTCCGCAGGGTTCGCCTTATCAGACTGCCGAGTTTCCGAGCAAACTGCGCTGGCCGATATGAACCGGTCTTCCGATCGTAAGGTCGCGAAAACGGGTGTCTCCGAAAAATGGCTCATTTGCCTTCCCTATCTGCCTTTTTGGATCGGGCTGGTCGGCGGCTTGATAATGCTGCTTGTTATCCCAAAAGAGGAAAACAAAGTTCGCTTTCACGCGGCCCAGGGCTTTGCGGCCCACATCGCCATCGCTATCGTCAGCACGATACTGGCTTTTGTGGGCGGCGTAACCGATTCTAGTTTCGGCGGTAATATTTTTGGTGCGATCTCGACAATTATGATGATCGTTTTCGCCATAAAAGCCTGGAAGGGTAAACCGGTCCATATCGAGGTTATCGACGACCTTACCAATTGGCTCGAAGAAAAGATCGGCCCGATCAAATCTTAACTAGCCTATGTACTGTCCCAACTGCGGAAAAAACGTCAATGCAAAGCTGAAGTATTGCAGCGGCTGCGGTGTGGCCCTGTCCGTCGAGATTGACAAAGACGGTACGCCGGGCAAGATGCTCGACAACGTGTTGACCACGATATTTATGGTCGTGATGTTCGGCTTGGGAATTCTGGTCGGGCTAGTGGCGGTCTTACTGGGCAACAACGTCGAGCCGAAATTCGTGATGTTTATCTCGATCGCTTACCTCGCATCTGTGTTCGGCATCTGTTTCACACTGCTCAAACAGGTCCCGAAACTTATCGATGCAAAACTTAATCCCAGAGCGACGGTCGAAGCCCGTTTAGCTGATGTACCGGATCTTCAGCTTCCGCCGCGTACAACCGCCCAGCTTGATGAATATCGCACACCGGCAAGCGACCCGCACGCTCGATAAAGTTCCCATCGAACGCTAGACGCTTTCCGCCTCGACCAACCCGCCGCGTTCACGTCGTATCTTTAGCAACGCAGTACAGACCAGATAGATCGCCAGTGCGATCAACACGACTGAGGCAATGCCGTTGACCAGCTTGATATCAAAGCCGGTCGAGGTCGAAAGATTGCCCCAAACCATCATGCCCAATGCCCACAGCGTGATCACAAGAACGAACAACATCGGCAGCAGCGTAAAGGCGATCCGCTTTCGTGCCTGATGCAGCCAGACCGTGATCGATAGCAGCGTCAACGCCGCCAGCATTTGGTTCGACGCCCCGAACAGCGTCCAGAAATCCAGATACGAGCCGGGCTTTGCAAAGAAGATAAGCACGAACGGTATAGCCACTGTCCCAAACGTTCCGATCACCGCCCCGACACGTCCGGGAATGCCGCAAAGCTCCTGCACGATGTATCGCCCAAGCCGCATCGAAACATCGAGCGTATCGAAAACAAAGGTCGAGAACGCCATCGCACCGAACGTGATAGCAAATTGCAGATTGTCCTTACCAATGATGAGCGTAAGAAAATTGCCGATGCCGTTGCCGTATATTTTGCCCGCCGAAAGGCTGCGGCCGTCCGGCCCGACCAGCATATCGCTCGCCGCGATCATCACGGTAACAAGGGCGATAAAAGCGACAAATCCTTCGGCCAGCATCGCGCCGTACCCGACCGGCCGCACGTGCGATTCCTTTTCGATCTGTTTCGATGTCGTGCCGGAACAGACAAGCCCGTGGAAACCGGAACAGGCTCCGCACGCGATGGTCACGAACAGGAACGGAAACAGCATTCCCGTCATTCCGCCGACATCGAACGATTTGAAAGCGGGTTGCTGGATCGAATATCCGCCAAAGAAAATGCCGATAACACCAACCGCGATCGCAGTATAAAGAACGAAGCCGCCAAGATAACCACGCGGCTGCAGCAACGCCCACACAGGCACGAGAGATGCGACAACGCAATAGATGAGAATAAGAATCGACCAGCTCAGATGACTGAACGCAAAGACATAAGAGAATTGAGTGCCGAGATAAGACAAGGCAAATGTCGCCGGAACGAAAATTATCGTCACCAGCCAAAGCGGCGGTTTCAGGTATCGTTGGATCAGGCCGAGAACGATGGAAAGTATAAGGTAGGCAATGCTGGCAAACGCCACGGCACCGCCTGGGTTGAATCGCGATTCGCCCGCCAACGCATCATCGCCGGAAACGAAAGTGCCGGCCGTAATGTCGGTAAACGCGACGATCACATAAACGAGGGCGATCCAGATAAATGCCATCATTGCCCGGCCCGCGCCCGTTCCCAATTTCTCCTTTGTGATCTCGGCTACCGATTGGGCACCGTGCTTAACAGACGACGCAAGGGCCGAGAAATCATGCACCGCGCCGATCAACACTACGCCGAGCGCGATCCAAAGCAGACATGGCAGCCATCCGAAAGCAACGCACGCGATGATCGGGCCCGCGATCGGCCCGGCCGCAGCGATCGCCGAGAAATGCTGTCCGAACAGATAGAACGGCTTGGCCGGAACAAAATCTTCGCCGTCATTGACCGTAACCGCCGGTGTTTCGTTAGCATCGTCCAGCTTGAACTGCCGCGAGATCCACCGGCCATAAGCAAAATAGCCAAAGACGAGCCACACAAGAAAAAGGACCGCAAGAAGTGTCAGCATAAGTTGTTGGAAAAAGGAGGCGAAACAAATTTACGACACTTGCACGGGTGCGAGCAAATAGGATGGCCGGGACGATTTGAAAAGAGGACGTCTGAAAACGACGCGAAGGAAAACATGGTAATGAATCGGTGGCATTTCCTTCCGTGTTTTCTGTGTTTTCCGTGGTTTCCGTGGTTTCGGTTTAAGCCTTAACCACGGAAGACACGGAATACACAGAAGGAAACGCGCGGCCAGTCTTTCAGACATCCTCTTTCTACATTTGCTCGAAATGGTAAAATCTTCGAATGGAGAAATCACTTCAGCAAGAATATTCACCGAACAGTATCTGCTTTGGCTGCGGGCCGGCAAACGAAAAGGGTTTGCACATTAACAGCTTTCCCGATGGCGATGAGGTCGTCGCCGAATGGCATGCCGAGCCGCATCATCAAGCGTTTCCGGGAATGCTGAACGGCGGTATTATCGGAGCGTTGCTAGATTGCCATTCCAATTGGACCGCCGCATATTTCCTTATGAAACGCGACGGCAAGAGCGAACCGGACTGCACAGTCACTGCCGATTTTCACGTAAAGCTTCTGCGGCCGACGCCCTCAGATCAGTTGATAAATCTAAAAGCCCGCGTCGTAGAATCCCGCGAAGACCGCGCCATTGTGGAAGCGGAACTCATAGTAAACGACAAGATTTGTGCAACCTGCCGAGGAACATTCGTCGCCGTAAAAGAAGGCCATCCGGCATATCACCGATGGTAAACGCCGGGACCGCAGGCATCCCTATCTGCGAGGTCGCGAACTAGCTCGCAGTAAGCAGCTTTTCGATTTGCACTGAATACGATTCTTGGAGACCTAGCTTTTCAAGCCAGGCGTTCTGCTCCTTCATCAATAAAGGTAAATGGACAACATCAGACAAAGCGTAATCGACAAGTTCATCGGTCCAGAGGCCACCCCATTTTCGGTTAAATTTAGCCCGCTGCGATTTATCGAGGTCAATGGCAAAGTAGCGGTAAAGTGTTTCGGCAAGGGACGCGGACTGGTTCGCACCGCGAGTCAAAACCCTTTCGGCGATCATCGTGTCGAAAATGTTCTGCACACCGAAACCGCTCTCGCGCAGAAAATCGAGATCGAACCTGGCGTTGTGAAAGATCTTTATGATCGCGGCATCGTTCAAAATATCGGCAAATGCTCCCATCCCGACGCCTTCGCTAAGCGGAACCAGCACGTTAAATTCGCCGTCCGAAAACTGTATAGAGAAGAGCTTTCCGTACTTCGCCGAAAGCCCCGAGGTCTCGGTATCACAGCCCAAAACACCGGCCCGCGAAAGCCGCGCACACGCTTGCTCGATCTCTTCGGTTGTTCTCGCGATGAATATATCCACTTGGGTCAATTGTAGATCAGTAAACAGTTACGCCGAAATATACTATCCTGTTCAGTGATGTCCACAGCTCTTACAGAAATCGAAACCCGCGTCCTCGGCAGCTTGGTCGAGAAACAATTGACGACGCCCGAATATTATCCGCTGACGCTGAATGCACTGACGGCCGCGTGCAATCAGAAAAGCAATCGCGACCCGGTGATGTCGCTTGGCGAGACCGAGATACTCGCCGCTATCGACAATCTTCGCGAACTGAACCTTGTCTATCTTTTCTACGGCAGTGGCAGCCGCACCGTTAAATACAAGCATATGCTGCCAAGCGTTTATGATCTCGACCCGCAAGGGACGGCTGTCCTGACCGTGCTGATGCTGCGCGGGCCGCAGACCATCGGCGAGATACGCGAACGCACCGGACGCCTTTTCGAATTCACCGATCTGAACGAAGTTCAGACAACGCTCGACGAGCTTTCACGCCGCGACGAACCGCTGCTCGTAAAACTCGAACGCCAGCCCGGCCAAAAAGAGGCACGGTTTGCTCATCTTTTATCAGGTGCGGTCGATGTTTCGAAATTAAGTTTTGTTCAGGAAAAAACGTCAGGCGGGTCAAGTAATGAGCGTGTCGAAAAGCTTGAGCAAGAAGTAGAGAGACTCAGCACCGAGCTTAAGGAATTCAAGGAATTGTTCGACGAATTCCGCAAGCAGTTTGAATAAATGAGGTCAGTGTCCGGCAAGATGCTTATCCAGCATTATCGCCAGAGCCGGTTGGTCGATCGGTTTATAAAGCACATCGCAGCAGCCGGCCTTCCGCGCCTGATCCATAATGTCGCGATATGCCGTCACTGCTACGATCGGAGTTTGATCGAGATCTTTCAAACCTTTTATAACGGTCGCGACATTATG
>Ga0193752_1000808_pt1 | contig 28255 bp, 21 predicted proteins | sample H1c1metaG_FD_144924 | JGI IMG/M metagenome (GOLD analysis project Ga0193752, IMG submission 144924) | Soil microbial communities from a riparian zone of the East river system, Colorado, United States - H1c1 | ecosystem: Environmental > Terrestrial > Soil > Riparian zone | place: USA: East River...
TATTCGCATGGATTCAGAACTTCCGACGATGCGCTACACGATACGAAATCCGCCATGAGAATTATCTCGCATTTGTGCAGATCGCTTGCGTAATTATACTCTCAAGGCGTTTTTGAGATGACTTCTAACCACTTTCGGTTTTTATTTTACCACGGCGACACGGCAGACGCGGCGCGCGTTGCTTGTCGCCTGCTACTAAGGCGTCACGGTGCCGGACAATATCACTTCGTGATATGTGTTGAATACCAAACTACCATTGAAACGTGAACCGTGGAGCGATTTGGAATACTTGCTGTGCCGAAATAATAAGCATTTGAGAAGCACGCGCCGTGTCTGCCGTGTCGCCGCGGTGAAAAATTCAGCCGGTAGTTAAACTTTCAACCGCTCCACCAGATCCGCCAGCCGTGACGAATACCCCATCTCATTATCATACCATCCCATCACCTTCACCATATTCCCAACCACGCTGGTAAACTCCGCATCATAAATACACGAATGCGGATTTCCAACGATGTCAATCGACACGATCGGGTCTTCCGTGTATTCGAGAATTCCTTTGAGCTCGCCTTCCGCCGCTTTTTTAAATGCGGCGTTGATCTCCGCAGGAGTCGGAAGTTTTTTCAGCTGGCAGGTAATGTCTGTGATCGAACCATCCGGCACGGGAACACGGATTCCGCAACCGCCCAATCTTCCTTCGAGGTGCGGGAAAATTTTCGTGATGGCTTTCGCGGCGCCTGTGGAGGTTGGAACCATGCTTACTGCTGCGGCGCGTGCACGACGTAAATCTTTGTGCGGTGCGTCGTGCAAACGTTGATCTCCGGTGTACGAGTGAATGGTTGTGATGTAGCCATCGTCTACGCCCCAGTTCTCGTCGAGAATTTTGATCATCGGCGCGGCGCAGTTCGTGGTGCAGGAGGCATTTGAAATAATGTGTTCAGTGTCGGTAAGAATGCCGTCGTTTACGCCCAGCACCACGGTAGGAATATCGTTGCTGTTTGGTGGCGCGGAGAGAATTACTTTTTTCGCGCCGGCAGCAAGATGAAGTTCAGCGCTTTTCCGGTCGAGAAATTTTCCCGTGGATTCGATCACGACATCAACACCGTATTTGCTCCATTCCAGTTGAGCCGGATCTTTGATCGCCGTTACCGGAATACGTTTTCCATCGATCACAATCGCATCACTCTCAGCAGAAACAGTTCCTTCGTATTTGCGGTGAACAGAATCGTACTTGAATAAATGCGCGAGTGTTTTGCTGTCGGTAAGATCATTGATCACTACAACTTCGATGTTGCTGCGTTTGAGCAAGACACGCAAAGTAGTACGTCCGATTCTTCCGAATCCGTTAATGGCAACGCGGGTAGGTTTCATAGGAAACAAAGTTCGGGAAATTTTGCCACGAAGTCACGAAGAATCGAAGGTTCACTAAGACTTAGTGTTTCTTCGTGTCTTAGGGTCTTGGTGGCAGATTAATAGAATTCATACTCGTACTCATACACGTACGTCTGCGAAAACGATCCCATTTTCTGAACGAGATCATCGCGGATGATGTTTCCTTTTTTATCGCGGGTGAAATTGTGCTCGTTCACCAGGCCGGGGTGAGGCAGACCGTTGCTCTCGTTCTCACCATCGCGGTACGGGAATACATAGAAGAAATCGTTGCGAAAATGTTCAGATTCCAACGCAGACATCACGGTCGTGTCGCGAAGCATTTTTTCGATCTGCGCATTGGGATTGTATTTCACCTGGTAATGCACCACCGGAATTAAGCCGGTTGAATCCCAGACATCGGTAATTTGTCCCTGCGGGGTATATGCGTACCGGTATTCGTGAAGCAATTGCCCCTGCGGACTGTAAACTCTTCGCCAGGTAAGCAAACCATTTTTGCGGAGAGAGGCGGTTTGCTGGTAACCAATAGAATCGTAAGTGGTAATCAAGGTTCCCTTTGCATCGTATGCAAATCCGTACACGTATGCAACGCCCAGCGAATTGTGTTGTTCTTCACGGATCTTCCAGCCGTGTTTGTTATACACATACACAGTCGTAGGTTTCAACGTGTCGCCTGAAGAGAACAGGGAAACTTTACGCGAAGAATCTTTTTCATTGTGCTCTTCAACGAACTTCTGGATCAGCACGCCGTCTTTGGTACGCTGCGTCGAAGAAATCTTTCTGCCTTTTTTATCGTATGCGTATTCATAATAATACGTCGATTCATTTTGGCGCTCAATGATCACGCGTCCTTGTTTGTCGTAATGCAATTGCAATTGCTGGTCCCGCTTGCCGTCAGCCATTTTGAAATAGATACGCACCACTTTTACTTTGTTCCTGACTACATCCGCAGAGTCGGGATGGGCAATGGTTTGCGCATCCAGGAAACTTCCTGAAATCATGCAAGCAAACAGGCAAAAGAACAGGCGTTTGAGCATCACAATGTTTTAGTCAGTAGGGACACGCAATTAACATGCCGGGTATCAAAGAATTTCTACGCACTCCGCAGCGATCCGGTTGTATTTCCAGATACCATACACGCGCACTTTCTTCGCACCAACGATCATGTCCTTATGATCGTGGATCTTAATGTCATTTTGCGTGTAGTCTTTCGGAATATCTTCCACCATGTCCGGGCCTTCCCCGATGATAATATCCACCGTGAGATATTCGGAGTCGCCCTTGCGGTCAAACAGATCGAAGTAAACGGTTTCGTCGATGTAAACCACGCTTGGAATTTCCAGGACCCCTTCTGCGTAAACCAGTTTTCCTTCGAGTGCAGCATGACCTGCGGTATCCGTTGTGATCTTGACTGCGCCCAATGTGGAATAGTCCATCGGCGTATCTTCTATTTTCTCGATCACCTGGGCGTTCATCGAACCATATCCATCGCCATACGGACGCGAGTACATTCCGGTGATCCGGACTTTATCACCATGACGAATGACTTGTCCTTTGTCGTCCTTAACGGCCATGTCGCTTCGCTTGTATTTGTCCGGCAGTTCCTTGATTTCATTATTGCCCGTACCCACTGTAACGCTCACCGCCACGTATTCACCTTTTTCCTGGTTCTTTCTTTCCCAAAGCTGAATGGTAATGTAGCTGTCGCCGTAAATATGGCTGCCGACCTTCAGATATCCTTCAATCGATATACGTTTCTCGTGCAGGTCGGCTGTGTCGTCGGCGTCAGCAAAAGTGATGGCTTTCGGCGGACCCCATTGGCGGAGTGAATCCAGGCGGTCGAGCGAATCATACATTCGTGTCACCGGATCATTGTTCGGATCATATTTTTTTCCGCCGCAGGATGAGAATCCCAGCGCGAACAGGGCCAAAGTGCCAACCAGGAGCATTTGTTTCATAGAAAACGCGTTTGCTCAAACATACGAAAAAGGTTTTTTCTTACTGCCGAAACCCGCGTCAATTCGTAGTTTTGTCTTATGCTTGAAGAGCTGATCCGGCTGGACCAGGAGTTGTTTGTCGACATTCACAACGCGCGCAACGGCTTTCTCGATTTTCTGATGCCGGTGATCACGAATCGCTGGGTGTGGATTCCGTTGTATCTTTTTTTTGCCTGGTGGCTGTCGCGGAAGTACAGAGCGAAAACAATTGTTATTCTTCTCGCGGCGGGATTGATGATTTTCATCAGCGACCAGGGAGCCAATCTTTTCAAGAACAATGTGAAACGCCCGCGTCCTTGCCACAACACGGAGTTGCTGAAAGAGCATACCGTGATTACCCCGAATGGCTGCGGTGGACCTTTTGGTTTTTTCTCGGGTCACGCGACAAATAGTTTTGCATTGGCCATGTTTATGTTCCTGCTTGTACTTCGCACGAAAATTGAAAACTGGAAACCCTGGCTTCTCCTTTTTTTCTGGGGAATCATGGTTTGCTGGAGCCGCATTTACCTGGGCGTTCATTACCCGGGTGATGTACTCTGCGGAGCCTTGTTCGGTATGCTCGTTGGCGGATTGACCTATCTTGCATTGGTGAAATTTTATTTCCGCAGACACGATGCTTAATCTCGCGTGGATATTTATTGGCGGCGGCCTCGGATGCGTTACGCGTTACGGCGTTTCGAAATGGATGCTGACCATGCCCGAACACCAGTTTCCATGGGCCACGTTAATTTCCAATGCAGTCAGTGTTATCATTATGGGAACAGCGTTGGGATTTTTCGCGGTTAAAATGGAAAGTGAAACCTTGCGTGCACTGATCATCGTTGGATTTTGCGGCGGGTTCAGCACGTTCTCCACATTTAGTCTTGAAACATTGGAATTACTGCGCAGAGGCAATTACATTTTTGCTGCAGGAAATATTGTATTGAGCGTTACATTGTGCATCGTTATTCTCGCTGTACTCATCCGAAAATAGATCATGAAAAAAGTTGTATTCATTCTCCCGGCGATTTTTCTTTTACTGGCATTCGCCAATTCAAAAAAGAAACCCGTTGCACAATCTGTTCCTGCAACTCCGAAACTGGTGGTTGGAATTGTGATCGACCAGATGCGTTTTGATTACGTGTACCGCTACTGGAACAAACTCGGTAACGACGGTTTCAAACGGATACTCACACAGGGATTCCAGTGCCGGAATACGAATTACAACTACATGCCTACGTATACCGGGCCGGGACATGCATCGATTTATACCGGAACAACTCCGGCGGTACATGGGATCATTGCGAACGACTGGCCGGACCGCGAAACGGGAAAGATGGTGTATTGTGCGGAAGACAAATCGGTGAAAGGTGTTGGCGCAGACGGGGATGAGGGTAAACGCTCGCCATCACGGATGCTGACCACGACTGTAGGAACTCAATTACACATTGCGACGAATCACCGCTCGAAAGTTTTCGGAATTGCATTGAAGGACCGTGCTGCAATTCTTCCTGCCGGTCACACCGCCAATGGCGCGTTCTGGTACGACGGTGGCAGTGGAAATTTTATCTCGAGTACATTTTTCATGGAAGAACTTCCGAAATGGGTGATCGATTTCAACAACCGTAAATTGCCGGAGCAATATCTTTCGCAGGACTGGAATACACTTTTACCTGTTGAGCAATACACGGAAAGTCTTTCCGACAACAGTCCATACGAAGGAATGTGGAAGGGAGAATCGACATCAACGTTTCCGCATAAAGTTTCGACGCTGCGTGAGACGAATGGAAAACTGGGAATGATCCGTGGAGTACCGGCAGGAAATTCATTCACGCGCGATTTTGCAGAGGCGCTTATTACTGCAGAACAACTCGGTCTTGATTCAATCACCGATTTTCTTGCAGTGAGTTTTTCTTCCACGGACTATATCGGCCACATGTTCGGTCCGCAGAGTATTGAAGTGGAAGATTGCTACCTGCGTCTCGACCAGGAGCTGGCAAAATTTCTGAAGTTCCTCGACAACTATTGCGGCAAGAATAACGCGCTGGTGTTTCTTACGGCCGATCACGGTGCGGTGGAAAACCCGCAGTTCCTCATTGACGCAGGAATCCCCGGCGGATTTTTCAAAGAGGATTACGTGGTGGATTCACTTAAACGAAATTTGAAACGCGTTTACGGCGATACGCTGGTGTGGCAATTTGCCAATGACCAGGTTTATTTTCATCTGAAAACCATCGAGGCGAAAAACATCAACCGCGAAGAACTTCAGCGTTACGTGGCCAATTTCCTCCTGCGTTTTCCGGGCGTGGCTTCCACGATGACGGCAACCGACCTCGCTACGAGCGAATTCAGCGAAACGCCGAAACATCTCGTGCAAAAAGGATATTACTTCAAACGTTCCGGCGATGTGGCCATCATCCTGAACCCGGGCTGGGTCTCCGACTGGAGTCGTCCTACGGGAACTACGCACGGAACCCCGTGGTCGTATGATACGCACGTTCCGTTGTACTGGTGGGGATGGAAAGTTCAGCCGGGCGAATCGCAGGCGAGCGTGAACATCACGGACATTGCCCCAACACTTTGCCAGATGCTGAATATTCAGAATCCGGATGGGTGTACAGGGAAGCCGATTAGCGGCATTACAAAGTAATTTTTTTTGCCACAAAGCCTCTAAGACCCAAAGCAACACCAGCTTTGTGATTCTTAGAGTCCTGGTGCCTTAGTGGCAAATCACGCAGCATCTTTTTACCTTTACGCGATGAAGCAGGTTCAGCCCGAGCACCATCGTCTCACCACCTTGCAGCGGCAGATTCTCAAATGGATTCGCCTCGAAGGTGGCGGTTGTTTGCCTGTAACCAATCTTTTTGTCTCGCTGTATAACACGCAATCATCGCCCTGGCCCGATCCGATCAGTCTTGGAGAACGCATGCGGGAAGCAGTGGAACAACTGGCCCGCTCGGGTTACGTGGAAGTGCGGTATGAAAATTCATCCAAAAGCAAATTTCCTTCGCTCTACGATTTTGCGTCATTCGGTAAGCAACTTTCCCAGGATGAAAACGACAACTGGGTGTGGACGGGTGGTGATCAACCTGAAGTTGCTTTGACGGATTTCGGGAGCCATTATGTGGCGCGGATGGTGTAAAGATTTCACCGCGGAGGCGCAGAGGCGCTGAGATACTACTCAAACCAAACATTATAGGATGCAATGTACTCAGAGCCTCCGCGACCATTGCTTCCCATACGCATAATCTCTGCGCCTCTGCGCCTCCGCGGTGATTTTTTTTGACCGACTGAACTTATTTTCAACTGGCGTGTATCTCTAAGGTCAGTTTTGCCACGAAGGCTCGAAGTCTCTAAGCTGCGCTAAGAAAAAAACACAAGGAGTTTGTAAGAACTTCGTGAACCTTTGTGTCTTCCTGACTTCATGGCCAAATTGCCGTAGAAACTTCCCCGAAAATTTGTAATTTCAAAACCTGACATTTCCCGATTTTGACTCTCAATACCTCCTGCCGTGAAGAAATATAAATTCAAAGACCTGCGCACGTTTGCTTCCGATGAATGGATGGCGAATGCAACCAAGAAATACCGCAAAGTATTTGACAAAGCCGAACTGACTTACGTCCGCGCGGAGTTTTCGTTCTACAATAAATTATTTGACGAAGAGAACTGGAATTGCACCATCATCCTCAAGTGCTTTGAGTTTGCGGGTGAAGAGAAAAAAGAAATCTGTTCGCTCGACACCAAGCGTGAAGTGAAGATGGATGAGAACATTGTTTATCTCCGCGATGGATGGGGCAATCCTAAAGAAGGTGTGTTCTGGAAATCCGGCTCGTATGTGTGGGAAGCCTGGATTGATGAAGACAAAGTGGGCGAGGTAAAATTTATTATCAATGAGATTGGCAAAGTAACGATCAACAATAATCCATATTTCAAGGTCAATCACCTGAAAATTTATTGTGGCGATTTCAATGCCTGGGAATCTAAAAACCGGGTATACCTGAAAACCATTAAGCGGGAGACCACGCAATACGTGTGGGGCGAAATGGAAATGCAAAACAAATCGAAGCTCGCTTGGGATTATGAACTCACTTTTAATTTTCTCGATGACGCGCACCAGTTGAAAGGCCAGGTGTTTCGCGAAGGAAAAGTGGAAGCCGAAAAAGAAAATTTCAAGTATACATTCGACGTGGGCTGGGGAAATGATGTGGCCGGATCGTGGAAGGATGAGAGTTATTTTGTTGAAGTCATCTTCATGGACACGCTGGTTGCGCAGATCCGTTTTGAAGTCGGTGCGCTTGAAGTGGAAGGATCACCTGACCTTCTCACGGGCAATGAGGTGCATGTGAAAGGCGGTGAAGGAACAGCGGAAAGTACCCCGGTCAACGGCACTGAAAGCGAGCCGAAAGAAGAGACGATGGAAGAACTACTGGCTGGTCTGGACACATTGATCGGCCTCACGGGAATCAAGAAAAGTGTGCGCGATCACATCAGCTACCTGAATTTTCTGAAGCTTCGCAAGGAAAAAGGATTTGAAGAAAGCGGGAAGATCAATCTTCACAGTGTGTTTACCGGAAATCCCGGAACAGGAAAAACCACGGTGGTGAATATGCTCGGAAAGATATATAAGAAAATGGGATTGCTTTCGAAGGGACACGTGGTTGAAGTTGATCGCGCTGATCTCGTTGGAGAATACATTGGACAAACAGCACCGAAAACGAAAAAAGCGATTGAGTCGGCGCGCGGTGGAATACTCTTCATCGATGAAGCTTATTCACTGGCCCGTGCCGGCGATGATGCCAAAGATTTCGGGAAAGAAGTGGTGGAAATTCTTCTGAAAGAAATGTCGGACGGAATCGGTGACATTGCGATTATGGGTGCGGGTTACCCGAAAGAAATGGATGCGTTTCTCGATTCAAACCCGGGAATGAAATCGCGCTTCTCGCATTACTACGAGTTTGAAGATTACCTGCCCGATGAATTGCAAGCCATTGCTATTGCGGGAACGTTGAAGAAGGGCGTGAAGATGTCGGAAGACGCAACGAAATATCTCGCAGAGCAATTTATCGAAGCGTACAGAACGCGCGACCGGACATTCGGGAATGCCCGTATGGCTTTGGGAATTGTAGAGTCGGCGAAAATGAATATGGCCCTGCGTCTCATGCAGCTTGGTGATATTGATAAACTCGATAACGATACGTTGAGCACGATCACGCTGGAAGATGTCGAGAAAGCATTTGGCGGAAGAAAGAAACGCAAAGCTGACCTGGGCATCAACGAAAAAATGCTGCGTGATGCGCTGGATGAACTGAACGGGCTCACCGGTATGAGCAACATCAAAGCGGAAGTGAATGAGCTGGTGAAGCTGGTGCGTTTTTACCGCGAGACCGGCAAGGATGTACTGAACCGGTTTTCATTGCACGGTGTGTTCACGGGAAATCCGGGAACAGGAAAAACAACTGTGGCCCGGATCATGGCGAAGATTTACAAAGGACTTGGCCTGATTGAGAAAGGACACATCGTTGAAGTGGATCGTGAAGGTTTGGTTGCTGGTTATGTCGGACAAACAGCGATTAAAACCGCAGCGAAAATCGATGAAGCCATTGGCGGCGTATTGTTCATTGACGAAGCGTATGGATTGAGCGACGGTAGCGGCAAGACCAGCGGTGGTGGAAACTTTGGCGATGAAGCCATCCAGATCATTCTGAAACGCATGGAAGATCAGCGCGGACAGTTTGCTGTTATTGTCGCGGGTTATCCCGACAATATGCGCACGTTCATTGAAGCCAACCCGGGATTGAAATCGCGATTTGATCGTTACTACGAATTCTATGATTACTCGGCCGAGGAGTTGTACACGATCGCCCGCGTATTGCTCGACAAAGAAAAACTGACTCCTACACCGGAAGCCGACGCGCACCTGAAAAATTACCTCAAGCAGCTGTACGAAGGCCGCGACAAATTTTTCGGCAACGCGCGTAGTGTTCGCCAGGTGATTGGAGAGTCTGTTAAAAATCAACACCTGCGCATGGCGTCTTTACCGTCGGCTGAGCGTACGAAGGAAGCACTGGCCTCATTGACACTGGAGGACGTGAGCGAGTTTGTGGTGAAGGAAGAGAAGACGAGGAGTTCGTTGGGGTTCCGTTACGGGAATCAATAGACGCAAAGGCGCAAAGAGCGCAAAGGAAAAACGCAGAGACATTTATCTCTGCGTTTTTCCTTTTTTATTTCTTTGCGTTTCCCTTCGCGGCTATTGGAATCTATATCCAACCTGGAACGTCAAACACGAATTCTTGATCAGCAACTCATTGCTGTCGTAATTCCCGTGATAAATAAACCGTGAGAGGTTGTACCGGTAGATCAGTTCAAACGACATGAACTTGTTTGTCCAGCCAAAACGCTTGTCGAGTCCCATGCCGATCATCAACACGTTACCGCTTTGCTCATTGATGAACCAGTTTTCAAATTCCAGTTCCGTTGATCCGCCCCAGATCTCTTCGCCCGTTGCGTCTTGTGTAACCAGGCTCGTTGCTGAAAGAAAAATTTTCGGTGAATAGCCTCCGAGAAAATAGAAAATGGCTGGTGCATTCGCTTCCTGCCTGTTCGTTCCGATGCGGACCATCAATGGAATATACAATTCGTACGTGCGCATGCGGTGCGTATATCCGTATGATTCATCATAGAGCTGTGAATGACCGTCGGCAAAATAGTACGTATTGAATTTTCCTTTCTGGCTCAGGATTTCCAATCCAAGATGAATGTGCACATTCGGGCGCGCGAAAAAATGAAACCGGAACATTCCACCCAGGCCGAGGAGTGACGATGCCGGCTGGCTGTGTCGTTTGTCTACCTGGAAAAAGGAGTACCCCAACGATCCGGCATAGCTGAATGCATATTTCCTGTTCTCGTATTTTTCCGGGGGAGGAGTAAATGCAGATAGTTTTCCTGCCAATGCAAGAACGAGGATGATCAATATGGAGTATCGTTTGTTCATTGGGCAGAATAGACTTTTTTTCCGCCCGACCATGTTTCGAGCACTTTGATTTTTGGAATTTCCTCAACGGGACATGTCATCGGATCGACGGCAAGTACAATAAAATCGGCGTACATGCCCGGTGCAATACTTCCTTTTTCTTTTTCTTCGAAATTGGAAAAAGCGGCCCATGAGGTCATTCCGAAAATCGCTTGTTTGCGTTCAAGGATTTCGTTGGGCATGAATCCACCGTCGGGAAATCCTTTGAGGTCTTTGCGCGCAACGGCTGCGTACATCGTGTTCCATGGACTAATATTTTCTACCGGGAAATCCGTTCCGAGTGCGAGAATTCCGCATTCATCGAGCAATGATTTGTACGCGTAAGCACCAGGCAGGCGCGTTTCACCGAGACGTTTTTCTACCCAGTACATGTCCGACGTTGCATGCGTCGGTTGCACCGATGGAATGATCGCATACTTTTTGAAATACGCGCGGTCAGCAGGATGTACCACCTGCGCGTGTTCAATTCTCCAGCGCGAATCGTTTCCTTCCGGGAGAAGTTCGCCGTACATGCGAAGGATCAAACGGTTTGCTGAATCACCAATACAGTGTGTGCACACCTGGAAGCCTTTGGATTGCAACAGCGCAAATTTTTCTTTGTAATGTTCAGGGCTTCTCAGCAAAAATCCACGGTGACCGGGCATGTCGCTGTAAGGCTGCAGGAGCATGGCGCCGCGCGAACCCAGCGCGCCATCACCATAGAACTTGAATGAACGCACATTGATGTGCGGCGTTTTCGTTGGCCCTTTGGTGAGGTAGTAAGCGTAATTCGGAGAACTGTCGCTGAGCATGATGTACAGGCGCATGTTGAGTTCACCCGATGTTTCCATGGAAGAAAGCACGTCGATGTCTTCTTTCATGAGTCCAGCATCATCGAGCGTGGTGAGCCCAACTGCAAAACAATTATTCTGCGCTTCAAGTACGCACTCGCGGATTTGTTTCTCATCCATCGGCGGAACAACGCGATCAACGAGGTCTACGGCATTGTCGATGAGAATTCCCGTTGCCGGGCCAAACATTTTTAATTCACTGTTGCGTCGCCCGGGAAGAGGAATCAGTTCGCGAAGAATTTCTCCACCGGAAATTTTTGTTGAATCGGTGATGCCGGCTGCCCTCATGGCTGCTGTATTCACGAGCGCCGCGTGACCATCAATCCGTTTCAGCACAACCGGTGTATTCGGAAAAAGACTGTCGAGCATTTTACGGTCCGGGTACACTTTGATGACCCAATCGTTCTGGTCCCAACCGCGCCCGATGATCCAGGTGCGCTTGTTCGTTTTCGAAAATTCCTTCACGCGGGCAATCACTTCTTCGAATGATTTGGTGCCAACCAGATTGCACTCGCGCAATCCTTTCGCATACCCGTAAAAATGGCAATGCGCGTCGATCAGTCCCGGCAGGATTATTTTTCCCTGCATGTTTACAATGCTGTCGCTCGAATACGTGGCCGCAATGCTCGCGTTGGTTCCAACGGCAATAATCTTATCGTCTTTCACCGCAAAACTTTCCAGTACGGTAAACGAAGGATCGACCGTGTAGACTTTCGCGTTGGTCACAATGAAATCAGCGATCTGCTTTTTGTCACTGCCGCACGAAACGAGCAAAGTTGCGAGCGACGCAAACAACAGCATTTTACTTCGTGCTGCTTCGCGACTTAGTGCCTTGGTGGCAAAATAAACAATCTGTTTAGCTAAGTTCATCTCAGGATTTGCGGATCGTTGTCGTTGAATTCGCCTGCGCCGTTGGCATGATTACAATATCATTGATGTTCACGTGTGCCGGACGGCTAGCCACCCACCAGATCGTTTCTGCAATGTCGTTCGCAGTGAGTGCCTGCAAGCCTTTGTACACGCTCTTCGCTTTTTCTTCGTCGCCCTTGAAACGGACAATAGAAAATTCCGTTTCCGCCATGCCGGGCGCAATTTGTGTGACCCGTATTCCGTGCTGCACAAGATCAATGCGTGTTGCCTTGGTCAGCGCATCCACGGCGTGTTTGGTTGCGCAATACACGTTCCCATTGGCATACACTTCTTTTCCGGCAATGGAACCGATATTCACGATGTGCCCTTTACCGTTTTTAACCATCAGGGGTGCAATGTTACGCGTCATATAGAGCAGGCCTTTCACGTTTGTGTCGATCATGTCTTCCCAATCGCTCAGCAAACCGTCCTGTATGGGCCCGAGACCCGCTGCAAGGCCGGCATTGTTCACGAGCAAATCAATGGCTCTCCATTTTTCAGGAAGCGAATCAATCGCCTTTTTTACTTCGTCGTGATTGCGCACATCAAACACCAGCGGAAGGACTTCAACGCCGTGTTTCTCTTTCAACTGGCGTTCGAGCATTTCGAGACGCGTTTTTCTTCTGCCGGTAATAATAATGTTCCACCCGTTAGAAGCAAATAACTCCGCCGTTGCTTTTCCAAATCCTGCACTTGCACCTGTAATGAATGCGATCATCTGATAAATTATTTATTCATGAATTCACAGAGCAACCTGTGAAAATGATGTGTTCCTGTTTCCCGTGTGGGTGAATATCTTCCGATGTCGTAAAAACGCGAACGGATTCCTTTCTGTACATTTTCTACAATGGCTTCGTCTTCACGTTCCACTTTATCGAGCATGGCACCGGCTCCCTGGTCGAGTTTACTTTCATCGTACACGTAAGTGAGAAAAGAAACTTTCGTCAGGTTTGTTCCCATCGGTTTGATGATGTTCAGCGATAATCCCCACGGATAAAAATTGAACATCATGTTCGGGAACACCCAGTAGTAATACGCCGAAACCGCTTTGCCGTAATCGGAATGGTCTTTGGGAAAATCAAAAACATCGTCTGCGCTTCGCGACAAAGCCAGCTGAAGACTGGAATACCGGTAAAGTTCGGTGGTGTATGATCCGTAATCAATCGCTGCGTTGAGATCGGCGTGCACAAACGGAATGTGAAATCCTTCGAGGTAATTTTCACAGTACAAGGCCCAGTTTGCTTTCACGAGATAATCGCGCGAGCGCACCGGTTCCAGCTTATGTTCGTTCAACGGAATGAACGAAACGCGTTTTTGCATATCACCGAGCAATTCGCCGAGGTTCATTACCGGATTCACGGAAGTAAAAATCAGTTTTTCCCAAAGTCCGAACGGAACGCGTGGAAGGTCATCTTTTTCAGAAGGAAAATTCTCTACACCTTCAAATTCAGGCATCTGTTTGAATTTGCCCGAGAGATCGAAACGCCGCCCGTGGTACCGGCAACGGATATGGTTTTCCTGGCAGGAATGTTCAACGAGAATATTTCCGCGGTGCGTGCAGACATTCGAAAGACACGAAAGTTTATCGTCTTTGTCGCGGACAAACAATACGGGCTCGTCGAGAAAACCCGGAAGTACCGTATGCGGAACAAGTTGTCCGCTTAAACGGACCTGGTCGGTATCACCGGCAAATTGCCAGGTACGCGAGAAGATTTTTTCTTTCGACGCATGATAGACTTCTTCCGAGTTGTAGAACTCCGAATCAATCGTAGATGCTTTGCGTATGTCTGCGTCGACGCTGAAAATCTTCATGTTATTTCTTTGCGAGCAAACTGTGATTACGTCCGTAGAGGAAATAAACAACGAGACCGATTGCGAACCAGATGAAGAACCAGAGCCAGTTTGATCCGGCCATACCGGTGAGCAGGTAGCAGCAGGATACAAGGCCCAGCACGGGAATCAACGAAAGACTTTTCACGAAAGACAGCACAGTCATGACTAATGTGATCACGAAGAAGCAGATCATCGGAATCGTGTGCGACGCGTTGTCCGCAGTAATATTGAATGTTTCCTTGAAAAATTCAGGAATCTGGATAGCCAGGAAGGTGAAAGTCGCAATAATGATTGCCGGAAAAATATATTTCGCATTGATGTACGGCAAACGGAATTTTCCTTTGGTTGGTTCTGAGCCTGGATCACCTGGTTTCTGTGAAGGCAGCATCAACACACCACCGCAGACGAGTACGAATGCGAACAGTGTTCCGATGCTGGTGAAATCGAGAATGAAGTTTTCATCCGTGAAGAACATCGGTAGACCAACTACAAGCCCGGTGATGATGGTAGCAAACCCAGGTGTCTTGTATTTCGGGTGAATCTTTGAGAATCGTTTCGGGAGTAATCCGTCGCGGCTCATGGTCATCCATATCCGCGGTTGCCCCATCTGGAAAACAAGCATCACGCTGGTCATAGCCACTACAGCAGCAACGGAAACAATGTACAACATCCACTTAACGCCTTTCAGCGCAAAAATTTCTGCAAGCGGATCTGAAACCCCGAGTTGCTGGTAAGAAACCATTCCGGTTAACACCAGTGCGAGAAGAATGTAAGCGATGGTACAGATCACAAGTGAGTAGATCATTCCACGCGGTAAATCGCGCTGCGGGTTCTTGGCTTCTTCTGCAAGTGTAGACACTGCGTCGAAACCTATGTAGGCGAAGAACACAGCGGAGACACCAGCCATAACTCCTCCAAAACCGTTTGGCATAAAGGGTGTCCAGTTTTCGATGTCAATGTAGAAGAAACCTACGATGATCACGAGAACAACCACGGCTAGTTTAATGATGACCATCACATTGCTGATGTTTCTCGACTCGCGCGTCCCAATGAAAACGAGCCAGGTGATCAATATGTTGATCAGCACACCGGGCATGTCGAAGATGATCCGCAGTCCACCGAGTTGAGGAGCTGAGCTCCATGCTGCATATCCTTCGGTGCCAACAGCAGCTGAATCAAAAGCCGCGTGGGCCGCCCTGTAATTGATGGTGAGCCATTCCGGCAGATGTACTCCGAATCCGTCAAGAAGATTCGTGAAATATCCGCTCCACGAAAATGCGATGTAAATATTACCGATCGAATATTCCATGAGCAATGCCCAACCGATGATCCATGCGAACAATTCTCCGAAGGATACATACGCATACGTGTATGCACTTCCGGACACGGGGACACGGGCTGCAAACTCAGCATAACACATAGCCGTGAAGCCACAGGCAACTGCGCATATCACGTAAAGGAGGATAACAGCAGGTCCGCCGGAAAAACAGGCGTTACCTATTGCGCTGAAAGTACCACCGCCAATAATCGCTGCGATTCCGAAGAATGTAAGATCGCGTACGGTAAGTACTTTGCTTAATCCGTGACCGTGACCATCGCCCAGGTCAGAGGCAGCAACGGTCGCAGATTTTTTTCGGAGAAGAGATTTTAAAAACATAGTCTGTGCAGGGGCCCTGCCGGAGTTGATGAGCGGTAATTGGACTGAGAGCAAAAATAGGTAAAAACCGGTCGTCATTGCGAGCGCAACGAAGCAATCCCCTCTTCGAAGACGGGATTGTTTCGCTGCGCTCGCAATGAGCAGAACACTGTACCTCCGCGGTGAATATTTAGAGTAGTTTACCCAGGAATGGCACCCGTTTCAGCAGTTTTTCCTTGTCCGTACAGAGCAGAATCGCGAAGAGCAAAAAGGGTATTGCGGTGATCCGGTAGCGAACAATGGCGCCCAGTACAGGTGTAGTCAAACCAATGACGGCCAGCGTGAGGAACGCGTATGCGAGGCAAAACCAGAGCACTGGTTTGCTGGATGTTTTTTTATAATACAGCAGCATCAGGATCAATAGAAAAAACATCAGGAAATTCTCCGCGATGGACGGAACGACCATCAATGGTTTGAATTCCCAGGGCCAGGGGCGGACAGTAGTTCTGGCCCACGCAGCCGGAATTCCCGCAAGCACTGAACCGGGATCGGGTGCAACGGGCTGAACATCGAGCAGGCTGCCTGCCACAGGGGTTTCACTCAGGATGCTGTACCGGGAAGTGTCGTTGCTGTTCGTTACAAAAACAGTGTCGCTGAAATTGTCTGCAATTTTCCAGTAGTAATAATCGGTGCCGTTCGCAATGCGGAACGTGGAAGAATCTACCGCAACCAGATTTTTTCGCTGATCGGGCCGCAGGTAACAAACGACAGTTTCGTTGAAGATATATGTTCCGCCCCGCGCGAGATTGAGAAAATCGTTTTGCTTCATCGCAATGATGCGGTACGGCGAAAACAAAGGAAATGTGTAATGTACAAGCAGCGATCCACCGAGCATAGCCAGTACAACTGCGGCCACTTTCAGGCGTGCAAAGCCCGGACTTTTTTTGATCCACACGCCCAGGAGCAGTGGAGGAACCACCAAAGCAATCATGTACAATTTGGTGATGGCCATGAGAAAAATAGCCAGCAAAATAATCCACAACCGGTACAGTTTGCGGTCATCGGAATAGTTCCACGTGTGGTAGATCAGCAAGCCCAGCGAGAAGAAAAGAATTCCTTCTTTGAGCACTCCCGAACTCCAGAACAGGAGCGAAGGCGAAATAAAAAGAATGAATGCAACAACCCTTTTCCATTGGAACAACACGGGATAGATCCACCTGTACAGTGCGCACAAACCAATGAACGCGAGGAAACACATGAACAACGAATGCGTGTGATAGTTTCCTGCTGAAAACAACCGCGCGATCGCATTGAAGCGAATGATCGTGTGTGAATCGTTGAACAGGTTGTTCTCGAATTTCTGGTGCCAATGATTCATTTTCCGGAAATACACCGAATCGATGTGATCATCAATTCCGATTCCGGAAATCATTGAAAAATAATCACCGGGATGATCTTTCAATGCGGCATGCATGATTTCGCTGTCGTCGTAGTATTTCCACACGTCGGCATACTGCCGTTCGGGATAATAAAACGTGTACACGTACCAGATGGCAAGACCGGCAACCAGTTTCAGCAGGAAAAACAGGACGGGTGTGACCTGCGTGAACCCGGGCAACCGAAAAAAGCGGTGCCTGTACACAAAGTATAGTGCGAGCAGGAGGAAAATGGCGTACAGGGTCCAGTACATCACGATAAAGATACCGGTATTAGAAATGCATACAAGACGCGGTAATGTAAATAACCACGGAGGCACAGCGACACGGCGCAGAAACCTAAAATCTATTGTATCCGGCAAGGCGATCGAAAGCAAACACTTCGTGTTTGCACGGACAGAAGCGAAGCGACTGTTTTCTATTCGCTGTGCCGGACAAAATACAGCAAGAAACAGTGCTCTTGCGCCGTGTCGCCGTGCCTCCGTGGTTATAAATGATCCGCTACTTGTTGTCTTCCTTCAGCACCACACGATAGGGATTGTTTTTATCATAGAAAAGATCAACGTTGTCGCCCGGGTTCAGTGATTGAAATACGTCCGCTTCCACTTCAATTTCTTTGGTGTAATATTCACCTATTTCAAGATTGATCTTCCCGATCTGGTCAATAATTTCTTCGACAGTGCGGCTCGAATCTTTTTTCGTTTCGGGTTGCGGATTTTCTTTTCCGGGTTGCGTAAAATAACTCACGGTGATGAAGTAAAGATCATCGCGTTTGCGTTCATGCAGACGTTTGGAAAGGACGGTGCCGCGTGTGGGAATACCCTCTTCCTGAAGGTTAATTCCGGAACAGCCAATGGCACAAATGGCAACGAAGAATAGAAGAAAAAATCGCGGCTTGATCATACTCCTGAAAATTTTATGAAAAGCATGAAGATTCACTGTGCGGGGGTTAGTGAGTTCCAGTGTCAAATGTACTTTTTTGTTCAATTTTGGTGAGAAATACCGGGTATTTGTTGAAAAATCAAAGCCCGCGTGACGCGGTTCTCCGTAATTTTGCACTTCACAATATCGCACCTCAGTTCCGCTCGGTTTGACAAGGCGTCTCAATCGAATTCGATTGTCAAAGTGACCGGAGCCGAAATATCAAAAACGCAAATCGCACATGGCCGTTACATCTTCAGAAACACAGATTGCAACACTTGAACAAGCCAAACAACTCGGACTGCTTCCAGAGGAGTTTGAAAAAATAACGTCCATTCTCGGGCGGACTCCGAATTTCACGGAACTCAGTATTTATTCCGTGATGTGGTCGGAACATTGTTCCTACAAAAACTCCATTGTGTGGCTGAAAACATTGCCCAAAGATGGTCCGCACATGCTCGCGAAAGCCGGAGAAGAAAATGCAGGACTCGTGGATATTGGCGACGGACTCGCCTGCGCGTTCAAGATCGAATCACACAATCACCCTTCTGCACTCGAGCCTTACCAGGGCGCTGCAACAGGAGTAGGCGGAATCAACCGCGATATTTTTACGATGGGTGCGCGCCCGATCGCAGGATTAAACTCCCTGCGTTTTGGTGATCTCAAACTGGAGAAAACAAAATGGCTCGTGCGTGGTGTGGTGAAAGGAATTGGCGATTACGGAAACGCATTTGGAATTCCAACAGTGGGCGGAGAAGTATTCTTTGATGAATGCTACAATGTGAATCCACTCGTGAATGCCATGAGTGCCGGAATTGTGAAAGTAGGTGAAACTGTTTCTGCAACGTCTTACGGAGCGGGCAACCCGGTTTTCATTGTTGGATCATCAACGGGGAAAGATGGAATTCACGGTGCTGCATTTGCATCGAAAGATTTAACTGAAGATTCTGCGAAAGATCTGCCGGCGGTTCAGGTTGGTGATCCGTTCCAGGAAAAATTATTGCTCGAAGCAACACTGGAGGTAATTAAAACCGGCGCGGTTGTGGGCATGCAGGATATGGGCGCAGCGGGAATTACCTGTTCCACTTCCGAAATGTCGGCGAAAGGGCAGAGCGGAATGAACGTGTGGCTCGATAAAGTTCCGACACGCCAGGACAACATGAAAGCCTGGGAAATTCTTCTTTCCGAATCGCAGGAGCGCATGCTCATCGTGGTGAAGAAAGGCATGGAGGCTCCCGTATTCAAGGTGTTTGAAAAATGGGATTTGAATTGCGTGCAGATCGGTGAAGTGACCGATGGTGACCGCATTAAATATTACATGCACGATACGCTGGTTGCTGATGTTCCGGGAGAATCTCTCGTGCTCGGCGGTGGCGCCCCGATCTACAACCGCGAATGGAAAGAGCCTGCCTATTTCGCAGAGTCGAAGAAGTTCACGATTGATTCTGTCAAAGAACCTGCCGACCTGAAAGCCGTAGCAAAACACCTTGCATCGCATCCGAACATTGCATCAAAGCGATGGGTGTTCAACCAGTATGATTCAATGGTTGGTACGGTGAACATGAGTACGAATGCGCCTTCCGATTCAGCGATCGTAAATATCAAAGGCACCGACAAAGCAATTGCGCTCACCGTTGATTGTAACGCACGTTACGTAAATGCTGATCCGGAAACAGGATGTGCAATCGCAGTTTCAGAAGCAGCACGGAATATTGTTTGTTCCGGCGGAGAACCTTCTGCGGTAACCAACTGTCTCAACTTTGGAAATCCATACAACCCGGAAGTATACTGGCAGTTTGTAGGTTCCATCAAAGGAATGGGCAAGGCCTGTCTGAAATTCAAAACACCGGTTACCGGCGGAAACGTGAGCTTCTACAACCAGTCTTCGTACGAAGGGCCTGTATTCCCTACACCAACGATCGGCATGCTCGGAATTGTTCCGGACAAGAAAAACGTGATGACGCTCAACTTTAAAGAGGAAGGTGATTCAATCATTCTCGTTGGAAATTGCCGCAACGATATTTCTTCTTCGGAATACCTGTATTCATTCCACGGAGTGAAGAATTCTCCGGCTCCTTATTTCGATCTTGATGAAGAATTCAACGTGCAGGCTGCTTTGAAAGAAGTCATCGCGTCGAAGAATGTGAAATCAGCGCACGATGTTTCTGACGGTGGACTTTTTGTAACACTACTTGAAAGTGCGATTGCAGGCAAACACGGATTTGAAATTAAATCTTACGACAAAGTGCGTAAGGACGCGTTCCTCTTCGGAGAAGCGCAGTCACGTGCTGTGCTCACTTGTGCCAAGGGTGATGAGCAGAAAATCATCAGCATCCTGGAAAAGCAAGGCTCGAAAGGAAACGTCATCGGAACCGTGAAAGGAAACGGGCTGGTGATTGATGGTGAGAGTTTCGGAACGTTGAATGATTACGCGGTGATGTACAACACGTCGCTGGAGACGATCCTGAACTAGAACTAAAGTTGGTATTCAACCCCTTCAGGGTTGGGGGACATTTTACGATCTGCTGTGTTATATTAATATTCAACCCCTTCGGGGTTATGTATGCGTTGCAACCCCGAAGGGGTTGAATATTAATATAGCACGAACGCGAAGCGTACCCCCAACCCTGAAGGGGTTGAATACTCTCCATCCGAAAGTGTAGTGAGTCACGCCAACCCCGAATTCTTCATTACCGCAAAAATGTAGTACACCATCCGTACAACATTCGTAAGCAGCATGGCCAGCGCGAATTCCTGTTTATCCGTTGTCCAGTCGTTAAGCGCAATCGGAAGGAAAAAACAAAACTCCATTAAAAATCCCAGAACAATTTTTTTGGCGGCCAGGTCGGCTTTGACCACCATGAACATTTTCACCACCATCGCAATCATGAGATACACCGCGATGAACCAATAGAAATACAATTCGTATTTGTATTCCTCTTCCTTCATCAGGATATGAATGCCTACCAACACCAATATAGCCGATAACACCAGCGAAATAATGTGCAGGATACGGGTTAACGGATAATTATTGGTTGCGATGGGTTCGTCCAAAACAAATCAAATGAAATAACGCTGCAAGTTAGTTCTTGCAGCGTTATTTCACACAATTATTTTGACTGGATGAGCTGGAAGAAGCCCTGTTCGTTGTAGTTCGTACCGGTAAAATCAGTGAGTTCGGCTACGAAATAATACACGCCGTCGCTGGCTGTTTTCCCGCTGTCCGTGGTGCCATCCCAGTTGCCCGTGGTTCCGTCCCATTCGTAAATCAACGCGCCCCAACGGTCATAAATGGTGCAGTGCAGCCGCGTCATTCCTTCATTGGTAATGATCCACGCATCGTTGCTGCCGTCGCCGTTTGGTGTGAACACGTTTGGAATGGAATACGACGATTGCCCGACTTCCACGCATACTTCTGTGGTGTCTGCACAACCATTTGCACTTTGCACGGTCAATTCAGTACAGAAAGTTCCTGCATTTGCCGAAGTCACCGTGAAGCACGGCGATTGAAGCGATGAAGTACCCAGGCCGTTGAAATCCCATGCCCATGAAGTTGCACCGCCCGTAGATGCGTCTGTGAAGCAAATGTCGCCGGTTCCGCCGGTCAATACTACAATGCCAGCTGTGGCATCTGTTGTAAATGCTGCGGTTGGTACAGGAAGTAATCCAAGCACTGCCGTCGTGGTTTGCGTACATCCGTTCGCATCGGTTACCACAACTGTGTATGTTCCCTGCGTGGACGCATTGGCCACCATGGTTTGAGAAAGTGATGTTGGTCCGTTGCTCCACGCATACGTATACGGGCTGGTTCCACCGGAAGCAGTTACAAGGATCAGTGCAGCGGATCCCGGGCAAACACTATTTCCGGTTCCGGTTGCGGTAATGGCAGGAGGCTCTGTCAGATATGCCGACTGAGTGAAGATACATCCGTTCGCATCGGTAACAACGCAGGTGTATGTACCCGCGCCTATCCCGGTGGCCGTTGCTGCTGTTCCTCCGCTTGGCAACCAGCTGTACAGGTACGGGCCCGTTCCTCCGCTTACTGATATAACCGCTGACCCCGTTCCTCCGTTACAGACTGGTGATATTCCTGACGATGATGCTGAAATCTGTGCGGGTTGTGAAATAACAACAACCTGCGTAGCTGTACAACCGTTTGCATCTGTGATGGTGCAGGTATACGTTCCTGCACTCAATCCTGTTGCGGATGCATTGTTTCCACCGCTCGGGCTCCATTGGTACGTATACGGCGATGAACCTCCTGTTGGTGTAACACTGGCTGTTCCTGTGCTTCCTCCAAAACAAGTAGCATCGCCGGCTGTAAATGCAACCGACATCGTGGCTACCTGTGTAACTGTTACAGCTTGCGAAACAGTACAACCGTTTGCATCAGTAACCACTACCGTATATGTTCCTGCAGCAAGATTACTTTCAGTGGAACCTGTTCCGCCCGAAGGTGACCACAGGTACGTATAAGCGCCGCTTCCGCCCGAAGGTGTTGCCGTGGCTGTTCCGAGTGTTGTGCAATTGACTGGCGATGCCGATGTATTGGTGATGAGTTGCGGCGGTTCAGTGATGGTGACTGACTGCGTAACTGTACATCCGTTGATATCTGTTGAAACAACTGTATAGTTACCTGCAATAAGCCCCGTTGCTGTTGCATTTGTTCCGCCTGTGGGACTCCATGCAAAAGCGTATCCCGGATTTCCACCCGATGTTGTTACTGTTGCAGCGCCGGTTGCATCACCAAAGCAGAGCACATCTGTTTGAGTGGATGTACTGGTCAATGCCGTTGGTGCAGTGATCGTAAATGATTGTGTTGTTGTACAACCATTGACATCAGTCACCACGCAGGTGTATATTCCTGCGGCGAGGCCACTCACGGTTGGGGTTGAGCCCACGTTAGGTGTCCATGCATACGTAAATGGCCCTGTGCCACCGCTGATGTTCACTGTTGCGCTTCCGTTGTTTGATGCATTGCATGTAAGGTCCGTCTGCGCGGCGGTAGATGTTACGTTACCACTGCTGCCCACGGTCACCGTTTGCGTGGTTGTACATCCTGAAGTATTGTCGGTAATGGTTACCGTATAACTTCCCGGTGCAAGTCCGGTAGCGGTCTGGCTGGTTCCGCCGGTTGGCGCCCAGCTGTACGAATAGTTTCCTGATCCGCCGGAAGGTGTCGCGGTTGCAGTTCCGTTATTGGCTGTGCATGCCGAAGGAGTTGACGACGCACTTGCGGTAAGCGAACTGTTGTACGTTATTGTCACCTCGTCCGTGACTATAATAGGTCCGGCGCAACTGTTATTCGTGACGGTGGCTGTATACGTACTCGTTACTGTGGGACAGACATTGACCGTTGCCGTACTTCCTACCGGGCCGCTCGGACCCGTCCACGTTATGGAATAGTTAGGGGCGCCGGTTGGCATAAAGCGATAACCATCGTTGGTTACTGACCATTGTGTAGCGTTACGCCCCGGAACCGCATACGCCACTGTACCGCTCGCGTTCTGAATTCCCTGTATCGCGAGTCCACCATTCCAGCTCGCGCAAAGCGGTTTGTTCTGGATGTACATGTCGATGATGTTTGTTGCTTCGTGCAGCACAATTTGCTGCGTAGCAAGCATGCTGTGACAAGGAGAATTGTACATCGGAATTTCATACCAGCTCACGACCATCTCGCGGCAGGGACTGTTACCGTATACTGCGTACCGTACATCGCAGGCTGTGTTTGCGCCGGTGATGGAAGGATCAATATCGTGGAAAGGTGCCATGATGGAATTGATTGGAACTGCTGCCGTGGGAATGGTATTCGCAGCAGTGAATGCCCACTGGCAACCGGAGCTCGCGTAAGCAGCATTGAAGGAGATCAGTCCGTTCGAACCAATCACGAAACTGTTGTACGTGGTGCCAAAAAAGTCAAAGCAGAAAGGCAGCGCGATCGACGACGTCCACGTGTCATCGATGTTGATGAGTACCTGTGTACCGGTTGCATACGGATACGGGCTGTATGGAACGGTTCCCACGCTGTACGATGTGGTTTGATTGGTGCCCTGTATGGTTGCGGTGAGGTTGGTGCAACCGCTGCAAATGGACTGGTCAATGCCGGCATTCACCGCAGGACACGCAGAAGCCTGGGCGAAGGCGGATGACGAAATGAGAAGGAGGCACACTGATAACAGTGCGCTGTGTAGAAATGACTTCATGGTAGGGTGCAATTTATTGCCGTACCAAAATAGGTCATTGGCGCCAATAAAAAAACAGCTCGTTCGTGAGCTGTTTTCAGATGGTTTTGGTGTGGAGATTCTTAAGGAGTGCCCCGGATGAGATGCACAAATCCGCTGACAATCTGCGATTCACTTTGAAAATCGGTCACAGTGGCTACCCAATAGTACACACCGTCCACAACTTCTTTCCCTTTGGTCGTCTTTCCGTTCCAGCCTGTTGTGTTCACATTCGGATCGGACGCGTACCATTCGTAAATCTGCGCGCCCCAGCGGTCAAAAATCAGGACTTTCAGATCCTTTACGCCAACTGTAGTTGCGAGGAACAAATCGTTGCTTCCGTCACCATTCGGTGTAAATACATTCGGGAAGGAAAAAATTGCTTCGCTGGTCACGAGTACGCAAACTGTGGCGGTATCGAGACATCCGTTTGTATCACTTACCGCAAGTAGAACGCAGAAGGTTCCGGTATCGTTCACTGTAAAACATGGTGCAGCGAGATTGGAGTTCTGTGATGCATTGAACACCCAATTCCAGGTACCGATCGAGGCCGGGGAAGAGGTACTGAAACAGATATCGATCGGTGCTCCGGGACCGGCCTGGCTCATTTGTCCGTTGACCGCATTGGTCACAATTACCGGATTGATCGGAGGGTTGGTGTTGATGACGATAACCGTATCCATGGTAGCACATCCGGCCCCATCAAGTACAGTAACGATGTAGGTTCCTGCACCAAGTCCCGTGATGGTTTGGGTGGTTCCTCCGCCGGGTTGCCACAGGTAAGTAAATGGCCCCGTTCCCGTTGGGTTCGTTGTGGCTGTGCCGCTGTTGTTGCTGCAGACATCCGGTGTTGATGTTGACGTTGTGGCCACAGTTCCGGGACTAACTCCCACGGTGACCGTATCCTGAACAAGGAGTGGTCCTGCGCACGACATGTTGTTGACTACTGCAACGTAGGATGTAGTTACATTCGGACAAACCTGGTAAGTGAGCGAAGTGCTCAATTGGTTTCCGCTCAGGTCGAACCATGCAAAGGTCCAGTTCGGTGCACCGGAAGGCATGAAGCGCCAACCTTCGTTGGTGGCGGCCCATTGCGTAGGAAAATTATAATTGGATGCCACGAATGCGGTACTTCCGGTTGCGTCCTGTATACCGAGAATAGCAGCGCCGGCATTCCAGTTTGTACAGATCGGTTTGTCCTGGATATACACGTCGATGATGTTCGTTGTTTCATGCAACACCATTTGTGAAGTTGCGCTCATGCTGTTGCAACTGAACATGGGTACGAAAGACCAGTTCACCACAAATTGCCTGCACGGCGCAGTTCCATACACCTGCCAGTCGATATTCGCAGTTACACCAACTGAAGGATCGATGTCGTGGAAAGGCGCCATGATCGAGTTCATCGGATTCTGGTTAGAAGGAATGGCTGCGTTGATCGGCCACTGGCAATAGGCATTCGCCTGTGAAAGATCAAAGGTGATAATGGCATTTGATCCGATGAGACAGCTGTTGTACGTCTGTCCGAAAAAATCAAAACAGAACGGCATTGGAATTACGCTGCTCCATACGTCATCGATGTTGATAAGGATCTGGTTTCCCCCTGAAAAAGCATAGGGTGAATACGGAATTGCCGAAACCGCATACGTTGTTGTTGCGTTGCTTCCCTGTACTGTGGCAGTTAAGTCCACGCAGCCGCCGGTTCCACACAAAGATGTGTCGGGTGCTGCGAATACATCCGGACAAGCAGAGGCCTGTGCGAACAATGTTCCGCTGAAACAAACGGAGAGTGAGAATAGTAAGATGTTTTTCATGATATAGTTTGCGTATTGCTAAGATAGTGAATTCTGCGGAGATGATGTGCTGATTGTTGATTTGTTGATGTGCTGATTTAGCCTGCGGCAGCAAGGATTTTTTTTATTTGCATGATTAACCCTGCATAGTCATGGCTTCACCATTCCGATACAGGGTTAATCATATTCGACCCCTTCAGGGTCGCACGCTCCAACATCCTTTCACTTCGTTCAAGGGACATGTGATCCCTCCGGGATCATAAGAACCCAATGGCTTGCACGACTTCGGAGAAGTCGCATGTTCCTTGAACGAAGAGAAAGGTTTCTCCCGACCCTGAAGGGGTCGAAGATCACTAACCCCGGGTTAGATCCGAAGGATCGCAACCCGGGGTTAGTGATCAAAAAAGAAAAAATTCCTTGCTGCCGCAGGCGAAAATATTACACCGATGGAAAAATCAACGTAGCCGTGGTGCCTTGCCCAGGCGTTCCGTTGTACGCGAAGCTTCCATCCAACTGGTCGCTCAGCGAATAAATAATGGTGAGGCCCAGCGTGGCGCCTTCTTCCGGATGGATATCCGCTGCAATTCCTTTTCCGTTGTCCTTTACTACAAGGCGCGTGTTCCCGGGTTTATCGACAGCACGACCAATAGACACGTGGATCGTTCCGGGTCTGTCTTTTTCAAACGCATGCTTGAATGCGTTGGAGAGAAGTTCGTTGAGGATGAGTCCGCAGGGCACGGCTTTGTTCAGGTCAAGTTCCGTGTCATCTACGTCCACATTTACCTGTGGCGCGGAATATCCATCCTGCACATACGATGAAGAAATTTCCCGCACGAGATCGCTGGCGTAATTCCCAAAATCAATGGCGTCTGCTTTTTTTGTGCTGTATAATTTCTGGTGAATAAGCGCCATGGACGATACACGGTTCATGGACTCGCGCAGCGTAGCGCGTGCAATGTCGTTCGTGGTGGTGTTCATCTGCAGGTTGAGCAGGCTGCGCACTACGGCCAGGTTGTTTTTTACGCGGTGATGAATTTCGGCGAGCAGGATATCTTTTTCTTTCAGCGCTACGGATAATTCCTCCGAGGCTTTCTGCTTTTCGGAAATTTTTGTTTCCAGTTCTTTATGCTGCCTGAAACTGAGCCATGCAATGACCAGTGTGTTGGCTCCCATGATCACTGCGGCCGTAATCACGTTGAATGTAAATGAGGCCTCCCGCTGTTCCGGCGTAATGGTGAGTCCGAATAATGTGACCGGAAACAAAATAACGAGAGTGACCGTGATTAGTGTGATGAAGATCAAAGCGAAGTTGTACCACGGCTTGCGGAAATCCATGAGCCAGGCCAGCGCAAAGAAAAGTGGAAAGAAAAATATGTACGTACCGGAATCTATTCCCTGCCAGTTGCAGAAAAAGAAAACGGTAGCATTCGATAAGGTGAGAAAGTATAATCCTGCAAGATGCGAATGACGCCGGGTGAGAATGGGCACACCGATCAGCAGAATCAGGATGGACGAGAGTGAAACCTGGAATGAATACGGTTCGTGGACAATTAGCGAATCTACAAGCGCTGCAGTGATTGTGAGGGTGCCAATCAGGTAAAATACATTCAGCAGCGAGATGCGTTTTCGGTCAAACTGGTCTGTTTGATCGGTAATTCCAATACGAAGCAACCTTCGGAAAAATTCCATAACCTGACGGAAAGATAAAACAAGTTTTGCTTCGTACTTTTGTGTTCATCACCTCATTTCAGCATGGGTACCAAAATCCGACTCTTCTTTCTTTTTCTTTTACGGTTCTTTGTTTTTTCCGTAAGCTTCAGTGTGGTGCTGGTGTTGGTGCTGAAATGGTTGCCCATTGGATGGACGCCACTTATGTTTTTTCGCGAGATGGGCGATAAGATTCCAGAGAAAACACCGGTGCGTCACGAGTGGATCACTGTGAATGAAATTCCTCCTGCGCTGGAACTCGCCGTTGTATGTACGGAGGATCAGCGCTTTCTGACGCATTACGGTTTTGACTTCGAACAAATCAAAGAGGCGATGGATGAGGCTGAATCCGGAGGCCGCAACCGTGGCGCAAGCACAATCACTCAGCAAACAGCGAAGAATGTTTTTCTCTGGCCAACGAGTTCGTGGATCCGGAAAGGATTTGAAACATGGTTTACGATACTCATTGAAACACTCTGGGGCAAAGAGCGTATCCTGGAAGTGTACCTGAACTCGATTGAATTCGGGGCAGGAATTTACGGTTGTGAAGCAGCATCGCAATTCTTTTTTAATAAAC